>Ga0335081_10009020_pt1 | contig 16019 bp, 13 predicted proteins | sample Lox_Sample_35_FD_206713 | JGI IMG/M metagenome (GOLD analysis project Ga0335081, IMG submission 206713) | Soil microbial communities from Loxahatchee National Wildlife Refuge, Florida, United States - Lox_Sample_3.5 | ecosystem: Environmental > Terrestrial > Soil > Wetlands | place: USA... | reverse complement strand
CCGTTGCGGCGGGCGAGTGCATCCATGATCGCGTAGCGCCGGTTGGCGAGCACGACCAGCAGCACTCCGACGTCGTAGCGGGCGGCGCTCCACAGCGCCTGGATCGCGTACATCGTCGAACCGTCGCCGAGCACCGCGACGACAGGCCGGTCGGGCAGCCCCATGCGCAAGCCGATCGACCCGGCCAGCCCGAAGCCCAGGCAGCCGTTGGCCGTGCTCAGAAACCCGAACGGGGTCCGCACCGGAAGGCGCTGGTAGAGCTCGGGCTGACTCGACGGGCACTCCTCGACGAGGAGAGCATCGTCGGGGAGCCGCTCGGCGAGCGCGTCGAGCACGTGGCCAGGCCGCAGCGCCTCGCCGTCCTTCGGTGGCGGTAGCGGTGACGGGCGACGGACCCGCTCGGGCGGGTTGCCGGCGCGTTCGGGCAGCTGCTCGACGAGGGCGCGGCAGGTGGCGCCGACGGGCGCCACGACGGCGAGATCGCAGGGACTGCGGTGGGCTTCGGCGGGGTCGGCGGTGAGCACCGCGACGCGCGTTTCCGGCCGGACGAGCGCGACCGGTTCGTCGAACAGGTACGCCCGGAACGCGTTCGTCCCCACCGTCAGGACGACGTCGTAGGGCTCGAGATCGTCGTGCATCAGCCGGCGCTGCCAGTGCAGATGGCCGGCGAACAGCGGGTGATCCTGCGGGAAGGAGACGCGGCGGCTGAACGGCTCCTGCCACACCGGGCAGCGCAGACGCTCGGCCAGAGCCACCACGCCATCCCAGTCCTCTTCGTCGGGCGCGCCGACTACGAGCGCCGGCGCCTCGGCTTGCGCCAGCAGGTCCGCGAGCTCGGAGACGTCCGCCGCCTGCACCGAGTGCGGGCGAAGCAACCTCGCCGGCGCGCCGGCGGCCAGCTCGTCGGCGGGCTCGAGCCAGTCGCCCATCGGCACGACCAGCAGCGCCGGACCTCTGGCGGCCTTGGCCTCGTGGTAGGCGCGAGCGATCGCGCCCGGTACGTCCTGGCCACGTGCCGGGAAATGGCGCCACACCGGATACTCGCCGGCCAGCCGATCCAGCTGGCGTCCGGTCAGGAACGGCTCGAACGCGATCTGCCGGCGGTCCTGCTGCCCGACCAGGATCACGAGCGGCGCCCGGCAATCACGCGCGTTGGCGATCGCGTTGATCGCGTTCCCCAGCCCCGCGGCCGTGTGCAGGTTGACGAATGCGGGCTCGCCCCGGGCGAGCGCATACCCGGTGGCCATCCCGACCACGGAGCCCTCGTGCAGGCCAAGAACGAACCGGATGTCCCGCGGAAGATCGGTGAGGAAGGCAATCTCGGTCGACCCGGGGTTGCCGAAGATCGTCGTCATCCCATGCCGGCGCATGACCTCAAACGCGGCCTCGCGAACGGTCGCTTCGGTACCCGGGAGGCGAGTGCCGTTGCCTTGGCCGGCCTTCTGGACCGGGGTGGACTCGATCATCGCACCGGGATGCAGTCGGTCATCGCGCGGGATCCTACTCCGCGCCTTCTCCGCTAGTGTTCGCATGCCGAACGACCGGGCCGCGTTCGATCACCATGGCCGACAAACCTGCCCAGAGCTCAGATTTTGTGCAGTCGCTCGAACGGGGCCTCGCGGTGATCCGCGCCTTTGACGCCGAGCACCGCGAACTCGCCCTCAGCGATGTGGCGCGCTCGACGGGCCTAACGCGTGCCGCCGCCCGTCGCTTTCTATTGACGCTCGTCAAGCTCGGCTACGTCAACTTCTCGCAGGGCCGGTTCTCCTTGCGCCCCCGCGTCCTCGAGCTCGGCTACGCCTACCTGTCCAGCCTGAGCCTGCCCGAAGTGGCGATGCCGCACATGGAGGCGCTCGTGGCCGAGGTCAACGAGTCCTGCTCGATCTCCGTGCTCGACGAGACCGACATCGTGTACGTCGCGCGCGTACCGACGCGACGGATCATGAGCATCACGCTCGCGGTGGGGACGCGCCTGCCGGCGTTCGTCACCTCGATGGGGCGCGTGCTACTGGCCGGCCTGCCCGACGACGAACTCGAAGAACGCCTGCAAAGAATCGAGATTGTGCCGCTCACGCCGCACACGGTGAAGGACAAGGACGCCCTGCGCGCGACCATCGATACGGTCCGGCGGCAGGGCTACGCGGCCACCGACCAGGAACTCGAGGAGGGCCTTCGCTCGCTGGCGGTCCCTCTGCGAAACGCGTCGGGCAGGGTGACGTCCGCGCTCAATCTGTCCGTCCATGCCAGCCGGGCCTCGATGGCCGGGCTTCGCCGCGGCTTCCTCCCGCTGGCGTTGCGGACCGCCCAGGCAATCGAGGAGGACCTGAGGGGGACCGGGGAACGGCACGGCTCGTTCGCCCTGCCGGACTCCTAACTCCGGGCTCACACGAAACCCTATTTCGTCCGCAGAAGTACCAATTTCGCGCGCGCCGAGTTTTGGGACTCAGTACCTAGGAGAGAATGAGAGTGCAGCCCGATGCGGTGCGGCACTTGGCCACGTTGCTTCGGGTACGAAAGACAAAAATGCACGGGACGGACGGGCGGGTCGCCTAGCGGACCCTCTCACGGACCTCGCGTTGGAAACCACCAAACGGAGGCCCTATGTCCGCCACACTCACGGCGCGCAGCGATTATGCGCGCGTTCCCGATGAGGATCTCCTCCTCATCTACCACCAGGAAAGAGATCCCGAAGCTCGGGACGAACTCGTGCGGCGCTTCATCCCGTTCGCGCGCAAGCTCGCGCTCCGCTACGTCCACAGCCGCGAGCCGCTCGACGACCTTGTCCAGGTCGCCTGCCTCGGTCTACTCAACGCGCTGACCCGGTTCGAGCCGGGGATGGGCAAGAAGTTCACGAGCTACGCCGCGCCGACGATCATGGGCGAGCTCAAGCGGCATTTCCGCGACAAGGGGTGGAGCATGCATGTCCCACGCGACCTGCAGGAGCGCGCGCTGGCCGTCAGCCGGCAAACCGAACGCCTTTCGGCCCAGATGGGTCGTTCGCCGACCGTCGACGAGCTCGCCGAGGTGCTGGCGTGCTCGACCGAGCAGGTGATCGAGGCGCTCGACGCCGCCCACAACTATCTGCCGGCGTCGCTTGACGCGCCGATCGCGCACGAGGACGAGGACCGGTGCGCGCTCGGAGAGACACTGGGCACCGAGGACACCGGCTTCGAGCTGGCCGAGGATCGCCAGGCGCTCGTGGCCGGGTGGGCTTCGCTCACCGACATCGAGCGCCAGGTGCTGGGGCTGCGGCTCGTGCACGAGCTAACCCAGCGCGAGATCAGCCAGCGGATCGGCTGCTCACAGATGCACGTGTCGCGGCTGCTGCGGCGGTCGATGATGCGGCTCGACGCCGCCACCCTGGCAGCCTGACCGGGCGGGGCGCCGAACGGGCGGGGTCTGACTGGCCCACGGGGCATGCGACAGCAAAAGGTTGGATCCGGGCGCATTGCGTTTCGGCGCCCTGGGTAGCCCTGTTAATGCGCACCACACAATCCCTGCGCGCGAGCATTATGAGCCGAGAAATCGATTCACCACGGGTCCGCCTCGAGCTGACCAGCCGTCCCGAGGCGGCGCGGCTCGTCCGCAGCATGTCGACGGCCGCCGGAGAGGTCCTAGGGTTCGAGCCCGAGCTTCTGAGCGACGTCAACACTGCGGTCAGCGAGGCGTGCAACAACATCATCCAGCACGCGTACGGCGATGACCCGGGACCGTTTTCGGTCGAATTCGCTCTGACGCCAGGCGGCCTCGAGGTGCAGATCCGGGATTACGGGCGGGGCATACGGGAGGCTGCTCCTGACAACGACGGGCTGAAGGTCGGCCTGGCGCTGATGAGCGCCGTGGCCGATCGGGCGGAGTTCATCTGCGTGCCGGAGGGGGGGACCGAGGTACGGCTCTGTTTTCGCGACGCAGCGGATGCCTCACAAGCCCCCCGGCACGCCACCCGCCCTGCCGACGACCGGGCCGAGGTGTGGGGCGCGCGCCTCCCGACCGGCGTATCCGGCGACATCGTCCTCACGGTTTCGCCCGTCGAGTTGCTGGCGCCGGTACTCAGGCAGATCGGCCGGGCGCTCGCGCCGAGCGCCGGGTTCTCGCTCGATCGCTGCGCCGACGTCTATCTGGTCACGGACGCACTCGGAGCTCACGCCCAGAAAGCGGCCGAGAACGCCTCGATCAGTGTCGCCCTGGGCGCTCACGACGAGCGCCTGGAGTTTGCGGTGGCCCCGCTGCGCACCGGCACGAGCCGCCGTCTCGACGGCGAAAGCCCGGGAGCATTGGCGTCGCTGGCCGATGAGCTCACCGTCGTCGATATCGACGGTCAGGAAACGTTGCGCGTCGCCATGCGCGATGACAGTCGCTCGAGGCGCGAGAGCTCGGGCCCGCACGCCACCGCCGGTTCTTGACGCCGGGCTGCGTCACTCCTGCCTGACGACCACCGGATCCGGACGGGCCGGTGGTAGCGTTCACGTCGTCCCGCAGGGGATTGGGTGGAGACGGAAGGGGCACGAGCACTTGCAGAGCGACTTCCGGGCAGAGATCCACACGACCGGTCGGGTGACGACTGTCACGGTCAGCGGCGAGCTCGACCTGGTCTCGAGTCCGACGCTCGAGGCGGAGCTCGAACGCGCCGCCGGCTCGAATTGCGACGCGATCGTGGTCGACCTCAGAACGCTCGACTTCATGGATTCGACCGGGCTCCACGTGCTGTTCAAGGGCCATCAGCGCGCGCAGGAATCGGGGCGGGCCTTTGCCGTGACCAGGGGAAGCGAGCAGGTCGACCGGCTACTCATGCTGACCGCCGTCGCCGACGTCATGAGAATCGTCGATTCGCCCGAGCAGGTGCTTGAGAGCGATCACGGGCCCGAAGCTCTCTGACGACCGGCGAGCATCGATACGCCATCGCATACCCTGGACGCGATGCCCGTCCTACCCCCCGGTCCGCGCATCCCGCGGGTGCTCCAGACCGCGATCTGGTTCCGCCGCGCGCAGTGGATGATGGGCGAGTGCGCCAAGCGGTTCGGCGCGACGTTCACCCTGAGCATCGCTCACGAGGGCACATGGGTAATGCTCTCGAATCCTGACGACGTCAAGGCGGTGTTCACCGGCGATCCCGAGCTGCTCCATGCCGGCGAAGCGAACCGGATCCTCCTGCCGATCCTCGGCGAGCACTCGCTGCTCCTCCTCGACGGGGCTGAGCATATGACCCAGCGCAAGCTCATGCTTCCGCCGTTCCATGGCACCCGGATGCAGAGCTACCGCGCCCTGATGTCGGAGATCGCGCGGAGGGAGATCGGCAGCTGGCCGGCCGGGACGCCGTTCCGCGTCCGGCCCCGGATGCAGGCGCTGACGCTCGAGATCATCCTCCGGGCGGTCTTCGGTGTCGACAACGGACCGAGGCTGGCCGACCTCCGGATGCAGTTGCGCCGCATGCTCGATCGTCTCACCGACCCGCGCTGGACGGCGTTTCTGCTCGCGCTCGGGCCCGAGCGAATCCAGCGCTTCGGCCCTTTCATGCGCGAGATGGAGCGGGTCGACCGGCTGATCTACGACGTGATAGCGACCCGGCGTGCCTCACGGGGCACGACCGAGCGCTCGGACATCCTGTCGATGCTGCTCGGCGCCGAGTACGAGGACGGATCGGGCATGAGCGACCGCCAGCTGCGCGACGAGCTGCTGACGCTCCTGGTCGCCGGCCACGAGACGACCGCGACCGCGCTCGCATGGGCCGTCGAGCGCCTCGCGCGCCACCCCGACAAGCTCGAGCGGCTCGCGGACGAGACCCGCGCCGGCGAGGATCGCTACCTGAAGGCAGTCGTGTACGAGACGCTTCGCCTGCGTCCGGTGATCTCACTGGTCAACCGGACGCTCAAGGCACCGATGCGCCTGGGCGGGTACGACCTTCCCGCGGGAGTGAAGGTCGTCCCGTCGATCTACCTCATCCACCGCCGTCCCGACGTCTACGCCGACCCCGATCGGTTCCTCCCGGAGCGCTTCCTTGATAAGGCTCCCGGCACCTACACGTGGATCCCGTTCGGCGGCGGCGTTCGCCGCTGCATCGGAGGCGCGTTCGCGCAGTTCGAGATGGAGGTCGTCCTGCGCGAGCTCACCGCCCGCACCACGATCGATCCAGCGCGACCGAGCGCCGAGCGGGTCTACCGCCGAGCGATCACCGAGACCCCCCGGCACGACGCCGAGGTCATCCTCGCGCGGTAGCAGCGAACGGCTACAGAAACGCACCCGGCGACAGTCCGAATGGACTGCCGCCGAGTGAGGGAGGAGAGGAGAGGCAAGTGCGGCCCAGGCTCGCATCTGAAAGAGGCGATATCGGCCACACTGGCTGCCGCGGCAATACCCCGCGCAGAACCTAGTAAACCCTCCTGCGCTGATCTCGCACAAGGAGTTGCCGTAAGAGCACCGCTTTTCTGCACTACGCGGCGCAAATGCGTTCAAACCTGAACGATCCGCGGCCCCCCGGGGCGCGTTCAGAGCGCGAGCAGCTTGGCAGCGTTCTGCTTGAGCACAAGCGGGCGAACGTCGTCCTTGATCGGGAGCTTCTCGAAGTCCGCGAGCCAGCGATCGGGGGTGATCAGCGGGAAATCGGAGCCGAACAGCATCTTGTTCTTCAGCCGGGTGTTCGTGTACTGGATCAGGATCTCCGGGAAGTATTTCGGCGACCATCCCGAAAGGTCGATGTAGACATTCGGTTTGTGGACGGCGATCGCCAGGGCCTCCTCCTGCCAGGGAAAGGATGGGTGGGCGAGGATGATGTCGAGCTCGGGAAAATCGGCGGCCACATCGTCGACGCACATCGGGTTTGAGTACTTCAGGCGTACGCCGCCGCCGCCCGGCATGCCGGCGCCAATCCCCGTTGTCCCGGAGTGGTACAGCGCGATCAGCCCGGCCTGCGCGATCACCTCGTACAGCGGATAGAAGTCCCGGTCATTGGGCCAGAACGCCTGGGTGTTGGGGTGGAACTTGAACCCGCGAACGCCCGCTTCGATCAGCTCGCGGGCCTCTCGCACCGCCAGCTTGCCCTTGTGCGGATCAACGCTGCCGAACGGGATCAGGACGTCAGGGTTCGCGCGGGCGGCCTCGAGCACCTCGTCGTTGCCGAGCCGCTTGCGTCCCATCCCGGCCTCGTCGTCGACGTTGAAGATGACCGCGAGCATGTTCCGCTCGCGGTAATAGTCGGCCACCTCGCGCGCGCTCGGTTGCGGCGGGGTCCCGCCGAAGTACCGGGCCGCGGCGTCGAGAATCTCCGTCGTCACCGGATCCTGCGGCTCTGAATGGTTGCGCTCGGCGTGAACGTGAACGTCGATCGCGACGAGCTTCTCGACGTCGATGCTCACCTCAGTGGTCTCTTGCGTGAGTACGGCGAAGCGACCACTTAGGAGCCGCCGTACACGCGCACGAGCGAGTCCGCGACGCAGGCCGGCTTGTCCGAGTCCTTGACCTCGATCGTGATCCGCGACTTGATCTGCACGCCGCCGGGAATCTCAGTCACCTCGACGATCTCCATGCCGCCGCGCCACTGCGCGCCGACCGGCAGCGGCGCCGGAAAACGGACGCGATCGAGCCCGTAGTTGACGCCCATCACCGCGTCGGTGACCTGCATCAGCCGCTGGCTGACCGGCGCCACCAGCGAGAGCGTGAGGAAACCGTGCGCGATCGTGCCGCCGAACGGCGTCTGCTTGGCCTTCTCGACATCGACGTGGATGAACTGGTGATCGTCGGTCGCGTCGGCGAACTGGTCGACGCGCTCCTGCGTCATGTCCTGCCAGTCGGTGTAGCCGATGTGGGTCCCGGCGCGATCGCGCAGTCCTGCGATATCGGTCACCAAACCCTGGGTGTTCGCGCTGGTCATGTGCCGCTCCAGAAGGTCGAAGGTCGGAGACGGCACGCTATCAACGCCGAGCAAACCGTTCGTCCAATCCGCGACCGACTGCGGCATCGACGCTCCGGCCGACACCGATACCTGGTCGATGGCGGACGCCCACGCACCGCACCCAGTTAGAACCGATCGCGGAGAGCACTTCTCGTGCTCGATGAGCGCGGTCCTGCTCGCGCGCGTGAGCGCCTACGGCGGTCAGGACGCCGTCGCGGAGGTGTTGCGGGTGGCCGGCAGCCGGCGGACGCCCGAATACCTGCTCGACATCACCAACTGGATCGCGTACGACGAGGCGGTGGCGCTCTGGCACGCCGGCGCCCGCGTCACGCACCACCCCAACTTCGCGCGAGCGGTGGGCGAAGACGCGGCCCGCAGGCTGGCCTCCTCACAGGTCGCGGTGATGCTGAGATCACTCGGGTCCCCGGAGAACGTGTATCGCGCCGTGGCAAAGACCTCGGGCGAGTTCAGCACGGTCACGAAGCTGCGGGTGAGAGATGCCGCCCCTGGCTTTGTCGAAGTCGTCGCGAGCGCGGCCGACGGGTTCCCGCGAAGTCACGACCACTGCGCTTGGACCGGTGGCCTGCTCGCCTGCGTGCCGGTTCTGTTTGGCGTGGATCCGGCGGTCGTCGAGCACGAGGAATGCCAGGCCATGGGAGCGACGCGCTGCCTCTATCGCGTGCGCTGGAAAACCGAGGCTGAGATGGCCGACGGTTTGCTCGAGCATGTGGCTGCCCTTCAGCACCAGCTCGAGGCGATGAAGGAGCGCCTCAGCAGTGTGTTCGCGGCCGCGTCTGACCTGATCGCGGCCGACGACCTCGATGACGTCCTGGCGCGGATCACCGCCCGAGCGGCGCTCGAAGTACGGGCGATCCGCTACCTCCTCGCCGTCCAGGTTGGCCCGAACCGCGAGTTGCACTGCCACCACAAGGGATTCGAGGAGGAGGGCGTCGCCGAGTACGTCGACGTGCTCCTGAACCGCCGACCTTCTTCATATCCGGAGTCGTGGCTCGCCGTGCCGGTGCGCTCGAACAGGCACGAATACGGCTATCTGTTGGCGCTCCGCGGCCCCGGTCAGAGCTTTCTCGCGCAGGAGCGCGAGCTGTTCGAGGTCTACGCTCGCTACGCCGCGACCGCGCTCGACGGCGCGTCGGCGTTGATGGAGGCCAAGCGCCGCTCCGAGCAATCGAGCGCGCTGCTGTCGCTGGCGCGCGCGCTGGCGGCGGCGGGCACGAGTAGCGAGATCGCGCGGCGGCTGGCGTCTGCCGTGCCGCTCGTGGTCGACTGCGATCGCGTCGGCGTGTATCTATGGGACGGCGGTCGGGGCGAGCTCGTGCGACGGGCGGTAACGACGCGCGAAGCCCCTGAAGGGCTCGATGTCGAGGACACCGGCTGGGCGCCCAGCCCCGGCGGCCCACTGCACCGGCTGCTCGAGGACCCCGGGCACGAGCCGCTGTTCGTCGATGACCAAATCGGCGACCCGCGGCTGCGCGAGATCCTCAGCGCCGAGGGGTTCGTGGCCACGATCTTGGTCCCGCTGGCGACCGCCGATTCGTTTCTCGGGCTGCTGACGGTGTCGGTGTTCGAGGAGCCTGGCCGGCTGCGGCCCGGCCCCGACCTGCTCGACCGCCTGTCCGGGGTCGCCGCCCAGGCCACGACCGCGCTTCAGAACGGCCGACTCGTCGACGAGATGACCCACCAGGCGATGCACGACCAGCTGACCGGTCTTGCCAACCGGCTGCAGTTCACCGGCCAGCTCCGTGACGCGATCGCCCGCGCGCGCGAGCAGATCCATCCCGTCACCCTGCTCTACATGGACCTCGACGGCTTCAAACCGGTCAACGACGAGTTCGGACATGACGTCGGCGACCAGCTGCTCGTGGCCGTGGCCAAGCGGCTCGGCTCGTGCACGCGTGCCGAGGACACGGTGGCTCGCCTCGGTGGCGACGAGTTCGCGGTGCTGATCGATTCGAGGGCGGCGCCGGCCGACGCGGAGGAGGTCTCCGATCGCCTGGCCGCCGCGGTCACCCAGCCGTTCGTGATCGACGGTCATCAGCTCCACCTCGGCATCAGTATCGGGCGCGCGGTGTTCCCGATCGACGCCGACGACGCCGATGGGCTGCTGCGCTGCGCCGACGCGGCGATGTTCAGCGTCAAGCGGAACACCCGTGCGATCACGCCGTATCTCGGGCGCACCTGCTAATCGGCGCTCTTCGTCCGGCGAAAAATCGGGAAGTCATCATCTCGTGACGCGGTTGATCGCGCTCTCGGCGGCGTACGGCGCCGGCGGCAGCATCATCGGTCCGGCCGTCGCCGAGCGGCTCGGGGTGCCGTTCCTCGACCGCGCCATCCCGCTCGCCGTCGCCGACCGCCTTGAGGTCTCCTATGACGACGCCGCGGCCCACGACGAGAAGGTCGGCGCCGGGTGGCTGGAACGGGTCCTGGCCGCGTTCGCCGTAGGCGACACCGGCGTCCCGACACCGCTTCCCGACGCCGCGCTGTCCGCGGACGACTTCCGGCGCGCCACCGAGGAGGTCCTCCGCCACCCTCCAGAACCTCGAGCCGGATGCCGCGGACCGCGCCTGCGCGCAGTTCGACCGCACGCACGAGGCGTATTTCCGCCAGTTCTACGGGGTCCAGATCCAGGACCCCGCGCTCTACCACATCGTGCTCGACTCCACCACGATCGACTCCGACGCCTGCGTCGAGATCATCGCGCGGGCGGCGGATTGCCTGACCCCGGCCGCGGCCGATGGGGCGGTCTCCTGACCGGCTCCTCGGCTTTCCACGGTCGTGGTCGGCGAGGGGAGGGGCGTACGATACGTAAATGACCGCATTAGGCGTGTCATTGTTGATAGTCGGGGCGATCATGGTGCTCATCGAAGCTCATGTGCCGACGATGGGAGCGCTTGGGGGACCGGGAGTGATCGCGCTGGCGGTCGGTGCGGTGCTGGCCGTGATCGGCCTCGGCGGCGGATGGGTGCTCGGCGTGCTGGCGGCGTTGTTGCTCGCCGGCGCCGCGGGCGGACTGATGTTGCTGACCGTTGGCAAGGGGCTCGCGGTGCGCCGGCGGATGATCAGGGCCGGGCCCGAGAGCATGGTCGGACACACGGGAATCGTCCGTAGTTGGACCAACTCAACGGGTTCCGTGTTGGTCGACGGCGCCCTCTGGCGCGCCTGCCGGTCGATTCTCGACGACGACGATCCGAAGGAACTACATGAGGGAGACGAAGTCGTGGTCGACCATCTCGACGGCCTGACCGTCGGCGTCCGGCGAGCGGAAGATTGGGAGCGGAGCCGATGATCCTGGCGATTGGAATCCTGCTGGTCATTCTGCTGGTGATCGGGCTCACGGTCCTGGGAGCTTCGGTGCGGGTGCTCAGGGAGTACGAGCGCGGCGTCGTGTTCCGGCTCGGACGCGTGATGGACCTCCGCGGCCCCGGTCTGATCCTGCTCGTGCCGACGATCGACCGGATGGTTCGGGTTTCGCTCCGAACCGTGACGCTGACCGTTCCTCCGCAGGAGATCATCACCCGCGACAACATCCCCGTCCGCGTGACCGCGGTCACCTACTATCGCGTCGTCGACCCCAACAGGGCCGTCAACGCGGTCGAGAACTTCCACAACGCGACGCTCCAGATTGCCCAGACGACATTGCGGTCGACGCTTGGCGGCGTCGATCTCGACCACCTCCTGTCTGAGCGCGAGACTCTCAACGACTCCCTCCAGAAGGTGATCGACGCGCAGACCGAGCCCTGGGGGATCAAGGTGACCACGGTCGAGATCAAGGACGTCGAGATCCCCGAGCGGATGCAGCACGCGATCGCGAGGCAGGCCGAGGCCGAGCGCGAGCGCCGGGCGAAGATCATCAACGCCGAGGGCGAGGCCCAGGCCGCCACCCGGCTGGCCGACGCCGCCGACATCATCGGCCGCAACCCGACCACGCTCCAGCTCCGCTATCTGCAGACGCTGCGCGAGATCGGCGCCACCCAGAACTCGACCGTCGTGTTCCCGATGCCGATCGACCTGGTCAAGCCGGTGCTCGACGCGATTCAGTCGGGCCAGGCGAGCCCGCCGGCGTCCCAGACGCCGCCGGCGCCGGCGAACGGTGCGCTCGAGCCTGGGGAGTCACGCGCGCTGGCGCCTGGACCGGATGCGGCGGAGGATGCCGTGTCCACGGCGCCCGAATCCGCGCCTGTGGCTCGTCAGGACTAGAAACAGTCGCGCCGGCCCGGGTCGGCTGGGTTATAAGTCATCACTCGACGTCCCGCGGACGGCGAGTGCGTGCGAACGGACGTATATGGGTCACTTCGCCGCATTGGGCGCCGGCGGCTCGCCGAGTGGTCGAGATATGACCCATCCGCCCGAGAGGTGGGCCGGGCCAGGCAACCTGGGAGCGGGCCCCGCCCTCTCCGCCGCGGGGCGGAGAAGGGCGGGATCAGCCGCTACTTCCTAATGCGCTTTGAGCTTCAGCGGCACCGCCGTCGAGGTGCCCTTGGCGTCGGTGACCTTGAGCGTCACGGTCAGGGTCTTGACCTTGTGCTTCTTGACCTTCTTCTGCAGACCCCCCGATTCGGTCAGGACCGGCCCGCCCAGGCTGATCGTGACCTTGCCGGCGGCCTTTTTCAGGATGATCACGAGCTTGCCGCCCTTGAGCGCGACCGACTTGGCGGTGGCGCCCTTGATGCCGAGGCCCTTGGTCAGGGTGGTCGTCGTGCACTTCTTCTTGCCGCCCTTGGTCGTGCACGTCTTGCTCGTGACGATTCCCGCGCGGGAGAACCTGAGCCCGCCCGGCAGACCGACTGACACCGAAGACACGTTCGGGGCGCCCTTGCCGTGGGTCACCGTGAACCGGAGGCCCGGGTGACCGCTGGCGAGGCCGCTGAACGACCCGGTGGCGGTGGGGTTCCCCGCGCAGTTGACGAGCTTGACCGTCGCGGGGACGGTCTTCGCGACGCCGGCCTGCGAGGTGAACGTGCCACTCGCGGTCGACGGCTGGCACTTGGTCGTAAACGCCTTCTTCCCGTTCGGCCCGGTGATGTTCAGGTTCAGGGTGGTCAGCGTCAGGTCCGGCATGTTGTTGAACGTGACGGTGCCGTTGGTCAGGCTGATGTCCCCGACCAGCGTGAGGGCGAACGGCGCCGGGAACGAGATCGTGATCGTCGGGGCGCTGCCCGAGCCGCCCAGGACAACCGTTCCATTGGCCAGTGCAGCGTTCGGCACGATCGGCGAGGTCGCCGAGGCCGTGCCGACGTTGCAGCCCGAGCCCGTGCCCACCAGGCAGGTGACGTCGGCCGACAGGTTGACGCCGAGTCCGCTCGGGAGCTTCAACGCGATCGACTTCGTGGCCGCCTCGTTCGCCTGCTGGGTGACGTTGAACAGGAGCGTCGCCCCGCTGTCCTTGGCGTCCTTGGTCTCGGTGGCGGTCACCGTGGGGTTGTACGGGAGCCCGGTGCAGCCCGTGACGTTGAGCGGGGCGCCGGCGGTCTGGGCCGTCGCGCTCGCATAGGAGTCCGCACTAACCGTCACGGTCGCCGGCGGGCTCGGGCAGCTCGTCGGAAGCCGTAGCTGGTTGAGCGAGAGGTTGACCTCGCTGATCGCCAGGTTGGGCAGGTTCGAGAACGCGACGCTTAGACCGGAGGTTGGGGTGCTCCCCAGCTTCACGTCGGCCGTGCTGAGCACGGGGCCGGACGGGCTCGAGCCCTGCACCAGCGCGACGCCGCCGACATCGCCCGCACTCGGGGCCTTGACCAGGTACAGGCTGACCTGCACCGGGCCGCCGCCGGTGGTCAGCGTGCCGCTGCCGACCTGGCACGCCTGGTTCGGCGTCGAGGACGCGAGACAGGCGCCGTTCGCCAGGTTGGCGTTCGCGAGCAGGCCCGGGGGCAGCCCGAACGTGATGTCCTTGGGGGAGTCGCCGGCGGACGGCGAGAACGTGGTGTCGAAGCCGACGGTGGCGGGGCTGGCGCCGCCCGTGGTCGTGCTCTGGCTCAACGTGAGCGCCGGCATGATCGTCGCCGACGCCGCGGCCGGAAGCGCTAACGCGGCAGCCGCAGTCACGAGCCCAAGCAGGGCCCGCCTTGCTCGTAGTGACACTTGGCAGATACCTCCTCTGGTGATGTCCGTCTGGGCGGAGTCCTCCAGCCCCGACTCCACCCACGCCCGGCCGTGTCATACGAGGCGTGGAGCGGCCGCGGAGGTCGCCGTCGGCCATCCTACCGGTCATGACCCTACTTTCGCCAAACCGGAGGCGACGATGAGGCTGCTCGCGTTCAGCGACCTCCACCGCGACCGCCGGCAGGCCGAGCGCCTGGTGGCGATGGCCGAGGACGCCGACGTGGTCGTCGGGGCCGGCGACTTCGCGACGATGCACAAGGGGCTCGAGAGCATGATCGAGACGCTGAGCGCGATCGCGGTACCCGCCGTGCTCGTGCCCGGCAACGCCGAGACGGACATCGAGCTGTGGCAGGCCTGCGCCTCGTGGCCGAGCGCTCACGTCCTCCACGGTCAGGCGAAGGAGGTTGCCGGCGTCCAGTTCTTCGGGCTCGGCGGGGGTGTGCCCCCGACGCCTTTCCCGTGGAGCTTCGACCTCGCAGAGGAAGAGGCTGCGGCCAAGCTCGAGAGCTGCCCCGAGGGCGCGATCCTGGTGGTGCACTCACCGCCCAAGGGGCACGTGGACGAAGCCCACGGGCACCACTTGGGCAGCGAGGCGGTGCTGGCCGCGATCGAGCGCAAGCATCCTGCGCTCGCCGTGTGCGGCCACATCCATCAGTGTTGGGGCCGGGAGGCGACGATCGGCACCACGCCGGTGGTCAACGTCGGGCCCGAGGGGCGGTTCTTCGACGTCTGAGGCTGGGGCGCGGGAGGCACCTTGGGGGCCTCGCCGCTCCGCGCCAGTCGCGTGGCCAGCAGCGCCAGTGCGGGGATCGCCACAAGCGCCACCATCGCCAGGAACCACAGCTGGCCGGCGTCGGTGCCCTCGCCCAACGAATGCACGAGCCCGAGGAGCCACGCCAGCGCGGTGAAACGATGGAGCTTGCGCCAGCGCACCGCCCCGACCCACCGCCGGGCGTAGTAGGAGAGCCCGAGCGCGATCAGGCCCCAGGCGCCGACGATCCCAAGGGTGGTCCAGATCGTCTTGTAGCTCGATGCGAACGGGATCGAGATGTCGAGGATCGAGGGGTGAAAGTACGAGTCCCCGAGAAGCGAGACTCCGTGGACGACGATGGCGACGATCGTCGCCAGCGCCAGCGTGTCATGGGCCGCGCGCAGATCGGTCGTCCTGCCCTTCAACAACTTGGTGCTCATCAGCAGCCCCAGCGAGACCGCGAGGCTGGCCAGCACCAGGGCAGCGAACCCGGCGGCGCGACTGGTAATCCAGAAGAAGTGAGGTGTCAGAGCCGTGTTCATGCCTTCAGCATCAACGGGCTCCGGCAGAGCCGCGTAGGGACCGCGTAAGAGCTAGATAGGAGCGCCCGCGGCGCCAGGGGCGCTTAGTGCTCGAGGTAGGCCGCGCGAAGCCGGCTCTGGCGCGTCCCTTCGAACGACTGTTGCGTGACCGGAACGGTTGAGTAGGTCACGTCGAACTGGGTGCCGTCGCCCTGAAGCATCGAAGGCGTCGCCGTGCCGGCGCTGTCGCTCGTCTGGCGCGCGACGATGAAACGCTGGGCGCCAGGAGTCAGCCGGATCTGCGTCCTCCACCACTTGGGGTCGAGGATCGAGCCGGTCCAGCCCGTCGTCGAGGTCGCGGTGGCCGAATCGAACGCCACCGACCCAAAGTTCGCCAGCGGCAGCGCCTGACACGCGAACTGGTTGATGCACTCGGAAGGGGCCTCGACGATCCACTCCGCCGAGCTCACATCGACGCTCGGGGCGGAGACGGTCTTACGGAAGGTCCGATTGCGGGTTCGGTTCTGGAGCACGAGGGTGACCTGATGCCCCACTACGGTCACGGTGGCGTGCACCACGTCGCCGGGCTGGACCACGAACGAGATCGTCTTCGAGGGCGCAGGCACGAGCTCGTACCAGGCGCTCGAGACCGAGTTCCCCGTGGCCTGGCAGTCGACCTCGGTGCCGATCTGCTCGAGCGCATTCGAGGTCGGCTTGAAGCCTCCTATCCCGACCCACACCGCCG
>Ga0335081_10009019_pt1 | contig 16019 bp, 9 predicted proteins | sample Lox_Sample_35_FD_206713 | JGI IMG/M metagenome (GOLD analysis project Ga0335081, IMG submission 206713) | Soil microbial communities from Loxahatchee National Wildlife Refuge, Florida, United States - Lox_Sample_3.5 | ecosystem: Environmental > Terrestrial > Soil > Wetlands | place: USA: Florida... | reverse complement strand
TCTACTTTCTGCAATACTTCTTCCGCATTCGTCGCAAATCCCCCGCCTGACACTCGTCACGCGACGGGCGCGAGACGTATCGGTAGCCCTGCCCCGATGCTCGTCTGCATTTCGCCCATCTACTTCCTGCGTGCTTCGGCGCAGGCGCATGTGGAGTGCGGCGGCCTGCCTGCCGAGAGGCAGCCTTGCCGCCGCTGTCGTCCCCGCATCTCCAACGATGATCAACGCAAACCGTCGCGGTGGCACTCACCTCCTTGTTTCCTCTTCCGCGCCTCTGTGGCCCCGCGGCTTCCGTTTGTGTTACCCTTTCCGCAGACGAGAGCATCGATGGCTGTTTTCTGGTTTGGGGAATAGGCCCGGCATCTCGCCCGTTTCCTCTGTCATCTAAAGGATAGGGTCAGAAATATCTATGAGCACAACCTTGGTTCGGCCTCCTCAACGCAAGCGGGAGACGCTCGAACACGCAGTCATTCGCTTTTGCGGCGATTCGGGCGACGGCATGCAAATCACCGGAAGCCAGTTCACCAATACCGTCGCGCTCTACGGCAACGACATCGCAACCTTTCCGGATTTTCCAGCTGAGATTCGCGCCCCTGCCGGCACTTTGCCAGGCGTCAGCGGATTCCAGGTTCACTTTTCCTCGCATGACGTTTATACGCCTGGCGACATCGTCGATGCGCTGATCGCCATGAATCCTGCTGCGCTCAAAATGAATCTGGCCGATCTCAAACCTAACGGGATTCTGATCGTCAACCTCGACAATTTTGAAGAGACCGATCTGCGCAAGGCGCAGATGACTGTCAACCCTCTCGAAGATCATTCGCTCGATGGCTACCGTGTATTCCCCGTCGAGCTCGGCAAGCTGACGCGCGCCGCGCTGAAAGATCTCGGCCTCGATGCCAAGAGCATGGATCGCTGCAAGAATTTCTTCGCGCTTGGCATGTGCTACTGGCTCTACAACCGCTCGATGGAGACCACGCTCCGCTGGATCGAAGACAAGTTCAAGGCCAAGCCCGCGCTCGTCAACGCCAATCGCACCGCGATGCAGGCTGGCTACAGCTATTGCGAGGCCACCGAAGCGTTTCAGATCACCTACGAAATTCCGCCGGCGAAGCTCGCGCCGGGAACCTACCGCAACATCAGCGGCAATAGCGCGCTCGCGATGGGATTCGTCGCCGCGTCGCAAAAATCTGGCCTTCCGCTCTTTCTCGGCTCGTATCCGATCACACCGGCGTCAGACATCCTGCACGAGCTATCGATGTACAAGAATTTCGGCGTGATCACCTTCCAGGCCGAGGACGAAATCGCCGCGATCACTTCCGCGATCGGCGCAGCGTACGGCGGCGCGCTCGGCATCACGACTACTTCCGGTCCCGGCATGGCGCTCAAGACCGAAGCGCTCGGCCTTGCGGTTGCCGTCGAGCTGCCGCTCGTCGTTTGCGATATTCAGCGCGGCGGCCCGTCCACCGGACTGCCGACAAAAACGGAGCAGGCCGATCTCTTGCAGGCGCTCTTCGGCAGAAATTCCGAAGCGCCGGTTCCCGTTCTCGCGCCCTCGACGCCGGGCGATTGCTTCTGGATCGCGCTGGAAGCGAGCCGCATCGCCATCAAATACATGGTGCCCGTCATCATTCTTTCCGACGGCTACCTCGCGAACGGCGCGGAGCCTTGGAAGATTCCCGAAGTTTCGCAGTTGCCCGACATCTCCGTGAAGTTCGAAACAAATCCGGAGGGCTTCCGTCCGTACAAGCGCAATCCGGAAACCCTTGCGCGTCCGTGGGCCATTCCCGGCACTCCCGGACTCGAGCACCGCATCGGCGGAATCGAGAAGCAGGACGTGACCGGCAACGTCAACTACGAGCCGCTCAATCACGAGCGCATGGTCCGCCTCCGCGCCGGAAAAGTTGCGGCGATCGTGCAGGATATTCCCGACGTTGTTCCCGCGGGCGATCCTTCCGGCGATCTGCTCATCGTCGCGTGGGGCTCAACCTATGGCTCGGTGGCCGCCGCGCTGCGATCACAGCGCGAAAAGGGCCGCCGCGTCGGCCACGTTCACCTGCGCCATCTTAATCCGTTTCCGAAAAATCTCGGCGACGTTTTGATGCGCTACGACAAAGTTCTCGTCCCGGAAATGAACATGGGCCAGCTCGTGATGCTCCTGCGCGCGAAATATCTCGTCGACGCAGTCGGCTACAACAAGATTCAAGGCAAGCCGTTCAAGAAGGCCGAAATCGAGCAAAAGATCGACGAGATGCTGGGCTAGGAGAATCGAATGAGCACCGCCACACTGCCTCCGCCGTACACGAAAAAGGATTTTCAAACCGACCAGGAAATCCGCTGGTGTCCCGGCTGCGGCGACTACGCGATTCTCTCGGCCGTGCAATCCGTGTTTCCCGAGCTCGGCATTCCGAAAGAAAAATTCGTGGTCATCTCCGGCATCGGCTGCTCGAGCCGCTTTCCGTATTACATGAACACTTTCGGCTTCCACACGATTCACGGCCGCGCGCCTGCCGTTGCGACGGGCCTGAAAATCGCGCGCCCCGATCTCGAAGTCTGGGTCGTCACCGGCGACGGCGATTCGCTTTCGATCGGCGGCAATCACACGATTCACATGCTGCGCCGCAACGTCGGCCTCAAAGTTCTGATGTTCAACAACCGCATTTACGGCCTCACGAAGGGCCAGTATTCGCCGACGTCCGAAATCGGCAAGAAAACGAAATCGACTCCGTTCGGCACCGCCGACCGCCCGTTCAATCCGATTTCGCTCGCGATCGGCGCCGAGGCCACTTTCGTCGCGCGCTCCGTCGACGTTTTTCAGCAGCACCTGAAAGACACCCTGCGCAAAGCCGCGGCGCACAAGGGCTCGGCCTACGTCGAGATTCTGCAGAATTGCAACATCTTCAACGATCACGCGTGGGAATCGCTGACAGAAAAAGACGCGCGCAGCGAGCACGTCGTGCAGCTCGAGCACGGCAAGCCGCTCATCTTCGGCAAGAATCGCGACAAGGGCATTCGCTTCAAGGGCATCGAACTCGAGGTCGTCACCCTCGGCAACGGCATCACCGAGAAGGATCTCCTCGTCCACGACGAACATCATCCGCGGCCTTCCTACGCCTTTACGCTCGCGCACATGGAGCAGCGCCCCGGCTTCCCCACTCCGATCGGCGTTCTCCGCGCGTGGGAAGACGTCCCGCAGTACGAGGACGTGATCAATTCGCAGATTCGCGACGTGCAAGCCAAGCGCGGCTCGGGCGATCTCGCGAAGCTCCTCCGCGCCGGCGACACCTGGGAAGTCCGCACCTAGCCCACCCTATCCCTTGAATTGTCATCCCGAACCCAGCCGCGTTATTCGCGGACCTAGAAGGGCTCCCAGGTCGACGGAACAACAGGGCTCCCGAGGCCTCGGCGAGAGGCGCTCGGGAGATCGGCAAGCCTGGGAGATCAGTCGAGGGATCTGCTTTTGCGTTCCCTGCGTCCGGCGCGCCAGCCCGTCCGCGACTCGGCCAGCCCGGCACCCCTTCTCCATCCTCACGCTGTCATCCCGCCGCCGGTGTTCGTAGCGCCGGCTTCTAGCCGGCGTTTTCGTCTTTGGACTTTTCCACCGTCCCCCACGTTGTCGTCCCGCCTGTTTACACTGAGCCGAGCGAATGTGCCCTGAGCTCGCGAAGGGAACCCAGCCGCGTTATTCGCGGACCTAGAAGGGCTCCCAGGTCGACGGAACAACAGGGCTCCCGAGGCCTCGGCGAGAGGCGCTCGGGAGATCGGCAAGCCTGGGAGATCAGTCGTGCCCGGCAAACCTTCTTGGCAATGCGCCGCCCATCCACCGCGGACCGTCATCCTGAGTGGAGGGCTGGCTCGTGCCTTTCCGCTCCGATTTTTGGAGCGAGCCAGCCCGCAGTCGAAGGATCTCTCTTCTGGTTTCGTTGCCCGCCCCAAGCGCAGCGGCGCCGCGTCTCGCCGGCGATTTTGCTGTTGTAGCGGCCGCCTTTTAGGCGGGCGCATTTCAGGTTTAAACGTAGCGCCGGGTCCTTTCGCGAATTGTGCGTCCCGGTGGTTTAGACCGGGAAGCCCGACAGAGATGTAAATGTAGCGCCGCGGTCTTTAGCGCGGCACTCTTGCCCCTCCCTCACGTTGTCATCCCGCCTGTTTACACTGAGCCGAGCGAATGTGCCCCGAGCTCGCGAAGGGAACCCAGCCGCGTTATTCGCGGACCTAGAAGGGCTCCCAGGTCGACGGAACAACAGGGCTCCCGAGGCCTCGGCGAGAGGCGCTCGGGAGATCGGCAAGCCTGGGAGATCAGTCGTGCCCGGCAAACCTTCTTGGCAATACGCCGCCCATCCACCGCGGACCGTCATCCTGAGCGGAGGGCTGGCTCGTGCCTTTCCGCTCCGATTTTTGGAGCGAGCCAGCCCGCAGTCGAAGGATCCCTCTTCTGGTTTCGTTGCCCGCCCCAAGCGCAGCGGCGCCGCGTCTCGCCGGCGATTTTGCCTTTCGGCCGTAGGGGCACGATATATCGTGCCCGGCACAATTCCTTGGCAACACGCCGCCCATCCACCGCGGACCGTCATCCTGAGCGGAGGGCTGGCTCGTGCCTTTCCGCTCCGTTTTTTGGAGCGAGCCAGCCCGCAGTCGAAGGATCTCTCTTCTAGTTTCGTTGTCTCTCCCGGGATCGGCAATCTCCCGATTGGCGCCTTCGCTCTCAAGGTTTAAACGTAGCGCCGGGTCCTTTCGCGAATTGTGCGTCCCGGTGGTTTGGACCGGGAAGCCCGGCATCTTCTCTGCCCCGACGTCTCGTCGGCGTCTTTCTCTTGTGTGGAAGCGCGGGACTTTCTTGTCCCGCTAGCCCTGACGAAGGAAGGGAGCCTAGCCGAGGGAAGCCCCGCGAAATAGAACGACGCGCGCAACGCGTTCCTCTCGCCTGCACTGAGGTCGCTCGCGACCGAACGTGCCGGATCCTTCTCCGTCGGCGCTCCCGCGCCGCCCGGCAACCCTTGCCCCTCCCTCACGTTGTCATCCCGAGCGAGGCCGTCCTGTGGCCGACGAGGGACCTGCTGTTGCCTTTCCTGGGACCGCCAATCTCCCGATTGGCGCTTTCGCTCTCAAGGTTTAATCGTAGCGCCGGGCTTTCGCGCTTTGTGCGTCCCGATGGTTTAGACCGGGAAGCGCAGCATCTTCGTCGTTGGTTTTCGCAGCGCCCCGACACGTCGGGGCGCCTTTCTCTTGTGTGGAAGCGCGGGACTTTCTTGTCCCGCTTGCCCTCACGAAGGAAGGGAGCGTAGCGCGCCTTTCTGTGCTCCGGTCGCTTTGCCGGAGCCGAGGGAAGCCCCGCGAAATAGAACGACGCGCGCAGCGCGTTCCTCTTGCCTGCACTGAGGTCGCTCGCGACCGAACGTGCCGGATCCTTCTCTGTCGGCACTCCCGCGCCGCCCGGCAACCTTGCTCCTCCCTCACGTTGTCATCCCGAGCGAGGCCGACTCTGGCCGACGCGTCCTTTGCGTCCCGGACGTTTTTGCGGGACGAGGGACCTGCTGTTGGTGTCCGCGCGCATCAAACCTCGTCTCGTGCACCACGAGGCCATGTTTGCGGACGGCAAAGAAGCCGCCAACCGTGAATCCCTGTGGTCTTCCTGCGGCTCAGCGTTGAGGATTACCCGGCGTTGTGAATGAACTCTGCGTGGAACTAGCCAAATGGTATCATCCGCCTGCCCCGCCGGTGGGCAATCCGACCAAACGAATAGCACCGGCCCCTCTTTGCACCCTAACTCAAATCGGAGACACGGGCAGTGTGGGACTGGAAATACTTGGATGTCGCGATTGCAGTCGTCGGGTTCCTGGTCCAGTGTGGACTCGCATACCTAGGCCTGGCACTGACGCACTGGAAACGCAAGGCCCTGTTCGCGAGTTTCGTCTTAGTCGGATTGGTGTTTACAGCTTTTGCGGTCATAAGAGGGATTGATTCCGCCGCCAAGGTACAAGCTCAACTGGAAACCATTGCGAAAAACACCGAACAGCCACCCAGTGTCACCGTAAACCCCACGCCGGTTGTGGTGAACCCTCCCGCACCCCAGCAGGCCAAGCTGCAGTTTACGCTGCTTCCCTTGGGGCCGAACGGACGAATCACTGACGCCGCGTCAGCTACGATTGTCAACGGGGTGGTCACCGTCGCATTTACTGCCAAGAACATTGGCGCGGCGCAGGCCAACAATGGGCAGATATGGATTCAGATTTGCGACGGCTGTAAGTTTGCCGCGGAGCCCGAGGGATCAGATGCGCCGCCTAGTGATCCAACGGTCCGCAGAAAGCGTTTCGATAGGCTTCACAAGGGAGCCTATTTCGATTCGACCACCCTGAGCATCGTTCCGCCGGCCGAATTATCTTCGTTCACGATTGCCTTCAAATACGCTTGTGAACAGTGCGCGCCGATTGATAACGAACACCCCCAAAAACTGCGAGTTAGCATTACGCCCTAGGCGCATCCGTTCTTCCGAGTTGGCTATTTCCTTTCGGGGCCGCGCGGTCGAGCGTGCGCGGGCGCCGAAACACCCGGTGAGGGGCTGTTTTGCAGGTCTCCGAGCACATGTGCCACATAGTTGATTAGCGAAACTGCCTTGAGACCATTGGTCTCGCTTCCATAGTCCAGTGACTCGCCGTGCAGAACGGCATGTCGATTCAGAGCACCGTCATCCTTTGACCTTTCGTGGGAAGAAGTGCTTATGGGCAAGGTCTGAGCGAGCGGAGTCAGGAGCGCCGCCTCAAACGTGTCCGCCGCGACTTGCTCAACATAAATTGCTGTCATTGGCCTCTTGTTTCGGTTCATGAACAAATGCTGGTTCACTTGCTGTTTGCACATCCCATCAGCCTGAGCAAGGAGAACCGGGATCGAGAGTGCATATTCTTGCCGTCGATGGGCATTGAGTGCCGCCCGTATTATTGGGGCGCGTTGCGGGAATTTCTCGACGACGGACTCCTCAATTTCATCCAACCGACCTCGGAAGTGTTCAATGAGTTGGCTCTCAGCTTCCTTCACGTTGCCCCCTGACAGCTCCCTCTCAAGATCCCAAAGCGCCGGCAACGACATTGCGAAGTGCAGAAACCAACCATTGTCACCGAGAACCAGGAGCGCCCTCCGAGTACGACCCGGAAGCGTCGTGAGGCCCCGTTGAAGTTGCTCGAGTGCGGGACTTCGTAGGAGCTCTTCCAGCTCCACCGCCCACCGTCGTTGTTCGGCCGCGAGCACCTTGTGGAGTGTTCTTTGAGCCTCAAATATCGGCTCCATCGACCTTTGTATCGCTTCCGCCGTCCTGAGCACAGGCGCTGCCTGCTCCGCGACCTGCCTGACCATCTCCTGCCACTCCGCAACGGCAGGAGCTGCGCGAATTGCGATCTGGGTCGCCGCCTCCCGCCAAAGCTTGAAGTAGTCACCGAGCGCGGCCACTTCCTTATGGTTTGCCGGAGACGTATTCTTCTGCAGAGTTTCGCTCATCATCCCACCCACAGCCCACCTCTGGGACACCCTCATTCATAGATTATTCTATGACCAATGATATGCGTCCCCGCAAGCGCGTTTTCAGGCCGATAGGCGCGGCCCGATTTTCGACGCGCCGAAGGCTACGGGCGGCTCCGGCCGGTCGGGCCATCGAGACAAACTCGAATCGCGGGCCACCGCCCCCCGTCACTAATCGCGAATGTCCACATAATTTTCTTGCCCCATTCCCCCTCGCGCTGGGCTATCCTCCGAACGTTTTAGAATGAAGCACGGCGAGGTCTTGACGAGGATGAAGCGACTGATTTTTTGGCCGACTTTTCTGGCGCTGGCGGCGGGCTGCATCGGCGCGTCGTATTACGTCCGCTATTCGACGGAAACCGCGAAGGCGGCGCAGTTCGCGTCGCTGCACGAAGAGGCGCTGCGCTTCCAGCAGCAGATCGTCCGCTTCACCGAGAGCGTCGTTCCGGCAGGGCGTCCTTTCGCCGCGTTTCTCCAAGGCATGGGCATCGATTCGCCGACGGCCTCGCGCGTGGTCGCCGCCGCGCAGCCTGTGTTTAATTTGCGCCATCTCCGCGCCGGAAATCATCTGGCGGTCGGACGCGGCCTCTTCGGCGATCTGCGCGAGGTGCGCTACACGATCGATCCGGAGCACGTACTTTCGATCGCGCCGCAGGGCGACGATTTTCATTCCGAGATTGAGGCGATTCCTTCGCGCTCCGATACAGTCGGCGTAGGCGGCCAAATCGACGACTCGCTCTTCGAAGCCGTCACCGACGCGGGAGAAAAGCCCGAGCTGGCCATGCGCCTCGCCAATATCTTCGCCTTCGATCTCGACTTCTACACCGATCCGCGCCCCGGCGACACGTTCCGCGTCGTCGTCGAAAAGAAGACTCTCAAGAGCGGCGAACTCGTCTCTTACGGCCGCATCCTCGCCGCGGAATACAACAACGGCGGCCGCTCCTATCGCGCCGTGCTCTTCCGCGACGCTTCCGGCAACGAGGCCTACTTCACGCCGGAAGGCAAGTCGATGAAGAAGGCGTTTCTGCACTCGCCGCTGAAATTCGCCGCGCCGATTACGTCGCATTTCAGCTATCACCGCTACCATCCGATCTTGAAGGAGTATCGCCCGCACCTTGGCATCGACTACGGCGCGCCCATAGGCACGCCCGTGCAGACGATCGGCGAAGGCAGAGTGATTTTCGCGGGGCCGAAGGGCGGCGACGGAAATCTCGTCAAGGTGCAGCACACGAACGGCTACACGACCTACTACATGCACCTCTCACGGATTCTCGTCCGCAATGGCGCGCACGTGGCGCAGGGGCAGACCGTCGGGCTCGTCGGAATGACTGGCCTCGCCACCGGGCCCCATCTCGACTTTCGCATCGAGCAGCGCGGCCAATTTCTAAATTTCGAAAACCTGCCGCTGCCGACCGCCGACCCGATTTCGCGGCGCAACTGGGCCGCGTTCGCCGCCGAGCGCGATCACGCATTCGCGCTGATGCCGCCGCTTCCGGAAAAACATCCCACCGTCGCACAAAACAGCGCGCCGCAGACAAATTCCTCCGCGCGCTGAAAACGCTGAAAATCGCGAATCTCGATTTTCGGCCCCCAAAACTCGTAAGTCGCTGATTCCACAGTGCTTAGCAAAAATCGAGGTGTACAAAACGCGCCATTTTCTGCCAAAATCATGCAAAATTCGGCCTTTTAGGGCGCATTTTCGGTCCAAATTTGACATGCAGCGCGAAGCCCAAGATCATGACCGCGCTTGACTGACTCCGATTCGGCTGCATAGACTTTGCGTGCGCCGGGGCGAGCGCACGAAATCAAATTTCAAATTGAGGTGACTGATGCTGAGACGTTGCGCCGCCGGATCCGTCGTTGCCTGCACGCTTGTGATCGCAGTTCTCTGCTGCCTGCAATCGCCCCTCGACGCGAAAGCGGGAAGCGCGCGAAACATCAGCGCCGATACGGCGCCGAGCGCGAAGAAAAAAGTCACGAGCGCGTCCGATCTGCCCCGCTTCAGCTACCCGGTGAAAACGCCGGCGTCGGCGCTGTTGCAGGCGGACGATGCGACATTCAACGCGTTTGCCTCGAAAGTGCGCGCCGATCTCGACGGCGTGCTGCGCGATTACGAGATCGACGACAAGTCCACGATGCGCACGCTGCTTGGCGCGAAGCTCGACCTCGAGGAACTCGCCGGCGAGCGCGAAGCCGCGCTCAAGACAATCGACGCGCTGCGTGCAGCCGAGGAGAAGCCCGCGGCGAAATTGACGACCGGGCTTTTTGGCCGCGCCAGAATGCAGGCGGCGATCGAGACGAAATCGACGAGCGGCAGCGCGTTCGACGAAGCGTTCACCAAGAATTTCCGCGAGGCGGTCAACTCGCTTCCGTGGGACGTGGTGCAGGACTGGGCGAAGGAGTCGTATGCAAGCGCGCGGCTTTACGCGAAGGCGTTCGCGGTGGGCGACGTGATGACGGAGCTCGATCCCGCGGTGCAGAAATCCGGCGCGCTCGATAACGGCGAGGCCTGGGATTTGATCTCGTTGCGGGACTACATCGAATTCGGCGCGCCGCTGGGACGCGAGCGAGCCGCGGTGATGAAGGATTACGTCGCAGCGCACAGCGTCGTGAAGCCAGACATCTGGGCGGCGCGCGAGGTGACGCTGACGAAGGACGAAAAACTGACGCCGGTGCTGGTCGGAATCTGGGATTCGGGGATCGACGTCTCGATCTTCCCCGATCAGCTTTTCACCGACCCGCATCCGACCGCGAGCGGCGCGCATGGGCTGGCGTTTGACGATGGCGGCGCGCCGGCGACGACGTGGCTCTATCCGCTGACGCCGGAACAGGAGAAGGCGTATCCGGATGTCCGCGATGAGATTCAGGGCGAGATTGATATCGAGAACGGCAAGGACTCGCCCGCGGCGGCCGCGCTCGTGAAGAAATTCCAAACGATTTCGCCGGAGCAACTGCATCAGTACCTGGAATGGGAAAAGGTCATCGACTTCTACGTGCACGGCACGCACTGCGCGGGCATCGCCGTGCGCGGCAATCCCGCGGCCCGGCTCGTGGTGGCGCAGTTCAACGATCAGTTGCCGGACCTGCCGTTTGCTCCGACCGACGATTGGGCGCGGCGCCTGGGCGCCGACTTTCAGCAGATGTCGGATTACTTTCGCACGCGGAATGTCCGCGTGGTGAACATGAGCTGGGGAGACGAGCCGCAGGAGTTTGAAACGTGGATTTCGAAAACCGGCGGCGGTGCCGATCCCGCGGAACGCAAGAAGCGCGCCGCGGAACTCTACGCGATCTGGCGCGCGGCCATCAAGAACGCGATCAAGAACGCGCCGAACACGCTGTTCATTACGGCCGCGGGAAACAGCGACAGCAATGCGGGATTTGAAGAGGACGTGCCGGCATCGCTGCACCTGCCGAACCTGATCGCGGTGGGAGCGGTGAATCAAGCCGGCGATGAAACGGATTTTACGAGTTACGGCGACACGGTGGTGGTGGACGCGGACGGGTATGAAGTCGAAAGCTATGTGCCCGGAGGGGCGAGGCTGAGGCTGTCGGGGACGTCGATGGCGTCGCCCAACGTCGTCAATTTGGCGGCGAAGCTTTTTGCGCTCGATGCATCGCTCACGCCGGAGCAGGCGATTGATCTCATCAAGCGGGGCGCGAATACGAGCGAAGATGGCCGGCGGCATTTGATCGACGAGAAGCGATCGGTAGCGCTGCTGCGAGAGCAAGAGAAGAAGTAGCCAGATGGCGGAGAATCCTCGGGTCTAAGCCGCGAGTATTGCGGCCGCGTCCGGACCGTCGCAAGAGCGACACAAGTCCGCTTGAATTAGGCTTTGCGTTAAGTGCGTGATGCTATGATTTTCTGGGCGGCCCTCGTTACGCATGGGGGCTTTGCATTGCGATTGCAGCGCGGAAGTGTCTTCGACCCGGCAAATGGGCCTCCGGCCGATCGTTTTTCCTTCGACCCGACACTGGAACGCGCACGAAGCCTGAGACAGCCCGCCGGAGGGCGGCGTGAGCAAGTCGTCACCAGCGAAAGACGGCGCGGACAAGCGGCGCAGCACGCGGCTGACGCTTGCGGTGCCGATCAAGGTGAAGGGCATCGATGCGCTGCACGAGCCATTCACCGAGCAAACGCGCACTGTGATGGTGAGCTGCCACGGCTGCCGGTACGTCTCGCGACACTACGTGACGAAAGGCAGCGAGATTTCCCTCGAGATTCCGCGCGGCGTTCCCAACCAACCGCCGCGCGACGTGACCGCCAAAGTAATCTGGGTACAGCGGCCGAGCCACGCGCGCGAGATGCTCTATATCGGATTGAATCTGGATGTGCCCGGCAACGTCTGGGACATCCCGATGCCGCCAGATGATTGGTTTCCTCCACCCGGCGAGAAGCCGTTCATACTCGAAGAGCCGCCGCCACCGCCAACGTCGTCCGCATCGCCTCCTCCCGCGCCGGTGACGCTGACAGCGTCCTGGGATGCCAGCGAAATTCTGGTGATGGCGAGCCGCGCCGAAGGGCGCGAAGCCGAACTTACGGCCGCGATGCAGATGGCGAAGAAAGATTCGGCAGCTGCCGTTCGCGAGGAGGCGACCCGAGGTGAAATCGAGGCGGTCTACAAAAAGGCGAACAAGCAACTCCACGAAACGATGGAAGAAACTCTGAAGGCGTCGATGGAACGGATGTCGGAGCAGGCGGTGCAGAGGATTGTGGAGCGCGCGTCGAAACACATGGCCGAGATCGTGGAAGATGCGCGGCGGGCGTATGTAGCGGCCACCGAGAAACTGGACGAGAAGATTTATAAAGCGGTGCGGGAAGCGTTGAATGGCGATAACGGAAACCGCCACGGACGCGGCAAGCGCAAGCGGTAAGTGACGCGAAGATGGGGTGGGAATAGAGCAGGGCCGAACAGCCAGAAGCAGTTACCCCGCTCCCATCCGCAAACAACGCGGCTAGTCTCGGGATGACAGCGCGGGTGGATTAGGCAGCCGATTGCCAAGCATAGTGCCGGGCGTAGCGGTGCCACGCCCCTACAAAAACCCTGCCAGGAGAACCCAGGCTAAAGCCCATCTTCCATTGGCATTGGATTCGGCGGGGCTGCCCTTCGGCAGGCTCAGGGTAAAAAGCCCCGCGCTTCCACACAAGAGAGAATCCCCGCCGAGGAGTCGTGAAGATTGCTGGGCATTATTTTTTGTAGATGACGCCCGATTTCATGACGAAGACGACTTTCTCGAGTGCGCCGATGTCCTGCAACGGATCGCCGCGAATGGCGATGACGTCGGCGAAGTAGCCCGGCTTGAGAGCCCCGATCTGGCCATCCCACGCGAGCAGCTTTGCGCCGTTTAATAGATCCGCCTGCAGCACCGCAAGCGGAGTCATGCCGTATTTCACCATGAGTTCAAATTCCCTCGCCTGAGTGCCGTGGGGAAAAGGACCAACGTCGGAACCCACGACCATCGGCACGCCCGCGGCAACTTGTTTGGGAAATTCCCGCACTTTCAAATCGAATAGTTGGCGTTCGCGCGCGCCCTGCTCAGGTGAATCCGGATGATCCGCGAAATATTCGAAGATCGTAAGCGTTGGCACGGCGAAAATGTGTTTCTCACGCATGAGGCGCATGGTCTCGTCGTCGAGATGGTTGGCGTGATCGATGGAGACGACACCGGCCTGGGCAGCGAAAAGCGCACCGGGTTCGCCGGTGGCGTGAACGGCGACGCGTCCACCCACGCGAGCGGCTTCCTGCACCGCCGCAGCGAGCTGCGCTTCTGAGTACTGATAAATCGTGGAGGGCTTTCCATCACGAACGGTGTCCGCGCCAGTTTCATAAATTTTCGTGAAGTCCGCGCCTTCTTTGTACTGCTCGCGCATGACCGCGACGAGCTCATCGGCGGTGTTCGCGTAATCGGCGTTGGGCAGGACGTGCTGCGCGGGATTGTAGCCGACGGCGTCTTCGTGCCCGCCGAGGATGTTGATCGCATTGCCGCTGATGCGCAGGCGCGGCCCGGGAATTTTTCCCGCGTTGATGGCGTCGCGGACGGCGGTATCAGCGGAGCCTGCGCCTTCGGTGCCCATGTCGCGCTCTGCCGTGAAACCGGCCATGAGATCGTCGCGCGCGGCGAGGGTCGCCATGATCGTGCGCTGCGGCACGGATTCCTGGACGGTCTGAAGATCTTCCGCGCCGGGGTGCAAAAACAGATGGACGTGAGCGTCGATCAGTCCGGGCAGAAGCGTCGTGTCGCCGAGATCGATTGTCTGCGAGCCAGCCAGATGCGTGACCGATGAGCCAGCTTCGACGATTCGGTCGCCTTGCACCAGCACCTCGCCCGGCGTGAGAATTTCTCCGTTTTCGATGTCGAGCAGGCGCGCGGCGCGGAGAACGATTGGGTGCGAGGGTTGCGATTGGGATTGCGCAGAGGCGACGGCGACAAGAACGAGGAAGAAAGAGAGAGAGGCAACGCGGCGCGAGCGGACCATTGCGGGCTGATAATAACATTTCGAGCGAGGCGACGTCTTTTCACTGTAGGGGCACACAGACGAAAGAGGGATCCTTCGACTGCGTGGCCGCACGTCCGGCAAGAGCCGGACGGAAGCCATGTGCGGCCACTCCGCTCAGGATGACGGCACCGCACCGTGCGCAGCGAATGGGCGGCATTCCGACAATGGCTCTCGTCCCGCGAGGCGAGCCTCGCGGCAGCAAAGCGGCGGCAAGCCCGCCTGCGGCGGACTGGCCGCCGCACTCCACATGAGCTTGCGCCGACGCTCGCCCCAGGCGGATCGGCGGCATCCTGCCAAGCAAGTTGGCCGGGCGTAGCGGTGCTACGCCAAGGGCGGAGAACCAGATGCGCCGGGGCTAAAGCCCCAGAAAATTGGGGGGCCGTCGATTCCGGGGGGACTGAAGTCCCCCGCTTCCACACAAGAGAAGCACGCCGGCTGGAAGCCCGCGCTACAGTCTCGGCGCGACGCCGAGGTCGGTGGGCCGCATCGCGCCAAGGAACTTTGCCGGGCACGATCCAGATACAACTGGGGCTAAAGCCCCGTGCATTTTGCGCAATTGATTCCGCAAGGCTGAAGCCCCGCGCTTCCACCGGGAAGAGAGATCCTTCGACTGCGTGGCCGCACGTCCGGCAAGAGCCGGACGGGAACCATGTGCGGCCACTCCGCTCAGGATGACGGCGATTTGTGAAACAGAGCTACCAGTTTGAGTTGCCGCAAACGAAATTGGCAGCGTCGGTGGTGTTGCCGCTGCCCTTGTAAATCGCCGCTTGCGGATAGGGGCAGAGCGGGCGCGTGTTGTCGATGGCGTTGCTCGTCGAATGCGTGGCAATGATTTTTTCGGGCGCCGAATTATTCTCGCGCCATTCTTCAACCGCCGTGAGCGGGTCGAAAACGTTTGGCCCGGCGCCGCCCTGGCAGTGCGTCATTCCCGGCACCATGAAGAGGCGAAGGAATTCCTGCGTCTTTTGCTGGCCGCCCATCGCGGCTACGACGCTCTCGTAGTAATTGATGCTGTTTTCCGGCTGGATCGCCTGATCGGCCCAGCCGTGATACATGATCATTTTTCCGCCGTGCTGCTGGAAGGCCTTCAAGTTCGGATCGATTGCGTTCACGGTCGAGCCAAGCTTCTGGTCGGCTGTTCGCGTGTCGCGGTCGGCGTCGAACGTGGTGAAGTCCCAGTTCGGATTGTCGAAGACCATGAATCTGAAAAATCCGACGCCGATCGTGTTGTTAACGGGCGCGGAGAAGGGAGAGTCCCACAGAAGCTCGCTGCCGGGCTCGTAGCCGGGGAAGATTTGCTTTCCGTCGTTGTATTTCGCGCCGGCGTAAATTTCTTGCGCGGTCTTGACCTGCGCGGCAGTGAGACACGCGGGGCCGTCCGCTCCCGAGCACTGGATTACTTTCGGATCGAAGTGGCAGCGGCGCGGATCTGCGATGAGGCCGTCAAGGACACCGTCCTTCGCATCGCATTCATCGAGAACGGCCTTGTGCAGCACCGGCATTTTCGAACCGGGAATGTATCCGGGCCCGTTCGGTCCATCCTTGAGACGAACCCAACTTGTGTAGACGCCGCCAGCTTGCAGATGAGTGATGTAGTTCGCAGGAGCGCCGGCCACGATGCCGTCGTAATCGGTGGGATAGCGCTGCGCTTCGGTGAGGCCCTGCTTGCCGCCGGTCGAGCAGCCGTTCCAGTAAGCGAGCTTCGCGGGCTTGCCGTAGAACGCCTGAATGATGAGTTTCGAATCGACCGTCATTTCGTGGACGGCGCGATAGGACCAGTCGACAAGCTTTTCGGGGTGGCCGAGGGCCCAGCTTTCGTCGTTGCCAACGTGGCCAGTGTCGGTGCTCGCGGTGGCGTAGCCGCGATTCAACTGCGCTGCGAGCGCGCCATAACTAATCTGGCCGATAAAACCGCCGTTGCCGACGGATTCGAATTTTCCGTTCCAACGCGCGGCGACAGGAAGCCAGACTTCAAAACTGATGTGCGAGTCGCTGGTGGGCGCCGAGAATGCGACGACGC
>Ga0335081_10009018_pt1:7500-16020 | contig 16020 bp, 12 predicted proteins | sample Lox_Sample_35_FD_206713 | JGI IMG/M metagenome (GOLD analysis project Ga0335081, IMG submission 206713) | Soil microbial communities from Loxahatchee National Wildlife Refuge, Florida, United States - Lox_Sample_3.5 | ecosystem: Environmental > Terrestrial > Soil > Wetlands | place... | reverse complement strand
GCCTGTATTTTGTATCGCGTGGTGTTGATGCCCATCGCCGCAGCGGCGTCCTCGTTTTCCCGAATCGCCATAAGACCGAAGCCAAAGCGGCTTCGGGATATATACCAAATGGAAACCGTAGTCGCTAGCAGCAGACCCAGAGCCGCTTCGTAGAACAAGGCGTCGTTCTTGACCAAAGGCAGGATGAGACCGATGTTGCGCCCGGCGATATCGAGGTTAGACACGATTGCCGGCACGACTTGCGCGAGCGCCAGTGTGGCTATCGCAAAATAATGCCCTCGCAGCCTCAGCACCGGCAGGCCTACCAAAACAGCGAAAATCGCGGCCACCAGGCCGCCCACTATCAGCGCGATGCCAAAGGGCAGATGATAATGGATCATGGCAATAGCGGTACCGTAGCTTCCCAAGCCGTAAAACACCGAACCACCAAACGAAGCGTATCCGGTATATCCCCCGATAATGCTCCAACCTTGTGCCAAGGTGGCAAGCATGAGCGTGCTGATGCCGAATTGCACCACTGTCGCGGGCGCGACCCACGGTACCGCGATGAGCAGCGCCAGTGTAGTGGCGAGGGCAAACCCGCGAAACAGTAAATTCATGTGGTTCTGCCCAGCAGGCCGGTGGGTCGGAATACCAGTACTAATACGAGAATCCCGAAGCTTGCAACATCGGTGTAGGTCGGCCCGAGATATAAGGCAGTCAGCGACTCCACTATGCCCAAGAATATGCCGCCAACGACTACCCCCAATGGGTTCTGCAGCCCGCCGATAATGCAAATCGCAAACGATTTAGCCGTAAGGCTGCCGCCGATATACGGATTGATCTGCGATACCACTCCGTAAAGATCGCCGGCTGCACCGGCAAGCGCCGCACCGAGCCCAAAAGTTATGGCATAGATGTGTCGGGTTTCGACACCGTAGAGGCGAGCGGCGGTCAAATTCTGTGCGGTTGCGCGTATAGCACGTCCCAGGCGCGCTTTTAGCAAAAAAAACCACAGACCCGCAGTGAGCAGTAAACCCGTGGCAAACGTCAAAATCCTCGCCACCGGGATGGTGGCGCCGAACAATGCGAAGTTCGCTCCCGCATAACCCGGATTGATGGTCCGGTAGTCCGCAGAAAAGAACATTTGCGCGAGATTGGCCAACACGACTTCAAATCCGAACGTCACGAGGAGCGTGTTAAACATGGGCGCGCGAATGATCAGATTGAGCACAAATCGCTGCAGCGTGTAGCCGAGCACGAACAGCGCAATCATCGCGGCGGGAAGCGCCACGAAGGGGTCAACGTGGTAGAGCGCAAACAGGTAATAGCACACGTAAGCGCCGAGCATGATGAAGGCACCGTGCGCCAGATTGACAATGTTAAGCACGCCCCACACTAGTGCAAGGCCCAGCGCCATCAGCGCATAAAGCCCGCCAAGCAGAATGCCGTTCGCCAGAACCTGCCAGAGCAGGACCATCTTATCTATGGTCCCAAGACGGCATCGGGTACAACGGTTGATTGATAAATCCCTTTTGCCCGTAGATCGGCACCAATTTGCGGTTCTGGATTTGCACCATTATTTGTGGCAAGCTGATCTGGCCTGCGGAACTGAATTGAATTCGCCCGTAGAGGCTTTCAAAATCAACATGCGCGATAGCATCCCTGACTTTAGCGGGATCCAGCGTGCCCGCAGCTTCTATGGCTTTGGCGAAAGCCTCGACATCAGCAACAGCGGATGCAGCATGGTAATCCGCATCGTATCGAAATTTGGCGGCATAATCCTTGGCAAACTCCTCGCCGTTTCCGAAGTATTCGTCTTTAAGATCAGCGGACGGCAGCCATGAGGTCATACCGAAAGCATAATCGGCGTCTTTGCCAAGCGCTTTGCGGAAGTCTTCGGTAGGCACGCCGACGGTGAAGGAGTAAAGCTTCGGGCTGACGTTAAGGCTTTTTGCCTGGCGAATAAAATTAAGCACCTCGGTCTCATGTCCCGCCACCAGAATTGCGTCCGGCTGCGATTCTTTGATCAGCGAAAGCAGCGAACTGAAATCAGAACTGTTGGCCGCATAGCGCTGGTCGAGAACCAGCTTAAATCCAGCTTTGGTAAGAATTTCACGTGTTCCGTCTGCGACGGAGACATCAAAGGCGTCGTCCGCGAACAGAAGGGCCACTTTTTCCGGCTTGGGCTGGAACTTTTCCATTGCAGCGATGGTGCTTGCAAAATATTTGCTGGCCAGCGGTAAAGTTCCAAAGATGTATTTATAGCCGCGGCTAAAAATCTGGTCCGAGGCGCCGCCGCCCTGGATCATTGGCACCTGATATTTTTCCGAAACCGAAGACGTGGCGAGTGCAAAATTGCTGGCGAAGGGCCCGAGCAAAAAATTCACTTTGTCCTCGGTGAGCAACTGTACGTATTGCCTTACGCTCAAGTTGACGTCCGACTGGTTGTCCAAGAGCTTTAAAGCCAACTTGTAATTGACGTTGCCTACTTTGATACCGCCTCTTTCGTTGATTTTTTCGATTGCAAACTCATAACCATCACGGTAGTAGCGGCCCGTATTAGCGAGAGGCCCAGTGACCTGTACTGAAGCACCTAAGGTGATGGTTCCCGCAAACGCTGAACTGGCTACGGAGAAAACTACGGCCATAAGAAACAATTGGATTGTGCGCATCATTTTGATTCCTCCTCGTTTGGGATTTTTATGAATTGGATGAACTGCCTGAGGCTAAATTTGAGATCCTCCAGACAACCTCGCAATGAACTGTTGCCTACGACCTGAAGCCAAGTATGTTGGTCTTTGTTGGTAGTTTAACCGGCAGGGCACCCCTTTACAATCTACTGCATTTTGTGATGGAGAAATAATATAAAGACAGGTAGCAAAAAACCATTGCAAATATTGTCATTCTTGCTGGATTTTCCGGCACGTAGCGGAACCGCCGGGAATTGGTCCGTGGAGTCGAAATGGTCCCAGTCGTCCAGGCAATAGGCGAAGCTATTGCCGAGCAAAAGGTATCTTACGCCGCAAGCGAAACCGGCCGAGACGGGTTTGAACGCGTGCTATCGCAGCTGTGCCGGGAATGAATTGGCGGGTACTACAGTTTCGGCGCTTCTGTTTGCGGACGGTTGGCAGTGCGGCGACTGTATTTATTTTTCGCTCGATAAAAGGCGAGCACGCCAGGTCGGCAGGTAGAGCAGCACGTTCATTTGCATACCGCGAGGGCCAGGGCTTGGAGCACGTCGCCGCTGCGGTTATTTTGCACAAAAGCGGCCACACCCGAATCCTGCAATTTCCATCCAGGTTTGAGATTGAATGTCTGCTGAATCTGGGCATCGCCTTGCGAATCGATGGAAACGGGCCCAATCAGTTCGCGCACCACAAAGTCGTGGTGTAGAGTGTGCCCGCTGTTTTCCCCGGCTTTTATATCGTTGCTGAGATTGTTCTCGTAAAGCGCGAGATAGATTTCGGTGTTTTGGCGTTCGGACGCGCTAGGCACCACAATTTTTCCGGAGATATGCAGTTTGCCCTGAACAGGCGTGCTTAGGGTCAGGCTAATATTCGCGAGCGGTTTCAGTCGGTTGATTTCCTTGACCCTTTCGCTTGTGCTGTCCCATATGAGACCGCGACGATAATCTTTTCCATCCAGCACCAGTTGCGGCGTGTAGACGAAGTTGGACCGGTTGATATGGGCCATCTGGCGCTGGCGCTCGGAGAAATTTGGTTGCGCGAATTCGTCTCGCCACCCCAAGTAGTTCCAATAGTCCACGTGAAAAGCCAGCGGAACAATCCGGTCGCTGGTAAGACCCTCGGACGGAAGTCGGCTTAGCCACTCATCGGCAGGCGGGCAACTGCTGCAGCCTTCCGAAGTATAGAGTTCCAGCAAGGCCACGCGTTGCTTCCCGCTACTTGCCGAGCATTGGCCACCAGAAGCGGGAGAAATGACGCTGCTGAAAAGAATTGCTGCCAGGAAAATGCTTGCGTTTTTCATAGAATGCTGTGGCCTCACGACACCTGCGAATTAGTCGCTCAAATCCCCGAAAAATGACAGCCGCCAAAATGATAAGTTCAGCAGAATGTTTTTCATGTAACAGCTATTTTGATATCATTTAACTTCAGTTTATGCTCAATATTGATCTTCACAGCCATTCTACCGTTTCAGACGGACTGTTATCTCCTGAAGAATTAATGCAGCGGGCAGCATCAAGAGGGGTTTGCGCGCTGGCCCTCACCGATCACGATGATATTGGCGGACTGTCGCGCGCCCGCGACGCTGCATATCGACTCGGGATACATTTTATCAACGGGGTGGAAATTTCGGTTAGCCGGTGCAGCCAGACTTTGCATATCGTGGGTTTGCGCATTAATCCGGAATATCCGGCGTTGTTGCGGGGACTGGAAGTTATCCGGTTAAGCCGCGCGGGACGCGCGCAGAGGATTGCAGCCGAACTTGAAAAATCGGGAATACGCGACAGCCTGGCTGGAGCGGCCCGATACGCCGGTAATCCTAATCTGATTGGGCGCGCTCACTTTGCGCGTTTTCTCGTCGAACGGGGTATTGCGGAGGATGTGAAAAGCGTATTCCAGAAATTTCTCAAACGAGGCAAGCCGGGCTACGTGGAGCACCGTTGGGTATCGCTCGCGGAAGCGGTAACCTGGATCACGGCAAGCGGGGGTATTGCGGTTTTAGCGCATCCAGGCCGCTACCCGGTTAGCGCCACACAAATGCAGCAGCTGCTTGGCGAGTTCAAGGAGCTGGGCGGCGCGGCCCTCGAAGTGGTGTCCGGGAGCCATACGTCGGAACAGTATGCGGTTTTTGCGCGGTATTCGAAACAATTCGACCTGCTTGCGTCAGTCGGCTCGGATTTTCACGGTCCCGGAGAAAGCCGCCGCGACGTTGGTCAGTTGCCGGAATTGCCCGATGGCTGCGTGCCGGTGTGGGAATTATGGTCGGATTCGAAGTCCGACGTGCGTGCAAAAAGACAAGTGTGAGATTTTGCATGGCGCAGTTCTTTTCGATACATATCGATAACCCTCAGCGGCGGCTCATTCGGCAGGCTGCGGCAATAATTCGCGATGGTGGCGTCATCGTCTATCCAACCGACTCCTGTTATGCGCTGGGTTGCCACATTGGAGACAAAAATGCCATGCGGCGCATAAGAGAAATTCGCAGCGTGGACGAAAAACATCATTTCACGCTGGTTTGCCGCGATCTTTCGGAAATCTCGCGCTATGCCAGGGTGGATAACCGACAATACCGCCTGCTTAAGGCTGCAACGCCGGGAAGCTATACTTTTATTCTTCGTGCGAGCCGCGAAGTGCCGAAGCGATTGCAGCATCCAAAGCGCAAAACGATTGGACTGCGCGTACCAAATCACGCCGTGGTGCGCGAGTTGCTGGGCGAAATGAATGAACCCCTCTTAAGCAGCACTTTGCTATTGCCAGGCGACAATATGCCACTCAATGACGCCACGGAAATCCGCAATCGCCTCGAGCACAGCGTGAATTTGGTGTTGGATGGTGGCCCGTGTGGCGTAGAGATGACTACCGTGGTTGATCTTACGGAAGAAATCCCGTTACTGCTGCGCAAGGGCAAAGGTAGTCCGTCGGTATTCGGACTGCACTAAGAGAAAATGGGTTCAGATTTAATTCGGACCATCGCGATTTATGCGTTACCGGTGATATTTGCCATAACCTTGCATGAAGCGGCGCATGGTTACGTCGCCAAGCATTTCGGCGACATGACGGCCTATGCGCAGGGGCGCATAAGTCTTAACCCCCTTCGGCATATCGACATGACAGGTACCATTATCGTGCCGCTGGTGCTGCTCCTGATAAGCAAACTTTTTGGAGGGAGTGGAATACTGTTTGGCTGGGCTAAGCCGGTGCCGGTTAATTTCTCCGGTCTACGCCATCCCAAACAGGATATGTTTTGGGTCGCAGCCGCCGGTCCGGGGGCGAATCTGATTATGGCGATGTTTTGGGCTCTGGTGCTTAAGTTTGCGCTCACCATTCCTGCGAGTGCTTATACGCTCCCCATGAGCCTTATGGGGAAGGCAGGCATCCAGATTAATGTGGTGCTAATGGTGCTAAATCTTTTGCCGGTTCCGCCGTTGGACGGCGGCCGAATCGCTGTGAGCCTGCTTCCACACCGTCTTTCTCATCGATTTTCCAGTATTGAGCCCTACGGCCTGTTTATTTTGCTGCTGTTGCTTTTTAGCGGCGTTCTCGGGATTATCATGTGGCCTTTGGTAAATACAGTGATGCGACTCATTAGTTCGGTCCTAAATTTGTGAGAGAGGCAGATTAAAAGGTTATATGTTTACCGAACGGGTGCTATCGGGTATGCGTCCTACCGGCAGGCTGCATCTGGGGCATTATCACGGGGTTTTGAAAAACTGGGTGCAGTTGCAGAACGAGTACCCGTGCCTATTTTTTGTCGCCGACCTGCACGCGCTTACAACCCATTACGATACCCCGGAAATCATCGAACAAAACGTCTGGGACATGTTGGTAGACTGGCTCGCCGCCGGTATTGATCCGTCACAAGCGACTCTATTCATTCAATCGCGAATTCCGGAACATGCGGAACTGCATCTTTTGCTTTCCATGATTACACCTCTGGGATGGCTTCTGCGCGTGCCTAGTTACAAAGATCAGCAGGAAAAACTCAGCGACAAGGATTTAAGCACGTATGGTTTTTTAGGTTATCCACTGCTGCAAAGCGCTGATATTCTAATTTACCGTGCAAGCCGCGTCCCCGTGGGCGAGGACCAGGTGCCGCATGTCGAATTTACACGCGAGCTCGCGCGGCGGTTTAATCATCTGTACGGCCGAGAAAAAGATTTTGAGATTAAAGCAAAAACGGCAGTGAAGAAACTTGGCGCAAAAAACAGCAAACTCTACCAACAATTCCGCGCACGCTACCAAGAGCAGGGCGATAGCGATGCGTTGGTCGCGGCGCGCGAGTTAATCGATAAGCGGCAGAATCTTACCCTGGGCGATCGCGAGCGCTTGTTTGGTTTTTTGGAAGGCGTGGGCCGAGTGATATTGGCTGAGCCGCGAGCCTTGCTTACCGAGGCTTCGAAGATGCCAGGGCTGGATGGGCAAAAGATGTCCAAGTCGTACAACAATACCATCGAATTGCGTGAGGACCCGGCAAGTGTCGCGAATAAAATTCGTACCATGCCTACGGACCCGGCGCGCGTCAAACGCACTGACCCTGGAGATCCTGACAAATGTCCAGTATGGCAATTGCACTTGGTCTATTCTGATAAGCAACGACAGGATTGGGTGCAAACGGGCTGCAGAAGCGCCGGTATCGGCTGCCTGGAATGCAAACAGCCGGTGATCGACGCCGTGCTGCTTGAGCAAAAGCCAATGCGCGAGCGTGCGCAGATGTATCTCGATGACCCGGCGCTAATACGTAACATCATTGCCGACGGCTGCGAAAAAGCACAGAAGCTCGCGCAAGAAACGCTGCGTGATGTGAAACAGGTAATGGGTTTGAGTTACGCTTGAGCGCCTTGCGAAGAGAGAAGCCATGAATCAGCCGGAAGCAGTGATCGCGCGCTTATATGGTGAACCGGTTCTTGAGGTCCCGCAGGATTTATATATCCCGCCGGATGCGTTGGAAGTATTTCTCGATACGTTCGAGGGGCCGCTTGATGTGCTGCTTTATCTTATTCGAAAAAACAATCTGAACGTGCTTGATATTCCAATGGCGGAACTTACACGCCAATACATGGCGTATGTAGATATGATGCATGCGCATCAGCTGGAACTCGCAGCCGAGTATCTATTAATGGCAGCATTGTTGATCGAAATCAAGTCGCGCATGCTTCTGCCGCGCCCGATTCAAGTGCAGGATGAACAGGTAGATCCACGCGCAGAACTCGTCAGGCGTCTGTTGGAATACGAGCAGATCAAGCTTGCCGCACGCAGTCTTGATGCGTTGCCTCAGGCCGGACGCGATTTCGCTTTGCTTGATGTGTGGATTGAACAGGCAGCAGCAAAGCGACTGCCGCAAATCAAGCGCGACGATTTAAGGGATGCGTGGTTAAGTCTAGTGGCACGGGAGCGCATGAACCGTCATCACAGCGTCACGCGCGAACAATTATCGGTGCGTGAACGCATGACGCGCATATTGCGGCGATTGCAGGGTCTAAAATTCGTTGAATTCCACGAGCTATTTGAACGTGGCAGGGGAATTCCGGAGCTGCTGGTGACCTTCCTCGCTGTGCTTGAATTGGCTCGCGAAAATTTGGTGAGTGTTACGCAACAAGAAGCGTATGCCGCAATCTATGTAAAACTTAACGAGTTCTCTCCCGATGTATGAATTGAAAGAAATTAAACTTATACTTGAAACAGCGTTGCTTGGAAGCTCAGAACCGCTTCCAATCTCCGAACTAAAAAAGTTATTCGAAAACGAACTGGATTCAGAAACGTTACGCAAGCTGCTGGATGAATTGCGCCAGGAGTGGTGCGGCAAGGGCATAGAGCTTGTCAACGTTGCAAGCGGCTGGCGGTTTCGCACCAAGCC
>Ga0335081_10009018_pt1:0-5000 | contig 16020 bp, 12 predicted proteins | sample Lox_Sample_35_FD_206713 | JGI IMG/M metagenome (GOLD analysis project Ga0335081, IMG submission 206713) | Soil microbial communities from Loxahatchee National Wildlife Refuge, Florida, United States - Lox_Sample_3.5 | ecosystem: Environmental > Terrestrial > Soil > Wetlands | place: USA... | reverse complement strand
AGTCCACCCAGACCCACCAAACTCGGCTGGTTTCTACGACGGGGCTGTAGCTCAGTGGGGAGAGCGCCTGCTTTGCAAGCAGGAGGTCATCGGTTCGATCCCGTTCAGCTCCACCACTTATTCAAGCTTTTCTCCCGCCAAGCATAAAGAAAATATAAGCTTTGAAATCAAGAAGCCAGAAGTAAGTGCTCATAATTTACTTCTGGTCTTTTAGGCCAAGTGAGCTGGATCGCTCTTTAACAAAATGGAAGAAGTAAAAGTTTTGATTCGCGAGGAGACGCGGTTACGCGTTTCATCTGAATCAAGACATGGGTTTAGATTGTATCGACTATTCAGCTTTTAATCGGGTTGAATAGGTAACAAACACCTGTAACTTATGCTTTGAACGGAAATGGTCAAGGCCTTAAGGTTATAGGATCAAGCGAACAAGTGCATGAGGTGGATGCCTTGGCGATTACAGGCGATGAAGGACGTAGCAGCTTGCGATAAGCCTCGAGGAGCCGGCAAACAGGCTTTGATCCGGGGATGTCCGAATGGGGAAACCCGGCCCGCAAGGGCCATCCTTGACTGAATTCATAGGTCAAGAGAAGCGAACCTGCTGAACTGAAACATCTAAGTAGGCAGTGGAATAGAAATCAACCGAGATTCCCATAGTAGTGGCGAGCGAAATGGGAGCAGCCCGTCGCACAAAAACTCAATATTCTAGCGGAACAGTCTGGAAAGTCTGGTCATAGCGGGTGATAGCCCCGTACGCGAAAGAATAGTGGGTGGGTGCGGCAATGAGTAGGACGGGACACGTGGAATCCTGTCTGAATATGGGGGGACCATCCTCCAAGGCTAAATACTCGTAATCGACCGATAGTGAACCAGTACCGTGAGGGAAAGGCGAAAAGAACCCCGGAAGGGGAGTGAAATAGATCCTGAAACCGCATGCATGCAAAAAGTCAGAGTCCCGCAAGGGATGATGGCGTACCTTTTGTATAATGGGTCAGCGACTTACATTCAGTAGCGAGCTTAACCTTTTTAGGGAAGGCGTAGCGAAAGCGAGTCCGAACAGGGCGACTTAGTTGCTGGGTGTAGACCCGAAACCGGATGATCTACTCATGGCCAGGATGAAGGTAGGGTAACACCTGCTGGAGGTCCGAACCGACTACTGTTGCAAAAGTAGCGGATGAGCTGTGGGTAGGAGTGAAAGGCTAAACAAATCCGGAAATAGCTGGTTCTCTCCGAAAACTATTTAGGTAGTGCCTCATACATCACCTTCGGGGGTAGAGCACTGTTATGGCTAGGGGGCCGTCAAGGCCTACCAAACCATGGCAAACTCCGAATACCGAAGAGTGCGAGTATGGGAGACAGACACCGGGTGCTAACGTCCGGTGTCGAGAGGGAAACAACCCAGACCGCCAGCTAAGGTCCCCAAGTACAGTTAAGTGGCAAACGAAGTGGGAAGGCTAAAACAGTCAGGAGGTTGGCTTAGAAGCAGCCATCCTTTAAAGAAAGCGTAATAGCTCACTGATCGAGTCGTCCTGCGCGGAAGATTCAACGGGGCTCAAACTGTACACCGAAGCTGCGGATTCAAGCGTTCCCTTCAGTTCATTCGAGAATTTTGCCCGCGCCAGCGGGCGGAAACCCTATTGCCTCAATTGAACTTTGTTGGTTGCGTGCGCTTCGCGCGTGCAACAACCTTAGGCTTTGCGCGTTTGCGCAAAACAATTGAGGCTCGGGGGTTAGTGAATTGAAGGGAACGCTTGATTGGTAGGAGAGCGTTCTGTAAGCCTGCGAAGGCGCATCGAGAGGTGCGCTGGAGGTATCAGAAGTGCGACTGCTGACATGAGTAGCGTTAAAGCGGGTGAAAAGCCCGCTCGCCGAAAGCCCAAGGTTTCCTGCGCAACGTTCATCGGCGCAGGGTGAGTCGGCCCCTAAGGTGAGGGCGAAAGCCGTAGCTGATGGGAATCAGGTTAATATTCCTGAACCGTTGACCAATGCGATGGGGGGACGGAGAAGGTTAGGCAAGCCGGGTTTTGGATGTCCCGGTTTAAGCGTGTAGGCGTGCTGTCTAGGAAAATCCGGATGGCTTAGCTGAGGCGTTATGACGAGCGGGCTTGTCTCGCGAAGTTGCCGATACCCAGCTTCCAGGAAAAGCCTCTAAGCTTCAGTTGGTCAAGACCGTACCGCAAACCGACACTGGTGGGCAGGATGAAAATTCTAAGGCGCTTGAGAGAACTCGGGTGAAGGAACTCGGCAAATTGGCACCGTAACTTCGGAAGAAGGTGCGCCCTTATTAGGTGAAGGTGTACAGCCGGAGCCGAAAAGGGTCGCAGTGAATAGGTGGCTGCGACTGTTTACTAAAAACACAGCACTCTGCAAACACGATGAGTGGACGTATAGGGTGTGACGCCTGCCCGGTGCCGGAAGGTTAAGTGATGGGGTGCAAGCCCTTGATCGAAGCCCCGGTAAACGGCGGCCGTAACTATAACGGTCCTAAGGTAGCGAAATTCCTTGTCGGGTAAGTTCCGACCTGCACGAATGGCGTAACGATGGCCACACTGTCTCCGCCCGAGACTCAGCGAAGTTGAAATGTTTGTGATGATGCAATCTCCCCGCTGCTAGACGGAAAGACCCCGTGCACCTTTACTGTAGCTTTACATTGGACTTTGATGATGTCTGTGTAGGATAGGTGGGAGGCTTTGAAGCGGTGCCGCTAGGCATCGTGGAGCCAACGTTGAAATACCACCCTGATGTTATCGAGGTTCTAACCTTGTCCCGTTATCCGGGACGGGGACCGTGTATGGCAGGCAGTTTGACTGGGGCGGTCTCCTCCCAAAGAGTAACGGAGGAGTGCGAAGGTATCCTAGGTACGGTCGGACATCGTACTGATAGTGCAATGGCAAAAGGATGCTTAACTGCGAGACTGACAAGTCGAGCAGGTGCGAAAGCAGGTCATAGTGATCCGGTGGTTCTGTATGGAAGGGCCATCGCTCAACGGATAAAAGGTACGCCGGGGATAACAGGCTGATTCCTCCCAAGAGTTCATATCGACGGGGGAGTTTGGCACCTCGATGTCGGCTCATCACATCCTGGGGCTGTAGCCGGTCCCAAGGGTATGGCTGTTCGCCATTTAAAGTGGTACGTGAGCTGGGTTTAAAACGTCGTGAGACAGTTTGGTCCCTATCTGCAGTGGGCGTTGGAAGTTTGAGGGGGGCTGCTCCTAGTACGAGAGGACCGGAGTGGACGAACCTCTGGTGTACCGGTTATGACGCCAGTCGTACAGCCGGGTAGCTAAGTTCGGGAAAGATAAACGCTGAAAGCATCTAAGCGTGAAACTTGCCTCAAGATAAGACTTCCCGGGACGTAAGTCCCCTAAAGGTTCGTTGAAGACGACAACGTTGATAGGTCGGATGTGTAAGGGGTGTAAGCCCTTGAGCTAACCGATACTAATTGACCGTGCGGCTTGATCCTATAACCTTAAGCAACATTTGGTTTTCAGTGCTCGGCTGTTAGCCAATTCGGGTGTTTGTTGATTACAATTCTCAACCCTACTTCTTCCTTTTTCTTGCGATTGGCCGACAGCTAGCGACTGAGGCTGATCGTTAAGGCGGTTACGCTTGGCGGCAATAGCGAGGTGGCCCCACCCCTTCCCATCCCGAACAGGGCCGTGAAACGCCTCAGCGCCGATGATAGTGTGCATTCGTACGCGAAAGTAGGTCACCGCCAGGCACCATCAATAAAAGCCCGTCCCGTAATGAGACGGGCTTTTATCATTTGGTTGACATGAACCAAGTTGCAGCTGTGACAACACGGAGAGAGCCTATCGGTTGCGCTGCCCCACGGGTCTAACGTCCAACCCGGAAAGTTTTACAATATTCCCGTAAACCCAAACAGCGACAGGAGGACAGCATGCCACAACAAAAAGAGAATTCGGCGCAAGCTCCTTCAGGAAAAGAAATCGCCACGCTTGCGGGGGGTTGCTTCTGGTGCCTGGAAGCCGTGTTCGATGAGTTGAAGGGTGTGGAATCGGTCGAGTCTGGATATATGGGTGGCGCCTCGACAAATCCCACCTATGAACAAGTATGCCGCGGCAATACGGGCCACGCTGAAGTGGTGCAAATCGTGTTTAATCCGACCGAAATCTCGTTCAAGGAAATCTTGGAAGTATTCTTTGTCATTCACGACCCTACCACGTTGAACCGGCAGGGGAACGATGTAGGTACCCAATACAGGTCAGCTGTTTTCTACCACTCGCCGGAACAAAAGTCTCAAGCGGAACAGGTGATTAAAGAATTAAATGACGCGCACATATGGAATTCAAGCATCGTCACGGAAATCGTGCCTGCTCAAGCTTTTTACCGCGCGGAGGGCTACCACCAGGAATACTTTCTGCGCAACCCCGCGCAGCCTTACTGCATGTTCGTTGTCGCGCCAAAGGTTGCCAAACTGAGAACGCAGTTTCTTGCGAAGCTCAAGGGCGGGTGATTTCTTCAATTGCATCGCATCTAAAAATCATTGACAAAACACCCTCATGTTCGGCATGCTCTCGTTGTTCTTGCCATAGGCGTTAGGCAAGCGAACTCGTAGATTGATTGTCAGACCACACGATAGGAGAAGTCACATGGCTAAGAAGAAGGGGAAGAAATCCGCAGGAAAAAAATCCAGCTCTGCTAGGAAGCAGCCAGCCAAAAAGAAAATGGCCAAGGCTTCCAAGAAGAAGCGCAGCGTGGCGAAGCGCAAACCAAATCCGGCATTCATGCGGCCCATGATGCCCGATCCGGCGCTCGCTGCAGTTGTGGGTGCCATTGCGCAGGCCCGCACTGAGATCACCAAGAAAATATGGGCCTACATCAAGAAGAACAAGCTGCAGGATGAAATTAATCGACGCATGATCAATGCCGACGAAAGGCTGCGCGAAATTTTTGGCGGCAAACGGCAAGTTTCAATGTTTGAAATGACCAAGCTGATCAACGAGCATTTGAAATAATTCCGTCTGGATAGCGACTGGCACT
>Ga0335081_10009017_pt1 | contig 16021 bp, 14 predicted proteins | sample Lox_Sample_35_FD_206713 | JGI IMG/M metagenome (GOLD analysis project Ga0335081, IMG submission 206713) | Soil microbial communities from Loxahatchee National Wildlife Refuge, Florida, United States - Lox_Sample_3.5 | ecosystem: Environmental > Terrestrial > Soil > Wetlands | place: USA... | reverse complement strand
GACATTGTTCTCAATTACTACTTCAATCGCGGTTTTCCTGATGCTACGTTTGAGGCCTCCGCGAAGCCGATTCCCAATCGGCCCGGGCGCATGGAGGTTACCTACACGATCCAGCAGGGTGAACGCGTATTCATTGATCGAGTTCTGGTTTCAGGGCCGCATTACACCCGGCCCTTTGTCATCCAGCGCGAATTGCAGATGAAACCCGGAGACGCGGTCAGCCAGATTGATTTGCTCAAGACCCAACAACAACTTTACGATCTCGGAATTTTCAGCCAGGTGGATACCGCAGTGCAGAACCCGGATGGCACAGAGCCGGATAAGAACGTTCTGGTGCAGGTGCAGGAAGCGCGGCGCTACACCTTCAATTACGGCATCGGTTTTGAATTTGAAACGGGCGAGCCCACGGTCGGCACCAACCGACCGCAAGGGCAGACGGGCGTGAGCCCGCGGGTTTCGTTTGGCGTGACCAGGCTCAACTTTCGCGGCACAGACGATTCCATCACATTCAGCGCGCACGCCGGCCGGCTGCAGCAGCGCGGACTCCTGAGCTACCAGGTGCCGCACTGGTTCGGCAGTCCAAAATGGAAACTCACGTTCACCACTTTTTACGACGATACAGTAGGTGTCACGACTTTTACTTCGGAGCGCCTGGAGGGTTCGGTGCAGGCCGAACAAACCATTGGCAAGACCAGCTCCATGGACTATCGCTTTTCCTATCGCCGAGTGCTGGCGACGAACCTCGAAGTCAGCACAGATGAAATTCCCCTGCTTTCTTTACCTACCCGCGTCGGTGGTCCCGGTTTCACCTACATTCGCGATCACCGAGACAATGCTCTGGAAAGCACCAAAGGCGTTTATCTCACGGTGGACGCGTCAGTCGCCTCGAGTTACTTTGGCTCCGAAGCGGATTTCAGCCGCATTCTAGTGCAGCACTCCACATACTACGCATTCGGGAAGAAACACCCGCAGGAGAAAAAATTCGTCTTTGCCCGCTCCACCAGAGTTGGCGCAGAAACACCGTTTGGCACGAGCGTGCTGCGCCCGCCGGGAGAGTGCCCACAAACGGCGGGCGGGCCAGTCGAGTGCCTGCCCCTCCCGGAGCTGTTCTTCTCGGGCGGCGGCAACTCCCACCGCGGATTCGGCCTGAATCAAGCCGGCCCCCGCGACCCGCAAACCGGGTTCCCATTGGGCGGTGGCGCGCTATTTCTTAACAATCTGGAGTTGCGTTTCCCTCCGATGGAGCTACCGTTTTTTCAGGATAATCTTAGTTTCGCCTTGTTCCACGATGCCGGCAATGTCTTTACCAACGGCACGGATATGCTGCACAGCCTGTTTCGCTGGCACCAATCCGATCCGCAACGTTGCCTGCAGGAAAGCACGCATACGGAATGCAGTTATAACTATATTTCGCACGCGATCGGTCTGGGGGTGCATTACAAAACACCTATTGGGCCGGTGCGGTTCGATTTCGGTTACAATCTGAATCCGCCGGCATACCCCAGTTTTCAGACAATTACACTTCCAAGCGGCAAGCAGGGAAGTGTTTTTTCACCACAACATTTGGGCCACTTCAATGTTTTCTTCAGTGTAGGGCAGACTTTCTGATGCGTCGCAAGTTTGCGATCCTCGCGTGCTTCTTTTCCGTTTGTTGCATCGCGCTTGTGTCGGCGCATGCTGGCGACTTGCTGGACCGCATCGTGGCCACGGTCAACGGCCGCATCATTCTGCAGAGCGATTGGGACGATGCCGTGCGGTATGAAGCTTTCATCGCGGCGCGCCTGCCCGATCAAATTACCGCCGATGACCGCAAAGCCGCGCTCGACCGTTTAATTGATCAGGAGTTGCTGCGCGAGCAGATGCGCGCCTCCGACTTTCAGCGCCCGACTGAGCAGGAGATCACCCGTCGTATGCAGGAAGTCCGGCAGCAATATCCTGGAGCTGAGGCTGATTCCGGCTGGCAAGCTGAACTTGCCCGCTACGGTCTGACCGAGGCTAAGCTGCGAGAACATATCGTCCTGCAGCTCGACCTGATGCGCCTGGTAGATGACCGGCTTCGCCCCACCGTAAATATTGATTCCAAGAGCATCGAAAGCTACTACAACCAGGAGCTCCTGCCCCAGCTCCGCCAGTCCGGACAGAAAGAAGTCGCGCTGGCAGATGTCACTCCCAAAATCAAAGAGCTGCTGACTCAGCAGAAGATGAATCAACTTCTCACCGCGTGGCTGCAAAATCTGCGCGCCGGCAGCGATATCCGCACCATGGCGTCGCCCGATTCCGGAGAGCAGCCGCAATGACCACAACCGGCGCCAGCCCGCGGCGGCGCAGGCTTTGGAAATACCTGATCTACTTCACACTGCTGAGCATGCTCTCCTTCGTTGGCTTGGCATGGTGGATTACCAGTCCCGGCTTTCAGGCCATGGTGCGGCAGCGCCTCGTGACTGAGCTTGAGCGCGTGACCGGGGGCAGGGTCGAGCTGAAGAGCATTCACGTTTCGCCGTTTCGCTTACGGGTTGAAGTCCGGGACTTGACTATCCACGGACGCGAGGCCGCCGAGGACATTCCTTACGCTCACGTGGACCGGCTGGTGGCCGAAGTCAAGATCATTTCCGCTCTGGGCGCGGAGTTTGGATTTCATTCTGTAGTCCTTGATCATCCCGTTGTCCACCTGATTTTCTATCCTGATGGCAGCACCAACCAACCAACTCCCAAGCGCCGGCAGTCCCAGGGTAAGAGCCCGCTTCAACAGCTCTTTGCCCTCAGCATCAGCCGCCTCGAGGTTCGGCACGGCGAGTGTCTCTGGAATGATCAAAGGTATCCACTTGATTTCACCGTGAACGATGTATCGGCGGACATGAATTATTCGCTGTTGCGCCGGCGCTACGAGACAAATCTACTACTGGGCAAGATCGTGACCCGCATCGCCGACTATCGGCCATTTGCCTGGATGACCGAAGCGCACTTCAGTTTCGGCGCCGACAGCATTGAAGTTCATTCACTGCGGGCCAACTCCGGACGCTCCCATATTGAGGCCAGTGGACGCATTCACGACTTTCGCCAGCCCCACCTGGAGGGCATCTACAAGGCCACGATTGATCTGGAAGAGGCGGGCGCGGTTGCCCGCCGCCCCGAACTACGCGGCGGCCAGATTCAGGCTGAAGGGCATGGAAGTTGGTCGGCCGCCGAATTTTTTTCAGCCGGCAAGCTGTTGGCTCGCGACCTGGAGTGGCGCGACAAGTCTTTGAATCTGAACAAAGTGTCGTTCAACGGCGATTTCTCCGCGTCGCCTCAACGCCTGTCGCTTGCCCGCGTCCAGGCCCGTCTGTGCGGAGGCAGCGCGACCGCCGATGCTGAAGTGACAGGCTGGAGTAATGTGCCGGCAGTTCCTGATACGGCCAAAGAAAGAAAAGGGAAGGCGAAGTCCGCGGCATCCAGAGAGACGACGGTCGAAAAAGGACTCGCAATTCTGCGCCTCAAGGATGTTTCAACGGGAGCGCTGGCGGCGGCGATTTCGTCTCCGGAATATCCGCTTCACCGGATGAATCTCACCGGCACAACGAGCGGAAATATCGAAGTGCGATGGACTGGCTCGCTGCGGGCTGCGGAAACGCAACTGGCGCTCGACTTCGCCGCTCCGTCATCTCCGCCGGCCAGCCAATTGCCGCTGAATGGAAGGATTCGGTCGGTGTATCACGCCCGCACTGCAGAGCTGGAGCTGGCCGAACTCGACGCCGCCACGCGCACCAGCCAAATTCACGCCTCCGGGCGACTGGCGCCGGGAGAGGCGCTCAAGCTTTCAGTGAGCAGCTTCGATCTTGCCGAGTGGCCGCAGATTCTCGCCGCCATCGGACGTCCCATGCGTATTCCTGTCACGCTGCACGGACGAGGATCGTTCAATGGAACGGCCGCCGGCAAATTGTCCGACCTGGCAATTGCCGGAAACCTTCGCGCGGAAGATTTCGACTACCAGGCTTCCGCGTCGAGTTACACACCGGCCCAGACCTTTCACTGGGACCTGCTCACTGCCGGGATTGATATATCTGCACATCAGGTCATCGCGCGCAATGCCATCGTGCGCCACGCTAATACCGTAATCAACTTCGATCTGACCGCCAGCCTCGACCACGGCCAATTCACCGACAGCAGTCCGTTCGACGCACACGTTGAAGTGCATCAGGAGCAGATCGCCGAACTTGCCGCTTTTGCGGGATATGATCGTCCTGTATCCGGTATTGCCGACTTTCGCCTCGATCTGTCCGGCACACCGGCCCAACCCGGAGGGAACGGCCACGTCGAGATCAGCGACGCCAACTTTTACGGCGAGACCTTTCAACACCTGGACTCCGATTTGAGCGCGAGCGCGGGACAGCTGCGTTTCAGCAACCTACATGCGACGTATCACGGCGCCCCGATCACTGCCACGGCAAGTTACGACCTTGCAACGCACGCCTCGCAGTTCGATCTGAAGGCGACGAATGTAGGACTCACCTATCTGCCTGGCCTGCGCAGCGGTCGCGTACCCCTGGACGGTCAAATGGACCTCTCGGCCCAAGGCTCCGGCTCGGTGGAAGCTCCTGTGGTCAACGCCACGCTACGCCTGCACGATCTGGTACTCGATCAGGAGCCCATCAGCGACTTTACCCTCACAGCCAAAACCCACGGCGCCGATCTGCAGCTCAGCGGCCGCTCGCAGTCCGCACAGCCACAACTAACGCTGGACGGCACCATTCACTTGCGTGGCGATTGGCCGGCTTCCATCCAGGCCCGCTTCGATCAACTCGATGTGGGCGCAGTCTTGCGCCGCTCATATCTGCAGGGACATTTGACCGGCCCCTCGCCTTCGGCCGGCGAGTTGCAGTTGCAGGGCCCGTTGCGCCGACCGAGGGATCTCGACCTTGCAGGTAATCTCAGCGAACTGCATTTCGGTGTGGAGAACGTGAAGCTGCACAACGATGGGCCCATTCGCTTCTCCATTTCCGACCAGACCTTTCACCTCGAGCCCCTGCATTTGTTAGGCGACAATACCGACCTTTCCGGCGAGGGCACGGTGGAACTTGTGGGCAGACGCCAGCTTGACTTGCGCGCGCAAGGCAAGATCAATCTCAAGCTCATCGAAAGCCTCAATTCCGATTTCACTTCTTCAGGGGTGGTCGCCATAGACCTGCAGGCTTCAGGCACGCTGGACCAGCCCGTCACCCAGGGACGCGTGCAAATTACCAACGGCGCGCTCGCTGAAAACGAGTTGCCAACCGGGCTCAGCGACATCAATGGCACGGCCATCTTCAATCAGAATCGCCTGCAAATACAGGACCTTACCGCGCACAGCGGAGGCGGCCTAGTCACGTTCACAGGCACGGCCAGCTGGTACGGCGGCCAGCAGTTGAACTTTGATCTGAATCTGAAAGAGCAGGATGTGCGCCTGCGTTATCCGCCGGGAATCAGTTCTACGGCAAACACAGACTTGCGGCTGGTGGGAAATCTCGCCTCCTCGACTCTTTCCGGCAACGTGACCGTTACCAAACTGTCTCTCATGCCCGGGTTCGATTTCGGCGCATATCTCGCGCGCAGCTCGCGTACCGCCGCGCTTCCCCCGACCAACACGCGATTGAACGGCATTCGCCTGGATGTGCACATCGTCAGCACGCCTGAGTTGCAAATGCAGACTGCAGCAGTGCGCCTTTCCGGCGATGCTGACTTGCGCCTGCGCGGGACTGCCGCCAAGCCGGTGGTTGTGGGCCGCGCTGATGTTCTCGAAGGTGAGGTATTCTTCAACGGCACTAAGTATCAACTGGAGCGCGGCAGCGTTATTTTCACCAATCCGGTGACCACCACGCCGGTGCTCGATCTGCAGGCCACCACCACCGTTCGCGATTACGATATTACGCTGATTCTGAATGGCGAGCCGGATAAGCAAGTCCGCGTCAACTATCGTTCCGAGCCGCCGCTTCCGGAAGCCGACATCATCAACCTGCTCGCGCTCGGCCATACCACTGAAGAGTCCGCCCAGCTGCAGCAGTCCGGCAACGGTCTCTTCACGCAGGAAGCCTCTACAGCAGTCATCGGCCAGGCTCTCAACGCTGCCGTGAGCAACCGGGTGCAGCGATTGTTCGGTGGCAGCCGCATCAAGATTGATCCGGAAGGAATCGTCAACGAAACGACCACCCTTTCGCGCGGTCCCGCCGTGACCATCGAGCAGGAAGTGCAGCACAACCTCACCCTTACTTATACCCAGGATGTAACGCAGACCTCGGAACAGATCATTCAGGCGGAGTACAACATGTCGCACAATATTTCCATCGTCGGCTTGCGCGACCAGAATGGCGTGGTGAGCTTTGATATTCGTCTGCGCCGGCGCCGGAAGTAACGCGCGCTTGGGCAGCCGGCGTTATCCTAATCAGCCATGACCACTGATTCGCTGCCCGAGAACTTCCTCGTGCAGCGCGCCGCCATGGTGCAGGATCAGCTTCGCGCCCGTGCTCTTCGCGATGAACGCGTGCTTGCTGCCATGCTTCGCGTGCCGCGTCACGAATTCGTCGCCCAATCTCTTCGGCGGCACGCCTACGAGGACCATCCTCTTCCCATCGGCGATAACCAGACGATCTCTCAACCGTATATCGTTGGCCTGACGCTGGAGGCGCTCGCGTTGCGGCCCGCTGACATTGTGCTTGAAGTTGGGACCGGCTCCGGCTATCAGACGGCGCTTCTGGCCGAGCTTACGCGTCAGGTTTACTCCATCGAGCGGCACGCAGATCTGGCGCGCGAAGCGGAGGCGAGGCTGGCCCGTCTCGGCTACAGCAACATGAGCATCCTGATCGCCGATGGCAGCCTTGGCTTACCCGAACATGCGCCATTCGACGCCATCGTGGTCTCCGCCGCCGCCCTCAGCATTCCATCTGCGCTATTCGAGCAGTTGCGCGAGGGCGGGCGCATGATCATACCGGTGGGTGAGCCTCATGCGCAGGAATTGCAGCTTGTGCGCAAGCAGAACGGCCACCCGTATATTGTTTCTCTTGGTGGTTGTGCCTTTGTTCCCCTGGTATCAGGGGAAACGGCCTAACTGCCTCGCGCGGCTCACAAGGCTTGCTTTATCTGTGCTGTGAATGCCAGACTGATTTGAAGGACCGTCCATTGATCGCCGCCGCGCTTCCGATCCAGGAAAAACACAGAAGAACCGGGCTTGCCTTCTGGATGGAACGCGTGCTCGAAGAATGCGATCGGGCCAGCGTGGACTTTGCTCCCGACCCGGTGCATGACCTGCGGGTCGCGATGCGTCGATGCCGCTCGATGGCGGATGGCTTGATGGCCATTGATCCGGATCGCGCCTGGAAACGAATGAAGAAGGCAGGCAGGAATCTGTTTCGCTCTTTGGGCGATCTTCGCGACCTCCAGGTAATGCAGGAATGGGTCCACCATTTGGATAGCCCGCAAGACCCCGTTACCAGCAAGCTGCTGCAGGCGCTTGCTCTCCGCGAAAGTCAAAAGAAGCGCGACGCCGCTGAAGCTTTGAGCCAGTTCGATCGCAAACAGTGGCGCCACTGGACGCGCACCCTTCCTCGCCGCGCCCGCCGGATGCGGCCCGGCAGTGTGGTCTTCAAGCATCTGGCTCTCGAGCGCTGGCTCGCGGCCTACGACTTGCACCGCCGAGCGTTGCGCAGCCGCTCGCAGACGGCATGGCACCAGTTGCGCATCGGAGTGAAGAGATTTCGCTACATTGTAGAGAACTTTCTGCCTGAACAGCATGACGCATGGAGCAATGATCTGAAAGCCCTGCAGGATTGGCTGGGTGAAGTTCATGACCTGGACGTTCTCTGGGCTACTGCCGAAGAGCTCCAGGTTTTCCCTGACGTCGTGTCCCGCGGTCATTGGCATTCGCGAATTTCCGAGGAACGCGCCCGCCGCGTGGGGAAATACCGGAGCGAGACTCTTGGCCGCCGCGGCCTGTGGCAGGTTTGGCGTGTCCAGTTGCCGGATAAGAAACAAACCATGCACGCCGCGGAACAGCGTCTCAAGTTGTGGGCTTCATTTCTCGATCCCGATTTCCGCCACTCAACCCATGTCGCGAAGCTGGCGCTGGAAATATATGACGGACTAGGTGCCCACGCTGATTCAGCGGACGGTATCTCCGCCGATCACAACCGTGATTTGCTGCGCCTGGCCGCGTGGATGCATGACGTCGGCCGCTCGAGGGGCGAGAAAGCACATCACAAGGCTTCTCTTCGCTTGATCCAGAATCTGTCTCCGCCACTTGGCGCAAACGCCGTAACACTGCATCAGACAGCGATCATTGCTCGCTATCACCGAGGGGCATTGCCACGAGCGGCGCATGCCTGCCTTCGTGGCCTGGATCCCGCAGAGAAGAACAACATCGTTCGCCTCGCCGGAATTTTGCGTTTGGCCGATGCTTTCGACGCCGAGCGCGATGGCCGCATTCACCAGGTCGAAGTCGGGCACAAAAATGCGGCGGTTGTCATTTCGGCGCAGGGCTATTCGCCGCGTGATAGGTTGGCCGAAGACATCGCCGCCGGCCGGCATCTGCTTGAACTGGCCATTCGTCGTCCGATTCTCGTGAAGTCTATGCCCGTTTCGCACCGATCAGCTCACGGCATACCACGCCGTCTTAGATCTAAAAGGGGATTGCGGATCGTCCCAGCCGGAACCCAGCAGCTAGTAACCAGGAGCCAGTAGCCAGAAGCTGCGTCGTTACTTTGCCCCACCTCGTGCCTGGGTTAGCCTCGCTCTCATGACCCATGTTCAATTGGTGGCGCAGGCAGTGCGCTGGCTGCGCAGCCGCGGCTGCGGCGTTGTGCTCTCTGAACAGGCCTGCGTCAGCGGCGAGATGCCGGACGCCATCGGCTGGAAGCGGGCCTGCCATTCCATTGTGGTGGAATGCAAGATCTCCCGTCCGGATTTCCTGGCCGACCGCGCCAAGCCCTGGCGGCAAAAGCCCGAAACCGGCGTCGGATGCGAGCGGTACTATCTCGTGCCGGCGGGTCTGGTGCAGCCGCACGAGCTGCCCAGAGGCTGGGGGCTGCTCGCATACCGCAATCGAAAAATTGAGGTAATCTGCGAATCGGAGAAAAACTTTCGCCGGCCTGTGGGGTTCGAGTATGAGATGAACCTTTTGCTGGCCAGTCTGCGCCGGGTGGAAATTCGCATTGAGCCGCAATCCATCACCGATTTTCTGAAATGGAAGAACCGGATGGCGGAGTACAACCGCGGCGCATTGCCGGAAGGAATTCTGGCGGCCGAGCAAGAGCAGAATTCGTTTCTGGAGGGGATTTAGCGGCCACGGACATCCGGCGAGCAAAATCCATTCGCGGAGATCAATACGGATTAAGCTGGGCGGGGAACTCACTTCCTGCTCAGATCAACGGGAGCGCTTGTGAAACGAGCATTGTTGATTTTTCTTACCCTGGGCGGCATGTTGGCAGTCTGGGCCTACGCGCAGAACACGCCTGTGACTGCGGGCGGCAAATGGCAGGAGTTCGACTCGAAAGATCCCATGACGGACGTTCCCAAAGTCCGCTTTGAGCTTGAGGCCGACAACTTTCTACATGAGAGCGTCTATCACAAGCCAAAGGCCGAGATTTTCTGCGACGACGGGAAGTACAAATTCGCCGACTTCGCTCCCAACGTGCGGATTGGTCCGCCCAACCGACCCGGTTTCTGGGGGCAACCCCAGTTGGAAGTGGAGGTCCGCATTGATGACCGTCATGATAGCCATGGCTGGAATTGGATCGAAGGCAGGTTCCTATCCATGGATAAGGGCACGGTACGCGGCTTGATCGGCGCGAAAATTTTCAAGATCGAATTTCGAACCCCGGATGGCGACAACATCGCAGAGTTTTCTCCGGCAGGCCTCGACCTGAACCGCTTTTCCCACGCTTGCGGTCTCAGTCCGAAGTAGGCACGTCGCCCCAGGAGCGCAAACCAAAAACCGGGCTGGTTCGCCCGGTTTTGTTGAGGCGTCGAGTTGGGATGCGGTTACATCACAGCGCGGCGCGCGCTAACCCGAAGAATGCGTCGGCTCCCCAATTGTGGAGCCGACCGGTCTCCCGTTACTGCCTTCCTCGCGTCAGCTTAAAAAACGGAAAGCGAGGAGAAAACAGTGGTGGCTTGTGCAACTGGGCAGCCAATCATAGATTATGCTTTCGCTTGAAGGAGTTATTCTAACTAATTGATTTAGCTAAAGTTGTCATGAGCGGTCGCTCGCTGAGAAGTGGCTGAAATTCCGTGCTGTGCGAAAACCCTTGCACAACAAGCGAGGCAGCTTGCGGAAGCTACAAGCATGAGCTAAAGCTCGCGGCGGCCTTCGATAGCCTTCAGCATGGTGATTTCATCGGCGTATTCAATGTCGCTGCCTACAGGGATGCCCATGGCAATGCGAGTGACCTTCAGGCCGGAGCGCCGCAGTTGTCCGGAGAGATAAGTGGCGGTGGCCTCGCCCTCCACGGTTGGGTTGGTGGCGAGAATCACTTCGTCGGCAGTTCCGTCCTCGACGCGCTTCATGAGGTTCGCGATGCGCAACTGTTCCGGGCCGACGCCATGAAGAGGCGAAATCGCTCCGTGCAGCACGTGGTACACGCCGTTGAAGTGCTTGGTCTTTTCGACCGAAGCGATGTTCGTCGGTTCCTCGACAACGCAAATCAGCCGCTGATTGCGGGTTGCGCTGCTGCAATAGACGCAGGGGTCAACGTCTGTGATGTTGTTGCAGATCGAGCATAAACGCAGGCTCGCCTTCACATCACGCACCGCGGCCGCCAGCGCGTCGGCGTCGTCATCGCTCGAGCGCAGGATGTGAAAGGCTAGGCGCTGCGCGCTTTTGCTGCCGATGCCCGGCAGCTTTTTCAGTTCGTCAATGAGCCGGGTCATCGGCTCAGCAAAACGAGGCATGAGAATTGAGAGATTGAGTAATTGGGAAATTTGGTAATTGAGTAATTGAAAAGCAAGAAAATCGTACCAACAATTACTCAATTACCAAATTTCCCAATTACTTAACCTATAAAATCCCTTGCAGGCCGCTCAACATGCCGCCCATGGTGGATTGCATCGCCTCATCCACTTTGCGGCCGGCGCCATTGATCGCCGCCGTGATCAAGTCCTGCAGCATCTCCAGATCACCGGCGCTGACTGCTTCAGGCTCAATCTTGATGCTGAGCACCTGTTTGCGGCCATCCATCTTCACTGTGACCGTGCCGCCGCCAGAAGAGCCTTCGACCACGGTCTCCTCCATCTTTTTCTGCAGGGTCTCGTACTGACGCTTGGCCTGCGACATCAGGTCCTGCAAGTTGAATCCGCCCATAAGAACTGTTCACCGTGCCGAGTGGGGCCAAGCAAGCCGGAAAGCGCGAGCTCAGCGCTTCTCTCGGTAATCAATAATCGTGCGAATTTCCGCTCCGAATTTTTCCTGCATGCGCCGCACCACCGGATCCTGCTCAGCCCGGCTGCGCCCTCCACCATTTGAAACCGGGCGCGGCGCACCTCCATTTCCGGATTGCGCTCCGGGAACCACCTTCAACTTGGCAGGCTGACCCAGAGCCCCGCTGGCGGCGGCAATGGCCAGGCGCTTCGCGTCCGCTCCCAGCGACATCTCAATGCCGACCGCCGAGGCCGCGGCCTTGATGACAATTTCATTTCCCTGGAGCCGCCATTCGCCTCCGTCCAGCATGGAAACCAGCATCCGATGGCCCGCGTCGGACAACGCGCTCAGCACCGCGCCCCGCAGCCGATCAAGTTCAGGCTTGTCCGAGTCGCTAGGCTGCTCACTCGGATCAGCCGGCGATACGGGCTGTTCGACCTCCACCAGCGCCGCTGCTCCCATCACCACCGCAGAGGAATTCGCCACCAAACGCGGGCCGGCAGTTTGCTCACTCTCGGCCGACATTTCCGGCTTGGAACCGCTTTTCCGCGCCGAGTCCGCTGCGAAGGGCGAAATGGTGCGGTCGGTGCCTGAGCGCTCGCCGCGCGGCGCTTCAGGCTTCCTCATGCCCGGCAGAACCGCAGGTCTGCCCGTGCTAGGTGGCGAGCTGCGTGCCACAACCCCGGCCTGGCTCAGCAATTCTTCAATCGGCAACAGGCGTTGAGCATGCGCCATCTTCAGCAGCCCTAGTTCCAGGTGAAATCTCTGCTCCTGCCGGTAACCGAGCTCGCCGTGGGTGCGCAGCATGATCTGCAAATGCCGCGCCAGATCTTCCTCACTGAAAAGTTCCGCCACGCGCGCCACGCGATGGCGTTCATCGCTTGAAATCTGCAGCAACCCCGACTCCGCGCCCGCAACTTTCGCGACCGTGGAATTACGCAGGAAGCGCACCAACTGCCGCGCCAGATGCGCCGGATTCTGGCCTTCGCTCAGCAGCTTGTCCGCCAGCCGCAGCACTTCTTCACTCGCGCTGCGGCTCACCGCCTGCATCACGTCTTCGAGCACGCTGGCGGGCACGGCGCCGAGCAACTGCCTCGCAGCTTCCACCGTCATGCGCCCGCCGCACGAGGCGATGCACTGATCGAGAATGGAAAGCGCGTCGCGCATAGAGCCGTCGCCCGCCTCGGCGACGAGCGCCACAGCATCTTCATCGGCCGAAATCCCCTCTTTGCCGGCGATCTCTTTAAGCTGGGCCAAAATCTCTTCGAACCGCACCGCCCGAAAACTGAAATGCTGGCAGCGCGAGCGAATGGTTTGCGGAATGTCCTCCGGTTGCGTCGTGGCCAGCATAAAAACCACATGGCTGGGAGGTTCTTCCAGGGTCTTCAGCAGCGCGTTGAAGGCGGCGTCGGTAATCTGGTGCGCTTCGTCCAGGATGTAAATCTTGAACCGGTCGCGCGCCGGCCGGTAGCGCGCGGCCTCCCGCAACTCGCGGATTTCATCAATGCCGCGGTTGGTCGCGGCGTCAATTTCAATCACGTCCACCGAATTTCCAGCGCGAACCTCCGTACATGAGTCGCAAACCCCACAGGGCTCGGGCACGGGTTTGTCGGTCGATCGGCAGTTCAGCGCCATGGCCAGAATGCGCGCCACCGTGGTCTTTCCAATGCCCCGATGTCCACTGAAAATGTAGCCGTGTGCGGTTCGCCCCTGCTCGATCGCGTTTTTCAGAGTGCGGGTAACGTGCTCCTGGCCGATCACTTCGGAGAACTTCTGCGGACGATATTTGCGCGCCAGGACCTGGTAACTCATGACGGAAGACAGTTGATTATACGTGATGGGAAGGTTGCGCTTCTCGGCGAGGCAGTTTGGCTCAACCAGCAGTTGACCCGGACCTGCAGATGGCTACTTCGTGTAGAGATCCGGAAATTGCTCGCGAAGGTGCGCCACCTTGGGCGCATCATTGAACACGATATAAGGATTATTAGGGTGGTTCGCGGCATAGTTCTGGTGGTAAGCCTCAGCAGGATAAAACGCCGTTAACGGCACAACCTGGGTCACGATGCGATGCCGAAAAACTTTGGCGGCTTCGAGCTGCGCGATGTACGCCTCCGCAATTCGCTTTTGCTCGTCGCCGTTGTAGAAAATGACCGAACGGTATTGCGAGCCCTCATCCGGCCCCTGGCGGTTTAACTCCGTGGGATCATGCGCCACCGAAAAAAAGATTCGCAGCAACTGGCCGTAGGTGATTTGCGAGGGATCGTACGTGATCTGCACCGACTCGGCATGCCCAGTTTCCCCCGTACTGACCACCTCATATTCGGCAGTCTTGGCTGCGCCACCAGAGTATCCTGAGGTCGCGGTGATGACCCCTTTCACATGCTGGAAAACGGCCTGAATCCCCCAAAAGCAGCCACCTGCAACCACCGCCGTCTGTTGGCCTTTGGCTGGGGTGAGGGCACCATCCGTGGCCGGAGGCGGCAGGGCAGCTTTCGGCTGTCCCGCGCTGCAGATACTCGGAACCATGAGCATCAAGCCCAGAACCCCAACCGAAAACCGGAATGCAAATTTCAGCATTGCAACCTCCGATGCCAAGCCGTTAGACGCGCTTCTTATATCACCTTAGAGTGCCGGCCAGAAGAAAAGTTACAGCCTTCCAATCGAAACCGCCCAGTACAGTCTTGCGAAACACCTGCTGTCGGAATAGGCTTGGTTGACGTTGACCCATGGTTGGCCCACCGGCCGAAGGAGACAGCCGTGCAAGTGAAACTCACCACCCGTAACGTTGACGGTATAGCAGTCATTGATTGTGTCGGCCGCATCGTTTTCGGCGACGAAGCCGCCGCCTTGCGCGATAACGTGCGCGGGCTGCTCAAAAAGGACGCACGCATTCTGCTGAACCTGGCTGGCGTCACCTACATTGATAGCGGAGGCCTAGGCACGTTGGTTTCGCTGTACACCTCCGCGGTCAATGCCGGCGCTTCTATCAAACTTGCCAATCTGACGCAGCGCGTCGGCGATCTGTTACAGATCACCAAGCTGCTGACGGTTTTTGAGGTTTATCCCAGCGAAAAGGAAGCGCTCGACTCTTTTCGCCAGGCAGCCTGATCCCCGGCCTGGTGGACCTTGCAGCCGTCCATGCGACAAGCCATCGCTGGAGCCATTCGTAGCATACCCCGCGGCAAGGTTTCGACCTACGGCGCCGTCGCCCGCGCGGCCGGATTTCCCGGCGCGGCGCGCCAGGTAGTGGCAGCGTTGCGGCATTCGGTAGGATTGCCCTGGCATCGCGTGCTGGGGGCGGGTGGACAGATCAAACTGCGCGGCGATTCCGCCATCGAGCAACGCTTGCGCCTGGAGGCCGAAGGCGTGATCTTCCGCGGGCGCCGCGTGGATATGAAGCGGCAAGAATTCAAATTTCCCCGCAGGAAAAGCCACCGGAAACTCAGCGCTGGCTAAGCTCGCCTGCAAGTACTCTTCGATTGAACTCCGCAGATTTATTTCGCGGCACGGTCAAGCTCTTCCACTCTGCATGCTGCAGATGCTTGGCCAGAAACACAATCTGCCCCACGTGGTACGCATAATGCGCGATCTGCCGGTTGATTGCCTGCATCACCGAATGCGGCTCGCCGCGGATGGGGACGCTTCGGCTAAGGTCAGCATCTGTCAGCGGTTCGAGGGTGTCAAAAACGCAATCCCAGCCTTGAGACCACAAACTCATCACAGCCTGCCGTGTCGCCGGCGGAGCGACAAATTCCATATCCCGGTTGCGGTCGGGCTTCTCGCCATCACTGTTCAAAAAATCCGACCAGCGTGAGCGCATGTTCCCTGCCATGTGCTTGACGATGATCGCAATCGAATTCATCTCTTCGTCGAGCGTTGCAAAAAGCTGGTCATCGCTCACCTGCTCCATCGTGCGCTCGCCCAGCATTTTGTAGTACCGGAAAAGTGAAAGTGAATCCTTCACATACGAGGTTGTGAACTCATGTGGCATGGTCAGCTCCGCGCCTGAGTTGCTTCGGGCTTGAACTGCTCGTCAATTTCGACCTGGTAGCCGGCCACGAGCCGGTTGGTTTCATTCGCCATTCCCACCACTGACATCAATTCTTTGAACATCTCATCCGTCATGCCTTTCTTGCGGGCTGACGCGGTGTGCGAGGCGATGCAGTAATTGCACTGGTTGCTCACGCTGACCGCGACGTAGATCAACTCCTTCATCAGCGGGTCGAGTGCGCCCGGCGCCATGATCTGCTTGATGTCTTCCCAGGTGCGTTTTAGGGCAACCGGATCGTGCGCAATCGCCTTCCAGAAATTATTGACCCAGTCGGTTTTGCGGGTGGCCATGATTTCGTCATACACAGCGCGCACCTCAGGGCTGGCGTCTTTGTATTCGATGAGGCCGAGCGTTGCCATTTTTCTGTGTGTACCTTCCTTTATGATTCCGAGCCTTTGTGATTCCGAGGAGCCGGCCGAGGAGCAATCCTCGGGCCGCCTCAGCCCGGCAACTCGCCATTCAGCAACCCACCCAACCCGGCCGCCGGACACCGCACTCCAACATAGAAATGCCCAAACAGCGCATACACCGCGCTGACTTCGTCAAAGCGCATTTCATAAATCAACTTCTTGAATATGAGAGGATCGTCGGCAAACAAATCCACACCCCAC
>Ga0335081_10009016_pt1 | contig 16021 bp, 15 predicted proteins | sample Lox_Sample_35_FD_206713 | JGI IMG/M metagenome (GOLD analysis project Ga0335081, IMG submission 206713) | Soil microbial communities from Loxahatchee National Wildlife Refuge, Florida, United States - Lox_Sample_3.5 | ecosystem: Environmental > Terrestrial > Soil > Wetlands | place: USA... | reverse complement strand
ATCGACGCGTGATTACGACCGTGAGCGGCACCTTGGTTGATAACGGGTCCGCCATGCGGGGGCCGCCTGGAGAGCTGCTAAGGCTCCTGATGCGCTGCGACGCCTCGGCGCCACGGCGAGCCCGTGACGCGCTGAGAACAGTCGCCGCGATCGATCTCGTCCGATCCGATGCGATCCTGGTCGCCAGCGAGCTGGTCTCCAACGCGGTGATGCACGCAGGATGCGAGCCCGGCGAGGCGATCGAGCTCGTCGTCGAAATGAGGTCGAATGCCGTTCGCCTGGCGATCACCGATCGGGGATGCTCCGACAAGGCGCCGACCGTGCGCGGTCCCGAGTACCGCGGGCCAGGCGGCCTAGGCCTGCGGATCGTGGAAACGCTGGCGCACCGCTGGGGAGTCGAGCGGCGCATCGGCACCCTGGTGTGGGCCGATCTCTCGCTCGACCCCCCGCCGGAGCAGAACGGAACCGGACTGAACGGTCCGCCAGCCCAGCGAAGTCAACCCCTGGGCCCCGCGCCAAGAATCGGTCTGCTAGCCCCGCGGGGCGACGTCCTCCACCCGTCGGGCCGGACGAGCTGACAGCTGCTGCAAGTCGGGTGGTCGTGGCCCGCGCGCCTGCGCGAAAGTCACGAGCTTTCCGCTGTCCTCGTCCCATAGTCTGAGCTTGACGGTCTGCAGTGCCTCCCAGAGTGACAGCGTCGATACCTGGTGGAAGACCGGATTTTCGTCGTGGGCGCGTTGGAGGTTGTAGTTGGGGATTCTTGCGTTGAGGTGGTGGACGTGGTGCAGCCCGATGTTCCCGGTGAAGAACTGCAGCAGCTTCGGCAGCTTCAGGTATGAGCTGCCGCGCAGCGCAGCGTCAACGTAGCTCCAGTCCCCGGGGCTCTGCCAGTACGCGTCTTCGAACTGATGTTGCACGTAGAACAGCCAGATGCCGACCGATCCAGCCAGCATCGCCGAGGGTGCCCACACGAGTAGGAGCGTCTCCCAGCCGCACAGCCAGACCAGGCCGGCCCCGACGGCGAGCAGAACGGCGTCCGTGCCCAGCACGCTGTGGCGCATCCGAGGGCGTTGCGAGCGGGTGGGGATCCGCGGCCCGACCATCATCGCGATGATCGGCCCGAGCCCGAACATGACCAGCGGGCTGCGTAGCAGGCGGTAGGCGAGACGGCCGCGCCACGAGCGGGCCCGGTACTCGGCCACGGTGAGCGTCAGGATGTCTCCGACGCCGCGGCGCTCGAGGTCGCCGGAACTGGCGTGATGGACGGCATGGTCATGTCGCCAGCGCTCGAACGGCGAGAGCACCAGCAGCCCGGCAAAGCGTCCGACATACCGGTTGGCGCGCTTGGATGGCAGCAACGCGCCGTGCGCGCAGTCGTGAAAGACGACGAACGTCCGGACCAGGAATCCTGCGGCCAGCACCATGAGCGCGACGGTCAGCACGAGAGCGACGCCAAGCGTCAGGTACATCCCGACCGAAAGCGCCAGATACGGCACAACCGAGGTGCCGATGTCAAGCACGCTTCTCCCGAGGCGAGGCTGCGCGTAGACGCCGAGGCCATGGCCGGGCTGGCCCGTCGATGGATGGGGCATAGGTCACTCCGAAGCGAGGGGTTGACGTTGCCGAACCGCAACGCCCCCGCATGCCGCCATCAGACCGCTACGAGCGCGAGCCGCTCACGGTCGAAGCGCTCCTGCCATACCCACACGTGGTCCTGCAGGGTAGCCTCGACAGGATCGAGCTTAGCTGAATCCCGGGTCCGTGAGTGGCAGCGACCCGTCGGGGGCCCGATAAGCCCGGATCAGCGCAGCACGCCCGGCGGGATGACGTATCGGCGCGGCGCGACGGTGTCATTCGCCCCCCTGCCTTGTAAGCGTCCACCGTGCAGGCCCCCTCGAGCGGAGGCAGAAGCTGGCGCCTCGGGCTGTCCGCCGTGGTCGAGGATCCACGTCACGATCAATTCGGTGTTCGCACCCTCGGCCAGGATCGCTGCACGCTCGATCACGCTTGCGCCGCGGCGGTCCTGCCGCGAGAGGCGCGTGACCAGTTCGCGAACCATCTGCTCGTCGCTCGTGCGAGACCGCCGCTCCCGATCCCCGGAAGCAGCGGCTGGGACGTCAAACATCGCCGCCGGGCTCCCGTGGCGACCCGACCTCGAGAGCCGAAGGTTCAACACTCACGGCCCGCCCGACTGCCGGCGTCGGCGCCGGTGCCTGCCACTCCGGCGGGTACGCACCAACCATGTACTTATCGCCCCGGAGAGCGCTCAGGACCCTGGCAAGGCCCGCACGAAACGGATTTCTGGACGGCGCCAAGTCCTGTTCATCGGCGCGGACCGGTACGGAGACGGCCTCGGGGACCGGCGGTCCGGTTGGAACAATCGCTGGCTTTGACGGCATCTCGACACCTTCCTGAGCACGGTCGCTCAAGGCTTCCGCAGGCTCTGGTCAAGGACGGCTCTTCCGTCGCCGGGGACGAAACTGTCCGTGAGGGCGCCGCTGCGCTGCTGGCCGGCGGTGCGCTACGCGAAGTCGCTTCGCAGGAGCGGTGAAGTGGCCCTGTGCAAATCGATCCTACGCCACACACCCGGGAAAGCAAGCAGACGCGCGACAGCCGCACGACACGAGTTACGCAAAGCCAGTGTGATTCACGCGTGTTCGGCGCCCGGCTCGCGGGATGGTGGATCGACGAGCTCCAACGCGCCGAATCCAGGCACCGGCCCGTCCATCAGGAACATCTCGACCGTGAGGTCGGGTTCCACGTGGGCCTGGCTGAGGAATGCGAGGACCTTCCTCCCGGTGAGCTGTTCGATCATCGTGCAGTAGCGCTCTCTCATCAGTTGCTGGAAGTCACGCCGGATTTCGAGGACGCGGTCAGCTTGCCCGCCTTCCATCATCGTGCGCTCAATCGCGGTGAAGCCGTCGGTCAGCACGCACGTGATCAGGTTGTCAAGGACGTAGGTCTTGGCGCGTATCGGTCCGCGGCCGTAGTGCTCGCGAATCAGCGCGACGATCCGGTTGGTTATCTCCGCCAGCAGCCTGCCGCCACCGAGCGGCGACTCCTCTGGCTGGGCATCGCCCACGCTCACGCCGCGTCCTCGAATGCTTCGCCCTGTACGACGGTCACCGGTGATGCAATGGATCGACCTTGACGCTCCATGGCCCCGACGAGGGTCCGAAGCGTCCGTCTTAGAGACTCATTTTGGATGATAGCGGCGCGCCTTCTGCCCGTCGTCATCCGCCACGACGACCAAAACTCCTCTTTGCCCGCGACAGGCGCGAGCCAAGCGCGCCCGCCGAACGCGTCCTTGATCCCGCGCCTGAGGGCCTTCCCCCGTCGATGACGAAGAGGATCTCCTGCTCGGGATCCAACCCCCGGTCGACCAGGTCAGCCAGCAGGGAGCGGGCGAGGATGGCGTTCTCGTCGAGCCCTCCCACAGCCCAAGCGGCATCTTCACCCCGTCGGTCGAGATCCCTAACGCGACCACGTGCGTGCGATCGGCGATCTACAGCCCGTCGAGCATCGTCACCGCGAGCCGCACATCGACGAGCCGGCGGCTCATCAGCTCCTGAAGCGCCATGCGCGTCCGCTCGATGAACAACTCCGACACCGTGCTCTTCGACGTCGAGCGCGACTCTCGTTCGACCTCTGCTTCTCCGGCTCCGCTCGTCTCGGCGAGCAGTCGTCTCTCGCTACGGTGTGCGGGTTGGCGCGGCCTGAGGCGTCATGCGGGACTCCCGGCAACGACCATGGCGTCGCTTCCGGAAGGGTTGGCGGCGGTACCGGAAAGGATCGGCGACTCGCGCCTGAAGCCCCAGATCGTGCAGTACACGCCGAGGAAGAGTTCCCACGCGAACTCCGGGAGGGTCAGGATGGCCTGCAGCGAGTGCAGCGAGTTGCTGGGGTAGTTGCCGGTGAACATCACGGCCGGTCCTGTGACGATGATCAGCGGCCCGCCGATCAGGCCGAGCCAGCACCACTGTCGTGGTACCAGGCCCGACTTGTACATCAGGTAGCCGAGGATCAGGCCGTTCCCCCAGCCGACCACCCAGCCTGGCCCGAGCAAGAACGTCCAGTCCTTGATGGCGGCAAGCGTGTACGCGACCGTGCCTTCCGCCGCACCGGCAGCCTGCTGGTGCAACGTGATGATCCCGAGCATCGAGACGATGCCGACCAGGATGAAGGTGCACTCAAACACTCGCGCGGTCACGTAGCCGAGTGCCAGCTCCTCGCTCACCCGCCTCACGATCGGGAAGATCACGACGGCGGTGCCGATGTTCGCGATGATCAGCAGCAATTCGAGCAGCGCGGCGAACAAGACCTGGTTGTCGTGCCCGGCGCCGGCGATGTAGCTCACCGGGTGTCGGAGCACGGTCTCGTAGAGGGCAAGCGCCGGAATCGACGTGGCGAACGTGATGAGGTAGAGCACGCCAAAAATCCGCGCTCTCTTTTGGTCCCTTGCCATTCCTAGCCCCTTTCCCCGGGCGTGTCGACGGCGGCTTCGGCTATAATAGGCGAACTAGAAACCACGTGTCAAGAGCCGTGGTTTTAATAGCATCTATCGTGCATGTCGACGACCGCTACTCGCCCCAGCTGGCTCTTCCTCAGCAACCACGGTTACGTGCTGCTCTTCATCGCGCGCGACCCGTCCATCCGGATCAGCGAGCTCGCTGACCGCGTCGGTATCGGGGAGCGCGCCGTCCAGAAGATCATCGCCGACCTCGTCGCGGACGGATACATCACCCGCACCAGAAATGGACGCCGCAACCGCTACACGATTAACCGCGAAGCCCGGCTCCGGCATCCCCTGTTCGCAGACCTTCCGATCGGGCCACTCGTCGACGCGCTCACGGACGGCAACAAGCCCACCTCGGCCAGATAACTGAGCTGGCGCCTGCTCAGGGTGAACCGCGGTCGCGACTGCCGGGGGATGGTCACGCCGCCCACAGGCGGTACGGCCCCAGGCCCAAAGTCGGACACTGTCGCGCAATGCGGCCCGGCATGCATTCACTCAGCACCGCGCATCTCCTCGGAATCGAGGAGTCCCCTGCCTTGCGCGCGGCAAGCGCAACCGCCGCGACCGCTGATTCGACACCGTGATGCAGCCCGCGGCGCTCCTGGCGAGGAGCAGGAAGTGACGGGTTCGGGTGGGAGTCTCGCTTTGTGTCGGCGGCGGTCTCTTAGCGGCCGTTGGATGGTGGTCGCTGTCGTCGAGCTGGAGCTGTCGGCTATCGCCTCCGGAGGGCTGGTCGAAGGACCTGTTCGCCGTAGCTGGTGTCGGCGGGGTTGAGGTTGACGCCGGGCTGAACGATCTCGTCAATGCGATCGAGGAGGCAGGCGTCGAGCGTGACGTCGGCCGCTGGGAGCTGGCTGTCGAGCTGCTCCATCGTCCGTGGTCCGATGATCGCTGAGGTCACGGCGGGGTGATTGATGACGAAGGCGATCGCCAGCGCGATGAGCGACACGCCGGCCTCGTCGGCGAGTTTCGCGAGTCGTTCGACGGCTTGGAGTTTGCATTGGTTCTCGGGCAGCGACATGTCAAAGCGGGCGGCCAGCCGCTGCCGTGCCGGGGAGGCCGGTGAACTGTCGGCGCTCCAGCTTCCCGACAGCCAGCCGCCGGCGAGCGGGCTGTAGGTGAGGATGCCCATGCCGTGGCGTCGGGCGGTGGGCAGCACGTCGAGCTCGATGCCGCGGACCAGGATCGAGTAGGGCGGCTGTTCGGTGCGGAAGCGCTCAAGTCGCTGCTCGCGCGCGGCCCATTGCGCCTCGACGATCTCCCCGGCGGAGAACGAGGAGGAGCCGATGTAGCGGACCTTGCCCTGGTGGACGAGGTCGGTGAGCGCGTCGAGCGTCTCGTCGATGTCGGTGTCGGGGTCGGGGCGGTGCATCTGGTAGAGGTCGATCCAGTCGGTGCTCAGGCGCCGCAGCGAGTTCTCGACTTCGGTGATGATCCAGCGGCGCGAGCCGCCGCGGTGGTTAGGGGCGTCGTCCATCGGCACGCCGAGCTTGGTGGCGAGCAGGACGTCGTCGCGGCGCCCCTTGAGCGCCTTGCCGACGATCTTCTCCGACTCACCGGCCGAGTAGACGTCGGCGGTGTCGACGAAGTTGATTCCGGCGTCCAAGGCACGGTGGATGATGCGGATGCAGTCGTCGTGGTCGGTGTTGCCCCAGCCGCCGAACATCATCGTGCCGAGGCATAGCTTTGAGACGTGGACGCCGGTGCGTCCGAGTGCGCCGTATTCCATACTGTTCTCCTTACGCGTGGTGGCGGCGCTCAAGCCTCGGGAATCTCGCGGCCGAAGGCCTCTCGGGTGATCGCGCCGGGCTCGGGGCCGCCGCGGCGGCCGGTGTCCAGACCGTCGATCGCAGCCATCTCTTCGCCTGAGAGCTCGAAGTCGAATAGGTTGATGTTCTCGGTGATGCGGCTGGGCTTGGTGGACTTCGGAATGACCGAGCGTCCGTGCTGCAGGCCCCAGCGCAGCATCACCTGGGCCGGGGTCTTGCCGTGGGCCCTGGCGATGTCTCCGATAACCGGGTCATCAAGGGTGCTGCCGTGGGTGCCGTCGCGGTAGAAGGTGATGCCGCCGATTGGTGACCAGGCCTGCGTGAGGATCCCGTGGGCGGCGTTGTAGTCCTGCACGTCTCGCTGCTGGAAGTACGGGTGGCATTCGATCTGGTTGACCGCCGGCACCACGGTCGCGTGATCGAGCAGCGTGGTGAGGTGCTCGACCATGAAGTTGCTGACCCCGATCGCGCGGACCTTGCCGTCAGCGAGCAGGGTCTCAAGGGCACGGTAGGCCTCCAGTGTCCGGTCGAACGCTGATGGCACAGGCTGGTGCAGGATAAGCAGGTCGATCTGATCGACGCCGAGCTTTCCGGCGCTCTTCTCGAAGCCGTGCAGCGTCTGCTCGTAGCCGTAGTCGCTGATCCAGATCTTCGTCTCCAGGAAGACCTCGGACCGGTCGAGCTCGGAGGCGTGAACCGCCTCGCCGACCTGGCGCTCGTTCCCGTACGCGGCGGCGGTGTCGACATGCCGGTACCCGACCGCGAGCGCGGCGCGGACGGCGTCCCGCGTCACATCAGGCGGGGTCTGGAAGACACCGAGCCCGATGGCGGGCATCTCTACCCCGTTATTCAGTTCCAACGTCGGCGTCGTGGTGCCGGTCATGGTCGGTGCGTCCTTCTCATAGTGGGGGGTCGTGGAATGTCGGGCCTTCACAGCGCCTGCCCGGTCGGGCGGACGAGGATCTCGTTGAGCGAAACGTTGCGTGGGCGCGAGATCGCGAACGCGATGATCTCGGCGATGTCCTGGGCGGCGATCGCCGTCTCGGCGTACATCTGCTCGGCGGCTGCCTTGGTCTCGGGGTGCGTGATGTGATCGGTCAGCTCGGTGGCGACCGCTCCGGGCTCTATCACCATCACGCGAACGTCGGGCTGCAACTGCTGGCGCAGCGACTCTGACCACCCGTTCATCCCCCACTTGGTCGCGGCATAGACCGCGTTGCCGGCCCGCGCGGTCCGCCCGGCCACCGATGACAGGTTCACCAGATCGCCAGCGCCGCCGGCGAGGAGCTGATCGAGGAACACCTCGGTGGTCGTGATCGCGCCCAGCAGGTTGGTCTCGATCATCCGGCGGTAATCGGCGGAGAGCTCGGCGGAGAACGGGCCAAGCAGCATCACCCCGGCGTTGTTGACCAGGATGTCGGCGCCTCCGAGATCGTCCTGGACGCGCTGGGCGGCAGCGACGATTGAATCGCGGTCGGTGACGTCGGCCTCGATCGCGACGGCGCCCTCACCGATCTCCTCAGCCAGCGCCTGGATGCGATCCAGACGCCGGGCTAGCAGGGCCACGCGATGGCCGTCGGCCGCCAACGCACGAGCGGTCGCCTCGCCGATGCCCGACGAGGCGCCGGTGATCGCGGCGACGCGACGTGTCCTGTTCTCAGTGCTCATGTAGGGGTCCCCTTCAGCCTTCGGTCGTTCGGGCGGACTTTCAATCACTGTTGCATCGATCCGCGCGATCTGGGAGGCCCTGTCAGAGGGGTACTGACAGGGCACCCCTGAGCCGGTCTGCCCCGGCGTACAGTCCCCACGATGGACGCGGCAAACGAGCTCTCGCAGTTCCTGACCTCCCGGCGAGCCAAGGTCACGCCCGAGCAGGCCGGCCTGCCGAGCTACGGCCAGCGACGCGTGCCCGGGCTGCGGCGCGAGGAGGTCGCCTCGCTGGCCGGAGTGAGCGTCGAGTACTACAAGCGCCTGGAGCGCGGCAACGCCACCGGCGCCTCCGACGCCGTCCTTGACGCGCTCGCCGACGCGCTCAGGCTCGATGACGCCGAGCGCACCCACCTGTTCGACCTCGCCCGTGCCACCAGTTCGGCTGCCCCGCGGCGCCGACACCGCCCGGCCCAGCAGCGCGTCCGGCCGGTGGTGCGGCGCATCCTCGACAGCATCAACGCGCCGGCGACCGTGAGCAACATGCGCGGCGACTACCTGGCCGCCAACCAACTCGGGCGCGCGTTGTACGCGCCGCTGTTCGAGAGCCGCGAGCAGCCGCCCAACAGCGCACGCTTCACCTTTCTCGATCCGGCCGCTCAGACATTCTTCGTCGATTGGGAGAAGGCGGCCAAGGACCTCGTCGCGACCCTGCGCTCGATGGCCGGCCGCAACCCCTACGACCGCGCGCTCTCAGACCTCGTCGGCGAACTATCGACCCGCAGCGACGCGTTCCGCGCCTGGTGGGCGGCCCACAACGTCCGGTACCACCAGACCGGCACCAAGCGACTGCAGCACCCCGTGGTCGGCCACCTCGAACTCAGCTACGAAGTCATGGAGCTCGCCGCGGACACCGAACTGCGGCTGGCGATCTTCACCGCCGAACCCGGCAGCCGGTCCGAGGAGACACTCAACCTACTCGCCATCTGGGCCGCCACGTCCGACCGGCTGCCCGACGAACACCCGGCCGCCGACAACACCCGCCGCCCGTGACCCTCGCTCCACAGCCGAGAAGATGCTCGGGGACCTCGCCCGGCTTGGTGCCCGTCTGATCATTCAGCGGGCGGTTGAGGAGGAGTTCGATGGCTGGCTCGGTCGTGCTCGCTACGAGCGCCGGCCGCAGCGGCAGCGCGGCTTGAAGAACTACGAGGCCGCGCTGCGCAATGGGTTCCGTGCGCGGCATTTGCAGACCGGGGAGGGTGAGCTTGAGATCCAGATCCCGCAGGCCCGCCACACGACGGTGCCGTTCGTGTCCAAGCTGTTCCCGAAGTGGCATTGCAAGCGGCTGTTTCGCACCGACCCGCTCAAGACGCTTGTGATCGGCGGGTTCGTCAGGGGCTTGTCGATGCGTGACATCGAGTCGCTGTGAGGAGGTCGGTCTCGGGACGATCTCGCGCTCGACGGTCGCGAGGATCTGCGCGGAGCTGCACGAGCGCTTCGAAGCGTTCAAACAACGATCGCTCTACGACACCAACCTCGTGGTGTTGTTCCTCGACGCCATCTATCTACCGGTCCGGCCGACAGGCCCCAAGGAAGGCGTGATCTGCGCCTGGGGAATCGATGAGGACGGCCACCGGGCCTTGGTTGCGGTGCAGCTCGGCGCCCGTGAGTCAAAAGAGGACTGGCTCGCGCTCGGGCGCGACCTCATGACCCGCGGGCTCGCGGCACCCCGGCTCATCGTCGCCGACGGCGCTCCCGGACTCATTTCAGACGTGGGTGGACAAAGCCGAGCCCGCGTTGCACCTGGCGGCCGCCGTCACGCCACTTGCCGGAAGTAACGTCAACTCCGAGCAACTGAAGACAACTCAGAAATCGTCATTTTCCAGCGCAAACGCTGGCAAATCGCAACCTTGTCAAGCACGTCGGGAGCCTATTTGTGGTCCAGGCGGTCGTGGGTTCGAGTCCCATCGCTCACCATCGCTCACCTCTAGGAAGGGCCGGCGCCCCGTGCCGGCTCGTCGCTCTAGAGGTCGGCGAGCACTCGGTCGACGTCCTCGCGCGTGAACCGGAGCCTCTCGTGGGCCACCGGCTCGGTGGTCGGGGGAGCGTCGATGTCCTGCGGCACCCACCAGCGTTGGTCGTCGGGCTGGGTGGTGAGCCTCTTCAGCGTGGTCCTCGCGAGGTCGCGGTACCCCGGCGCCAGCTCACGGATCCGCCGGAGCATGTTCGCGGCGAGTGGTCGCAACTCGGGGTCGGCGATCTCACCGAGCTCAACCGACACGTGCGCGAGCAGCTGCTGGTCGTCGCCGTGGAACGCCGTCTGCGCGAGCGCCGCCGGGTCGTGGTCCTGCAAAATCTGAGCGAGGGTGAGCCAATCGTCGAGCGTCTGGAGGTCCCGGGCGCTGAAGCCACCGACCAGCGCCGAGCGCGAAGGGTGGAGCTCGGTCCAGGTCCGAGCCATCGACGGCGGATCCACGCGTTCCGGTAGTGCTGCAGCGGTGACATACCAGGCCTCGACGAGGAACACCGGAAGCGGTCGGGCCTGCCTGTGCCACGTGCGGCGGGCGGCTCCGAGCACGTATCGCGTGATGCTCTCGACCTCGGGCCGCTGTCCCGTCTCGAGCGCACCGCGCAACGTTTCTCCGAGCGCCAGGAGAAGTCGCGCCACGTCCTGGTCCTCAAGCTCGCAGAGCAGCTCCGCGATCCGATCGCCGACCGTGTCCCAGTCGCTGTCGCCGATCAGTAGCGGGAGCGAGCGCTCGCCGGCGGGTCCGCCCTGCTGCGAGACCGCGAGCATCACGCCGTAGATCCCGCTGGCGGACAGGAACCGCTGCCTGGCCGCGTCGTCGTCGCGCAGTTCGCCGATGACCAGGTCGCGCCAGCTCGGGTGAACCCATCCGATGCCGAGGGGCGTGATCCGAAGGAAATGATCGGTGAGCCGATCGATCAGCTCACCCGGCGGTCGGCTGAGACCGCCGGCGTGGTGACGACGGACGGTGGCGGCCAGGTCGCGCTCATCGATCAGACCGGCCGGCGCGTCGAGCAGGGCGATCAGCAGTTCGCGATGCTCTTCCTCGAGCGCGCGGAACGAATTGCGCATCGCCTCGGTGGGTTGCGCCAGCTCGTGCTCGACGAGCCCGAGCACCCGACGCTCGTTGTTGCCGCCCCCGGACGAGACCAGCCCGTCGAGGCGCTCGGCCACGAATCGCCGAATGCGCTCCGGCGTGAAGTGAGGATGCTCGACGATCGACACGCCCGCGGAGCGCAGCAGGCTGCACGCGTCCGCGCCGGCATCTCGCCTCTTTGCATGGCGGAACAGGATCAGCGTCTTCTCGGACAGGTCGAGCTCGCCGGCGTCGACCAGGACCTGGCCGGGCGCGGGGAAATGCTCGGAGCCCTGCTCGCGCTGGACACGACGGAGGCCCGCCTTGAGCGGCGCCGGCCGCGAGGTCCAGATCAACCAATGGCGGTCGTCGAGCACCCCGAGAATGCGCCCGAGCTCGCGCGCCCAGAGCTCGGCCGCGTCAGCGCGGTACTCGGTCGAGCCGAACGCGTCGTCGGCGACGAACACCTGCCGGCGGTCGGGGTCGAACACGCTCCAGACTTGCGCGGGGCTCGTGCACTCGTGCGCCTCCCAGCCGTCTGTGAGCTGCGCGAGCGCCAGCATCCGCGCGATCGCGGTCTTGCCCATCTCCGGCGGTCCGGTGAGCACGACGAAGCGATGCTGGCCGAGCGCCGCGCGCGCACGCTCGTAAGCGCGGGTCGGCCAGAACACGCGCGCTAGCTCCTGGGCGCCGGCGATGTCTAGTGTCGACCTTTCTCGCGCACCCGCGGCGATCAGCGGCTCGAGATCACGTAGGCCGAGGACGGAGGGCATCGCCGCTCGCAGATCGGAATGCCGGTCGAGACTTTGCGCCAGCTCGGCCGCGCCCAACACGACGAGCTTCTTGACCGCTCGGTAGCGAAGAGCGCGGGCGCGCTGAGCCGCCTCTCCGTCGAGGTTGGTGAGCACCAGCAGGTGCTCGAACCAGAAGCCGAGCTCGGACGGGACCGCCATGACTCCAGCGGAGAAGATGCTCAACTGGTGGACCTGGCTCATGCCCGGCCGGACCCAGACCACGGCAACCGCTACCGGCTCTCGCATCCGCTGGCGCGGGTGGGAGAGCGCCAGGTCGCCGTCGGCAAGCGCAACCCGTCCCGAGTCACCGTGACCCTTCCAGGTCAGATCCGCGAGGCCGGCCTCGCGCTCGAGCACCAGCTCGCACAGACGCTCGAACTGCAACCAGCCCAACTCATCGAGCCGGTACGAGCCAACCGCCGGGCTGTCTGCCATCGCCTCATCGTCTCACGGTGCGAGACCGGTGGCTAGCATCGCTCGGAGATGCCCGTGGTGCGGACCGGTCAGGTCGGCGATGCTCCGGCGGTGCTCGAGCTGTGGTCGCTGGCTCGCAGCGAGCACGCCACCACCGCGGATTGCGCGGCAGACATCGAGCGCCTGATCTGCGATTCGCCGAGCGCGCTGTTCGTGGCCGAGGTCGAAGGCGGCGGGATCGTCGGGGTGTTGCTTGCCGGATGGGACGGGTGGCGCGGGAACATGTACCGGCTCGCGGTGCACCCGGCTCACCGCCGGCGCGGCATCGCGCGGCAACTGCTCGACGCCGGCGAAGAACATCTGCGCGGCCTCGGAGCTCGCCGGGTCACGGCCCTCGTCGCCTACGACGACGACGTCGCGGGCGCCTTCTGGGATTCAGCCGGGTACCCGGTTGATCGCGCCATCGGCCGGCGCGTGCGGAACCTCTAGGTCGTGTCGAAGCGGATGTCGCGAACCGTCGCGTCGGCCACCGCGAACCCCAACAGCTGCTCGCCCTCGAAGTCGATCGCTTCGCGCTCGGACGCGATCGCGTCACGCTCGAACGGCTCGACGTGAAGTACCGCTGTGTCGTGCTGTCGGGTGATCCGCCAGGTTCCGCGGAACACTCCGTCGACAAGCAGCATGCCGTAACGCCCCCCCAGTCCGGGCTGGAGCGGGACCCGCTCGCCCCCGGTGATGAAGCGGGTGCGGTCGGCGTGCGAGAGCAGCAGATTGTCGTACTCGGGCAGGAAGCGCGGTGGGGCGGGCGTGGCGGGATCGGGTCGGGGCGCGTCCGGGAGATCGAACAGCTCGTCACCGGATTCGTCGCGGAACGTGACGAGCTGATCCCGGAGGCCGTCGACTACGTCGGCGAGCCGAGTCAAGCCGGACCAGACCTGGATGTCCCTGACCGTCGCCGGGCCGAACGCTTTGAGGTACCGATTCACGAGCCGCTCGGGTGCTGGATCGACGTCGAGGTCGCGGCCGAGCCATGACTCCATCGTCGTCCAGCGTGCCTGGCCACCAGCGCCCCAGATCCCCCTGGGCGGCACCTGGACCGTGGGCATGAGGTAGGTGATGGCTTGGGCGAGCGATACCGGATCGTGCCCTGGCCATCGCTCGGCCAGCAGCGGACCGAGCTCGGCCCGTGTCCGCGGGCGATGCTCGATCAGCTCGCGCCCTGAGTCGAGCAAGGCGGCGATGTCGACGCCGGTGACGTCGAACGGCGCGCTCGCGAAGCCGCGCTCGAGGACCGGCTGCACGACCGGGCGGAACGCGAGGCAGTCCTCCGCGCTGACCAGGTGAAGCGTCGCGCGCATGAGCGGCGCGCGCACCGCGCGCCTGGTGGCGACCAACTCCGACAGCTCCTGCGTCCCGAACTCCCCAAGGCGCGTCCACAGCCCGACGTATGGGGCTTGCGGCGCCTGCGACTGCATGCCGGCGAGGTGCTCGATCGCTTCGATGGCGGACATGTCCGCACGCTCGAGCAAGAGCTGCCGCGCCAGCGTCGCGCGGTTGAGCGCGCGCCGGTCGATCAGCTCACCCTCGCCCCGTCGCGTTGTTTTCTTGGACGGCGTGTCCACCTCCGAAAAAGTAAGAGAGTTGTCATTGAGTCCGTCACGGAATCGTCACAGGTGGTTAGAGGCGCACGACTAGCGTGCCGCTGCGTCACCCGGGGCAGGGGCGCCCTGCCGATCACAGCAAGGAGGACTCTTCATGTCGAGTACACCGCAGGGAGCGTGGCGCGCGCGCAGGGGCCCACGTCGAGCGCTCGCGGGCATCGGCTGCGTGTTGGCGATGGGCGTCGTTGCCGCATCTGCCCAAGCAGCCTCATGGCAGCACGGCCAGGGCCACGGCGGCGGCAAGCTTGTTCCCGGGAACCTGCTGGTCAGCACGACCAATTACGCGCCGGCCGCCATCACGGCCGGCGTCACGAAGCTACCGCCGGAGTGCGGAACCACCGCGGCCGCGGCGCCCTGCACCACCGCGGTTGCCGACGGCGACGACTTCCCGTCCGTCTTCAACAACGCCAGCATCGACGCGTTCTTCGGCATCGCCTCGCCGGTGTACCTCGACGAGCTGAGCCCGTGGGGTCGGCACATCGCGACGATCCCAGTCCCGGCCGACCAGTTCGCGACCAGCTTCTCCTCGAAGTCCGAACTGGCGCTCAACCTGAGCCCCGAAGGCAACTACGTGTCGTTCATGGGCTACGACGCGACGCCGGGTGAGACCGACGTGTCGAACGCCAACACCCCCCGGCGTGATCGACCCGGGCAACGGCGACGTGAGCCAGTATTACCGGGTGGCCGCCCAGCTCGATCGCTGGGGTCACTTCACCTTCACGAGGACAAACGCCTACAGCGGTGACAATGGCCGCGCGGCGATCACCAACGACGAGCACGGCCAGGACCTGCTGTACGCGGCGGGCAACGCCGGGCAGAGCAAGTCACCTCCCGGCAGCGGCAGCAACGGCGTCAATACCGTGTACTTCGTTGACACCACCGGTAAGGCGTGCCCGTCCACCAGCGCGACGCCCGGGGTCGGACTGCCCGTGCCCGGCGCTCAGCTGCCGACCTCTCCGCCGAACCTCGCAGTCCAGAACCTCGGTTCGACGAGCAAGCCGAACAACGCCCTACTGCCCACCAACATGTGCATCCTCAAGGGCTTCCCGACGACCCTTGCCGCCTCCACCACGTCGCCGATCAACTATCCGTTCGGAATGTGGTTCGCCAATGACCGCACGCTTTACGTCGCCGATGAGGGATCTGGCGACAACACCTACGACAGCGCGACAAACACCTACGTCAACTCGACCGCGGCCGCGCAGCCGGAGGCCGGCCTCGAGAAGTGGGTGCTCTCCGGCGGTTCGTGGCGCCTCGCGTACACCCTGCAGAACGGGCTCGACCTAGGCCAGCCGTACACGATCCCCGGCTACCCGACTGGTCTGAACACGGGACCGGGCGGGGGCGGAGGTCCGTGGTCGCCAGCCACCGACGGGCTGCGCGCGTTGACCGGCCGTGTCGGCCGTGACGGCGTCGCCACGATCTGGGCGGTCACGTCGACCGTCAGCGGCAGCGGCGACACCGGGGCCGACCCGGACAAGCTCGTCACGACCAGCGATCCGGTGGCCGCGGTCACGCCGCCCTCGTGGGAGCGGTTCTGGACCGTGCGCACGGCGAAGTTCGGCCAGGTACTGCGCGGCGTCTCGTTCACGCCGGGCACCGACTCCGAGTCCGACCGCTGATCGTCCGTCCGAGGGTGACACGAACATGTGTTCGTGTCACCCTCGGCTTCGATCCTGCACGCTGACCTCGACTCGTTCTACGCGTCCGTCGAGCAGCGCGACAACCCTCGCCTTCGCGGCCGGCCCGTTATCGTCGGCGCCGGCGTGGTCCTCGCGGCGAGCTATGAGGCGAAGGCGCGGGGCATTCGCACCGCGATGGGCGGGGGCGCGGCCCGCCGGCTGTGTCCGGAAGCGGTCGTCGTATCGCCGCGGATGTCCGCCTACTCGGAGGCCAGCAAGGCAGTGTTCAAGGTGTTCGAGGACACCGCTCCTGTGGTCGAGGGGCTGTCGATCGACGAGGCGTTCCTCGACGTCCGCGGTCTCGACCACATCTCGGGGACGCCGGTCGAGATCGCCACGCGGCTGCGGCGTCGGATACGGCAGGAGGTCGGCCTGCCGATCACGGTCGGCGTGGCGCGCACGAAGTTCCTGGCGAAGGTCGCGAGCGCCGTGGC
>Ga0335081_10009015_pt1 | contig 16022 bp, 13 predicted proteins | sample Lox_Sample_35_FD_206713 | JGI IMG/M metagenome (GOLD analysis project Ga0335081, IMG submission 206713) | Soil microbial communities from Loxahatchee National Wildlife Refuge, Florida, United States - Lox_Sample_3.5 | ecosystem: Environmental > Terrestrial > Soil > Wetlands | place: USA... | reverse complement strand
TGAGCACCGAACATTTCCTGGATGTGAAGATTGATGGCAGCACAGTCCGCGTGGAGGCGATCAAGCTGGACGGCCAGCCACTGGAAACGACGACGATAACCGCCGCTCCGGCAACACGTTAACGACCTCGCAGCCTCTTGCGCAGGCCGCGAATCACTCGCTCGCTGAATGAGCCGAACGGCTGATCCGTGGTGAGGTAAGTCCAGACTGCGCCACGCTCGGCCGGATCTGTTCCGGCGCCGGATTGCGCTTCCGCTACGCGCCGGGCCATCTCAACCGGCAGTTCGCTTTCAAGCTCCGAAAACCATTGGTGAATTTTCTGCGCGTATTCATAGTGCGCGTCCCGGCGGTCGAGCGTCAAGAACGGCGCGCCTCCCAGGCCCAGATCAATCCACGGTAAGCCTGAACGGAATTCGGACACACGGGCCAGATAGTCGGACCACAGATCGTCGATGGTGCGCAGGCTGGCCAGCCGCTCGAGTTCGCCAGTGCACGGCTCGCTACCGTCCAGGACTTTCTGGCGGTGCTCGTGGATGTGGTGGCGCTGGCCCTCGATGGGCAGTTCGTATTTTTGGAGAAAAATCCGCGCGTCCAGGTTGTGGCCTTCCACCAGGCGCTGCACCGTGTCGGGATCTTTGCCCAAGTCAGGATTCAAGTCAGCGTATTTCACCATCAGGTCGTCTTCGAGCGAGACGAAGAATCGTGAAGAGCCGGGATCGCCCTGGCGTCCGGCACGGCCGCGAAGCTGGTTGTCGATGCGGCGGCTTTCGTGTTTCTGCGTCCCGATGACGTGCAGGCCGCCCAGTTCCGCGACGCCCGCGCCCAAGCGGATGTCCGTGCCGCGGCCGGCCATGTTGGTGGAAATGGTGACGGCCCCACGTTCGCCGGCTTGCGCGATGATGGCCGCCTCGCGCTCGTCCTGCCGCGCGTTCAAAACCTGGTGGGGGATTTCCCGGAGCAGGCGGCTCAGACGTTCGGATTCCTCGACGCTTCCGCTTCCCACCAGAACCGGCCGGCCGGAGGCATGCACGCGTCGGATCTCATCCAGAACCGCCCGTTCTTTTTCTATTCTGGTCCGGAACACTTGGTCCCGGTGATCGATGCGAATCACCGGACGATTGGTCGGAATCACCTCCACCGGCATGCCGTAAATCTTTTCGAACTCGAGCGCCTGGGTGGCGGCCGTGCCAGTCATGCCGCAGACTTGAGGGTACAGTGCAATCAAGTGTTGCAGCGTAACTGAGCCCAAAATTCGGCCCTGCCGTTTGGCGGCCACGCGCTCCTTTATCTCGATGGCGGTGTGCAGCCCGGCTGGCCAGCGGCGATCCAGCGCGATCCGGCCCTTGAACTCGTCCACCATTTCGACCGCGCCGTTTTTGACGACATAATCGACATCGCGGCGCAGCAAGGTGTGGGCGTGCAGCGAATCCTGCACGGCGGTGAGGAGCGGCAGGTTGCGTTCCTCGTACAGGTTGCCGCAGCCGAAGGCGTTCTCGACTGCGAGGATTCCGAGGTCGGTAAGCGCGACGTTGTGCGCGCCGGCGTCCACGGTGCAATGAATGGGGACGCGAAAACTGCGCACCACTTGATCGGCGGCGTAGGGCAGGGCGCTGTCGTCGGAGTCGTCGCCGCCCGCGATCACCAACGGGATGCGCGCTTCGTCGATCAGGATGGAATCAGCCTCATCGATTACAGCGGCGGCGAAGGGGCCCTGGACTTGCTCATCAACATGGAGCGCCAGGCGGTCGCGCAGAAAATCGAAACCGATTTCGTTAGGCGTGGCGTACATGACGTCGCACGCATAGGCTTCGCGGCGCTCGGCCGCCGTCATGCCCTGCTGTAAATAGCCCACCGAGAGGCCAAGAAAACGGTAGATTTCTCCCATCCATTGAGCGTCCCGGCGCGCGAGATAGTCGTTGGCGGTCATGACGTGGACCGCGCCGGCCTGGCGCGCATACCAGGCCACGGCGGGCACGGCCGCCAGCGTCTTGCCCTCGCCGGTTTGCATTTCGGCAATGCTCCCGCGCATCAAAGCCAGCGCGCCGCGAAGCTGGACATCGAACATGTCCTGGCCCAGGACGCGCGAGGCGATCACGGCCGTGGCTGCCAGCAGTTCGAGTGAATCGTTCGTCTCGGCCTTTGAGCGCAGTTGATCGTCCGTCAAACGGGAAAGTTCCGCACGCAGGGCGTTGATGCGCTGGATGTGGTCGAGGTCACGCCGCGAGGGCGCGAGAACAGCTTCCAAGAGCTTACGCACGATTGTCTATAACTATTTTGTCGTTTCGCCCGGCTCCATTGCTAACCTGAAGGTAGATGCCCTTCGATGGCCTGCGCGTAGTGTCTTTCGAGAGCCGGCGCGCGAATGAAATCGCGGAGTTGATCCGGCGGCAGGGCGGCGATCCGTTCGTCGCGCCGTCTATGCGCGAGACCGCCATCGAAAATAATCCGGAGGCGTTCGCTTTCGCCGAGCGGCTGTTCCGCGGCGAGTTCGACATGATGATTTTTCTGACCGGTGTGGGCACGCGGGCGCTCGACAAGGCGCTGGCATCGCGCATTGCACCCGGCGCGTTCGCCGAGGCGCTGCGGAAAATCACGATTGTCGCGCGCGGTCCGAAACCTGCCGCGGCGCTGCGTGAGATGCAGGTTCCAGTCAGCATCAACGTGCCGGAGCCGAACACCTGGCGCGAAGTGCTGGCGGCCGTCGCGGGACGGCACGAACGGCGCATCGCCGTGCAGGAGTACGGCAAGTCGAATCCGGAGCTGTTGGCCGGTTTGCGCGAACTTGGCGCTGATGTTACTCCCGTCCGTGTCTATCAGTGGGATCTTCCTGAAGACATGCGGCCGTTACGTGAGGCCGTCCGGCGCATCGTCGCCGGGGAGGCGGACGTGGCCATCTTCACGACGTCGATTCAAATCAACCATCTTTTGCGAGTCGCGGCCGAGGCTGGTCTTGAGGAGCCGCTCCAGGCAGCGCTTCGACGCCTGGTCATTGCTTCGATCGGACCGACCACTTCCGAAGCGCTGGAGGAATTCGGACTAAACGCCGACATCACGCCCACGCATCCGAAGATGGGCTTCCTCATAAAAGAAACCGCCGAACAGGCAGCCACAATCCTGGAGCGCAAGAGGGCCATGCATGCCGAAAAATGACTTGATGCAGCAGTTCGGCAAGTATTACAGCGTGGCCTTCCTGGTTCCGGCCGCGGTGCTGATCGGCTTCGTGATCGGATATTTTCTCGACAAGCTGTTCGGAACCGGCTTCCTCAAAATCATCTTCCTGTTCCTGGGCCTGGCCAGCGGCATGATCGAACTGGTGCGCGAATTGAGTAAAGACGATGGCCGCAAGTGATCCCGAGTTTTACGCGCGCGCGCTGCGCCGGGTGGGCGTGATGATTCTGGCGCTAGGAACCATCGGTGCGGGCGCACTGGTCTCCCTCAGGGGATTCCGGATGGGCCTTGCGTTCCTGATCGGTGCGCTGCTTTCCTACGCCAGTTTCTGGGGTTGGCAGCACCTGGTGCTGGCTCTTTCGCCTGGGGCGCAGCACAAAGGATCGTGGCGTTTCATCTTCCGCATCCTGCTGCTCGCCGCTGCGGCAATTGCTATAATCAAGCTTCTAGGACTCAACGTCGCGGCAGCGGTTACGGGTCTGCTGGTCTCCGCCGCGGCAGTCATCCTCGAAATCATTTACGAACTCATCTATGCAAGAGCATGAAGTAGATCTCTGGTTTACCAAGCTGTTCAACGATTTTCTCGCGGCTCCGGCGAACGCGGTGCTCAATGCCATCGGCAAGCCGGCCGCCGATCCCGCGCATCCCTGGCCGAACTGGTTCGCCATGGAAGTCCTGGTGGTATTGATCATCATGTTGCTGTTCGGCTATCTGAAGGCGCGGCTGTCGGCCGACCGGCCGGGCAAGCTGCAGCTGACGTTCGAGGCGATCTACCAGTTCATAGCCGGCCAGGCCCACGATGCGGTCGAGCACGGATCCAAGCAATATGTTCCTTTCTTCGGAGCGCTGTTCATTTTCATTCTGTTCATGAATCTGATCGGCGTCATTCCCGGATTCGAGTCGCCCACCATGACCCCGGCGGTGCCGTGCGCTCTCGCGGTCTGTGTGTTCTTGTATTACCATTTCATGGGCTTCCGGGAATTGGGTCCGGGTAAGTATCTTCTGCACTTCGCCGGTCCGGTGTGGTGGCTGGCGCCGATCATGATTCCGATTGAACTGATCAGCCATCTGGCGCGGCCCTTATCGCTCACCATTCGTCTCTTTGCGAACATGTTTGCCGGCGAGAAAGTCACGCTGACATTCTTGTCGCTCACTTATCTTTTGATTCCGGCCGTCTTCATGGGCCTGCACGTTTTTGTCGCATTCTTACAGGCGTTTATTTTTATGCTGCTCGCCATGATCTACGTCGGGGGAGCAGTGGCGCACGAGCATTAATACCGGCATTTTCGTTCCGAGCGTGAGCCCGCCGTCCCCCAGGGCGGATGGGGAACCACCTCCTCGGAACAATTTCTAGTGAAGGAGACACAAATGACACGCAAAATGTTTTTTCTGCTGGCGGCCGTTCTGCTGCTGGCCTGCCCGATCTTCGCGCAGACCACCGGCGGCGGCGGAAGCGCCAGTTTGAATCTGCCCGCGGCCTACATCGCCATGGGCCTTGCGTCCGGACTCTGCGGTCTGGGACAAGGAAGAGCCACGGCTTCGGCGGCTGAGGCCATGGCACGCAACCCGGGCGCGCAGGCGGCCATCCGCTTCGCACTCATCTTGGGATTGGTGCTGATCGAATCCCTGGCTTTGTATACGCTCGTCATCACGTTCGTCGCCAAACAGGCTTAGTTCGGGCAGGGGCGGTTCAATACCGCCCCTCAAACCTCTCCCACATGAAGCTGCACGGAATCTTCCCTCCCATCGCCACGCCTTTTAATCACGAAGGCGAGATCTGGAAAGTAAAGGTTCAATACAACATCGAGAAATGGAATCTCACGGGCCTGGCGGGTTACGTGGTGGGCGGATCAACCGGCGAAACCGTCATGCTCACCACCGACGAAAAGGTCCAGCTCTGGGAATGGGTGGCGCAGTACGCCTCGCCCGAGAAACTGCTGATCGCGGGCACCGGCATGGAGAGCGTGCGCGAGACCGTGGCGCTTTCAAACCGCGCGGCCGAAATCGGCTACAAGGCCGCGCTCGTGCTCACGCCGCATTACTACAAAAACATGGTCAACAATGCCGCTGCCCAGATGCTGCACTTCCGGGCGGTGGCCGATCAGTCGAAAATCCCGGTGATCCTTTACAACCTGCCGCAATCCACGGGCCTCGACCTTCCAGCCGGCGCGGTAGCCGAGCTTTCGCATCATCCCAACATCATCGGGATCAAGGAAAGCTCAGGGAATCTCGAAAAGATAATGCAGATGATTCGCGAGACCAAGAAGGGGTTCCAGGTTCTGACCGGTTCGGCTCCGACGCTGGCGCCCGCGCTCGCGGTAGGATGTGTGGGCGGGGTGCTGGCCTTCGCCAACGCGGCTCCTTACGCGACCATTTCCATCTGGGAAGCGCACCGTACGCGGGAACCGGAAGCCGCTCTAGATTGGCAGAATCGCATCGGACGCGCCGCCATGCTAGTAACCACCAAGTACGGGATTCCGGGCTTGAAGTACGCGATGGATCTGGCAGGCTACTATGGGGGGCCGCCGCGCCTGCCGCTGGTTTGCCCCACCCCCGCGGCTAAGAACGAGATCGAAGAGGCCTTCCAGGACCTGCGCGGGTGACGACAGATCGGCAGTTGGCTGGTGTTTCAACGGGATAGCAGGCTGCCTCCGCACGCGTCATAATGATAGAATCATGACTTCCTCGTCCTTGAAGTTGACCCGCCGCGGCATGCTGCTAGCCATGGGCTTGGCTCCGCTCGGCGCCCAGCAATTGCCCTCGGAGGGAGGCGCAGCTCCGGCAGCTACGCCCGCCACGCCGCCAGCAGTGACTGGGCCGCTGGACTGGTATTGCCCGATGGATCGCGATGTACGTTCCGACAAGCCGGGAAAATGTCCGCGCTGCGGCATGACGCTCGCCTTCGGTGTCCAGGAAGAAAAAGAATATCCAGTCGACATCACCTACACACCACCGGTGTTCAAGGCAGGCGAGAAGGTCCAAATGCGCATTCACGTTGCGGACCCCGTGACGTCCAAGACGATCAATCACTATGAGCTGGTTCACGAGAAACTGATCCACCTGTTCTTGGTAAGCCAGGACTTACAATATTTCGTTCACGACCATCCGGTTCCCCAGCCCGACGGGACGTTTATTTACAACGAGACTTTCCCCAAGCCGGGCATGTATCGCATCCTGGCAGATTTCTACCCGAGCGGCGGTACCCCGCAACTGGTTCCGAAAACCGTCCTGGTTCCGGGCGCTCCCGGCCAGGAGGTGCCTCTCGCGCTGCCCAAACCGAAGCCCGAGCTGGGCGTGAGCCACTGCGAGAACCTGGATGTCGAGCTGACCATGGATCCGCCGACGCCCATCGTGGGTCTGAAGACGCTGCTGTTCTTTAAGCTCAGCCCCGCCGACGGGCTGGAGCAGTACATCGGCGCTTGGGCGCACATGCTGGCGGCCAGCGACGACTTGATCGATTTGATCCACGACCATCCCTTCATCGCCGACGGCGGGCCGCAGATGCAGTTCAACATCATTTTCCCGCGCGCGCATACTTACAAAATCTGGGTGCAATTCCAGCGCAAGGGCGTGGTGAATACCGCCTCGTTCACCGTGCCGGTGTCGGAACTGAAGTAGCTTTTACGATCTCGTCCACCATCCGGCGAGTGTTATCGCGAACAATTTGGATAAAGGCTGCGCGGCCTATCGCGGGATCGCCGTGAGCATAGGTGATGCCGCGCGATGAGCTGACCACCGCACCCAAGCCGTTTTCGTGGAAACATGCCGCCGCGCTCTGAGCGCTTCCTCCCTGCGCGCCATAGCCCGGCACCAGAATGATGGCGTGCGGCATCAAAGCGCGGAGTCTGCGCCCGTCTTCGGGGAAGGTCGCGCCCACCACGGCGCCGATTGAGCTGTAGCCCGATTCGCCGATCAGACCCTTGCCGAGATCTTCGATGATCGCCGCGATGGATTCATACAGTGGACGGCCGGAGGATTCGAGCCGTTGATCCTGAAAATCCCGAGAACCGGGGTTTGAAGTTTTCAGGACGACGAACAGCCCCTTGCCGTGCTGCGCGCAGGCCTTCACAAAAGGCTCCAGGCTGTCGCGGCCGAGGTACGGTGTCGCCGTCATGCCGTCGGAGTAGAACCCGGAATCGCTCAAGAACGCGGTGGCGTAAGCTTCGGCCGTAGACGAAATGTCGTTGCGCTTGCCGTCGGCGATGACCAGCAGCCCTCGCTCGCGCGCCGCGTTCACGGTGTTCTCGTAGGCCTCCAGGCCGCCCAAGCCGTATTGTTCGTAGAATGCCAGCTGCGGTTTCACCGCGGGGATCAAATCCGCCACGGCGTCCAATACCAGTTCGTGGAAATCGGAAATGATGGAGCAGACGGTTGCGCGCGTAAGAGCGCCACGGCCGGATCTGACGAACTCGGGCATCAGATCGATGCGCGGGTCCAGTCCCACCACGCACGGGCTCGATTTTTTGCGCACTGCGTTGATGAGCCGGTCCGCGAAGGTGGGCATGAATCAGTCCTATTGTGCCACGCTATAATAGCCCGGAGGTATGAAGATGAAGAAACTTTACAGGACCATTTTGTGCGCGGGGATCGTGACCGGCCTGGCGGGAGCGGCGAGCGCCGCTGAAGTCAGTGGCATTCTGATGGACAAGCTCTGCTCCACGACGGCGCTAAAGGGCGGGCAGGACGTCGCGGTGAAACACGCGCGCACGTGCAACCTGACGGCGAACTGCTCCAAGAGCGGCTGGGGCGTTTACACGGCGGATGGCAAGTACATCGCACTGGATAGCGCAGGCAATGCCCTGGCGCTGAAGGCGCTGCAATCGTCCACCAAGAAGGACGACATGAAAGTAACCGTCACCGGCGATGTGCAGGGCGACACCATCAAGGTGACGGATCTGAAGCTAGCCGAATAAGAGGCTTCCCAGCGTCCGCGCGGGGACGCAGCGTGTCATAGAAATCACAGTCAAATATTAGGAACGAAAGGCGCGATGCTCCGTCTTAAGGCTGAGCAAGTTTCATGGCCACGCTTCGCCAGGATCTGCTTTTCGCGCTGCGCCAGTTCCGCAACAGCCCGGGTTTCGCGCTGACCGCGATCATCTCCTTGGCCTTGGGTATAGGCGCCGCCACGGCTGTATTCAGCGTCGTTTACGCCGTGCTCATGAATCCGTATCCCTACCGGGCTCCCGATCGCCTGACGTACATGCTCCTGCGCGACAAAGCGGGCGTGGATCGCGGCACCGGATATACCGGCTCGCAGGTCATCGAGTTGCGCCAGGTGGGGGCGGTCGAGAGTGTTCTGACCATGGACGGCTGGAACCTGACCACCACCGACGGCGATGTTCCCGAAGATGTCAACGCGATCTACATGACGTCCAACGCCTCGGCGCACTTGGGCGTCCCGGCCCTGCTCGGACGCAGCTTGATCGCCTCGGACGCTCCCGATGGCCAAGATCCGCAGCCGGTGGTCGTGCTCGGGTATAAGTTCTGGCAACGCTACTATGGCGGGCGCACCGACATTCTTGGCAGGACATTGAACCTGGTCCACAAGCCGTACACTATCGTCGGCGTGATGCCGCCGCGCTTCACTTGGGAGGGAGCGGACGTCTATCTTCCGCTAAAGCTGGCCGCGGATCATTCTTATTTTTTGTCTGTTCGGCTGAAGCCCGGCGTCACGTATGAAACCGCGAACGCGCAGTTACAGCCGCTCCTGGAGCAGTTCGCAAAGCAAATGCCGAACCGCTTTCCACCCGGTTTCCGCGTGCATGTCCAGGGGATGAATTACTGGGTCCGTAGAGACCTGGGCGGTTCATTGGATCTTCTGTTTGCGGCAGTCGCGTTGATGCTGCTGATCGCCTGCAGCAATGTTTCGATTCTTCTGCTGGCGCGTGGAGCGGCGCGACACCAGGAACTGGCGATCCGAGCGAGCATCGGCGCCGGACGTGGCCAAATCATACGCCAATTACTTACCGAATCGCTGAGCCTGGCTCTTTGCGGCGCGCTAGTGGGTGTGCTGCTGGCGCACGAGATCATGACCTTGATCGTGAAATGGATGCCGGACAACCTGTTCCCGAGTGAGGCGCAAATTCGCATCAATTTGCCGGTGCTGCTTTTTAGCGTCGCGATCGCTGTGACGACGGGACTCTTGTTTGGGCTATGGCCGGCGCTGCATCTGTCGCGACCTGACTTAGGACAGGTGCTGCAGTCGGCTTCGCGCAGAACCACGGGCGGCCGCGGGAAGCGGACGCATGCCATTCTGGTGGCAGCGCAGGTGGCGCTGACCTTGATCTTGCTCAGCGGCGCCGGGCAAGCCATAGCGGCCTTCCGGCATCTTTTGCACATCGCGTTGGGTTATGATCCGAACCACACTATGTCGGTCGGGATTCCGGTTCATGACAATACGCACATGCGCTGGGAAGACCGGGCGCAGTACTTCGAGCAGATTCGCGCCAGGATTGGAGCGCTGCCGGGCGTGATCGGCGCGGGAATATCCACCAACGCAACACCTCCCTTGAGCGGCATGAACACCAGCTTCGAGATCTTCGGGCAGAGCGGAGTCCAGGATCACGAGGCGCGCACGAATATGGTCAGCCCGGAGTACTTCACGGTATTGCACATTCCGCTGTCCGCCGGAAGGATGTGGACCCATACCGAAACCATGCGAGGCGCGCGGCTGGCGGTGGTGAATGAGACTTTGGCGCACCGCTATTGGCCGCAGGGAAATGCCGTCGGACAGCAGATCCGCGTGCCGCGGTTGAAAGCGGAACCGCCGTACTCACCGGGCGTGCCGGGCGGCGATGATTGGCTGCAAGTCATCGGCGTCGTCTCGGATACGCGAGACGATGGCCTGCGAAAGCCGATCGTGCCGGGCATCTATGTGCCGTATACACTGACGATGTGGATGTATACCCAGATTCTTGTTCGTACGCAGGGCGATCCGTTAGCCTTACTCATGACAATTCGCCGCGAAGTGCGCTCAATCGACGGCGACCAGCAGGTGATGGGGAATGTTCGGGATCTTGAGCAGTGGATCACGAGCGAGCCGGAATGGGCGGGCGAACGTCTGGTAGCTCTACTCTTGACCGGATTTTCAATACTGGCGTTGGCGCTCGCGCTGTTCGGGCTCTACAGCGTGGTCTCGCACATGGTGGTGAGGCGGACAAATGAATTCGGGCTGCGCATGGCGCTGGGCGCGCAGCGGAGGGATGTCCTGGGGCTGGTGTTCTCATCCACTGCTGCGAGCGTTGCCGCTGGTCTGTTGGCCGGCGCAGTTTTAAGTCTTGCACTCGCGCGGTTTGTGGCGATCTGGACCCAGGAAACCGCTCGCGATCCGCTAATCCTGGCGGCAGTAATGCTTTTGCTGGCGTGTTCGGCGGCTGCGGCTTGCCTGGCGCCGGCGCTGCGTGCCGCCTCCACCGATCCGATGACTGCGTTGCGATATGAATGAGGTCCGTCTTCGCGCCGTCGTGCTGGACTGGGCCGGAACCATCGTGGACTTCGGCAGCCGCGCGCCAGTAGCGGCTATCCAGTGCGTCTTTGCAGCGGCCGGTGTTCCCTTAACGGTGGCCGAGGTTCGGGAATCCATGGGGCTGGCGAAAAAGGCGCACATTCGTTCGATTCTCGAAATTCCGCGGGTGCGCGACGCTTGGGCCCTGCAGCACGGTAGCCCGCCCTCCGAGGCAGCCCTGGAGCAGCTCTACGCCGAATTCATTCCCAGCCAAATCCAGGTTTTGGCGAACCACTCGCAACTGATTCCCGGGACTGCGGAGGCGATAGCGCGGATGCGTTCACGCGGGCTCAAGATCGGAACTACCACCGGTTACAATCGCGCCATGCTCGATTATTTGCTGGCGCGGGCCGCGGCTCAGGGCTTCGTTCCGGACTCCGCGCTGTGCCCCGACGATGTACCCGCGGGCCGCCCGCTGCCATGGATGTGCTATCTGACCGCGATCCGCTTGGAAGCCTACCCGCTCGATGCATTCGTCAAGATCGGAGACACGCCGGCGGATATCGAAGAAGGCCGCAACGCCGGCATGTGGGCCATAGGAGTCACGCGCACCGGCAACGAAGCGGGAGTCACCCAAGCAGAGTGGGCACAATTGTCCGGCGGCGATCGTGAAGAATTGCTAAACAGCGCCCGCCGGCGCCTCGAGCGAGCCGGTGCGCACTATACTGCGCCCAGCGTGGCGGAATGCGATTGGATTCTCGATGCAATCGATGCGCGCCTGGCAACGGGCGAGCGGCCATAACCGCCGAATAAGCGTCATTCACACTTTTTATTGACAAGCATTCCGCCACCCGGATATACTTCAGCAAACCCAAGTCGGTAAGTTCTAGCCCGCATTCAAAGTTCGAAACGGGGCGGGCGTGTTAGGACGAACAACCGCGTTGTTATTCAAGGGCTCTGGCGCCCGCGCAGTAGCTGTGGTTGCGCCCTCGAAGCCGCAATTCCCAATTACTCTTATTGCACTACATTCCGCGTGACTCCAGTCGCGCGCTGAGTTAGTTGGAACGCGAGATCGATTCTTTGGGGAAGGGGTTATTCACATGTTGTCAATTGCTAAGACTCACAGAGTCAGCCGTTTTCTTACGGCGTTGTACGGATGTGCCGCGCTCGGGATCCTGGCGGTCCTCCTTGCGGTCACCAGCCCGGCTCAATCTACCTTCGGCGAATTCACTGGGACAGTGAAAGACCCGTCCGGAGCGGTGGTCGCAGGCGCCACTATCACCGTGAAGAATTTAGGAACGTCGGCGACCAGGACCGCGACCACCGATCCAACGGGAACCTATACCGTGGTTAACCTGGAGCCGGCGACCTACGAGATTACGATGGAGGCGCAGGGCTTCCAAAAGAAAACGTATACTAATCTCCCGCTTCAGTCCCGCGAGACGGTTCGCGTGGACGGCACGCTGGGGCTGGCCACCCAGGCCCAAACAGTCGAGGTCAATGTGCAAGCCGAAGCCCCCATCAACACCGAAGTTTCCAACATCGCGGAGAGCAAGCTCGGCCGGGAGTTGATCGACCTCCCGGTGGCGCTCGGTTCTCGCGCCTCCGGCTCGACCAGCGCATTTGCGACGCTGACCACACAGCCGGGAGTGGAGACCGATAACAGCGGGAACATTTCGGTCGCCGGCGGGAACATCGACATGCTCTCGATGAGCATCGACGGCATTAGCACTCAGAGCCCGCGCAACAGTGCGCCCCTGACCGAGCTGTTTCCTTCTTTCGACGGCATCGCCGAGATCCGGGTGAGCGAGATCAACAATACCGCCGAATTCGGAGGTATCAGCGATGTCACCACCATCTCCAAGGGCGGAAGCAATCAGTTCCACGGCAGCCTGTTTGAGAACCATCAGAATTCGGCGTTCGCGGCGCGCAATACCTTCAGCGCGACGGTGCCTAAACTGATCATGAACGATTTCGGAGGTTCGGTCGGAGGTCCAGTCTTGATTCCCAAATTGTATAACGGGCGGGACAAAACCTTCTTCTTCCTGGATTGGGAGAGTCTGCGCCTGCCGTTCCAGCAGGTGCTGGTAGAAAATGTGCCCTCGCTCGCGTTGCGTAGTGGCGATCTGTCGGTCTATCCGGCGGGCACGGTACGGGACCTCAGTGGTACTCCTTATCCGGGCAATCAGATTCCGGACAGCGCCGTCAGTCCGGTCTCCAAGGCCATCATGAAATACTTGTTCCCGTTGCCCAACGCCGGCGCCCCCAACGCGATCGTCAACAATTACGTGCAGAACTTTCCGACGCCGATCAAGAGCGATCAGGGCGACGTTCGCCTCGATCAGAATCTAACCTCAAAGCAGCAGGTTTTTGCGCGGTTTACCTATAAGGTCAGGCAGAATGAGCTTCTGCCGTGTAATTGCTCTTCCAACAACCTCAACGGATCCGCTCTCGGCGGGTCCGTACAGGTCCCGCAGCACTACTGGAGCCTGACCGGTGCATACAACTACGTCATCACGCCGCACATCGTTAACGAGTTTCGCGCTGGCTGGACCGGTTTCCACCAAATTACAGGCTACGGAATAAACGGCGCCAATATTGAAAATGAGACGGGACTAACGCCCTATATCACAGAGGGACAAAGCTTTCTCAAGAGCGTCGATACCACTCCCAACGTCCGCATTGCGGGTTTCCAGCGCACCGGTGGCGTCGGGTCGTCCATCCAGCAGACCCAAACCTACCAGTTCCTGGACAACGTCACGATGACGGAAGGCAAGCACAACTACAAGTTTGGAATGGACTACCGGTATTTGACCGCGCTCTATACTTCGGTGTTCGATACTCTGTGGTTGGGCCGCTACAACTTTACCAGCTCCGTGATCGGTTCCAGCATTGGGCAACCCTTCGCTGCTTTCCTACTGGGCGTTCCAAGCAGCTCCACCATCGCGACCGTGCTTTATCCCGATACGAATGCCTATGGAAGCGCCTATGCCGGCTATGCCCAAGACGATTGGAAGATAACGCCCCGCCTCACTATCAACTACGGCATGCGCTATGAATACCATCCCATGTTCCAGGACCACAACGAAAACGTGGCTGCATTTCTGCCGGGCTACTATTCAGGCTTGGATGGGTCGATTGTTCATGGCGCCGTGGCAGTACCCAATGGCAGCTTGAAGCTGGTCAATCCTGGTTTTTCCGGTTCGCTTTACCCAATGCCGATTCTGACGGCCAACCAGGCCGGCATCCCCAACAGTCTGCGCTATTCACAGAAGACCGATTTCGCCCCGCGCATTGGTTTTGCGTGGCGCGCCACTGCGGATGGAAAGACGGTAATCCGCGGCGGTTACGGTAAGTTTATCGACTCTCCGCTCGGGTTCCTGATTCTGTCCTCATGGGCGGTGGAAGCCAGTGACGTCGCAACATTCACCAATTCCGTCAAGGGCGGAAAGGCTCAGTACACCTTCCCGTACCCCTTCCCTTCAAACATTGCTCAGCCGGGAACGCAGGATTTCGATCTGTCGTACAACCTGCATTACAAGGACCCCTACGTCCAGCAATGGAACTTCACCTTCGAGCGCGACCTCGGCTTCCAAATGGGACTGCGCCTATCCTACGATGGCAGCCACGGTTCGGATTTGTCTGTTCAAACCAACCCCGATCAAGTGCCGGCCAATACGATTGGATTCTCCCAAGCTAGCGCGAGTGCTCCTTATCCTCTGCTCGATTCCATCGTGAACGTGGAGAATAGCGCGTGGAGCAATTATCAGTCGTTCACTGCCACCCTCAACAAGCGTTTCTCCAAAGGCCTGCAGTTCGAATTCAGCTACAACCACGCCAAGAATCTTTCCAACGCGGGTGGATTCAATCCAACCTCCTTTGTCGGCGAGGGCGGCGGGCAAACCAGCGATTACTATAATCCCGGTCTGGATTACGGCCGAGTGCCCTTCACACGCAATCATCGCGTGATTGCGAATTTCCTGTATCAAACCTCCAGCCACACGGGTAACAAGTACCTCGATCAACTCTATGGCGGATGGGAGCTGGCAGGCAGGATGCTGTTCCAGACCGGACCATACCTTACCGTAACGGCGCCCGGAACCGATCCTTCGGGCACTAACTTTGACAACTCCTTCAACGGCGGCGATCCCCGGGCCGATATCATTAGCGGCGTGCCGATCTATCCGCAGAACCAAAGCGGCTCGCCCAGGGATCGCCTCTGGGTAAATCCGGCGGCTTTCGCATTGCCTCCCGATAACATCGGCCGATACGGGAATTCACCGGTCGGCGCGGTAGTCGGTCCCGGCACGCAAGTGGTTTCCCTCTCGCTGTACAGGACCTTCAGCTACAAGGAGCGCATCTCCTTGAGGCTGGGCGCGTCCGCGTCGAACCTCTTCAATCACCCCAATTACGGCGTTCCCAGCCTGAGCCTCGGCACTCCGGGGTTTGGCACCATCAACGGCCTGCAAGCGGCCGAAGACACCGGACCGCGCGCCATCCAGCTGGGCGGGCGCATTACGTTTTAACGGGATCGGGGCGGTCTTTGATTCCGCCCCTGCTTCCCTCTCTATTTCGTGCTGGACTCGATGACCGGCTGTTTTTCTTCCAGTATCCGGTGCAAAACGTACGATATATCCGTCGTCACACCGTCGCGAAACGTGACTCTGACCAGGATCTGAAAATACCTGGCGGGCTTGTTATTGGGGCCGGTTCGTAGTTTATCGAAGGCAACCTTGGCGAAAGGCGGATCGGTGAGAAACTGGATCGCGCCGGCGTCACCCCAGCTGCGATTGCTGCAGAATATGGCGAGACCAGTATTGCCGAGCGGGCCGGGGAACTGGGAGATTAGAGCGTAGGCTTGCCCATCGTGAGTCTGCGTGAGGTCGTCCGCATAAAAAGACTGCTCGCCTTGCCGCGGGTGGAGGTTGCGGACGCCTTTCTCTTCGCTGGCCAACTGCGGCTGAAGCGGCAGACCGACCAGCTTTTCGTTCAAACCATCGGGAGGGCCCATCAGAACGACGTTGTTATCGGAAAGCTGCTCCCAGGAGAGCTGGCTCAGGCGCACCAAAGAGACCTGCATTTGCCGGCTGCCGAATAATTTGCCAAGTAAGAATGTTCCTTGCACCTCGCCCCGGGACACATAGAAATAGTTGGGCTCAATGCGCGGATTCCCCAGCGCGCGTTGCAAAGCCTGGATCTCCGGCAGACGAGCCGCGTCGGCCCAGGTCCGAAGCGATCGCTCTCTGAAATACGCTCCGATGCCGTTTGGACCGGGAAAGGCCACGAAGATGGGATCGTTATGCACGACCAGCATGGGGCGGCCGTTGCCGGTGAACGACTGCCATAGGGTTTCCAGCTCGGGGGTCCAGTTGGAAAGTTCTTTTGCACTCCCGGTCTTCGACTTCTGAAG
>Ga0335081_10009014_pt1 | contig 16023 bp, 18 predicted proteins | sample Lox_Sample_35_FD_206713 | JGI IMG/M metagenome (GOLD analysis project Ga0335081, IMG submission 206713) | Soil microbial communities from Loxahatchee National Wildlife Refuge, Florida, United States - Lox_Sample_3.5 | ecosystem: Environmental > Terrestrial > Soil > Wetlands | place: USA... | reverse complement strand
GGCCCGTCGGCTCGCGGCCACCGCGTCTAGGGTGGCCCTACCGGCCGTCGCATGTGATCGGCTTCACCGCCCCCAAGACCCGACGACCACTCGCCTGGGTTTGGCAGCGGCCAGGAAGATGGAGAGGACTGGAAAGCTAGGGCGGTCGGTCCTGAGAGGAGCCGGGCTGGACGTCCCAGAAACATGTCCGCATGACTGGCTGACGGCTAACCAGGCGCGTACTCTGTGTTGTCACCAAGACCTTGCAGTCTTGCTCAAGACTTTCTTACCGTTACACGTACTGCGTCGATGAGTGCTTCTTCGGCCTTTGTGAGCCTGCCGAACTCGCTGGCAACGCTGTCAGAGAAAGGCCCCAGAGACGTTGCGATAAATATCTCGGCATCCTCTGAGGACGCAGACTCCATCGCGGAATTTATTGCAATCAGGGCTTCCATGTATTGTAGGGCTAGGAGGCTTATGCAAAGCCCGGCTTCTCTCGCGCATCTTCGCAGGTCAGGGACTTGAGGAAGGGGAGTTTTGCATAACGCTCTATGGCTCGTCCGGCTTAACGATCCCTGGTCGCGAGCTTGTGGACGTTTGTGTCCTCCCTGAAGGAGCGGGGCCATGTCAATGGGGTTGTGACGGCTCTCCCTTGCTCTCAGGTTTGGCCCGGCGACGAGGCCGCCACCCTTGGCGCCGGGATATGGGCGCTGCGCAAGGACCAGCAGAACCTGACAGCCGGCCAGCGGGGCACCTTGGCCCAGATTCCAGCAGTCACCAGCATCAGGAGAGGGACCCGTCATGCTTCTGCTCATCAACCATCTAGCCGCGCGGGGCGGGCCCGGGCGCCGGGCCGTCCGGGCCGCGGGCGGTGAGCGGGCGCGTGGTCGGCGCCGAGTACTCGCCGATCCAGTGGTCCTTCCAGGCCTGGTCGTACTGGCGGCTGTTGCAGCGCGGGCGGGGCTCTCCGCGCGGATCGTCCCCACCCCGGGGATGGTGACCTGGAAGCCGGAGAGTTCTTCGAGCAGGAAGGCCTCGAATTCGTCGTCGGCACGGTCGACCTCGTCGATCAGCAGCACCGCCCGGTCCCCGGCCCGTACCGCCGCCAGCAGCGGCCGTTCCAGCAGGAACTTCGGGCCGAACAGCTTCTCGACCGCCTCGTCACCCGCGAGCTGGTGCCCCGACAGGGCCCGGATGTGCAGCATCTGGCGGGCGTAGTCCCACTCGTACAGCGCCTGGCTGGTATCGATGCCCTCGTAGCACTGGAGCCGGATCAGCCTCCGGCCGAAGACCGACGCGAGCACCTTGGCCGCCTCGGTCTTGCCCACGCCGACCTCGCCTTCCAGCAGGACGGGGCGCCGCAGTGACAGGGCGACGAACAGCGTGGTGGCCAGGCCCCGGTCGGCCAGGTAACCGCCGTCGCGCAAAACGGCGGTGAGCCCACCGACGCTGCCCGGCAAGCCGGCCGGGGCGACCGGGGCGGGCGGGGCGGGCGAACCGGGCGAACCGGCGTCGGCCGTCACCAGTCAGCGCGCGGTGTCGGCCGGGCCGAGGACCAGGTCCCTGAGGCTGCCGCCGGCGAGCTTGCCCTCGCGTTCGAGCCTGCCGCGCCAGGCGGCCCGGAGATCCTCATCGGTACCGCCAAAGCCCACGTTGCGCATGTTTTTGCAGGACTTGCCGTGGCCGTGGTGACCGAGGGCCTCGTCCAGGTCGGCACCGCCCTGGCCCTGCGCGCTCCACACTTCCCGCAGGACTTCCAGGGCTTCGGCTGGCTCAGCCATCCGCAGGTCCCTCCGATCAGCCGATATCGGTGTTTTCCGGCTGTAGTTCGCACCCGCCGTCATGGCGACCGCGGATTAAGGCTTCTCTTAAGTTCCCCCAGGCCGGCGCCGGCACGCTGCCCGTCCCCGGCGATGTCCCGGTCACGATCGCGTGGCGGACGGCACGCGGCCGGCGCCCGGCCCCGGGCCGCGCTAACCGCTGCGGGACAGCCGCCACACGACGCCGGTTCCCGGGCCGGCCTCAGACCTCATGTCCAGCGGCCGCTCACCCAGCCTGGTGTAGCCGAGCTTGCGCGGAACGCCGGCGCTTGCCTCGTTCAGCTCGTCGTGCACGATCTCGACGTGGTCGACGCCGGGCAGCAGGAGCGCCGCGTCCGTCAGCGCCGCGGCGGCCGCCGTGGCCAGGCCGCGGCGGAGGTAATCCGGGTGCACCCAGTACCCGATCTCCAGGCCGCCGGGGCCGGTCCGCGCCATCAGCCCGCAGCCGCCCGCGAGCCGGCCGCCGACGGTGATCGCGTAGCCGAAGGCGGTGCCGGACTGCCAGTCGTCGTCGCAGCCGGCCAGAAACTCGGCGGCGCTGTCCCGGGTGTACGGGTCCGCCCACGGCGTCCACGGACGCAGATGAGCCTGCGCCTGGATGACCGCCCGGTAAACGGCTTCCAGCTGGCCCGGCTGCCATCGGCGGAGGATCACCGGCGGGTACTCCAGCGTCTCGCCGGGGCGGTGAACGGCGTCGCGCATCATTCCATGCTCGCCGCCTGCCGCCCGGTCAGACAACACGGCTCGCCGGGGCGGCGATATCGTCAGCGCGTGACGTCGGCGATATCGGCTGATCAGCTCCGTGCCCTGCGGCTGCGCCGGCAGCTGCTCACCGGGCCGCGGGCCGGCTCGGTCGTGGCGGCCGCCGCCCACCTGGGCGGCGTGCAGGCCCAGGCCGCTCCCCCGGCCCGTCTCGCGATCCGCGCACGGGCCGGCGGCGTGACGGCCGCCGACGTCGACCGGGCATGCGGTACCAGCCGGGATGTCACCCGCACCTGGGCGATGCGCGGCACCCTGCACATGCTGGCCACCCGCGATGTCCGGTGGATGACCAGCCTGCTCGGGCCGGTGTCCGCGGCCCGGGGTCGGCGCCGCCGCGCGCAGCTCGGGCTGGACGACGCGCTGTGCGAGCGGGCCCTGGCCGCGCTGCCGGTCATCCTGGCCGGTTCGCCGCCGCTGACCCGGGCCGAGCTGGTCAGCAGGCTGGCCACCGAGGGGATCCGGATCAGCCTGGGTACCCAGCAGCCGCCGCACCTGCTTGGCTACGCGGCCAGCTGCGGGCTCATCTGCCGCGGGCCGGACCGGCCCGGGCGGGCGCGCCGCCCCGGGCCGCCGGATCGGGACGGCGGGGGAGACGCGGGCAGCGAGGGGGATGCGGAGGGCGCGGGCGCCGGCCGGGACGGCGAGCCGACCTACGTCCTGCTCGATGAATGGGCGCCGGACGCGCCCGCGCTGGGCACCGATGAGGCCCTGGCCGAGCTGGCCCGGCGCTACCTGGGAGGTTATGGCCCGGCAGGCCGCGGGGACTTCGCCGCCTGGTCGGGGCTGCCCGCGGCGGACGCCGCGCGAGCGCTGGACCTCCTCGCCGGCGACCTGGTGGCGGTCAGCGCGGACGGTGCCCGGCTGTTCGCGCTCGCCGGGGACAGCCTGGAGGCGCCCGGCGATCTCCCGCCGCGGCTGCTCAGCCATTTCGACCCGCTCCTGCTCGGCTACCGCGATCGCGCCCTGCTGCTCGACCCCCGGTACGCTCGGCGCATCCAGGCAGGCGGCGGATTCGTCCAGCCGGCCGTGCTGATCGGGGGGCGCGTGGCCGGCACGTGGCGGCTGGTGCGGGCCGCCGGGAGGACGCGCCGGGCCCTCGTCACCGTCGAGCCGTTCACGGCGCTCCCGGCCGGCAGCGCCGACGGCCTGGCCGCCGAGGCCGCCGACATCGGCCGGTTCCTCGGCGTGGCCACGACGCTGGGGACGGTACAAACGTGACGGAGGACGGGGCACGGAGAGGAGCCCGGATGGACGCCAAGGACGTCAAGGACGCGATCGCCGGAACGGTCTCGGGCGCGCGGGAACGGCTGACCGGGCTGAGTCACCGGCTGCACGCGCACCCCGAGGTCGCGTGGCACGAGGAGCACGCCGCCGCCTGGGTCGCGGCCGAGCTCGCCGATGCCGGGTTCACCGTGGAAACGAACGCCTGCGGCCTGCCGACCGCGTTCATCGCCCGGGCCGGGACCGGGCCGCTGCACGTGGGGATCTGCGCCGAATACGACGCCCTGCCCGGGCTCGGGCACGCGTGCGGGCACAACATCATCGCGGCCGCCGCCGTCGGCGCCGGGCTGGCCCTCGCGGCCGCCGCCGACGAGCTGGGGCTGACGGTGACGGTGTTCGGCACGCCCGCCGAGGAAGGCGGCGGGGGCAAGGTGTACATGCTGGAGCGCGGCGCGTTCGACGGCGTGCACGCGGCCATGATGGTCCATCCCGGCCCGGTCGATGTGGCGGAGGCCCGCCCGTTCGCCGTATCCCACCTGCTGGTCCGCTACCAGGGCCAGGCCACGCACGCTGCCGCCTACCCCGAGCAGGGCGTCAACGCCGCCGACGCGTTCACGATCGCGCAGGTCGCCATCGGGCTGCTGCGCCAGCAGTTGCTGCCGAGCACCCGGGTACATGGCGTGGTGACCCACGGCGGGGACGCGCCCAACATCATCCCCGACCGCACCCGGGGCCGCTGGTACGTCCGCGCCGGGACCCTCCAGGAGCTGGCCGGGCTCGAGCCCCGCGTGCGGCGCTGCTTCGAGGCCGGCGCGCTGGCCACCGGCTGTGACCTGCACATAGAGACGGAGGCACCGCCCTACGCCGAGTTCCGCAACGATCCCGGCCTGCTGCCGCTGTACCGGGCCAACGCGGAGCGGCTCGGCCGCCGGTTCGTGCTGGATGCTCCGTCCGGGCCGGACAGCCCAGCCGGCCCGGACGGGGCGGCCGGTGCGGGCCCGGGCGGGCCGGGCAGTGCCGCCGATCTCGCCCTGGCCGGGCGGATGAACCGCGCCTCCACCGACATGGGCAACGTGTCGCTGGTGCTGCCCGCGATCCACCCCTACATCGGGATCGGCTCGCTGCCCGCGGTCAACCACCAGCAGGCGTTCGCCGCGCACTGTGTCACGCCCGCCGCCGATCAGGCGCTGATCGACGGGGCCATCGGCCTGGCCTGGACGGCCGCGGACGCGGCCGGCGACGACGCGATCCGCGGCCGCCTGCTCGGCGGCGTACCCTGAATCCCGCCGTTACCAGGTCATGGGGGCGCCCCCGGAGAACGCCGGGCTTCCCCCGGCGGCCGCCTGTGCCCCGGCTTTTCCGCCGCGGGCCCCCGGCGGTATAAGGCCGGCTGCCGGTCAGCGTTTCCGCCCAGCGTGAAAGGCTGCAATGCGGAGGTGATCGTGTGAAGATCGGACTTCAGATTCCCGATTTCACCTGGCCCGGCGGCACCGGGCAACTCGGACCGACCCTGGCCACCGTGGCCCGCACCGCGGACGACGCTGGCTTCGCGCACATCATGGTCATGGACCACTTCTTCCAGATCGGGACGCTCGGGCCGCCCGAGCACGAGATGCTCGAGGCGTACACCACGCTGGGTTTCCTGGCCGCGAACACCTCCCGCGCACGGCTCGGCACGCTCGTCACCGGGGCTTTCTATCGTTACCCGGGCATTGTGGCCAAGACCGTCACCACTCTGGACGTGCTATCGGGCGGGCGGGCATGGCTGGGCATCGGCGCCGGCTGGAACGAGGAGGAATCCCGCGGCCTCGGCATCCGGTTCCCGCCGCTGTCCGAGCGGTTCGAGCAGCTTGAGGAGGCCCTCCAGATCTGCGTGCAGATGTGGGCCGGGGACGAGAACCCCTATCACGGCCAGCTGAACCAGCTCGAGCGCCCGCTCAACTCCCCGCAGGCGCTGACCAAGCCGCACCCGCCCATCATGATCGGCGGCGGGGGCGAGAAGAAGACCCTGCGGCTGGTGGCCAGGTACGCGCAGGCGTGCAACCTTTTTCCCCGCCCGGATCTGGGCCATAAGCTCGCCGTGCTGCGCGAGCACTGTGAGCGTGAGGGCCGGGACTACGACGAGATCGTGAAGACCGCCAGCTACGTGTTCGACGTCGGCCCGAACGGCGAAAAGGCCGCGGAAATCGTGGACCGGCTCGGCCGTCTCGCGGAGCTGGGCATCCAGACCGTGATCGGCAGCGTGCGCGACGTCGCGCGGATCACCCCGCTGGAGACCATCGGCAGCGAGATCATCCCCGCGGTCGCGCCGCTCGGCTCCTGAGGCCGCCCCGCCTGCCCAGCCGGCCCCGGCCGCCTGGTGGGTCAGCGCCGGATTTCGCGCGGGATGGCGAAGTCGATCATGCAGGCCCCGCCCGGGATGAGGTCGGCCCAGTCCCCCGTGAATTCCAGCACCGCCACGGCGGTGGTGGGGAACTTGCGCCGGGCCCGGTCCAGTGGTTCGCCGACGGGCCCGTCCGTCACCTCCGCGATTCCCACCGCAAGTTCGGCGACCCCCGGGTTGTGCCCGATCAGCATGACCGTCCGGTAGCCGCCGCCCGCCTCGCGCAGCAGGTGCAGCAGGCTGAGCGCGGTCGCTTCATAGATGCGCTGCTCGTAGCGGACCACCGGGTCGGCGCCCAGCTCGCCGGCCAGCAGCTCCCACGTATCGCGCGTCCGGCGTGTGGTCGAGCAGAGCACCACGTCGGGGATGTACCCCTTGTGACGCAGCCACCGCCCCATGGCCGGAGCATCGCGGCGGCCTCGGTCGTTCAGCGGCCGCTCGCTGTCAGCGATATCCGGCCACGCCGATTTGGCGTGCCGCAACAGCAGCAGCCGCCGCGCCTCGTCCGCGCCCATACCATCCAGCCTTACACAGGATGAGCGGGCAATTCACCTGAACAACGGCCCGGAAGTGGCAGCTGTTCGGCTGCCGGACATCGCCCGGGAGCCCCGCGGAAGCGGAAACCAGCACGGATACGCGACGGGCCCAACCACAGCTAACCGTTGGACGTCATAACACATAGCATCAATGTACCGGGACCGTCGTGGACGATGACGGCATGGAGGCGACGTTCATGGGACTTTTCCGGGCACGGATCCGTCGCCCGCTCGCCGCCCTGGCGGCACTGGCCACGACCGGCGGTCTCGCGTTCGCGGCGGCCGGCCCCGGAGCGGAAGCCGCCACCACCACGGCCGCGCACGCCGGCACGGTCACCAGTACCGCCCGGCTCGCCGGCGACAGCCCGGCCGGCTTCTGGTACGGCACGGACAGCCTGCCCATCACGATCACCGGCAGCGCCCCGTACCAGGCGCCGAGAACCGGCGGGAACTACGGCGGCTACCTGGGCATGACCGGCAGCTGGGCGTACTGGCTGGGCTGCCGGGGCGGTTTCCTCGCCTGGGCCCCGCAGAACGTCATCCAGGCCAACACGAACTACACCAGCTACGGGCTCGGCATCGGCCTCGGTGTCTACTGGTTCATGGGCGGCCCGGGAGTGGACCCGAACTACAACGGCACGACCACGGAGGCGTACGCCTGGGGGCAGCGCCAGGCCGCGCGGGCCGTGTCGGACGCCGACGGCCAGCCGGTCAAGTACCGCGTGCTGTTCATGGACGTCGAGCTGCCGGGTGTCGCCCCGGCCCACGACAACGGCTGGAACTCCGTCTACACGTCCGCGTGCAGCGGCGTCATCCGGTCGGGCTACGTGCCCGCCAACGTCGACCGGGCCGACTTCAACGGCTTCTGGGACTACGTCAGCCAGCACGGCTGGACGCCGGGCGTCTATTCCGAGCCGGGCATCTGGGCCTCGATCTTCGGGACCGGCACCGTCTCGATGATCGGCAACACCGACGAGTGGACGTATGAGCCGGAGACCACGAACTTCAGCCTGGCCCCGGTCGGCTTCTGCCTGAAGGGCACGTCCACGTGCGCCAGCTTCTTCGGCGGCGTGACCAGGACCAGCCCGCACGCGCTGATATGGCAGTGGTCGGGCGGCGGCGGCGTCAGCAACGGGGTCGGCGACCTCGATCAGATCGACACCAACGTGGTCCGCTAGCCGTGCCTGGCCGGGCCGCCCGGGACGCGCGCGAACCCGCGCTGTCCTGCCCCGCCGGAACCGGACTCCGAACCGTAATCCGCGCAATGCCGGGGAAAATCCTCCCGGTGCGGCATCCTTGATGCCTGTGAGTGGCGACGGGAAGCTCGGCCGCCGGGCGTTCCTCGGGGCCGCCGCGGCCGTGGCCGCCGGGGCGGCCGCCGCCGCGGCCGCCCGGTGGCCACGGACAAAGCCGCCAGCCGGGCCCGGCGCGGGGGGCAAGGCCCGGGCCACCAGCACGCCGCGCCGCCCGGCGCCGGTGGCGGAGAACGCGCTGCCGGGCGACCCGCACTGGGCGATCCGTCATCTTGGCGGCGAGCACGAGATCGAGGGGTACGCGGGCCGGGCGAGCGTCCTGAGAGGCGAGTCGTTCCCGCTGTTCGTGTCGTCCACCTCGGCCGGTTACCGGGTGACCGCGTTCCGGCTGGGGTGGTACCGGGGCGACGGCGCCCGCCGGGTATGGCAGTCGGGCCCGCTGCGCGGCGGCCGGCAGACCAGCCCGGTCGTGTCCGGCCCGGCGAACACGGTGACCACGGACTGGGACCCCGCGCTGGACGTGCCCACGGACGACTGGCCGCCGGGTTCATACCTGCTCCGGCTGGACGCGGACTCCGGCGGGCAGCGTTACGTCCCGGTGACCGTCCGGTCGGCGAGCACCAGGGGGGCGGTGGTGCTCAAGAACGGCGTGGAGACCTGGCAGGCCTACAACACGTGGGGCGGCTACGACCTCTACAAGGGCCCGGACGGCGGGTATGCGAGCCGGTCGCTGGTGGTTAGCCTGGACCGGCCTTACGACGGCAACGGCGCAACCATGTTCCTGACCTACGAGCGGAACGCGGTCAAGCTCGCCGAGATGATGGGGATCCCGCTCGCCTACGTGACGAGCATGGACATCGCCGCGGACCCGCACCTGCTGGACGGCGCCAGCGCGCTGCTCTCGCTCGGGCACGACGAGTACTGGTCACCGGCCGAGCGCGCGAACGTGACCGCCGCCCGTGACGCCGGCGTCAACCTGGCGTTCCTGGGTGCCAACGCGCTGTTCCGGCGGACCCGGCTGGAGGCCACGACGCTGGGCCCCGCCCGCCGCGTCGTCTGCTACAAGACCAGCTACACCGAAGACCCGATGTACGGCGAGGACGCGTCGCTGGTGACCAGCGACTGGCGTGCGGCCCCCAGTCCGGACCCGGAATCGTCGCTGATCGGGACGCTCTACGAGTCCTACCCGGCCACCGCCGCCTACCGGGTGGTCAGCCCCGGCAGCTGGGTGTTCCGCGGCACCGGCGTGCCCGACGGCGCCACCTTCCCCAACCTGGTCGGCATCGAATACGACCGGGTCAACCCCGGCTACCCGCTCCAGCGGCCGATCGAGGTGCTGTCCCATTCCCCGCTGGTCTGCCAGGGGGTTGCCAGCTTCGGCGACTCCGCCTACTACACGCACGCCGGCGGGGCGGGGGTGTTCAACACGGGCACCATGCGCTGGGTGGAGGCACTGTTCGGCGACCGGCCGCACGGCATCTCCGGGTCCACGCCGGCCTTCGTCCGGCAGGTGACCGCGAACGTGCTGCGGGCGTTCGCCGACGGCCCCGCCGCCGCGACGTATCCCGCCCGCGATAACCTGGACGCGATGCACGAATACCCCGGCGACCGCATCGGCGCCGGCAGCAACCTGTCCTGACCCCGGGCTCGCCCGGCAAACCCGGCTCAGGCGCCGCCGCTCTCCCCCGCCTTCAGGCGGCAGGCGAACCGCCGCCACTGCCCGCGGGTGAAGATCAGGGCCACTCCGCCGCGGTCTGTGCTGTCGCGAACCGCTACGACATCGCGCAGGTTGCGCGCGACCTCGACGCAGCTGCCGTTCCCGCCGCTGTGGCTGGGCGGAGCCATCGGCCGGGCCCCGCCCGGGCGCTGGTCCGGTCAGGTAGCGGCCGGGTGCGTGAGCCCGGCCGGCTGCGCCGCGGCGCGGGTCTGGTGCCGCCAGGCGGCGGGAGTGACCGTGTGGTCGCGCCGGAAGTGCTTGATGAAGAAACTGGGCTGCCGGTAACCGGTACGGGCCGCGACGGTCTCGATGGTGAGGTCCGTCTCGCGAAGCAGCTTCCGGGCTTCGGCCATCCGGCGTTCGGTGATCCACCGTTGCACACTGCGTCCCGTCCTGCGGCGGACCACCGTGGTCAGGTGCCCGGGCGTCAGCCCGACCTGCGCGGCGATCGTCGCGAGCGAGATCGGCTCGTGGTAGTGCTGCTCGATGAACTCGAACACCGCCGCCATCAGCGGCTCGCTGCGCAGCCGGAAGTCCTGGCCGATATCGACGGAGATCCGTGCGGCGCTCACCAGCAGGAGCATCAGGTGCGCCAGGGCCGCCTCGGCGGAGCCGTCGCGGGGCTCGTGCTGCTCACGCTCGATGGCCTGCACATGCTGGGACCACGCGGCCCGGACGCCTGCGGGTACGCGCAGGCGCTGAGCGCCGTCAGCGGCACGCCCCATGAACCGGAACAGCAGCGGGTGCGCCCTCCAGCCGAGCGACCCGCCGGGCGCTTCGGACGCGATGATGCCGGGCGGGAAGAACACGCACCAGCCTCCCGCCGCCGTGCCGTGGCCGTGACCGCTGACCCGCACGACCTCGCCGGGAGCGATCACGAACGCGTCACCGGTGCTGAGCGGCCACTCCCGATGCCCCAGGCGAAGGCTGCCCCCACCGTGCTCGAAGTACGCGAGCACGAGGAAATCGTGTGCGTGGGCGTGGTCATCGCCCGTGTGGGGGGCCGGCAGCTGGCCGACGGAGAAGCGCAGCACGCTGACTGGCGGTACGGCCGGGCTCCGGACGTACTCGTAGACCGGCGCGCCGCCGATCCGGCGTCCGGTCAGGCGGGTGGCCGCCGACGGAACCAAAGATCGTTGCATGATGGCCAAAGAATCGCTCTGTTGCCCCTTCTTCGCCTCAGAATATTACTGAGGTACGCACCAAGGATCCTTGTACCAAGGGAGAAGGCATATGAACGATCTCGGTTCGCGCCAAACTGCCGCGCACGTCTCCGCGCCGGATCGCCGTTACCTGCCGGGCATGGGCCTCGACTGGCTGCTGCCGCTGTATGACCCGTTCACGCGCCTGGTGGGCATCGAGCCCGCGCATCGCAAGCTCGCCGAGCAAGCCGAGCTGGAATCTGCGCAGCGCGTGCTGGAGATCGGGTGCGGGACCGGCAACCTCGCGCTGCTGGTCAAGCGGATGCACCCGCGGCTTGAGGTCGCCGGGCTGGACCCTGACCCCAAGGCGCTCGCCCGTGCCGGCCGTAAGGCACGCGCCGCCGGGCTCGCGCTCCAGCTCGACCGGGGCTTCGCCGACCAGCTCCCGTATCCCGACGGCAGCTTCGACCGGGTGCTCTCCGCCCTGATGTTCCATCACCTGCACGCGGACCTGCGCGTCGCGTCGCTGCGCGAGGTCCTGCGCGTGCTGCGCCCGGGAGGCTCCCTGCACCTCATGGACTTCGGCGGGGACAGCCACCACCTGCGCGGCCTGACCCGCTTCGCCCGGCGGAGCCACACGCTTCAGGACAACTGGGACGAGCGGATCCCGGCGCTGCTGCGCGAGGCAGGATTCAGCCAGCCCGCCGAGACCGGTCACCTCACCAAGCACATCGGCCGCCTCACGTACTACCGCGCGAGCCGCCCGCTGTGAGCTGGCCAGCTGTTCGGTGCCCCATGCGCCGGGGACATGCGGGGCACGTGTGACGAGCGGGGCGGCGTTACGGGGCGGTCCGCGGGCGTCTCTCATGATCGTGGCGAGGATTCCGCACCGATCTGGCGAGCTTGGCAGCGTTTTCAGTGGATAGGGATGTGAAGGGATCCCTGCAATGGTGCGGGGCTGGTGTCTGTGCTGGTGGCGGGGGTGGCTGCTGCCTGGGTGGCGGGGTCGTCGCTGGCGCGGGCGAGCAGGGCGGTCACGATGGCGGGGTGGTGTCGGTGATGGTGGCCTTTGATGAAGTCTTCGCGGACCTGGACGGTGCGCGGGTGATCCGGGGCGGCCGCCACGTAGCTGGGGTGTTCGGGTTGTACTGGCACACGTAGTACGCGTACTCGGTGGGGGTCTTGTTGGCCGCGTGCATCTTGGTCAGGCCGCACATGCGCCGTTTGCAGATCTTGCAGCGGATGCGGGACCGGAACGGGTAGGTGCGCCAGTTGGCCGGTGGGTGGCGGCGGCGATCGCCCGCCAGGCGGCCCGGACCTGCGCGTCGGTCACCTCCGGGCTGGTGGGCAGCCCCAGCACGGTATACGGGTTCACGGCGGCGCTCCGGGTCCGAGCACCTCAGCCAGGCTCCCCATCCCCGGTCCCCGGCCCGGTTCCGGTGGCGGGGCCGCCGGGGCCGTCCAGGGCCGGGCCGAGCCGGCCCAGCAGGGTCGCGTACCGGAGCTGAATGTCCCCGACGTGTGGCCTGGCGGCGCGGATCCGGGACAGCGCGGCGCCGTGCAGGCCGTCGCCGTAGGCGGCCTCCAGCCAGGCCACATCCAGCCGGTCCAGGAAACTCGCGGCGTTGCCCGGCGGCCCGCCCGGGGCGGCCAGAGCCAGATTCACCACCGCCTGCATGATGTCGGTGTAATAGGCGGCAGCCCCATCCCCGGTCTCGATCATCGCCAGCAGCAGCACCGCGAGGTCACGCGGGGGCAGGTTCCACAGGCACAGCCGGGCCTCATCGGGCCAGATCGCGACGCGGCGTGCGCCTACCCCGTGCAGCAGGCCGCGGGTCCGTTCGGCTTTGACCCGGGCGTCCGGTCCGCCTTTGCAGTCCAGGACTACGAGGAGCGGCCGGTCCCCCGCCCCCCGGGTATGGGCGGTGTGGGCGGCGGCGTACCAGCCGGCCGCCGGTGCCCGTTGTAGAACCGCTCAAACTCGCGCAGGGCGTGCAGCAGATGCTGCTGATTCCAGATCAGGGTCCCGCCGAATCCGCCGCCGCCGAATCCGCCGCCGCCCGCTCCGCTGCCACTGCTCGCAGTGGTCGCAGATGCCGTGAGGGCGAACGGATCGCCATGCCCCCGGTACCAGGCTGGCCCGGCGTCCTCCGTCAGTGCGGCGCCCATCTCGTCCCATTGGCTGGCGCAGCCGAACGCGATCGCGTAGGGGATGTAGTCATATAGCAAGCCAGGCTGCCCGGCCGGACAAGCCTGTTGCATTGCGAGGGTCTTCAGGTAGCTGCGGAATCCGCGCGCCTGCCTGGCGAGGTGGTTGCCGGCCGCCGTCCGCTCCGGCATCTTGGGGATCAGGGCTGCCAGCGTCAGCGCAGCCAGGATCAGCGGGAGGGACACGAGCCCGAGACCGGTGAGAAGTACCGCGGGTATCTCCGCGGCCAGGCTGGCACAGAGCACCGTCACGCTGATGAGCCCCCAGGTGCGGCGTACCCGATCGGGCCGGGCGGTGTACCACCCGCGCGCGGTCATCTCCCGGTACATGGCGTCCCGTGCCCGCCTGAGCACGGCGTAGGCGCCGCCGCTCCTGGAAAGCAGCACCGATGTCTTGCCGGAGCCCGTCTCGGCGTCCTTGAACAAGCCGTCGAGCACGATCTGCTCGTACTCCAGCAGGCCTCCCGCCTTGCCGAGCCGGACCAGCCGCCAGTCGGGCGGCACCGGGCGCCGCGATTGCGCCGGTGAATGCGGGGATCCTGACACCCGGCCATCATGCCCGGACACGCCTGACATCACCATGCCGCGGTCATGGTGGGGGGCACCGGCCGATTCCGGCATTCCGGACAGCATGGCGATGTGCCGCCGCGATCGCTCAGCCTCCTGAGACGACTGGGGTTTGTACTACGTCGGCAGGTTCGGTTTGGAGTGGTGGGGGCTGATCGGCCTCCTGGCCGTGACCGCTGCGGTGGCCCTGCTGGTCACCGGCCGGTACCCGGAGCAGCTCTGCGGCTTCGTCCTCGGCCTGAACCGGCGGGTGCTGCGGGTGGGCGGGTACGCCGGGCTGATGACCGACGCTGCCCGCCGTTCCGGCTCGACATAAGCGGCCCGGACCCGGGCACCCTGACCCTGCCGCCGACGACGGGCCCGGGCCCTGGCTGACACGTCGGGCGGGGTTTCCGGCCGCCAGGACCGCTCGAATGCGTGCGGCAGGAAGCTGACCGGCGGCGGACGGTCTCCTCAGTTCCCGAGATCAGTTGCCTGCGGCGGCCGTGTAGATCTTTCCGTTGCCTGCGCGCAGATTATCCTGTACCGGCGCTCAAATACCTGAAGCTTGAGCTGGAGCCGCCGATGACGGCGATGACCGAAGGGCCTGCCTGACCGACCGGGAGTCCGGCCCCTGGGCGGCGCAGCCTGGCCCACCTGTCCGGCGACATCCACGTCTGTACGGCCGGGGACTGCTTGAGGGGTTGCCGCGGGGAAGTCCGGCCCGGTCCCTGAAGCCGCACAGCCAGGCAGGCTTGGGAGGGTGATGCGATGAGCCAGGCCCGCTCGGGGTCCGCGGGACACGCCGAGCCGCATGGCGGTGGCATGGCCACCCGGCTGAACTGGCTGCGCGCCGCCGTGCTGGGCGCCAACGACGGGATCGTCTCGACGGCCGGGCTGGTGGTCGGCGTGGCCGGCGCCACGCCGTCGCGGACGGCGATCCTGACTGCGGGCCTGGCGGGATTGTTCGCCGGAGCGCTGGCCATGGCGTCCGGGGAGTACGTCTCGGTGAGCAGCCAGCGGGACGCCGAGCGCGCGATGCTCGCCCGGGAACGGCGTGAGCATGCCGAGGCCCCGCAGGCCGAAGTGGCGGAACTGGCCGGGATCTATGAGTCCAAGGGCCTGCAGCCGGATTTGGCCCGGCAGGTGGCCGAGAGCCTGACGGAGCATGATGCGCTGGCCGCCCATGCCGAGGCTGAGCTGGGGATTGACCCCGAGCAGCTGGCCAGTCCGGGCCATGCCGCGGGCGCAAGTTTCGGCTCGTTCATCGTCGGCGCGGTACTTCCGCTGCTGGCCATCACGCTGGTGCCGGGACCGGCCAGGGTGCCGGTCACGATGATTGCGGTGCTCGCCGCCTTGGTGGCGACGGGGGCAGCCAGCGCGGCGCTGGGCCGGGCGCCGCGCCTGCCGGCGGTGGTGCGCAACGTGGCCGGCGGCGCAATCGCCATGGGGGTGACCTATGGCATCGGCTCGGCCATCGGGGCTGCCGGCATCTGAGCCGTTTCCGCCCGGCCGCAGATCACCGGCCGGTGTCCGGATTGCGTGTCTGCAGCGGACAAGGCAAGGCCGATGATGGCCAGGCCCACCGGTGCAAAGACCGCTTCCAGCGGCTGGAAACCGATCCAGCCGAACTCGGCGGCCTCAAAGGCGATGAGCCGGGCCCCGGCGAGCACTGACAACTGGCCGGCATACCGGTGGCCACGCCATTGCCCCCCACCCGGCGAGCAGCAAGCCGCTGCCGACCAGCCCGGCCAGGAGCACACCCGGGACACGCCAGCCACCGGACGGGGTACCCGCCAGCACCTTCGGTCCGCGCAGCAACGACCCGTCCGGGGCCGCCATCAGCAGTGACCCGCCGGCCAGGCCGACAACCCCGGTCGCCAGCTCCAGCCCGATGAGGATACGGCGGCCAGCAGGGGGCTTGCTGCCGGGCCGGTGACCGGATCGGCCGGCGCCGCTTGCCGGGCCGGGCAGCGTTCCCCATAGCTGCGCGCATACCGCTCGGTTCCCGCCTGTGTGTACCGTGCCTGCCACCTGGCCGCCCGGAATCATCGCTGGCCGCGGTCTCAGCCGGCGCCCCTTCCGGAGTCTGCATGGTCTTGCCCGCCGAAGACCCGCGCGGCGTAGGCGACGCTCACCCCGTCACCGCCGGGCAGCCGCACATCCAGCACCGCGACGTCGGGCCTGACCGCGGGGGACCCGGGGCAGCGCCGAGGCGGCGGTGGCCGCCTCCCCGGCCACGGTGATATTCGGCTCGGCCTCTAGCTAGCAGGTTCCGGACGCCCCGGCGGAGGACCTCAGGATCGTCCAGTAAGAACACCCGGATCCGCGTGCCGCCGGGTTCTGCCTGGCTCATCTGGCGGATGTCCCTTCCGGAAGGAAATGCGCTTTCCTGGTCACTTCCCAGCAGGCGAAGATCATGCGTGCGGGGCTGGCGAGGTGAGGCGGCCTCGGCT
>Ga0335081_10009012_pt1 | contig 16024 bp, 10 predicted proteins | sample Lox_Sample_35_FD_206713 | JGI IMG/M metagenome (GOLD analysis project Ga0335081, IMG submission 206713) | Soil microbial communities from Loxahatchee National Wildlife Refuge, Florida, United States - Lox_Sample_3.5 | ecosystem: Environmental > Terrestrial > Soil > Wetlands | place: USA... | reverse complement strand
ACCAGCGGCATCCTGGAAAAAGGACGCAAGCTGAAAACCTCCTGCGGTGACGATTATTTTCAGCCTGCGGCGATGCTTGCCTTTACCCGTTTCAGCTTTCTGATGCGGCGCATGTTCTTCCGGCTGATGCATCAGGACTTGAACGGTATCCTCGATGGTTTGCGGGAACTCGAGGCACGCGGCGTCGAGACTCTGGATTGCCGTGCCGCCCAGTTTTCTGCCGACGAACCTGTGGCCCGGCTTCGTATGATCTGCCAGTCGTGGAAGGTCATGTTTCACGCGGAATACTCGTCTGGACAGCCATTGCGTATTTTGGTCGATCTGCGCAATGTGATCGATGCCGCTCTGCTGCGCAGCGCCAAGAAAACGGGCAAAGAAAAGGCAGCAACGGTTCCAAAAACCCGCGCTGCCGCTGCTGGCGCCCAGTTTGCGGCGGCCGCCTCCGATGCGCCGGAATTCGAAGTCACCAGCACTCCGGAAGATTGGAACGCGGGATCCTCAAGCGACGGCACAGACGACAACTCATAGTCGAAAGGCCATCTGCAAAATCCGGGAGGGAGTAGCTTGCACCAGCCCACCGCTCTAATCATTTCCGATGACCCGGAATTCCCGCGCGCCGTTATGGGCCGCTGGCAATCCGAGCGAAGCATTCCCGCATTTATTTTGATGGGCGGCGATCTCTGCCTTGGAATCGATGCCGACAGTTTCGATATCGCTGTGGTCGGCGCTCTCTACCCCGGCGCACTTCCCGGCGTCCTGGCGATGCTGGAAGCGGCGAAAAAACCGGTCTTCCTACTGTGCGAGGAAAGCCACTCGGTGCAGGAGGTCAGGGAAACGCAACCCCGCGTGAGCATTCTCCGGCGGCGCGATGGGTGGATCGACACGCTGGTGTTGATCTGCGTCGAAGCCGTGAAGACTTGCCAGGCTGTGGCCCGCGCCGAACAAGCAGAACGGACCAACCGCAGTTTGGAATGTCAGGCAGCCCTGGGGCGGTACATGCTTGATATGCGGCACACGATGAACAATACCCTGACTTCAATCCTCGGCAATTCGGAGCTTCTGTTGCTTGAGCCTATGCAGCTCGCCGGCACCATGCGTTCGCAGGTCGAAACGATCCGTAATATGGCGGTCCGAATGAACGAGATTCTGCAAAGATTTTCTTCCCTCGAGAAAGAGATGAGCGTTGCAGCGCGAAACGCGGAGACGAAGGTCCAAACTGCATCGGCCGGCTCCTAAGTTTCTTCGCCGCAGTGGACATACCGCCGCGCCGAGTCTACGGCCGCACTAGCGGTGTACCGGTTCTTCTGCACGCACGAACCAAATCTCCATCCAACGTGGCAAGTGGCAGCCCGCTTTCCAGGGCAAGGTCGAGATAAGCGGCATCGTAGGCGGATAGCCCATGCCTGCGGCTGAGTGACTTGATACGCTCAAAGACCATACGAGCGGGAAATTGGGCCAGTTCGACGGGGAGTGCCGCGAGGTCAGTTAGAAAACTTTCTACAAGGTCGGGCGAAATGCGCCTGCGCTTTTCCCCTGCGAGCAAAGCATTCAGCACTTCGTGAGGCCAAAACGACGGGGCAAGGGCGCCGTCGCCCTTTTGCAATCTGCGCGCGGAATACGCTGCAACGGAATCGTCCTCATCGGGGAAGCACCAGGCCAGGACGATCGAGGCATCGAGGACAAACCTGCTCACCGCCGGCCTTCGTTAATCAAATCTTTGATTTTGAGTGGACCAAGAGAAAGTTTGTGGCGTTTGCCGAAATTTGCCAGACGGGCAACGGCCTCGGCGACCGAACCGTCCCGCGCGGCCATGCGCTCTTTGAGCAGTGCACCCAGCAGGCGCGAAACGCTGGTGTCCTGGCGCGCCGCCTCGATCCGTGCCCACTCGGCGACGTCTTCCTCCAGGGTCACTGTGACATTGCGAAGCCGGGATTTGGTTGACACGAAACCAGTGTAACACGAAATTCGTGTTCAGGCGAACAAAAATTCTTTTGTCCGCAATTCCTTGATTGTGTCCCTCAGCTTGGCTGCCTTCTCGAACTCAAAGTGCTTGGCCGCTTCCCGCATGTCATTTTCCAGCTTCGCGATGTAGGCATCCAGATCTTCTTGCGACTTAAATTCGGGCATGCCCTCGGCTTCTTCTACGACGAAATCCGCATAGTCTGCGTCGACAATATTGGCCAGTGACATCTCCAGCGGACGCACAATCGACTCCGGCGTAATATTGTTCGCCACGTTGTAAGCTTCCTGAATTGCCCGCCGCCGCGAAGTTTCATCCAACGCTTTTTTCATTGAATCAGTAAGGGTGTCTGCGTAGAGAATCGCGCGGCCGTTGAGATTGCGGGCGCAGCGGCCAATGGTTTGAATCAGCGATCCGCTCGAGCGCAGAAAACCTTCCTTGTCGGCATCGAGCACCGCAACCAGCGAAACCTCGGGCAGATCGAGCCCTTCGCGCAGCAGGTTGATCCCAATCAAAACATCAAATTCGCCCTTGCGCAGGCCGCGCAGAATCTTCACGCGTTCGAGGGTTTCGATTTCCGAGTGCATGTAGCGGCATTTCACGCCGACTTCACTGTAGTATTCAGCCAGGTCCTCGGCCATACGCTTCGTCAGGGTCGTGACCAGAACTCGCTCACCGCGCTCTGCGCGCTGGCGAATTTCATGCAGCAGATCGTCGATCTGGCCCTTGACTGGCCGTATCTCAACCTGCGGATCAACCAAACCGGTGGGCCGGATGATTTGCTCGACCACTACGCCCGCGGACTTAGTTAACTCATATGGCCCCGGCGTGGCGGAAACATAAACAATCTGGTTCGTCCGATGCTCAAATTCCTCAAAGGTCAGCGGCCTGTTGTCCAAAGCGGAAGGCATACGGAAGCCGTATTCGACCAGCGTTTCCTTGCGCGAGCGGTCGCCGTGATACATGCCATGCAGTTGCGGGACCGTCTGGTGCGACTCATCGATGAACATCAGATAATCACGGGAAAAATAATCGAGCAGGTTGGGCGGTGGCTCTCCCGGCAAGCGGCCCGTGAAATGACGTGAGTAATTTTCAATCCCATGACAATAACCGACCGACTTGATCATCTCCAGGTCGTACATCGTGCGCTGATGAACTCGCTGGGCTTCTACTGGCCTGCCCTGTTTCTCCAGCTCCGCTTCCCACCACTCTAGCTCTTCGCGAATGGACCGCACCGCTTTATCGCGTGTCTCCGGCTTCATCACATAATGAGTCTTGGGATAAATCGGCAAGCGTACATACTTCTGTTTCACTGTCCCGAACAAGGGATCGATCTGTGCCAGCGATTCGACCTCGTCGCCGAACAACTCGATGCGGTATGCCATGTCGTCGTACGTTGGGAAAACTTCGATCACATCGCCGCGAACGCGGAACGTTCCCCGCCGGAATTCTTCGTCCCGCCGCTCATAAAGAATCTCCACCAGCTTGCGCGTAATGTCTTCACGCTTTACCTTTTGACCTTTTTCCAGAAACAGCAACATTCCGTAATAGGCTTCGGGCGAACCCAATCCATAAATGCAGCTCACCGAGGCGACGATCAGACAGTCGCGGCGCTCGAAGAGAGAACGCGTCGCCGAGAGGCGAAGTTTATCGAGTTCATCGTTGATGGTGGCTTCTTTTTCGATGTAAAGATCTGCGGCAGGAACATAAGCTTCCGGCTGATAGTAGTCGTAATAAGAAACAAAATATTCCACCGCGTTGCGCGGGAAGAAATTCTTGAACTCATGATAAAGCTGTGCGGCCAGCGTTTTATTGTGTGCTATGACCAGAGTTGGACGGTTGACCTGTTCGATCACCTTGGCCATGGTGTAGGTCTTGCCCGAACCCGTCACCCCCAGCAAGACCTGGTGCTGCTCGCGATCAAACACACCGCGAGTTAAGGACTCAATGGCCTTGCCTTGGTCGCCCTGGGGCTTGTAATCGCTGATGAGTTGAAAGTCCATGTTTAGGATTGGCCGTTAGCTCCGGCACCTGGCCCCGGCCCGAACTGCACACACCCGCCCACAGTCAACAATTTCGGGGCCGGGAATCTTTTTATTATAGCGCGGCGGAAAGAAGTCCAGTTGTGAGGGACGGGTTCGCGAAATCAAGTGTCAAAAGGTGTCTTAGATGAAGACCTAGGGCAATTTGAAATCGACGGTGATTTCTGTTTGCACTTCGACAGGGTCACCATCGAGGATGTAAGGTTTGTACTGCCACTGCCGCACCGCGGTGACGGCCGCTTTGCCGAGGGTGGGGTCGCCGCTTATTTGTTTGACGCTGCGGATGTTTCCGTCTTTGCCAATGACAGCCTCAAGGTGAACAGCGCCTTGCAACCGGATTTGACGCGCCATTGCCGGATATTCAGGTTGAACCCGCTTGATGATCAATCCTTGCGAAACGCCCTGGGAAATCTTGATTGTCTTCGGGACCGTCGCAGGCAGGGTCGGAGCACTCTCCTTCACGATGCCAGATAGCGTCTTGGAGTCGGCGCCGGAGTCCATTGCGATCGTGGGCGGAGCTGGGACCGGCTCGGACTCCGGTGCCGCGAGTCTCGACGTTGTTCCAGAATCGGGGTTGCTCTTAACTGTGATCGGCTCTTCCGCGTCGCTTTCGGCTTGCCCCGTCGTCTCGGCCGAGGCCTTGGCACTCGGCGCAGGGGCAATTCCGGCGGCCGGTTTTGCGGTCGAGGATTTTGAGCTCAACGCGGAGGAAGGTTGTTCTGGTTGCGCGATTGGCGTCCGGGTTATCTCCACCTGGCTTGGATCAACAGCTATGGTCGGCACTGAATCGGGCGTGACTTCTGCGGATGGCGGAGCCGGAGGTTCGGTTTGAACCGGCGCAACGTTCGCAGCCGGCGTGCGTGGTGCAGGCACTGGCTGATTCCGCAACGCTTCAGTGTTAGGGTGAAGTCTATTCCAGCCAAGGTAACCGGCTGCCCCTGCCAGTACGACGATTGCAACCAGCAGGAACTTCCTGGTGCCGCCGCTCGAGGCGGACGACTCCGCGGCAGCATCGAGAGCGGCAAATTTCGGTGGTTCAGGGATTACAGAAGCCGGTTCTGCAACCGCGGGTTCGGTGATTTCGTGCAATTTCTTGGGTGCAGGCGCTGCTGCGGCGGCGAATGAAGACGCAGCAGCAAGGCTCGTAACCGGCGTTTGCCTGGCCGGAGATGCAGCAGCGTTGATTTGCGGAGCTGATGGCCGGCCGCTCGGAACAAAAGCGGAACCAGCTTCTCCTGCGGCCTCGGCTGCACGGCGCAGGGCTGAAGCCATTGGTTCTCCCAAAGATTTTGCCGCCGGTTGCCAGGGATAATCCTTCGTGCCCGGGGGCGCTGCCGAGGTCGTGGCGCTGCCTTTGGCCGCCACGGAATCCGGCATGTACTCAAGCAAGGCTGCTTCCGCCTCTCCCGGCGCAGGAGCAGGTTCTGCTTCCAATTCAAATGCTGAGCTGCTTGCCGCTGGCGTAGGAATTTCGCTGTGCGCGGCTGGAGCGGTCAGCGCCGACGGAACTGGCATTGCAGCAACGGGCTGGTCAACAGGTGATGCCGCGGTTTTTGCGGTTTCCCCTTTGCGCAACAAACCGCGCGCCACTCGCAGTGTCCCTTTTGACTGCTCAATGTTTATTGGCTTTGTGAGGACCAGGTTGGCACCAATGCGGAATGCCTTGGCCACGCCGGTTTGGCCCTCGACGATGGCCACCATCAGCGCGCTTTGGTTCAAACCGGAGTTGCGGGCGCCCTTGAACAGGAGAGTCGCATTCTGCTCATTTTCACAATCGACGACCAGGCCGTCGAAATGCTGCGCCATCAACTTTTTGACGGCGACAAAAGGTTCATTGCAGCTTTCGACGCTGAATTCCAGATCGTTGAGCAGCTGGACGACGACGCGGGCAGTCTTCTCCTCTGGGCAGAACAAGAGCGCTTGGTAACCCATGGATGTATCGTAGGTACAGCAGTCAGCACCAGCAAGTTACGTCGGTAATTGGAAGAGAGCGCGCCCTGTTCAGGCGACTGGCGGCCTCTTGCAGGCGCTGAAGACCAGGATGGAGCCGTATGTTTTGGGGCAAAAGTCCTCGAACCCTGCTTCACGCACAATGCACTCGAGATCAGCGACGCTGTAGATGTGACCGCCGCCTTTCTCTACGCGATCGCGCACCGATTTGTATTTGATGAGGCCCGAGTTGATGAGGGCAAAGCACATCACCGCCAGCGGCGCTCCGGCTTTCATCGTGCGGTTGATCTCGCGCAAAACAAGGGGCACATCGGAAAAGTGGTTCAGCGATCCGGCACAAATGGCGGCGTCGAACAGGCCAGCCCGGAACGGCAGCGCCTCCACCGTAGCGCGAGCGAAATGAACGTTGGGAATGTGTTCATTCTCGACATACTGTGCGCCCCGCCGCATCATGCTCATGCAGATATCAGTGCCAAGAACGGTCCTTGAGGCAGAAGCAATGCGGCGCCCATAGGTTCCCGGGCCGCAGGCCGCGTCCAGAATGACCCCGTCACGCGATCCCACAATTTCGGAGATGTCGTGTGCCAGCTGTTTTAGGGATGTGCTGTGCCATCCGCCCCACAGGTTGCACACGGGTGGATAGATCCACGTTTCATAGACCGCTGCCATGAAGTTAAACAGAGGACGAGAGTCCCAATTTCCGACTACGCGCAGGGATCGGTTCCGGCTCTCTTCGAGGTTGCCCACGAGGAAGTCTGGAATCCCGCTCACGATCGGGTAGGTCCTCGCACAGACACGACAAGAAAGCCCGTCGTGCACCGGGTCCAGATCTTGCTTGCATGCAGGGCACGCGTAGAACCCGCGGGACTGCCGGATCCATTCGTCTTCCGCCTGGGGAATGGTTGACTCGATGGCGACTGATGACGATGCCATGACAAGCCTCCTTGGTCGATTCAGCGGAGGGCCGCATCAAACGACGGGAAAGGCTCTTCGGGGAGCGACATCTGCTATTTAGCGCAATCGTGCGATGAGTTCAGTGACCCCAGTCACATGGCAAGTGCCGGGTGCTGCGCAAACAGTGGCTATTGTTCCGCCCGCACCGCTTCCAACGCTTTCTGCGTCGCATTCAGCAGCGCATCCGGCCCCACAGGTTTTCCTGTGGCATTGATCATCCAGAGATCGGGAGTAACGTCGCCCATCCTGGTCATGCGCTCGAATTCCGGGCCGATCGCCCCGGCTTTCTTCATTTGCTCTTCGACCTGGAAGCCGATCATGTGGCCCAAAGGATAATCGGGCAGGTATAGGAACGAATCGATCATGTGGGAATAAACCCCGAGAAGGACGACATCGCGCTGGTGAAAAACCGGCGCGTAATACTGGTTCCAGATATCTTTTGCAATTTGTACGGTCGCGTCGTTCAGTTGCTTGGGCGTGGCTTGGGGATGATCGTACATCCAGTGCCAGACCCCCATATCGACCAGCGCGACACCGGAAATTTCATACGTGCTCCAAAACTCGTTAAGCGTTTTCTCCGCCTCGCTTTTTGCCGTCGGCGCTTGCAAGCCAAGAATTTCCAGATCATGCCCCTGAAGCACCATGGCCAGCGCCTCGGTGAAGGCAGTGTTCGGAACCCCTTGCAGCAGCGTGTGATCAACTTCGTTCAGCGAGAAGGTCTGTTCCACGTTGTGACCCATCTCGTGAACGGCAATGTTGAAGCCTTTGTAGTTCATTCCCGCTGCTTCAACGCGAGTGCGTAGATGAGCTTTCGCCGAACGCATGTTTGCGCCCATGGCGTGCCCTGATCCGCGCGCCGGATCGACCACGATATTGTTCGCAACGTATTGAGCTTTTTCGGGTGAGAAACCAAGCTTCATCAAGATGTTTGGAATATCTTTTTGATAGGCTTCAGCAGTCGGGTATCGCTTGGAAAGAAGCTCGTCTAACTGCGCCTCTGAATACTGACTTCCCGGACGAAATCCGTTGTACCAAATGTCGAAAGGCTCGAGCGGCCTGCCAAGGCGGGCTTGAATGAGCGCCGCAACCTGCGGTACCAAAGGCGAAGTCAGCACCTGCACTAACATCGCTTTGAATCGAGCTTCGGGAATCTCACGATTCTCATCAAAGCGGCGCGCAATCATGGTGGGCGCGGTCGGGGAATATGGATCGGCTTTTTTCGATGCGAAAAAAGTCTCCTGGAGCATCGCATAGCGCGTGTCGGGCTCGCGAGTGTTGCTCGGACTGGCCTCCGGCTTGCGATCTGAATCACTCATCGCCGCAGGACGGACCTCGTTGGTATACGGGTTCCAGTCGACCGAAGGATTGTTCACCACCACGGCGGGGATGGTCTGCGTAACGATGCGCTCCATGACTTGCTGAATCATTCGTTGCTTGGCCAAACCATTTTGAGCATCGGCGTAATCGCTCTTGATTTCATCGCGCAGGTTCCAGTGGCTGAGCAACCGCATCTTTGGCGGGAAGAGGCGCTGGCCTTGATTGTCCACGAGGTGGTACATCCAGATGTTGTATTCTGCGATATATTGCCCCGCCTCGGCCTCGGCCTGCGAAATGCTGAGATTGACATCGGCCGGAATGCGCTTTGAGAATCGCTCCGCCAACCGCACCTCGGCCCATTGCCGGCGTGACCAATTGGGCCCGTTTTGCAGGCGTTCATCCAGTGTGGTCAGAGGAAAATTCAACAGCACAATAAAGGCGAGCTTGTTCTGGAAGAAATCATCCAGCAGATGGGCCGAGGGATCGTAACCGGCAAAAATTTCGTCGTAAGGCATGACCGGCCCGAGATCAAGATCGAGCTGATTGCGAAATTCGCGGTTGATCTCATGTGTGTGACCGTCGAACTGCTCAAGCAAATGTTCATAGCGGTTGAACATTGTGTCGAGTGCAGCCTGGTTGCCGGCGAAGTCGGTGCGGACGAATTCCTCGAAGGTCGACGAATCCCCATCTTCCGGCCGCCAAAACTCCGCGACTTGCCGCAGGCCCTTCGTGGCTCGAGACTCCTGCCCTGCGCCGTACTTGGCCACGAGCTCGCGCTGCATCTTTGCCACTGAATCGTTCATCCACGAGGGCGTTACGTTAGTGGCGGGCGCGGAACTTACTGTGGCGGTCGGCATGGTCTTCTCCTGGGAACAAATCGGCATTACAACAAGCAACGTGCTGGCGGCAGCGATCAATATGAAAGTCGATCGACGAAACAAGAAATCCTCCTAAACTAACCGCTCGAGGTCGGCTTTCTAACTGCCGACTCGGGCGGCGGATAAGGCAACGAATTGCTGATCTCTGAAACGTCCTTGGCGGCAAAATCAGGAAATGGCAAATTGCCCGATTCTCGCCATTGCTGCACCTGGCGGTGGGCTTCTTCGGTCTTTTCTTTATCGAGACCTGAGTCCCGTCCCAGATAAAGCGTCTGCGATGGAAAGCCGAAGCCTGAGCCCGAAGAACTCACGACATCCATGATCCGGAGCAGCAAATCCTCCTGAATGGCCAAAAACTCGTTAAAGTCGCGAGTGAGAACATAACAGAATATTTCGATTGTGATCGTGCTGGAATCGAAGCTAATCAGGCGGGCCCGTGCCCCATTGGTTTCCACCTTGGGATGTTCGTAAAGGAGACGCCGCATTTCGGCGAGCACGTAACGCAATTGGTCCGGCGAAGTCTCATAGCGCAGGCCAATTTTCGGGTTGAAAAGAATTTTGTCGCGCAGGGCGAAATTCTCGATGTTCATCGTCGCCAGCGTGCCGTTGGGTATGGAAAGCTGGGTGCGATCGATGGTGCGAATGCGCGTAGACCGCAAGCTGATGTCTTCCACTGTGCCAACGCGGTCGCCGAAGCGGCAAAAATCTCCGACGCGAATCACCTCATCCGCCAGGACCGACATGCCGCCGAAAAGATTTTCCAGGGTCTTTTGCGCAGCGAACGCGACTGCGAGTCCGCCAATTCCCAGGCCGGCGAGGGCCGCGGTCATGTTGAAGCCAAGACTCTTGAATATTGCGAAGACTGCCAGAAGGAAGATCGCAGCCTTGAGCATCCGCTCGCCGAGCAGAATGAGCGAACCAGTCCCCAGATTTTGTGATAACACTTCCCGTTCACGCACGCGCCGCAGCAGCCACTGTGCGACCCGCCACCCCAGCCAGCAGAAGCCGATGATCAGAACGACACCCACAGTTTCCAGGTAGTAATGGCGTTGCAGCAGGGGCAATCGAAGATAGTGGGTCAGAATGCCGTGGACGATTACACTCAGTACGAGCCAGAGCGGGTTCGAGATGCGCATCCGGAAGGCGGCCGCCGAGGCAGTTTTCTCCGGTGCCCAGATTTGAAACGGCCAGCGCAAGAGCCGGATCAAGATAAATGCCAATCCCGCCGCCATTGGAATTGCCAACAAAATGGCCAGCCACTGCCATAGGGGCATGCCGAGAAGAGTTTCCTGTACGAGGAACGATGGGAGATGTGTTTCAACTTGATGGACCTGCGCTTGTTCGTACAACTCCGGAATCTTGCTAAGGGTATCGGCTGAAATCAGCCAGATCCGGCCGCCGCCGGGATCCGCTGTCCGCACCAGCGTGAGATCGGTTTCCGCATCACCCGCCTCGAGCACGCCAATGCGCTGATGGTCGAGCGGCTCGCCCTCTTCCGGCGTCCCTTCGGGTTGCGTGCTCACTTGACGCAAATTCCCACGAAACGCCCGGTCCATGACAGTTTTGAGTTGTTGGGCGAGTTCTTTTCCCTGGCTCAGACGGCGAGCGGGAGTGAGCTGGAGATACTGCGCGGCCGTTGCGTAGTTCGCTGATTGCGCCGCTTGCAGGAAGCCGTAAAGTGTTCCGCTTGGGGTGTCACGGCCCAGGGGATCTTGAGAGGAAGCCTTAGCTGGAGATGCTGCGCTACCCGCCAATTGAGTGGGGATAATCTGCGCCGTGGCGGGAACGATTACCGCTGCGCACAAGACCAGCCAAAGGCTGCGTTTCAAGAAGCACCACATAAATGGCTTTCCCTCGGCCGATTTGGTTGCCGAGTCAGAGACCACTCTCACCCGGCGCATTCAGTTTTTCTTTGGCCGGTAAACGTCCGTACTCGTGCCGTAAAACACCTCCGCCGACTCCATGATTGTTTCCGAAAGAGTCGGGTGCGGATGGATAGTCATGGCCACATCTTTGGCCAGCGCTGCCATTTCAATCGCAAGCACGGTTTCTGCGATTAACTCTCCTGCGCCGACCCCGACAATGCCAGCGCCAAGCACACGTTCGCTCTTAGGATCGATGATCAGTTTGGTCATGCCTTCCGTGCGGTCGATGGTCGTTGCGCGGCCCGAGGCTCCCCAGGGGAACTTAGCCACTTTCACGTCGCGATTTGACTCCTTCGCCTGGGTTTCCGTTAGCCCGCACCAGGCGACTTCCGGATCGGTATAGACCACTGCGGGAATCGCTGCCGGCTCGAATGCGACTTTGTGGCCAGCGATGGCCTCGACCGCGGTACGGCCTTCATGCATAGCCTTGTGGGCGAGCATTGGTTCGCCCGCGACGTCGCCGATCGCGTAGATCGTAGGATCATCCGTTTGAAGTTGTTTGTTCACCTGAATAAAACCTCTTGGGCCCACTTTCACCCCAGTTTTTTCTAACCCCGGTATCTCAGAACTTGGCTTGCGTCCGACCGAAACCAGCACCTTGTCGAACACCTGCTCGCGTTCTTTGACATCGGGTCCATCGAACGTGACGCGTAGTCCCTGCGCCTCTTCCTTCACCGAAGCCACGGTTGTATTGAGCAAAATCCGTGCGAAACTTTTCTCCAGCCGTTTGTGAAGGGGGAGAACAAGATCGCGGTCGGCGCCGGGCAACAACCCAGAGAGCATTTCGACTACAGTCACTTTGGAACCAAGCACAGCATAGACACTTCCCAGCTCCAGGCCAATGTATCCGCCGCCAATGACCAGCAAAGTGGCAGGAACATCGCCCAGATTCAGAGCCGCCGTCGAATCCATCATGCGTAGTGAATCCAGCTTCAGCGAAGGAATGATCGCAGGCCGCGAACCCGTGGCTATGATGATGCGATCGAAGCTGAGGTTTTCTTCGCTTCCGTGGGCGCGCGTCACTTGCAGCGTGTTGGAATTCTCAAATCCTGCCCGGCCCTGGATGTAGTCAACTTTGCGGAACTTGGAAATCTGGCCCAGCCCGCTGGTCAATTTGTCGACAACGCCTTCTTTGAACGAGCGCAAGCGCGCGAGATCGATCCTGGGCTCGCCAAAGTCAATGCCCCAATTCTTTGCCTGGTGCGCTTCATCGATCACGTCGGCGACGTGCAACAAGGCTTTTGAGGGAATGCATCCGCGATAAAGACAAACTCCGCCGGGGTTGACCTCAGGATCGATCAGGGTTACAGCCATGCCTAGATCCGCGGCGAGAAATGCGGCAGCGTAGCCTCCGGGGCCAGCGCCAATGATTGCGACTTTCAATTTCGAGGTGTCAGCCATTCGGGTGTGTTATCCCTGAACGGAAAGCAGGAATGGTTGCTCAAAGGCCTCCGCGATCCAGCGGAGGAAACGGGCCGCATCGGCGCCATCGATCAGGCGATGATCATAAGAAAGCGAAAGCGGCAAGACCAGGCGTGGCTCAAATTTTCCATTCAGCCAAACCGGCTCCATGCTCGAACGCGAAAGCCCGAGAATCGCCACTTCGGGATGATTCACGATGGGCGAAAATCCCGTCCCGCCGATGCCTCCGAGATTGGTGATCGTAAACGTCCCGCCTTCCATTTCTTCCGGCGTGAGCTTTTTGTCACGAGCTTTTTTTGAAAGTTGAGTAAGTTCTGCTGCCAGTTCCACAATATTTTTCTTATCCACATCGCGGATGATGGGCACCAGCAAACCGCGGTCGGTATCGACTGCCACTCCAATATGGATGTACTGCTTGTAGATTATTTCTTCGTGCGTCATGTCGATGCTGGCGTTGAACTGTGGGAAAACTTTCAATGCGGAGGCGCAAACTTTCAACGCAATTGCCGTCACCGTCATTTTCCCGCCGGCTTCCTGTGCACGCGGCGCAAAGCGGGCACGCAACTGTTCGAGTTCGGTGATGTCGGCGCGATCTTGCTGCGTGACATGCGGAATCGTGTTCCACGCCTCTCGCAAATGTTCGGCAGTCTTACGCCGCACCCCACGGATCGGGACGCGTTCGATTCTGCCCCATTTGCCGAAGTCGGGAAGGACGGGTTCGGCCACATATGCGGCTGCAGGAGACGCGGCCACCGCCGAAACCAGGGCCTTCGCATGCGCCTTGACATCATCTTCACCGATGCGGCCACCCGGCCCTGTGCCCTTGACGTCGTGAATTTCAACACCCAATTCCCGCGCCAGCCGCCGGACATGCGGCGCGGCGGGCACAGGCCCATGCTCGGTTCCCGCAACTTTGCCCAGCTGCACCGGCATGGAGAAAGCCGAAGGCGGCAGTAAAGGCTGGTCTGGAGGCAAAGCTTGTTCTTCGGTTTTCCCTTCAGCTTGAATCGCAGCCTGGAACGCCAGGCGAGCCCCGGTTTGTCCGGAAACCAATTCGATCGGATCGTGTTTTGCGGCTCGTGATGGACTTGCGCCACCCTCCAGCGTGAAGATCACCTGCCCAACCTTGACCTTTTGTCCTTGCTTGACCTTTATCTCTTTCACCACGCCACTAACCGACGAAGGAACTTCCACTACGGCCTTGTCCGTTTCCAGCTCCATCACCGGCTGGCCTTCGGCAACCTTTGCGCCCGGAGAAATCATCAGCCGCACAAGGTCGCCTTCGTGAACGTTTTCTCCAAGCTCGGGGAGTTTGAACTCGCTCATGCCTGGCGCGGCGGGGGTCGAAGGGGAGGAAATCGGCATAGCCGGAGGGCTAGCACGGCGTTCGACTTTTCCCGGTTCTGCGGGCGCGGCGCTGCTTCGTGTTTTCTCGGGTATTTTAACTTCGGGTGCGCGTGCTTTCGTCCCGGCGCCATTCTCAACCGTGAAAATCACCTGTCCGACCTTGACTTTTTGTCCTTCTTTTACCTGGATTTCACTCACCGTTCCGCTCACCGACGACGGCACTTCGACTACAGCCTTGTCGGTTTCCAATTCCATTACCGGCTGGCCTTCGGCAATGCTCGCGCCAGGCGATATGAGGAGCTTCACCAGATCGCCCTGGTCGATGTTTTCCCCGAGTTCCGGCAGCTTAAATTCGGTCAACGCGCCTTTTTCTCCCTTTTCTTCCTTTGTGTTCCTCTGTGTCCTCTGTGGTTTTCTTTTCGAACCGCATTAGCTGATCGCCGGATTCAACTTCTCCGCATTGATTGCAAGATCTTTGATCGCCTGGCGAACGCGCTCCTGGGCGATCTGCTTCTCCCGCGCTAAGGCAGTCAAAGTGGCGAGCACAATGTGCTTGGCATCGACCTCGAAGAAATCGCGCAGCGCCGCCCGGCTCTCGCTCCGTCCAAAACCGTCTGTGCCCAGCGCGACCAACGGTCGAGGCATCCATTGCGAGATCGACTCGGGCAGAACTTTCATGTAATCCGATGCCGCAACCAGCACGCCCGGCGCATCTTTCAAGCACTGGTTTACGAAAGGCACCTTGGGCGTCTCTCCCGGATGCAGCATGTTCCAGCGGTCGCAATCATTCCCGTCGCGATACAGCCGCTTGTAGCTGGTCACACTCCAAACATCCGCCGCCACGTCGTATCTCTCTTCCAGAATTTCTTTTGCCTTCAGGACTTCGTACATGATTGTCCCGCTGCCGAACAGCTGCGCCCGGAATTTCGCATTTTTTTTGTCCGACGTCTTGAAACGATAAAGTCCTTTCAGAATGCCCTCACGGACCTCCGGACTATCCGGCATTTCCGGCATCGGGAGTGGTTCGTTCGTGACCGTCAGATAGTAAAAGATCGATTCCTGGTCCACATACATCCGCTTGATGCCGTCCTGAATAATGATGGCGATCTCATAGGCGAATGCCGGATCGTATGCCAGCAGGTTCGGAACCGGTAACGCGAGCACGTGGCTGTGTCCATCCTGATGTTGCAGACCCTCGCCGGCCAGAGTAGTACGCCCTGCTGTGCCGCCGATCAGGAAACCCCGTGTGCGCATGTCCGCCGCTGCCCAAATCAAATCTCCGATCCGTTGGAATCCAAACATCGAGTAATAAATAAAGAAGGGAATCGTGTTGATGCCGTGATTCGCATAAGCCGTGCCGGCCGCAATAAATGAACTGATCGAGCCGGCTTCCGTGATTCCTTCTTCCAGAATCTGCCCGTTCTGAGCTTCCTTGTAATAAAGGAGCGTGTCCATATCCACCGGCTCGTAGAGCTGACCGACGCTGGAATAAATTCCGACCTGGCGGAACAAAGCCTCCATGCCGAAAGTACGGGCTTCATCAGGAATAATCGGCACAATCAATTTGCCGATATCGGGATCGCGCAGCAGCTTCGAGAGCAACCGCACAAAGACCATCGTGGTGGAAACTTCGCGGCCTTCCGTTCCTTTGTAGAATTCTTCGAAATGTGACTCGGACACCGGACTGATCGGCTTGGCCCGCACTTTCCGCTCGGGTAAATAGCCGCCAAGCAGCTTTCGCCGCTCCTGCATGTACAAAATTTCCGGGCTATCATCGGCCGGCCGGTAAAACGGCGCTTCATTCAGCACTTCATCGGCGATGGGAATGCCGAAGCGCGAGCGGAACAGGCGCAGCTCATCTTCATTCAATTTTTTCTGCTGGTGAGTGATGTTTTTGCCTTCGCCAGCTTCGCCCAGTCCATATCCCTTGATGGTTTTCGCCAGAATGATCGTCGGCGAGCCGGTGTGCTCTACGGCAGCCTTGTACGCCGCGTGAACTTTGATGGGATCGTGCCCGCCCAGCCTCATGCGCGAGAGCTGCTCGTCGGAGAGGTGCTCCACCATCTTCAATAAGCGCGGATCGGAACCAAACAGGTTTTGTCGGAAGTAGGCTCCGCTCTCGACAAAATATTTCTGATACTGTCCGTCAGTGATTTCGCCCAGCCGTCTCACCAGCAGGCCGTCGCGGTCGCGTTGAATGAGCGTGTCCCAGTCTGTTCCCCAGATTAC
>Ga0335081_10009010_pt1 | contig 16024 bp, 8 predicted proteins | sample Lox_Sample_35_FD_206713 | JGI IMG/M metagenome (GOLD analysis project Ga0335081, IMG submission 206713) | Soil microbial communities from Loxahatchee National Wildlife Refuge, Florida, United States - Lox_Sample_3.5 | ecosystem: Environmental > Terrestrial > Soil > Wetlands | place: USA: Florida... | reverse complement strand
CATGCGACAGTTGCCGAATCTCCGCGCCTACATGGATCAGCTTTTTCTCCACTTCTCTCACTTCTGCCTTGGGTTCCGAATCAGGTGGAAGCGCAAGCGTCGCCGTACCCAGCTGGAGAGCGAGCGACGTAAGCTGCTGGAGAACACCATCATGTAGTTCCCCGGCAATGCGGATCCGCTCCTCCTCCTGCGCTTTCATCAACCGTTCGTTTAGCGCGCTGATCTCGCCTTCATGCCGCTCAGAGAATACCTGCTGCCGCTCTAGCAAAGCCTGGCGCTCTTCCAAAACGCCGACGCGCAGCCGATAAGCGGCCCATAGGATCGCCACAAACGCGAGCACACACAGCGCGCGGAACCAATTCGTCTGCCAGTACGCCGGAGGGATGGAAAAGTCCAGGAACGTCCCCGCCTCGTTCCACACCCCGCTGTTATTGCAAGCCATCACCCGGAAACGGTACCTGCGCGGAGCAAGATTGGTATAGAACGCTTGCCGCCGCGTGCCCGCGTCCTGCCAATCGCGATCCCAGCCTTCCAGCTTGTAGCGGAAGCGCACCTTTTCCGACACCACCAGGCTCAGCGCGGTGTAATCAATTGTCAGATCGCGCACCAGCGGCGGCAGCTTCGGGGGCGCGGAGGATGCATCGCTGTACAAATTCTGCCAGTAGGTCTTGCGGTCGGCGGTGATTTGCTCGATGTGCACCGGCGGCGGAAGCTTGTTGAAGGCCAGGTACCGCGGATCGATGACGCTGACGCCGTTTTGGACACCAAACCAGAGTTTCCCGTCCAAGGACTCCGTAACTAGCGCGCTGTAGCCGCCAAAAAGAACTCTCTTGGCCGCTACTCCGTCGGAACTGTCCAACAATGTCACGCGAACAGATCGCTTTGGGTCCGCGACCCACGCGCTCATCTCAGAGGCCGCTACGTGCACCAATCCACATTCCAAGTACAGCCAGACCGAATGGTCGGCGTCCTGTTCCGACCAATGAGTTGCATCACAAGGCAAACCGCTCCTTGTGGATAAAGTTGCAATATGGCCATCCTTAATACGGCTCAAACCGCCCTCTGTTGAAGCCCAGAGCACGCCCTGTCGGTCAAGTCGAAGCTGAGAAATCCGGCCCTCGCCCAGCCCATCGGGGGTTGTATACGAGCGCTCGATCTGACCATCCCTGAAAAACCCGATGCCGCCTTGCCGGAAACCAATCCAGAGGCCACCCTGAAAAGGATCAACGGCTATCCGTCCATCCACATCTTTGTTACCAAGCCTGTCCCAGGGAATTTGCTCCACGCTGCCATGCACTAAATGGAAAAGGGCATTATCATAAGAAAACCACAAATTGCCTCCCACACCCTCAGCAATCGAGCCACTAGTCCCACTGGGGACGGCTTTCATCAGAACGAACTTGTCGTTGTCCATATAGCCGAACCCGTTAGACATCGCGACCCAAACCCGCCCGCGACTATCTTGAAATAGGCCGAACACTTGTCCGAGCAATCCACTATCGTGTATCTTGCGCACTGCTGTTACAGCGCCCAAATGGTTCGCGGGACCACGCCGCTCGTACACGGTAAATTCCGAATTCTTCCACTTGGCTAGGCTGTCAGAAGTGCTGAACCAAAGGCTTCCATCCTTAGCCGCCAGGATCGACCCGTATAGACCAGCCGGAAACCCCGCCTTCGAGGAAAAGGTCGGGACTGCAAAATCACGAAAACGGTCGAGACCACCTTCAGTGGCGACCCAGATATTGCCCTCACGATCCTCAAACACACTGTTCACCACGTTCGCAGAAAGCCCGTCAACCTCCGTGAAAACGTCTGCCCTTCCATGGTGGGAGTGCGCCAGACCTCCAAAAGTTCCTACCCACAAATTGCCGTCATGGTCCCAGAGCAATGAGTCAACGCCGAACAGCCGCGCCAGCATTTCGACGGGATACACCTCCGCTTTTCCATTGACGAAACGCCGAATTCCGTCAGCACTACCAAACAAGAGTCCTCTATCATGATCTTCGACCAGAGCAGAGGTGATCGTCCTGCCCGTCTGAAAAAATTCGTGCCCCGGCTTCCATCGCCATAGCCCTTCGGACGTGCTCACCCAAAGAGTGCTCTTATTGTCCTCGTATATGCTCTGCACTCCTTCACCTGGGTCGGAACACTGTGCTCGGGCGTCCTTGATCGCGCAGAGCCGCCCGTGCCCCGGAATCCCGAACCCGCCAGCCCACACTGTGCCCTCATGATCCTCGACGAGCGCATTAAGAATCCATCCCGCCATCTCCGGGTAATGGGTTAGCTTGCCGTCCCTCCAACTTGCGAGGCCCTTCCCAGCTCCGATCCACAGAGTTCCGTCGCGCGAAACCAGCAGCCTCGTCACAACGTCGCCCGGGAGATGCTCACCGGCAGGCGGCTCCCACGGCACAGCCCGAACGCCATCAAAGCGAAGCAAGCCGAATTCCGTGCCCAGCCAGAGATAACCGTCGGGGGTCTGCGCGATGGAGTGAATAGGCCCCTTGCTGAAACCGTCGCGAACCGTCCAGGCGGTATGTGCATACTGGCTAACATCGAGTGAGGGGTCTAGCGCCAAAGCGCACGCACTACATGCCAGCAGTAGTGTCAGACAAACCATCATCCTCGCTAGCGGTTTTCCCATATGGGATAAATTCCGATCTCCTCGGTGCATTCCTCAAAAAAATTGACAAATAGCGGTCTTTTCGTGCAGATGTATCATACATTCGTTTTCTAGAATAAGTGGATATTAGCAACGGGATCCGGGAACAAGGCTGAGCCCCTCATACGCGACCTTGCGCGGCGGAGGCGCAAATCGGATGTTTACTTCAGCGTTGACAAGGTGGTCGGACAGAATAGGGGCTTCGCGCAGTGCGATGATTGCGTTTGCGGTGAAGGTAATTTGCTTGGTGACGATTCTCGGCACTGCTTCGCCGCTGAAGGCACAGAGCTTCTACGGATCGATTCTGGGAATCGTAGCGGACACCTCTGGCGCCGTTGTGCCCGACGCAACCGTGAGGGTGACCAACATCGGAACAAACGAAGCACAAACCGTCCAATCGGATTCAGGAGGTAAGTACCTCGTCGCAAATCTGGTACCGAGCACTTACCAGGTTGAGATGACGAAAGCGCAGTTCAAACGGTTCTTGAGCGGCCAGGTAATTGTAGGGGTGGGAGCGTTCGTCCGTGTCGACGGGGTACTGGTTGTGGGTACCATCAATGAAACCATCAAAGTGAACTCCGAAGCGCCACTCCTGCAAACCGACACGAGCGTCATGAGCGAGGAGATAGACAGATCTCGGGTACGGGAATTGCCGCTCAATGGCCGCAACGTCATGAACCTGATTGCCCTCGCCCCGGGCGTGGTGCCAGGGGGCTCGAGTGCCGGCGGCACCGGTCTCAACCAAGGCACCCGGACCGGTAACCAGGGTTGGGGTAACTACCAGATCGGCGGCGCCATCCAAGGCCAGAGCGCCGAGTATATTGACGGCTCCCCGATCAATGTTCTCGGTGGAAACACAGTTGCCCTGGTGATGACGCAGGACGCTGTTCAGGAGTTCAGCGTCGTCACAAGCGTTGCCGGCGCCGATTTCGGGCGTTTTGCCGGCGGTGTGGTGAACATGACATCCAGGAGCGGCACCAACCAGTGGCACGGATTGCTGTACGAGTACTTCAGAAATGCCGAGTTAAACGCCAACAATTTCTTCAACAACCGACTCGGCGCACCTCGGCCTCAGGACAATCAGAACCAGTACGGCGTAGTGCTCAACGGGCCGATCAAGAAGGACACAGCGTTCTTTTTCTTTGGTTGGGAGGGATTCGCGGAAATCCTCAGCGAGAGCTCGGCTACCAATGTGCCGACCCAAGCGATGCGGAGCGGTGTCTTTACGAATCCGATCATCGATCCTTTGGGAAACTGCAACATTGTGCATAACCCGAATGAGGGAACATGGACCATCACGAACCTCTGGCAGGGGTCCTGCGGCGATCCGTTGGCCCACATCCTCATGAACTATTACCCGCTGCCAAACACTTCGGGAGCCTTCAATTGGTTCTTGACCACGCCCATCACGAACCACCAGAACCAATACAACGGGCGCGTTGATTACACCATCAGTCCCAAGCAGCGACTGTTTGGCCGATATACCTATTGGACCCTGCATGACACCGGATTCTCGGAATTCAACAATGCCGGCGGCTGGCCCACTACCAACGGTCATGTCATCAACGACTCGCATCAGGCCGTCCTGGGAGACACTTACATCTTTAATCCGAGCACTCTCCTGGACGTTCGCATCACTTATGTGAGGGAGTACTCGCCGAACTATCCGGAGAGCGTCTCGGTAAACCAATCGCAATTCGGACCTGCGTACGCGGCTCTGGCTCCGCAGATGAGCATCCATGTGCTTCCCGTCTTCACGCTCAACGGGATCCATAACTTTTACAACTTCGGCAACATAACCGGATACGCGGTGAACTGGTGGAACACCTATGGCACGAACGCGAACCTGATCAAGATCATCGGCGCGCACAGTCTGAAGTTCGGGACTGAGCTCCGGCTGATGGATCAGAGCGGTACAGGCTTCGTTGGAAGCGGCTCGGGAAAGTACACCTACAGTACGACCTATACCGGCGATGAATGGGCTTCGTTCTTAATGGGCTATCCTACGCAGATCGAGTTCGACACGTTCAGTACGACAGCCAGTTACAGCTACTACCAGGCGTATTACGTGACCGACTCCTGGCAAGCGAAGAGGAACCTGACTCTCGACCTGGGGCTCCGCTACGAATTACCCGGAGCGGTTGGGGAAAGAAATAACAAGGCTACGGTGCTGCTGCCCTATGCCGTCGACCCGTATACCGGCGCTACCGGAACTCTCACCCTGGTGAATTCTCCTCTTTATCCACACAGAAGCACTGTCCTTCCGAAACACGACCTGTTTGCGCCGCGCTTGGGCTTTGCCTATCGCCTTAGCAACGATACGGTAGTCCGCGGCGGCTACGGCATATTCTACCTGCCCCCCGATCTGACGGGAGTGCTGGCAAGCAGTTCTCTGGTCAACGCCGCCAGCACTCAAATTAATGTCACCGGAGCATTACCGACGCCATTACAAGATCTTTACCCGACGACACTCAATCAGCCCATCGGGCGTACCGACCCGGGCTTCATGACCCGGTACTGCTGTACCGCCAGTTTAAAAAATATCAGCGGACCGGTTCCACAGCAGAATTTCCCGCACGTGCAACAGTGGAACTTCACCGTGGGCCACCAATTCAAAGGCAACTGGATGGCGGAGGTCGGCTACTCCGGTTTGAAGGGGACGAACCTGCCCGGGATCGGGCTTTCGCTGGACGAACTCTCGAGCAAGTATTACGCGATGGGATCAACGCTGCTGAATCCTACGACCCTGGACGGGATTCCAATGACCGTGGGTCAAAGCTTGAGGCCCTATCCGTTTTACAGTAACGTCAGCGACACGGCCGAATTCTACGCCCATAGCAATTACAACTCGCTACAGGCAAAGTTGGTCAAACGCTTCCGTTCCGGCGGCACGCTGTTGGCCAACTACGCGTGGTCGAAGAACCTTGCGAATACAGACACTCTCAATGGCTTCCTGGAAGCCAAGCCATCTCCGCAGAGCTCCACGAGCGGCGAAGGCACGATTCAGGACTACAACAACTTGAATGGAGAATACTCGCTCATCAGCTACAACGTTAATCAGCGCGCGGTGATCAGCTATGTGCTGGACCTGCCGTTTGGCAAGGGACAGAGATTCGCCAATAGGCTCTCTCGTCCTGTTGACATGCTGGTTTCCGGCTGGAGCGTGAGCGGAATCACGAGCTTCCAATCCGGATTCCCGATGTTCATCACCGAGGCGCAATCCAATCCCTTGACGCAGTTCTTCGGCGGCGGAACGCTCCGTCCGAACGTGGTCCCCGGTTGCGATAAGAAAATCTCTGGTTCAGCAACAAGCCGCCTAAATGAATGGTTCAACACGTCCTGTTTTACGTTTCCGGGCAACTATGCTTTCGGCAACGAGTCACGCGTCGACCCAACTCTAACCTCGCAGGGAATCAACAACTACGATTTCGCAGCCATGAAATCCACAAATCTCTGGGGCGAGCGGGCCAACGTGCAGTTCCGCGCCGAGTTCTTCAACATCTTTAACCGCGTGCAGTTTGCGCCTCCTGTGACCCAGCAAGGTTCCTCTAATTTCGGGGAGATTCTGTCACAGGTCAACCAGCCGCGGGAGATTCAGTTCAGTCTACGCATCAATTTCTAAGGGCGCCCCGCTCCATCCAGCTCGCCCTCAAGCTTCAGTTCTCAGTTGCACGAAGAATGCTCCTTGGGGAAAGGGAGCGTTTCACAATCAACCTGTAAGGGGCCCCACGTTGATTCGAGGCTTCGCCGACGGAGCCGGCAGGTAAATTTACGAAGCCGGCCGAAACGGCACTTCCGCTTTCACGGTTGTTCCGCGCCTTGGTTCACTCTCGAACGTAAATGTCCCGTTCAGTTGGCGCACCCGCTCCCTCATGTTGATCAGCCCTAGCCCTCCGGATGCTTCGTTTCTTCCGGAATCGAAACCTACTCCATCGTCGGAAACCAAAAGGCAAACCGTGCCGTTCGAGCGGGTCAGCCGAACTTCCACCTGTCTCGCGTTCGCATGTTTCGCCACATTGCCAAGGGCCTCCTGCGCGATGCGGTAGATGCAGAGCGCGGCTCCAGGCGACAATTCATCCACATTCTCATCCGCCTTGTACAAAATGGGAATTCCTCGTATCTCGCTGAACTCTTCGCAATAGGCAGATAGAGCAGTGGGCAGCCCCTTTTCATGCAGCACCGCAGGGTGAAGCTTATGAGACAACTGGCGAATCTCCGCGCCCACCTCGACCAGCCTTTTCTCGACTTCTCGAACTTCTGCCTTAGCTTGCGAATCGGGTGGAAGCTCAATCGCCGCCGCGGCCAACTCGAGAGTGACCGACGTAATCCGCTGGAGAATGCCATCGTGCAATTCGCCGGCAATCCGCATCCGCTCTTCCTCTTGCGCTTTCATTAGCTGTTCGTTTAGCGCACTGATCTCGCCTTCGTGACGCTCTAATAATGTATGACGCTGGTGTAAGGCGCGAACGCGCAGCTGATAAGCGGCCCAGAATATCGCTAAAATTGCGGCCACGCATGCCGCCCGAAACCAATTCGTCTGCCAGTACGCCGGAGCAATGGAGAAATTGAGGAACGTACCCGCCTCGTTCCATACGCCACTGTTATTGCACGCGGTCACGCGGAAATGGTAATCGCCCGGGCCAAGATTCGAATACTGCACCTGGCGGACGTTCAGCACCTCCCTCCAGTCCCGGTCCTGCCCTTCCAGCTTAAAGCGAAAATGGACCTTTTCCGGGGCGACAAAACTAAGCGCCGTGTAGTCGATCGCCAGGTCGTGGATTCGTGGAGGCAGACGCAATGCACCGGTTGGATCGTATGTTTTCCCATCGGCGATAATCTGCTCGATGTGTACAGGGGGCGGAAGCTTGTTAAAAGAATAAGGGCGCCGATCCACGCGATTCGGATCGACGACGAAGACACTTCCTTCCGACACGTACCACAATCTCCCATCCTTGGACTTCCCGACTCGCGGGCCCAGAGCGCCAGCAAGCGCAGTCGACCTGAGACCGTCGGAATTATCGAAGATCGTGGCCTGGATCGTCCCTTTCGGATTTGCGACCCACGCGTCCAACTCCGGCCGGGTAATGCGCACCAAGCCGCAGTCCATGTAAAGCCACAACGAACGACTGGCGTCCTCGATCATGTCGTGAACGGAGTCGCAGGGCAGACCATTTTTGCTGCTTAACGTAACTACGCGCCCCTCTGAAATCCGACTGAGACCGCCTTCGGTCCCAACCCAGAGAGTACCGTCCTGATCGACTTGAACGCTGCTGATCCGCCCCTTGCCCAGACCATTCGCCACCGAGTACGATTTCCCGAGTTGATGGTCCTTGAAATACGCGACGCCCCCCTCAGAAAATCCAAGCCAGACGCCCCCGCGCGAAGCATCCGCCCCCACCGCGAGAGCCAAGCCCTGAAGGCCGAAACTTTCCCAGGGAATCCGTTCGACCTTGCGTCCTTGAAGTAGATGAAACAGCCCTTGATCCAGGCAGATCCAGAGATCGCCCGCGCTGTCTTCAGCGATGCAATGCGCATATCCCCCGGGCATGCCTGGCACCGGAATGAATCGTCCATTCTCGAGGTATGCTGCCCCGCTTCGCGAGAAGGCCCAAATCCAACCACGATGGTCTTCATAGAGTGAGGCCTGAAAGTCATCCGGCAAGCCTGCATCGATAATCTCGCGCTCTATTCCCGCAACCGGTACACGCTTCTTCCGGTAAAGGGTCGTGCGTCCTTCATTCCACTTGTCCAAGCCATGTCGAGTGCCGAACCAAACACTACCGTCTGAGCTCGGCAATACTGACTCAACGTAGGAATTAGCCGATTCCTGCTTCACGGGAATCATGGTGACAGCGAAGTCGCGAAAGCGATCAAGACCGTTGTTAGTGCATATCCATACGTTGCCTTCACGGTCCTCGAAGAGATCCTGAACAAAATCGCTGGATAGACCGTCGGCCTGAGAAAACCGATCTGTCTTTCCCTTGTGCACATGCAAGAGTCCCTGATCGATCGTTCCGATCCACAGGCCGCCATTGCTATCCCGGAGCATCCAATGAGGATTAAACCTTGGCCCACTGTATATAAGTGGGTATGGTATGACCTTTCCGTTAACAAGCTTCATGACCCCGGCGCGGGTGGTCACGACGAGATCTCCTTCACTGTCTTCCGTGACCGCGTGGATTTCGGAGACCGGCCCCGACAGTGGAATGAGTTGCGGAGCACCCGGTCTCCATCTCCAAAGCCCGGTCCCCGTTCCGGCCCAGAGATTGCCTTTCCTGTCCTCAAATAAGCTTCCAACTCCCAGACCAAGACCACCCTTCTCGCCGTAGCATTGGACCTTTTGCTCTTGAATTGCACAGAGCCGCCAGGTGGGAATTGTCTCTACGCCCGCCCATACCGTTCCCTCACGATCTTCAAGGAGCGAATCGATTTCCTGTCCTGGAACGTCGGGGTATTGGGTTAGTTTGTCGTCCTTCCAACTGGCAAGCCCTCTATGCGTGCCAATCCAAAGAGTTCCATCGCGCGCCACGAGGAGTTTTCGAATATTACTGCTGGGGAGATACCCGTTTCGGGGCGGCTGCCAGAGGACTGTCCGAACACCATCGAAACGATACAAGCCAAATTCCGTGCCGAACCACAGATATCCATCAGGCGTTTGCGTGATCGTTTTGATTGTGCCTTTGGCAAAGCCCTCGCGGATTTTCCACGCAGTATGCGCGTACTGACTCACTTCCAGCGCAGGATCCAACGCATACGCCGTGTACCCCCAAACCAGCAACATCGCCAATGCAGTGACGGCTCGCTTCATGTGGCCCACATGGTATCGCATCCGAACAGCGTCCCGTGCGCCATCCTCGCTGCACATCTTCAACTAGCCAGACTTCGGCAGGCCCGCCCGCTCCTCGCGACCGCCAGACTCAAATGCTTCCTGTCGGAACAAAATCGTGTTCACCGCGCGCAGACGGTGAAAAGTGCGAAGGCTCGGACATCGAAGCTTGTTTGATTGTCTTCGCCACATTGTGGGCCAGGTTATGCGTCGCTCGTAGGTTGCTTCCCAGAAAACGGACATTGCCGTGAACCGTGTGTTCGAGAACGATGTGAACGTCTCGCGTGCACAGCTGACTCCTCACACTTAATTTTGTGGCACCGGACACAGTCGTTACCGCACGTCGAGTTTCACCGCCCGGTGTGTACTGCTCCACGGTGGTCTTCAGGATGAGCAGGTTCGCTTCGTTCATGGCGCTTCGGTCGCCATCGCGAAACACCTGCTTAAACCGTTTGATCTTGCCCAATTCGTTCAGAAGGTTCTCATAGATAGCGATCTGAAAGGACGGTTCGAGATTTACGTCGCCGCGATCAATCTGCATCACTTGCACGCTCCATTGCGTGCCAGCCAAAGTGTCGCTACTGGGGGACGTGGCCGCCGCCGCAACTTGCGCAGCCAATCGCGGCAGATGCGTTGGCATGAACGTCAAGGTCACGAACACGAGTGGAGACATCCAAGTTCGTTTACTTGCTTTCACGAGGCACCTCCGCGGGGCCCCTAGCGGCACCAGTCTCTGTTTGGTTCACGCGTACTCCCTTCGCAACGAGTTCTCTTCTGAGAAGCTCTGCTTCCCCTTTATGCAGCTGGAAGATCGCTCCGTGAATTCCTCCGTCGGCATCTACATACCGCACAGCAAGACTGTCATATTTCTTGTGAGCGAACAGGCTCAGGACCCGGCCCCCGCCGTAGGGAACCGCGGCCTTGCTCATGGTCATGGGCAAACCACCGACCTGTGTACTCATCTCTCCGACAACGACATCTTGGACAGACGCGATCTTCACTCCCGCCGCCGGCTTGTCACTGCTCTGAAACTGCAAAGTGTCGGCTTGAATCGACAGGGCCCCGTTCGCGTTTTTCCGGGCGCCAACAAAACCAAGAATGTGTGTGGCGCGAACGCCGTGCGCACCGGTCGCGATGGCTGACTCGCTTGTCTTCTGTCCCATCGATGCAACGCCGCAACAGATGCTCAAAATTAGACATGCACATGCGCGAGGTAGTAAAAGGCCAGCAGGCGTGCGTCTAGGTGCTACGACTATGTAATACATTTTTTCTCCAGACCCACGAGATTCCCGACTGCTGCGCACCGGTTAGCTCCGCAAGACTCTTCGCCAAGCAATAGCAGCATTCATAGTTCCAAACCCAAACCGTCTGTGAGTGATTGTTTGCAACGTGGGGAGCTGCCAAGCGTGAGCGAGTGCCACGTAGGTTTCGACGCGTCCAGGATTTCGCGTCACGCCTTCGACACCACTAGTCAAGTATCAACGTAACCGAGAGCGGATAATGGTCAGATCCGGAGATCGAGCGGTACACCTGGGGCTGGCGCGAACGAACGGGTCCACGCAAAAAAATCCAATCAATGACCCGCCCATCTTCGAAGAAAGAACCGGGAGTCGTTGCTGGATGCTGATTCACGAAAGCGTCCTGAAACTGTGCCTCACGAATTGCCACGGCGGAGATCCCTGTGGAAACATTCATATTGAAGTCGCCTGCTATCAGAACGGGCGTATTCGCACTGTATTGCCCGGCGTCGTGCAAAGCCTCCTCGATTTGGGATTCGCGCAATCCGTCATTCCCGCGACTCTCGAGGTGCAGATTATAAGTAACGATTATTTTTCCTCCGAGATCGACTTCACTGACCAATGCTAAACGGCCTCCGATTCTCTCCTGAAAAGGATCGATCTCCGGAATGAACCAATGCGGGCGCCAGAAATTGGACTGCTTCCGAAACCTCAGAATGCGCGAATTGGACAGAGGCCAGCGAGAGAGTGTGGACTGGCCATGATAAGCAGGCGATCTCCGCGAGCCCTGCGTTAATTCTTGAAATTCTCGTCCGAAAACATAATTCAGCTGCAGCTGCTGCGCTATTTCCCGCGCGATGTTGAGGTGGTGGGTACGACGGGCATTGAGATCGCACTCTTGCAATAGAACGATATCCGGCTTCGCGCCCGCGAGGAACTGGATGACTTTCTGCAATTGCAAGCCACGATTTATGTTCCAGTTCACGATCTTGAGGGAATTGGGCGGACAAAGGACCCACCGCGAAACGGCAAGATTCCCGGTTTCGATCTCCGGCACCTGGCTCATGGTCTCTCACACCTTTGGGATGCAGGAGCAATCATAAGCCTCAGGTGAAGCGCGCAATCGAGCCTATCCACACCTCGCACGTCTAGTTCCGTTCGTATTGCCACCACAATTTTCCCAATTCGTTGGAATTCCTTCATGCTCAAGGCATTGGGCCGCTGCAACTCAAATATTGATAAGTCCGATGCTGTCACCGAGTGTCGAAACAAGTCGTACTGTCTGATTCTCGCCATGACATTGACAGTTCCCGAGTCACCCATTTCTGTTTGCGTGGACTTGGAATCCAGCAAATGACTGATAGCAAAACACATCGCGCGTACGCCGATCCCCGGCCGCATTGGAATTGCCCATGCAACGTGAACGGCTGGTGTGTACATGAAGTCGGAACAATGCCAACGATCATCCGCGGTATGGGTACACGAGGCTTCGTGTGCGGGAATCATGTGTGGCTCTCCGAGGCGGTGCAAGTTTCGCGCTACAAGGAGATCTTCCTTCGCACTCGTTTTCATTTTCTTCTTCGTCAGTACGACGGCAGCCGGCAACCAGGCCACTTCCGCAAACTCCACGGTACGAGGGGCCGTCTTTTTTCGCGATTCCGAAGGCAGACAATTTCCGGTCGCTGGCGCCCAGGTCGTACTGACAGGAGACGCCGCCTTCGAAACGACAACAGATGAAACCGGCGAATACACGTTTCCCGCAGTACCCTTCGGAATTTACACCGTTGAGGCAGTATCGACCGCCCTCAAGCTCGTCGAGACCGTCCGTGTCGACACCGACGAACTTCGCCTCGCCCTTGAACTGAAGCCCGCCGAAGTCAGCGCTTCCGTGGTAGTCAAAGCCGATCAACGCGAACGCAACGACCCGGCTCCGAGTGAAACCATTTCCGACACGACACTGCGCGACGCTCCCAGCATCGACGAACGTTTTGAGAGTTCGCTTCCCCTCGTTCCCGGCGTTGTTCGCGGACCGGACGGACACGTCAACCTGAAAGGCACCCGCAATACCCAGAGCGGCGCGTTGGTCAACAGTGCGAATGTAACCGACCCGGTCACTGGCAGTCCGGCAATGAACCTGCCTGTGGATGTGGTCGCTTCGGTACAAGTTATTTCGAATCCCTACGACCCGCAGTACGGCCGATTTACAGGGGCGGTTTCGACCGTCGAAACAAAGACCAGCGATTATGAAAAGTTCCATTTCTCGATCCAGAATTTCACGCCCCGGCCAAGAGTCCGGGACGGCAGCATCCGGGGCATCGGCTCGTCAACTCCGCGGATGACCTTCACGGGTCCGCTCCTGCGCGAAAAAATCGCCATAACGCAGTCCTTCGAATATCGATTTGTGGAAACGCCGGTGAACAGCCTTCCGCCGTTTGAACGGGATTCCAAACTCGAAAGCTTCGATTCCTACACGCAACTCGACTTCGTCGTTAGTTCTAGGCACACGGCCAATGCGTCCCTGTCCTTCTATCCGCAGAGACTCGATTACCTCGGCCTCAATACATTCAACACCCAAGAATCCACGCCCGACTTCCACCAGCGCGGATATCAAATCAGCATTCAGGACAGCTATCAGGTCGGCAACTCGAGCTTGCTGACTTCGCAGTTCAGCTACAAACGTTTTAACGCAGACGTCACCGCACAGAGCGACGATCCCTATCGCGTGCAACTGGAAACCTCGGAAGGCGGATTCTTCAATCGTCAGGAACGCCGAACGTCGCGCGTCAGTTGGCAGGAAACCTATCGTTTCGCGCCTTGGAGACTTGCCGGTTCCCACCACTTCGTCGCTGGACTGAGCTACGAGCATTCCCAATACGACGGACAACAGACCTTCTTGCCCGTGGAGTTCGATGGGGTCTCCAATTTACCGGTGGAGCGAATCACCTACACCTCCCCAACTTCTCTTTACGTTTCGCAAAACGAAACAGCGTGGTTCGTAAGCGACCAGTGGGCGGTCCACGAGCGATTGACCATCACCCTCGGCGTGCGATTCGACAACGACAACATCACAAACTCCACCCGTGCGGCCCCTCGCGTGGGGCTTCTCCTCGCGCTTACAGAGGATGGAAAGACGCTCCTGAAGGGCGGAATCGGGCGATTCTACGACCGCGTTCCTCTGATGGCCGCGACGTTTCCGGATCTCCCCAACCGTACCGTAAGTGTTCTCGGACAAAATGGCCAGCCGATCAGCTCTGTCTCGTATCAGAACCAGATCGATGGCGAGTTGCGAAACCCTCGCAGCACCTCCTGGAATTTGGAACTCGATCGGCAGGTTTTCGCGAGGCTTGCTCTGCGCATCGCCTATGAGCAGCGCAATACCAGCGACGACCTTGTTATTTCGCCAGCCACCCAGGGGGCAGCAGGAATACTCGAACTCTCAAATCGGGGCTCCGATTCGTATCGAGAATTTCAGGTGGCCGCACGTTTTAAAGCGGGGCAAAACCTGCTGAACGTCTCGTATGTCCGATCTCGCGCTTACGGCGACCTCAACGATGTGAATCAATTCTTTGGAAATCTTACGCAACCGGTGATCGATCCAGATGCTCGCGGACGCTTGCCGTTCGATGCGCCGAACCGGTTCTTGTTCTGGGGCACGATTGCAGCCCCCTGGGAGCTCACCATCCTGCCGGTCTACGACCTCCACACGGGCTTCCCGTATTCGATTCAGAACGAATACCGCGAGTATGTCGGGCCACGCAACGTGGATCGTTTCCCAACCTTCTCGTCCTTCGATATTCAGGTATCCCGACGGATCTTGCTGCCCTTCCACGGCAGACGCATCCATGCTCGGGTGGGCGCGGGTGCCTTCAACCTTTTCAATCACTTTGATCCAAGGGATGTGCAGAACAATCTTGCCAGCGCGAGGTATGGGGGATTCTTCAATTCGTCTTGGCGAGAGTATCGCGGCAAATTCGTTTTGGAGTTTTAAACATGAAATCACTTTTTCGACTGATCTGTTTGTTCTTGATTCCAATCACTTCGATTGCTGCGGACAAATCCAGTGCGCTTCCAACGGCTGACGAAATCGTGACGCGTATGACCGCCTCGGACCTGCAACGCCAATCCTCCTTTGCGGGGTATGAGGGAATGCGGCGTTATGTCCTGGAAAATGCACGTCTGGAAAAGCGCGCCGAAATGCTGGTGCGCGTCCAAGGCGACGAGAACGGCAGAAAGCATTTCGAAGTGGTGTCCGAACAAGGATGGAAAGCGGCAAACAGCCACGTTCTACGCAAGATGCTTGATTCGGAGTCGGATACATCGCGTCCCGAGTTGCGCGCAACCACCAAACTCAATTTCACAAACTACGAGTTCACCGTTGCCGGCGAAGAACTTGTCGTTGGCCGTATGGCCTACGTTCTGGAGGTCGCGCCCAAACGGAAGGACAAATATCTATTCCAAGGACGCATTTGGGTGGACGCGGAGGATTACGCGCTGGTGCGCGCGGAAGGCAGCCCAGCGAAGAATCCATCGTTTTGGACAAAGAGCACGCATTTCGTACAGGTCTACCAGAAACGAGGAAATCTCTGGTTTCCCCTCTCCACTCGAAGCGTCACCGAAGCCCGGATCTTTGGCACAACGGACGTGAACATCGAATACTTCGACTACGCGCCCAAAAGCCGGCCTTCCCAGGATGCTCTACTGTCCGTAAACGAGGCGTACCAGCCGTGAAAACCATAAACGAATGCCTCATTCTTGCCGCAGGCAACGGAAGCCGCATCGCCTCTTTGTCTGGCAGCGCTCCCAAGCCCCTCGTACCTCTATTCGGTGCACCACTCCTCGAGCACATTCTGCTGTCAGCGAATAGGGCGGGAATCGATAGATTTGTGATTGTTGTCGGCTATCGCGCTGACGCGATCCGCCACTGGCTTGCCGATCAGTGCTACCGAGACTTCGAGATCATGCTCGTGGAAAACCCCGATTACCACAAAGCGAACGGTGTCTCAGCACTCGCCGCCAAAGCCGTCTTTCGTAATCCCTTCTTGTTGCTGATGGCCGATCACATCTTTGAACCAAAAACCGCGAGAGCGCTGCTCCAACAACGGCTGGCGGCGGACCAAGTCATTCTCGGTGTGGATCACAACATCCACCGGATCTTCGATCTGGAGGACGCGACCAAAGTCCAACTGCGGGGAAACGACATCGTTGACATCGGGAAAGACCTATCACGATTTGACGCGCTCGACACTGGCATGTTCTTGTGCACCCCCTCACTGTTCGAAAGACTCGACTCCGCAAAAAAAA
>Ga0335081_10009009_pt1 | contig 16025 bp, 15 predicted proteins | sample Lox_Sample_35_FD_206713 | JGI IMG/M metagenome (GOLD analysis project Ga0335081, IMG submission 206713) | Soil microbial communities from Loxahatchee National Wildlife Refuge, Florida, United States - Lox_Sample_3.5 | ecosystem: Environmental > Terrestrial > Soil > Wetlands | place: USA... | reverse complement strand
CTTTGACTGCGCCGCTCTCGCGGATCGCGGCGAGGCAGGACCGCACGTAAAGCCGCGTCGGCGTCAACAGCGCCTCGCCGAGACTTTGTGCGGGTGCAAACGGCGCCGGATGCTCCCATGCCATGCCGGCGTCGCGCACGATCTTTCGGACCAACGAAAAACCGTTGGAATGCACCCCGCTCGCCGCGAGTCCCACGACGACGTCGCCTGCCGAAATGTCGGTGCGTGGTAAAATTTCATTGCGCCCTACCGCGCCGACCGCAAATCCGGCGAGATCGTAATCGCTGGCCTGATAGACTCCAGGCATTTCCGCGGTTTCGCCGCCAATCAATGCGCATCCGGCGTCGCGACAGGCCCCGGCAATGCCCTTGACCACCGCCGCGCCGATTGCGGGATCGAGTTTTCCGCAGGCAAAATAATCGAGAAAGAACAGTGGTTCTGCGCCCTGCACCACGAGATCGTTGACCGACATCGCGACGAGATCGATACCGATCGCGTCATGACGCGATGTCTCGATCGCAATCTTGACCTTGGTGCCGACGCCGTCGGTGGCCGCGACCAGAATCGGATCGACAAAACCGGCCGCTTTCAAATCGAACAACCCACCGAAGCCGCCGATTTCGGCTCCGGCGCCGGAACGCGCGGTCGCGCGCACCAGTGGCTTGATCAAGTCCACCATGCGGTTGCCGGCATCAATGTCGACACCGGCGGCCGCGTAGCGAGCGTCTTTCACGAAATCACCAATGCGGATCGCCGAACCTGGCTCGGCACGGCAGGCTGTCGCGGGCCTCCTACGTCGGAATCGCCGGGTGCGCAAGCGCGTCGGCGCCGCTATATTGGGACCGCGGATCGAACGCAGGGAACCGCAGCTTCGCTGGTCCGGCGCGGATTTGCAAAAAAGGGGACGGCGCGGCGAGGGGGTCGCGCAAGCATTAATGCAGGCTGGGGGCGGTTTGAGTATCCCAAATCTCATCACCTTGGGACGGATTTTGCTGGTGCCCATCGTGGTCTGGGCAATCACGCTGGGCGAGATGCGCATCGCCTTCGCGTTGTTTCTCGCTGCGGGCATCAGCGATGCCGTAGACGGCTTCCTCGCCAAGCGCTTCCACATGAAGAGCGAGCTTGGCGCTTATCTCGATCCGCTGGCCGACAAAGCGCTGATCGTTTCCATCTATGTATCGCTGGGAATTGTCGGCATGCTGCCGATTTTTCTGGTCATCCTTGTCGTCTCGCGCGACATAATGATCATCAGCGCCTTCCTGTTGGCTTGGCTCGTGGGCAGGCCGATGCCGGTGCGGCCGCTCTTGGTGTCGAAAGTCAACACAGTGGCGCAGATTCTGCTTGCCATTCTGATCCTGGCCGAACACGCCTTCGGCTTTGACTTCGGCTTTGTGTCGCAACTGACCATGGCGGCGGTGGCGCTGTTGACGCTGCTTTCGATTGCTTTCTATCTCGCCGAATGGGTGCGGCACATGAATTCATTCGGCGCCGGGCATTGAGGCGCGATGCGGTTCGAGCGCAACATCGTGTTCTGGGTGGCGGCGCTCGCCGTCCTTGTCGCGCTACTCTGGCTGCTCAGTCCGATATTGCTGCCGTTCGTGCTTGGCATGGCGATCGCCTACGTGCTCGATCCGCTGGCCAATCAGTTGAGTAAGCGCGGCGTCAGCCGGCTTTTGGCCGCAGTTCTCATTCTCGGCGGCTTTGTCGTGACGCTCGCGCTTTTGGTGCTGCTGATCGCGCCGGTCTTGGCGCAGCAATTGTCCGCCTTCATCGATAACGTACCGGTTTACGCGCTTCGCCTGCAGGCCTTCGTGAGCGACCCGAGCCATCCCTGGATCAAGCGCGTCATCGGCGACAATCTGACCGGCGCCGACAAATCCGTCGGCGATCTGATGAACCAGGCGGTCGGATATCTGACCGGGTTGCTCGCCTCGCTTTGGGCCAAGGGCCAGGCGCTGATTTCGATCTTCTCGCTTCTTATCATTACGCCGGTAGTGGCTTTTTACCTGATCTGCGACTGGGATCGCATGCTTGCCGCGATCGACCGGCTGGTGCCAGTGCCGCAGCGAGAAATCGTCCGCGGTCTCGGCCGCGAAATAGACGCGACCATCGCCGCCTATGTCCGCGGGCAAAGTGGCCTGTGCCTGATCCTTGGCTCGTATTATGCGACGGGGCTCACCTTTGCCGGCTTGAGTTTCGGGCTGTTGATCGGCGTGATATCGGGCCTGATCAGTTTCATTCCCTATGTTGGTTCACTAACCGCGCTTATCCTGTCGTTGGGCGTCGCTTTGGCGCAATTTGCTCCGGACTGGACCCGTATCGTGATCGTCGCCGGCATCGTTCTCTTTGGCCAGTTTCTCGAAGGCAATGTGCTGGCGCCGAAGCTTGTCGGTAAAAGTGTCGGATTGCACCCGGTCTGGCTGATTTTCGCGCTATTCGCGTTCGGTTATCTTTTCGGCTTTGTCGGACTCTTGTTGGCGGTGCCTTTAGCTGCGGGCGCTGGAGTGCTCATCCGCTTCGCGCTGGCGCGCTACTTCGCCAGTCCGCTCTATACCGGCAACCGGCCGCCATAATGTCCTCGGGACGATAGCGGAATGTCTGCGCAGGCACCGGCTTCGAGCAAGATTTTGTCTCGTCCCCGCCAGCTTGCGCTCGCGCTTGATCATCCGGAAAGCTTCGCACGCGAGGACTTTTTTTCCGGACCCGGCAATGCTGCGGCGCTGGCGCTGATCGATTCGTGGCCGGATTGGCCGTCGCGCGCCGTTGTGCTCATTGGGCCGGAGGGTTCGGGCAAGACGCATTTGGCGACGATCTGGGCGATGGCTGCGGGTGCGCGCGTCGTTTCGGCCAACAAGATCGGCGCATTTGATGTCCCGGGGATGCTGGCGACCGGCGCGCTCGTGATCGAGGATGCCAGCGTGGCCACGGACGAACGCGCGCTGTTCCACCTGATGAATCTGGCGCGTGAGGAGCAGGCCTTCCTGCTCTTCACGGCGCGTAGCGCGCCATCGGCTTGGCCCGTATCGACCCCGGACGTAGTTTCCCGGCTGCGGGCAATGCCGACCGCGCAATTGCAAGCGCCTGATGACGCCATGCTACGCGGCGTCATGTTGAAACTTGCCGTCGATCGCCAGCTTATCCTGGATGATGGCGTTGTCAGTTACCTCGCAAGCCGTATCGAGCGCTCCTTTGCGGCAGCCCGTGCCGCAATCGTCACGCTGGACCAAGAGGCGCTGCGGCGAGGGCGGCCGCCCAGCCGGGCTTTGGCGGCGGAACTGTTCCGCGATGGCGGCTGATCGGCGCGCTCGGCTTTGAGCCATCGCGCTAAGGCCGCCGATTTTGAGCGGATGACATGACGAATGCGGCGGACTTGACGGAACCGCTCGCGCGGCCGCCTTATGCTTCTCGGCGGCATTCATGGGATTGTAACGAAAGTGGCCAATCTAGCTGTGGACGAACACGGATCGGCAATGCCGGAAGCAAATCAAGTTGCTGTTTCACCTCGGGAATCGGTCGCTGCCCGGCGGCTCGAAATGCCGCGGCCGCAGGAGCTGCAGCCACGCCAGCCGGCGTCCGATCTCGCCGCGAGCCCCGATCGTTTCATCAACCGCGAGTTGTCCTGGCTCGATTTCAATCGCCGGGTCCTGGAGGAATCGGCAAACCGCAGAAATCCGCTGTTCGAGCGGCTCAAGTTCCTGGCGATCTCGGCCAACAACCTCGATGAATTTTTCATGGTGCGCGTGGCCGGTCTCGGCGCACAGGTGCGGGAAGGCATCAGCACCAGGAGTCCGGAAGGGCTCACTCCCGCCGAGCAGCTGGTGCGGATCGCCGAAGGGGTGGCGGTCCTGGTGCAAGACCAGCAGGCGCAATGGCGCGAGTTGCGGGCGGAGCTAGCTGCGGCCGGCATTGTGCTGGTCGACGGTCCCGACGTGACGCGCACCGAAAAGGCCTGGCTCGAAGACTACTTTCTCGCCCACGTCTTTCCGTTGCTGACGCCGCTTGCCATCGATCCGGCGCATCCGTTCCCGTTCATTCACAATCTCGGCTTTACCGTCGCGCTGCAGTTGGCGCGCGGCAAAGACGGCAAGGCAATGAATGCGCTCATTCGCATGCCGAACCAGATCGAGCGCTTTGTGCGGTTGCCGGAGGCGGGCGAGGGCGGTGCGGCGCGGTTGATTTCAATCGAGGGCGTTACCAGCCTGTTCATCGCCAAGCTGTTTCCCGGATACGCGGTGAAGGGCCTCGGCGCGTTCCGCGTCACCCGCGACTCCGAAGTCGAAATTCTCGAAGAAGCCGAAGACTTGGTGCGGCTGTTCGAAACCGCGCTCAAGCGGCGGCGGCGCGGGTCGGTGATCCGGCTCGACATCGAGGCGACCATGCCGGTCGAATTGCGGCGTTTCGTGCAGCGCGCGCTCGATGTGTCCGACGACAGCGTGTTCGCGGTCGACGGCGTCCTTGCGCTCAACGAGATGGGCCAGATCGCCAGTCTCAACCGGCCGGATCTCGAATTTGAGCCTTACACGCCACGCTATCCCGGCCGGGTCCGTGATCACGGCGGCGATTGCTTCGCAGCCATCCGGCAGAAGGATATGGTCATCCACCATCCGTTCGAATCGTTCGACGTGGTGGTGCAGTTCCTGCAGCAAGCGGCGCGCGATCCCGACGTCGTCGCGATCAAGCAGACGCTTTACCGCACCTCGGCGGATTCGCCGATCATCAAGGCGCTGGCGGAAGCCGCCGAAGCCGGTAAATCGGTGACCGCGCTCGTCGAATTGAAGGCGCGCTTCGACGAGGAGGCCAACATTCGCTGGGCGCGCGACCTCGAGCGCGCCGGCGTGCAGGTCGTGTTCGGCTTCATCGAACTGAAAACCCACGCCAAGCTGTCGCTGGTAGTCCGGCGCGAAGGCGCTTCGCTGGCTTCTTACGTGCATGTCGGCACCGGGAATTATCACCCCGTTACCGCGCGCATCTACACCGATCTGTCATTCTTTACCTGCGATCCGATCATCGCCCGCGACGTCAGTCGCGTGTTCAATTTCGTGACCGGCTATGCCGAGCCGGCTGAGCTCGATCGCATGGCGGTCTCGCCGTTGTCGCTGCGCAAGCGCATCCACGAGCACATCGATGAGGAAATCGGGCACGCCAAGGCTGGCCGCCCGGCGGCGATCTGGATGAAGATGAACTCGCTGGTCGATCCTGACATCATCGACGCGCTCTATGAGGCCTCGAGCGCCGGCGTGCCCATCGATCTCGTCGTGCGCGGCATCTGCTGCCTCCGCCCGGGCGTCCCCGGATTGTCCGATAACATCCGGGTAAAATCGATCGTTGGTCGCTTTCTCGAACACGGACGCATCTACTGCTTTGGCGCTGGACACGGGCTGCCGCATGCAAAAGCTGCGGTCTACATTTCGTCCGCCGATATGATGCCCCGCAATCTCGACCGCCGGGTCGAAGTGCTGTGTCCGATTCTCAACCCGACCGTGCACGAACAAGTGCTCGATCAGATCATGGTCGCCAATCTGAAGGACAATCAGCAAAGCTGGCAGGTGCTCCGCGATGGGTCATCCTCGCGCATCGTTCCGGGACCGGGCGAGGAGAGCTTCAACTGCACGACTTATTTCATGACCAATCCGAGCCTGTCCGGCCGCGGCAAGTCGCCCAAGGATTCGATCCCGCGCCTGCGGCACCGGCCGGAACGCATGTGAAGGTACGGCGAATCGCGTAGGTTGCGGCCGCCAGGGCCGATCGGCAGGCGGGGATTTTTTGCTTAACGGGCCTGACCTGTACCGTAAAGCGTAGCCGCGAACAGCTTCGATTCATTGAATTTCATGCCGCGCGCCACTTCTGATGCCAATTCGAGTGCGCAGGGACGCCTCGACCACGGGCCGCCCATTGCGGTCGTCGACGTCGGTTCGAATTCGGTGCGGCTTGTCGTTTATGAAGGGCTCACCCGCAGTCCGACCGAATTGTTCAACGAAAAAGCCCTGTGCGGCCTCGGCCGGGAAGTGCAATCGACGCGATTGCTCGCCGCCGATGCGGTTCAGCACGCGCTCGTCACGCTCAAGCGCTTTCGCGCTTTGTGCGAAACCATGAAGGTCAAGGAGGTCTTTGCCATCGCCACGGCGGCGGTTCGCGATGCCAAGAATGGCGCGCCGTTTATCAAGCTCGCCGAGCGCACCATCGACGCTGAAATCGAGATTTTGTCCGGCGGACGCGAGGCGGAGCTCACGGCGCTCGGCGTGATTTCCGGCGTGCATCGCGCCGATGGTGTGGTTGGCGATCTCGGCGGCGGCTCGCTCGAACTCGTCGATGTGCGCGGCACGCGCGCGCGCCACGGCCTGACTCGCCCGCTCGGCGGTCTTGCGCTCGCTGACATCTCGGCAAAGTCGCTCAAGAAAGCGGAGAAATTCGTCAAGAAGTCGCTCAGCAGATTGCCTGTGCTCAAAGCCTGCGAGGATCGAAACTTCTACGCAGTCGGCGGCACTTGGCGTTCGCTCGCGCGGCTGCACATGTGGCAGACCGGCTATCCGCTGCACGTCATGCACGGTTATGCGATCCGCGCCGACGAGGCGGAAGAATTCGCCCGCCTCGTGCATCGCGTCGATGTCGATACGCTTTCCAATATCGAGGTGGTCAATAGCGCGCGCCGTCCGCTTCTGCCCTATGCGGCGCTGGTGCTCGAACACATTTTGCGCGTCGGCAAGCCGCGGCAGGTGGTGTTCTCGGCGCTGGGCGTCCGCGAAGGTCTCTTGTTTTCGCTGCTCAAGAACAAAGAAAAGGAAAAAGACGCGTTGATCGAAGCGGCGCGGCACCTCAATCAATTGCGCTCGCGCTCGCCACGCCACGGCGAGGAGCTGATCGCATGGACCGACAGGTTCATGGCCACTTCGGGACTCGACGAGACCGCCGAGGAGCGCCGGCTGCGGCACGCGGCGTGTCTTCTCGCCGATATCGGCTGGCGCGCCCATCCCGATTACCGCGGCGAACAATCGCTCAACATCATTGCGCATGGCGGCTTTTCCGGCATCGACCATCAGGGCAGGGCCTATCTGGCGCTCGCCGTATTCTTCCGCCATGTCGGCCTAGTGATGGACGATGAGCTGTCGCCGCGGCTGCGCGAACTTGTCTCCACGCGGCTGCTGGACCGCGCCCGTGTGCTCGGCGCCGCCCTTCGGCTCGCTTATGTCGTGTCCGCGGCGATGCCGGGTGTGCTCAGGGAGACCCCGCTCGCGATCCAGCGCCATCGTCTGGCGCTACGGCTGCCGGATGAATTCGCCGCACTGGCCGGCGAGCGCGTGCTCAATCGGCTGCGGTCGCTTGCCCGTCTCATCGGCCGCGAGCCGGTGCTGCTGCTGGGATGAGGATCGGCGCTTTTTAGGATCGTGTGGGCTCTATCGGGCCGGCCAGAACATGATCCCGAAAAATGGATACGGGTTTTCGGAAAAGATCATGCTTAAATAAAATGCTAAAGCGAAATGACGATTCAACTTAAACTCATTTTGCTTTAGAGCGAGTATGAATGTTTACACTCGCCGAACTTGAGAGCGTAATTCCGCTGGTTCGCGCCAGCGTTTCGCCGACTCCGCAATATGCCTGGCCGTTGCTCAAGGCGCAGACCGGCGTGGAAATCCTGATCAAACACGAGACCCACACGCCGATCGGCGCTTTCAAGGTACGCGGCGGCATCGTTTATTTTGACCGCCTCAATCGCGAACGGCCGCAGGTGCAAGGAATTGTTACCGCGACGCGCGGCAACCCTGGCCAGTCGCTCGCCTTCGCTGGCGCACGCGCCGGCATCGCCGTGACGATCGTGGTGCCACGGCAACTCGACTGAGAAAAACGCGGCAATGCGCGCTTTCGGCGCCACCCTAATCGAACACGGTCGAGACTTCGACGAAGCGAAGGAAGCGGCCATACGGATCGCGGCCGAGCGCGGGCTCGACTATGCGCCTTCATCGTGATTTCGTCGTAGGGGTCGCAACTTACGCGCACGAACTGTTTTAGCGCAGTCGACGATCTCGATACCGTTTACGTCCCCATTGGCTTGGCATTCGGGGCGCGCGACGCATTTGGCCTTAAGATGAAGATCGTAGGAGTAGTGGCCGAAACGGCGGATGCCTATCGTCGCTCATTCACGGCGGGCCGGATCGTGGCAACTAATTCCGCGCTGACGTTCGCTGATGGTATCGCTGTGCGCGTCCCCGACGCGACGGCGCTCGATGTTATCCGCAAAGGTGTCGAGCGTATTGTCAGCGTAACCGATGACGAGATCGCCGATGCGATCCGGAGCATTTACAGTGCGACCCACAACTGTGCGGAGGGCGCCGGCGCTGCAGCGCTGGCGGCACTAGCAAAGGAGCGGGGGCAACTGCAGGGCCGTCGAGCCGCGATCATCCTGACCGGTCAGAATATCGACCGCGCATGGATGCAAGTCGTCTTGGCCGGCGGAACACTTCGTGTCGGCATAGCGGGCTAATCCGGCCCTCACGATTGCGCTGGCTATGAGCGTGCGAGATGGCGCGGCGCCGCGCTAACCGCGCTCCACCGCCGCAACCCGGCCTTTCTCGATGGCGAGCGAGAGCTTGCCATGCTTGAGCGCGAGCGCTTTTTCGCCGAATAGTTCACGCCGCCAGCCGGTAAGCGCTGGCACGTCGGCGGCATCGTCGGCGGCGATGCGCTCGAGATCGTCGACGGTGGCGATGACCTTGGCGGCTACGTGATGGCGTTCCGACACCATCCGCAGCAGCACTTTGAGGAGTTCGACCACCGCCGCGCCATTGGCGGCGGATTGCGCGCGCACCGGCCGTGGCAGGGTCTTGGGATCGCGCGCCAAGCCGCGTGCAACGGCTGCAACGATCGCCTCGCCCCAGCGCGAGCGCTCGAAGCCCTTCGGCAGCGAGCGCAGATGCGTCAGCTTTTCCGCGCTGGTCGGCACCTGCACTGCGATGTCGGCGATGACTTCGTCCTTGAGCACCCGCGAACGCGGCACGTCGCGCGCCTGCGCCTCGCGCTCGCGCCAGGCAGCGACTTCGATCAGCACCGCAAGTTCATTCGGTTTGCGCACCCGCGTTTTCAGCCGCTGCCAGGCGTTCTCCGGTTCGAGCCGATAGGTCTCGGGTGAAGTCAAAATACGCATCTCGTCCTCGACCCATTCGGCGCGGCCGCGCTGGCGCAAATCCTCGACGAGCTTCAGGTAGACTTGGCGTAGATGCGTGACGTCGGAAATCGCGTAGCGCAGCTGCGCTTCGGAGAGCGGCCGCCGGGTCCAGTCGGTGAAACGGTGCGACTTGTCGAGCGTATCGCCGGTGATCCGCTGCACCAGCTGGTCGTAGGAAATCGAGTCGCCATAGCCCAACACCATGGCGGCGACCTGGGTGTCGAAGATCGGACGCGGAATGAGTTTGGCGGCGTGCCAGACGATTTCGATGTCCTGGCGCGCGGCGTGAAAGACCTTCATCACCTTTTCGTCGGCCATCAAGCCGTAGAACGGCGACAGATCGATACCGGGCGCCAGCGCGTCGATCACCACGGCTTCCTCGGCCGAGGCCATCTGCGCCACGCAAAGCAGCGGATAGTAGGTGGTCTCGCGCAGGAATTCGGTGTCGATGGTGACGAATGGATGTTTGGCCATCCGCCGGCAGGCGTCGGCCAATTCGGAAGTCGCCGTGATCGGCTGCAGTGAAACGGCGGGGGCGGTGGAAGCGGAATGAGGAACCATCGGCAGTTCTTAATGTCGTTCAGGCGAGGGGCCGGGGCAAGGGCTGTTTAGAAACCAGCTGGGTCCGCGCTTTCGCGGGAATGAGCGGAAAGCGAATTGCCATCGGCTATTTTACTTCCCGCGGATTTTGTCCATGAAAATGAACTCCCACGGGCTCGGCATGGCGCCGACCGGCACCTCGATGACGGTCGGCACGTCGCGCCGCCGCAACGCGTTCCGCAGGGCCGCGCGCAATTGTTCCGGCGTGGCGGCGCGTTCCGCCGCGGCATCGAAGCTTCTGGCGAAGGTGACAAAGTCCGGATTATAGAGATCGGTGCCGATCTGCCGATTGCCATAGCGTTCCTGTTGGATGCGGCGGACATTGCCGTAGCCGAAATCGTTGAACACGATCGTCACCAGTGGAATCTTGTGACGCATCGCGGTGGCAAGCTCGGTGGCGGTGAACAAGAAGCCGCCGTCGCCGGAAATCGCGACGACCGGGACGTCCGGCCTCGCATGCTGCGCGCCGAGTGCGGTGGCAAAACCCCAGCCTAGCGGATCCTGATAGCCGGGCGAGAGAAACGTGCGCGCTTTGTAGACTGGAAACAACAGCCGCGCGGCAAAGCCGATCTGCGTCACCTCATCGACAAAAATGCCGTCCTCGGGAAGTTCGGCGCGGAGGGCGTCGAGAAATGCGATTTGCGGGGAAAGTTTCTCCATGCGCTTGCGCCAAACCGCCTGATGCTCACGCATCTCCGCCGCGCGCGAGGCGCGCTTGTGATTGTGCGCCGGCAGTTCGGCAAGGAGATGCTGCAGGATCGGCTTGGCGTCGCCGGTGAGCGCCACCGCCGGTTTGTGCAGGCGATTGTGTTCCTTCGGGTCGGCGTCAACGCGGATGACGGCAAGATCGCGATCGATGCCCCAATGCCGACGGCCAAGACCACATCGGCCTCGCCCCATAGATCGCGCCCGAGCGGCAGCGTCACGCTCAACGGATTGCGGCTGTCGAGCACGCCGCGGCCGCGGCGAAAGCCGAGCACCGGCGCCTGCAGCATCCCTGAAAGTGCAGTCACCTCATCGGCCGCGTCTTGCGCGCCGCCGCCGCAGACGATCAAGACGCGTTTGGCGGCGCCGAGCCGTTTGGCAGCGCGGCGGACCGCTGCCGCATCGATCTTCGGCGGCGGCGCCGGCAAGGGCTGCTGCACGGTCACTGGTGCCGATCGGCTCCACACGTCCATCGCGCATTCGATCGCTGCCGGACCGGGCCGGCCCAGGCGCATCGCGCGCAAGGCCAAAGCCGTCGCGCGCGAGGCCTCGCGCGGCCCGGCGATTCGCGCGGCGTGATCGACCAATCGCTCGATGATGCCGGTCTGGTCGCGGATCTCGTGTAGATGACCGAGACCGCGCCCGATATCGTCGTGCGGAATCTGCCCGACCAGCGCCAGGACCGGCGCGTTCATGGAATACGCGGTGAGCAGCGCCGCTGCCGAATTAAGAAAGCCCGGACCCGGAACCACGGCATAGGCCGCCGGCTTGCCGGTCGCAAGCGCGGCGCCGAGCGCCATATACGCAGCGCCCTGTTCGTGGCGGGTGTGGATGGTGGAGAGCCGGTCGGAAAAGCGGAACAGCGCGTCGAACACCGGGTCGTTTTGCAGTCCGGGCAGCGCGTAGATTGTGTCGAGGCCATGCGCCACCAGCGTCGCGATCACGGCGTCGGCCGCCGTCATTTCGGTCGCCGCGACCCTGGTTTTGCTGGTCGATTTCCGCTTCATTTTCATCGGCTGCACCGGAGTGTGCAGATCAGCGCCGTCCTGTCGAGGCAGTCATGGCCGGCGCCATTATTTATTCGCGCGCCAGTGCCGCGAACCCGAAGTTCGCACAAATTTGCGGAGCCCGCCGATGCGAACTTCGGGTTCAAAAGCGGCACTACGAGGATGGACTTGCTAGTGTCCTTATCGATTCCGAAGTTCGTACGAGCTCGCCGCAAATGCCCACGAACTTCGGAATCGGGACACTAGCTGCTTGACAAAGCGAGCACGGCCATGCGCTTGTGCGCCGCCTTTCATCGATTTTTGGAATGAGCATGCATCGCTATCGCACCCATACCTGCGGCGCGCTCCGCGAGGCCGACATCGGCGCCGAGGTTCGCCTGTCCGGCTGGTGCCATCGCATCCGTGACCATGGCGGTGTGCTGTTTATCGATCTGCGCGATCATTACGGCATCACCCAAGTGGTCGCCGATCCCGACAGCCCGGCGTTCAAGATCGCCGAGACGCTGCGCTCGGAATGGGTGGTGCGGGTCGACGGCAAGGTGCGCCGCCGGCCGGACAGCACCGAAAATCCCGACCTGCCGACCGGCGCGGTCGAGGTCTATATCCGCGAGATCGAGGTACTGGGTCCGGTCGCCGAGCTGCCGCTGCCGGTGTTCGGCGATCAGGAATATCCAGAAGAGATAAGGCTCAAATACCGTTTCCTCGATCTGCGTCGTGAGCACTTGCACAAGAACATCATGAGACGCGGCGAAGTCATCGATTCCATTCGCCGCCGCATGAAGGCGCACGGATTTTATGAATTTCAGACGCCGATCCTGACCGCCTCGTCGCCGGAAGGCGCGCGCGATTATCTGGTGCCGTCGCGGCTGCATCCCGGCAAGTTCTATGCGCTGCCGCAGGCGCCGCAGCAGTTCAAGCAGCTCATCATGGTGGCAGGCTTCGACCGCTACTTCCAGATCGCGCCGTGCTTTCGCGACGAGGACGCGCGCGCCGATCGCTCGCCCGGCGAGTTCTATCAGCTCGACATCGAGATGAGCTTCGTCACCCAAGACGATGTATTTGCTGCGGTCGAGCCGGTGCTGCGCGGCGTGTTCGAGGAATTCGCCGACGGCAAGCCAGTGACGCAGAAGTTTCCGCGCATTCCCTACAGCGAGGCGATCGCCAAATACGGTTCCGACAAGCCGGACTTGCGCAATCCGATCGAGATGGCCGACGTGTCGGAAATTTTCCGCGGCTCGGGATTTAAGCTTTTCGCCCGCATTCTGGAGACCAATCCAAAAGGCGCGGTGTGGGCCATTCCGGCGCCCGGCGGCGGCTCGCGCGCCTTCTGCGACCGGATGAATTCCTGGGCGCAGGGCGAGGGCCAGCCCGGGCTTGGTTACATTTTCTATGCGCTCGACGGCGGCAATGTCGTCGGCCGCGGCCCGATCGCCAACAATCTCGGCGCGGAAAAGACCGAAGCGCTGCGCGCAAAGCTGTCGTTGAAGGACGGCGACGCGGTGTTTTTCGTCGCCGGCGATCCGGCAAGCTTCGTCAAATTCGCCGGACCGGCGCGCAACAAGATCGGCGACGAGCTTGGGCTCATCAAGAAAGACCGCTTCGAATTCTGCTGGATCGTCGATTTCCCGATGTACGAATGGAGCGAGGAGGAGAAGAAAATCGACTTCTCGCACAATCCATTTTCGATGCCGAACCTGCCGGTCGATCAATTCCTCGCGCTCGATCCGAAGGACCACGAGAAGATCCTGTCTCTCAAGGCGATCCAATACGATGTGGTCTGCAACGGCGTCGAATTGTCTTCGGGCGCGATCCGCAATCATCGCCCCGAAGTGATGAAGAAGGCCTTCGCCATTGCCGGCTATGAGGAGGCGAGCCTGGAGCAGCGCTTCGGCGGCATGCTGCACGCGCTCTCGGTTGGCGCGCCGCCGCACGGCGGCATCGCGCCCGGCATCGACCGCATCGTGATGCTTTTGTGCGGCGAGGAGAACCTGCGCGAAGTCGTGCTGTTCCCGATGAATCAGCGCGCCGAAGACCTGATGATGGGCGCGCCGTCGGAAGTTTCGCCGAAGCAGCTCCGTGAACTGCATATTCTGGTAGTGAAGTCATAAGACTCTGCACTTGCGGAGGAATCTTCATTTCGTTTTGCGGAAGCTACAATCCAGAGCTGTACAACCATCGATCCACGCCCTTGCGACTTGAACTCGAGCCATCGGCGCGCTCAGCGGATAGGGGAAGCCACATTTACCCGGCTGAGCTTTTTCGCTCCGGCAATTTTATTACCTCGCCTTTTGGTTTTTTAGGAACACGATCGAGCATTGGCTTCGTCGCTTGGATCTGGACCAGCCGTTTGATTGCTCGATCGATCATCGCGTTTAGGCGCTCGTCAATTGTGATTGCTCGCTCAAAAAGGTCGTCCGAGAAAGTCGCGGCCGAGTTCATCAATGCAAAATATGTCTCCGAGTCTGAATACACAGCATCGTAGATTGGAAACAATGACGTAATTGCCTTTTCTATCGCCGTGAACCATTCGGTTTCTGATTTGAAATTTGTTTTTGGATACGCTTGCATTAACAATTCGAGCTGCTCTTTGCGAAGGAAATGGCTCCCGCGAGAAAAAGCGTTCTCGGGAGACATTTTGGCGCGCGCCAAAAAGGCTGCAAGGCCGACGCGCTCGTCGTAGGAGGGATGGTCCGGATTCCCTGCATTCCTCGTCGCTTTGACCATCAGGAACAGTTGGAAGCGACGCTTGAGCCAAATGCCCTTAGCAATGTCGAGGGCGGCGTCGTGTTCGGTTTTTCCTTCCGGTTGCCATTCCTCTGCTAGTTCGTCGACCAAGTTTTCGAATTGGCGCCGGTCTTCACCATCGATAATGAGAAACTTGCTGAAGACAGCATGCTTCTGCGCGTTGGGGTGCTTCCATTTCGATTTACGCATGACCTTTACTCCTGTCTGCTATTCACTTCAGGAGCAGGCTCTACTGCTCCTCACCGCAGAAGGAACCGAGTCGAATTACCTTTTGTTCCAAATTTACCAGTTTGCGCGCCGAGAGCGCGTTTCTTCTTGGGCAAAAATCCAGCTTCAAGAGCGGGGGCAAGAACCAGGCTAGCTCTTTTTCTGCTGCCGCTTTCGTAGCCGCACCCCGGGACCACCGCCGTTTTCGTCGATGAACTCGACGCCGGCTAGTTCAAATGCACGGCGAATAGCCAAATCATTTGGAGCGGTCATCGACGTCTGACGGTCACCAAGTTCAGCACGTCGGATCGTACGCAGGCTGACCGACGATCGCCGAGCCAGATCCTGGGCACTCCAATTGACGAGCGCTCGAGCCGCGCGGATCTGAGAGCTCGATAGAGGTCGCTTTTCCGCTTGACCCACGATAGTGCCATGTGGCACTATTAGTGCCACAGCCTCGCTAGAGAGAATCGGCCCATTTTACTGGAGAAGGAGCCATGCAATCGATGTCTTGGACAAGGCCCGACAACACCCGCCGGCACTTCATCGGCGGCTCGGACGCCCGGATCATCATGGGCGATGACGAAGCCGCCCTGATCCGCCTCTGGCGCGAGAAGCGCGGCGAGATCGAGCCGGAGGACCTGTCCGGCAACCTCATCGTCCAGCTGGGTCTTGCGACGGAAGACCTGAACCGGCGCTGGTACGAGGCCAATACCAGGCAGGTGATCATCGACGTCCAACATAAGATCCGCCACCCGGTGTTGCGCTGGATGGGGGCGACGCTCGATGGCCGCGTACAGGGCAGTGACGCGGTGTTCGAAGCTAAGTTCATGTTGCCGTGGTCGTTCTCGGAAGAAGCGGCGGCCGAAAAATATATGCCGCAGCTGCAGCATAACATGTGGGTGGTGGCGGCGCGGACCGCCGTGCTGTCGGTGATTACCGGCGGCGGCAAATGGGTTGAGATCCTCGCCCATGCCGATCCGCTCTACCAGCATCTGATTGTCACCGCCGAGCGCAAGTTTTGGCGCTGTGTTGAGAGCGGCGAACAACCCCGGCTGTTTGGCGTGGAGCCGCCGAAGCCGCGGCTTGAGGCCGTGCGTGTTGTCGACATGGCTTCGTCCAATGCCTGGGCGGAGTTCGCTACCATTTTCACGCAAACCCACCAGGCGCATTTCCAACACGAGCAGGCCAAGGCCGAACTTAAGAGCCTAGTGCCAGAAGATGCCAAGGAGGCAATTGGGCATGGCGTTCGGGCCAGACGCTCAAAAACCGGAGCCGTCAGCTTCGATGTTATGAACCCGGAGCCGAGCAATGCAGCGGTCTAGCTCATCGATCGCTGCGCTCGCGACCGCACTGGCCAAAGCGCAGATCGAACTCACCAATCCTGAGAAGTCGCTGATCGGCACGATCGAGCCGCAACGCGGGCAGGGCGGTGCGCGGCAATTCCGGTATGCGCCACTGTCGAGCGGGCTTGAGATTGTGCGCAAGACGTTGGGCCAGCATGAGATCGCTACCGTGCATGCTCTGAGACCGGAATATTGGATCGTTTTTGGCTAGAGTTTTCCGCACCGATTCCCTGGCTGGGAGGAGCGGAGAGCGATGAA
>Ga0335081_10009008_pt1 | contig 16026 bp, 11 predicted proteins | sample Lox_Sample_35_FD_206713 | JGI IMG/M metagenome (GOLD analysis project Ga0335081, IMG submission 206713) | Soil microbial communities from Loxahatchee National Wildlife Refuge, Florida, United States - Lox_Sample_3.5 | ecosystem: Environmental > Terrestrial > Soil > Wetlands | place: USA... | reverse complement strand
ATACGACATGGATGCCCCAACCACGTCGCTGGAACGACATGAACGCGGCATCCACGCCTTAAGATTTGGTGCGGGCGGTGCCAGAGTGACGAAGGTCCGTACCGCAGTCTTACGGCGAGCAGATGAAGAAGTATTCCACGGCCAGCTTCGGGCTGACGAATGGGATATTCATGTTGACGTGCGTATTGATCGCTTTGAGGAGCTTGCGATCGGACATGTTGTGCTTCCAGTTGTGCGAGGCCGGGAAGGAGGCGTTTATCGTGAAATATGACGCCAGGCTCTCCCGAAACTCGTTGAGCGGCTGGATATTACTGAAGGCCTCGTACATCCGCGCATTGCGATGACCGAAGTTCCAGTAAGACACGATGAATGTGCCATCGTCCTTGAGCAGCTTCTTTATCTCGGCAAATTTCTGTGACTGGACCCCGCCGAAATACTCGAAGGCGCCCTGGGCCACGACTATATCGAATTGCTTTCCGCCGAACTCTATCGGACTCTCGACCAGGTCCGCCTCTATTAGGTTCGGCGCCGGGTCTTGTATTGCTATGTCAATCCCGTAGTAGTGGATGTTCTTGTCGAGCAGGAGTCGCAAACCCGCAGGCCCGCAGCCGACGTCGAGCAGATCGCGCTCCCTTCCCTGCGCGATCCTGTTGATCAGCCGCGCTACTTTCTGAGCTCGAGAGTGCGGCGCCGCGTACTGGCGGTTCGCATCATCCCAGAAGTCCTTCTTGTAGGACTTTCCGGTATCCCCGGCGTCGCTTCCGGTAACTTTTTCCTTGCCCATCGCTGGGTCAGTCATGGTCATCTCCAAGGCGTCGATGGGCTCGTGTGCCCGGCACCGGCTCTGATACCGCCTCCCGCAGCACAGGAGTCGTGACCGCCGGGTTCTGATACATCTCGCCACGACAATTCATAATCAGCTGGCCATTCTAGTTACCTTGCGTGATATACCTTACCGTGCCCGGCGGTTAGCTTATGCCCGGATTTCTCATCGCGGCGGACGGGACGAGCAGTGAGGCGGCCAGGGTGAGTTCGAGCAGGTACGGCGAGGGGCCGGTGAATCCGACTTCGGTGAACGAGGCGATCAGGCAGTAGGTGATCAGGAACAGGGCCAGCGCACGCTGCACTCCGCGGGGCTGGAAGTAGGCCAGCGCGAGCAGGAAGATCAGGATGGCCGCGCAGGTCACCACCCCGAACAGGCCCTGGGCCTGGTAGGAGGCGAGCCAGTTGCTGTCGATGGGCAGGCCGTTGAATGAGTCGTTGGACAGGCCGAAGCCGAAGATCTCCTGGAACTTGGTGCGCGGGGTGGCCAGCAGCGGGCCCCAGACGGCGGTCCGGCCGGTGAGGTTGGTCAGCTGCGAACTGCCCTGACCGCGGGACAGCCAGCTGGCAAGGAACCCGGACAGGGTCATGATCGCGATCGCGGCCACGGCCCCCGAGGCGGCGAGCAGCTTGCGGACCCGGGCCTTGGCCGCGATCAGGCTCAGGCCGGCGACCAGCAGGGCGGCCACCATGGCGACCAAGGCGGTCCGGGTGTGCGTCAGGATCAGGATGATCCCGGCCGCCGACACGATGACCAGGGTGACCTTGCTGCGCATCTGGCCGCAGAACCAGAGCACCGCCGTCACCCCGAAGATAACCGCCGAGTAGTGCGCGACCTGGGTGGCCGGGACGGCCCACAGCACGCCGATGAGCCGGCCCGTGCCTATCGCCTTGTTCGGCGCGAACAGCACGCCCAGCAGGACCGAGCCCAGCACCACCGCCAGCGCCTTGAGGTGGCAGCGGACCAGCAGCAGGTCGCGGCGGCCCCACCACGGCGTCAGCAGCCAGAGCGCGGCCACGAACTCGACCATCCGGAACGTCCGGTACACCTGGCCGAAGGCCTGCGGCCGCAGGGCCGTCACGACCGCCTCCGCCGCCAGCAGGAGCACCAGGCACAAGAACACGTTCGGGCGCACCACGATCTTGCGGTTGATGGTCAGCGCGACCAGGAGCGCCACCGGCAGCGCCCCCTGCGTGAGGCCCTTGCCGACGGCCCCCGGGATATGCACCAGGGCCCCGGTATACCCCATCACGTTGAGCACGAGCAGGCCCCACACGATGCCGACCCGGTGCCGCACCGAGCGGTCTCGTGCCTCCGCCGCCGGCAGCGGCACCCCGCGACCCGGACGCAGCGCGGCAACTGACGACGCACTCACCGGTCTACCACCCCTCCAGCATCCGCAAGCCCGCTACCCCAGACCGCCCGAACCGGGAAGGGAGTCCAGGAACAGTGGCGTGAGCAGAACGGATCATGAGTCGGACGGCCTCTGACCCGAGGTCTCGTCGGCCGTGACGAAAGAGGCCTCCCCGTTAGAACGCCAGCGGTCTCCCTCGGCGGCACTGCCATCGTCTTCCGGCGTCAGCACGCCGAGGCTCTCGTCGGTCTTGTCCGCGCCCATCAGAACGCCGGAGATCACCGACATTCCGGCCAGCCGTATCATTTCGCCGACGGCATGGATCCGCGCCGCCGTCGACTCCCCCGCGGTCACCATCACGACGGCGCTGTGCGCCCATCCGGCGAGGTGCTCCCCGCCGACCGACGGGTCCAGCGCCGCCAGGGTAAGCAGCAGGTCAGCCGACGCGCCGGCGGCGACCACCGGCTCGGCGGCCCGGATCCGGCCCGTGCTGGGCTGGAGCGGGCCCACCGGGACCACATCGGCAGGGTCGGGAACGATCACGGTCAGGTCCGTGCCCTGCGTGCTCACCCGCTGCACGCCGGGGTCACTGGCCCCGAGCAGACGGGCGGCCGGGGCACCGTCGCAGAGGTCGGCCACGACGACCCGCAACCCGCGCTGGGCGCACGATACGGCCAGTGATACCAGGCAGGCGGCGGGGACCTGCACGTCGTCGACCGGGACCACGGCCAGGTTCGCGGGGGCGTGCGGGCTGGACGGCACCGCGGTGTCCAGGTACGCGGCGACCCGCTTGAAGCTCATGCTCTCGGCCGCCGCCGGCCCTCCCCGCCCGCGGCCGCGCTGCACGGCACCGACACTGAGCCTGACCGGGGCGCCCAGGGCCCGCGCGACGTCATCACGCTGGCGGAGCTTGTCGGAAACGAGCGCGCCGACGATGACGATGCCCATGCCCACGGCCAGGCCGCCGAGGAGCCCGAACAGGGTGTATTCAATGAGCCGCTTGAGCCGCGAGTGCGGCGGCAGCGCGCCGCCCGGATCGAGCACCTTACTGTCGTGTACGACGCCATAGTTGGTGATCTGGCTGCTGACCTGGTTCTGGGTGTTGGATTGCTGAATCGTGGTCAGCGCGCCGGTCGCCTGGTCGGCCTGAATACGCAGGCTCCGGAGTTCGGCTTGCTGCGCGGGTGACGTAGGCTCCCCCTGTACCTGGCTGATCTTCGCCTCGATCGAGTTGACCTGCTGCTGGGCCTGATTGATCTGGTCTTGAAGCGTTCTCACCACGAGGTTCTGCGCGGCATCAACCAGGTTCGTCCGGAAGCCGAGGAATGCCGTAGCCAGGGCGTTGGCCCGCCGTACCGCCTCGGTGGCCGACGGCGCGCTGACCGTGATGACGAGCACCCGGTCGGTGGGGGCGGTGACCGTGTACGAGGCCTGGAAGCTGCTGACGGCCTCCCGTAGCCCCAGTTGGGTCAGGGCCTGTCCGGCCACCGCACGGCTCTCCGCAATGGACTGCTCGTTGAGTATGGGTGCGCCGGAGGCCTCGCCGGGTGCGGCCTGCGGCGTGAGCAGGAGCGACGTCGACGCCTGATAGGTGGCATGAGACTTCATCGCCAGACCGATTCCGAGCAGCATCCCCAGCACGGCGAAGATGACCCAGAACCGTCGCCTGCGTCGCAGGGTCGCCTTGATGAACGCGAGGTTCGTGACCCCGGTACCCCGATCGGCGGCGCGATCGTCACCGTATGCGTACTCGTCTGTGCCCAGGAGCTCAAACAGGTGATCACCGTCGTACATAACGAGCATCCCCTACGATCGTGTCTTCGTTGTCTCGTCACCATGGCCTCCCGGCCAGGCGTGTCGGCATGTTCATCTGGGTTGGCCGCGCCAGCTGGGGAAGGCGGCCGGTGGTGGGGTCGGCCGGGTCCGGATCCGCGACGAGGATACCGGCTAGGCGGCGGTCGTCGGCGGCGGCGCTGGCCGCCATCCGGGCCAGCTGCTCGGCGGTGGCCGCGCCCGCCGAGACCCCGAGAACCATGGCGTCCGTGCGTATCAGGTGGCCCAGCTGCGGGGTCTGGCCGTCCACGACGGCGACGACGACGGTCAGCACCGCGTCCGGCGGCTGGTCCGGGTGGTCGCCCTCGGCGGAGATGACCTGCAATCGGCCCGATCGTCTCGCCGATGGCGAGGCCGCGGCCCGCAGCGCCGCCACCATCTTGGTGTCCGGCGTCTCCGTGTCCGGCCGGGGGCCGATGACCAGCGCCGTCGGGATGCCCAGGGAAGCGGCGAAGGCCGCGAGGTGCGGGCCGAGGGCCAGCGCCCGCTGGTCGAAGGAAAACGACAGGACGCTGAGGGACGAACGGGCACCGCTGTCCGGCGCGATCTCGGCCAGCCCCAGGTCGCTGAGGGCACTGCGCAGGCGGAACGCGTCGGCGGCGCTGGGTTCATAGTCGTCGAGGAGCCGGCTCCAGCGGGCGCCACCGGTCGGGTGGCGGACGGAGACGGAGGCCAGGACGGGTACGCCGATCGCGTCGGCTATCAGGTCGCGCTGGCGTAGTCGCCGGTCGCTGCGGCCGATCGCCAGCACTACGACGGATCCGATCAGGGCCCCCAGCAGGGCGCCGAGAATTCCGGTGGAGAGCAGGCGGACGAGCAGCCGCGTGTCCGTGGCGTTCGTCGCATGCTGCATGATCTGCGCCGGCGCCTGGCCGTTCGGCGCATTCGGGGAGTCAACGTAGGCGACGAAGCTGTCCGCCAGCGCGTTTGCCATCTCCTCGGCCTGGGTGGCGGATCCGGCCTGGGCGGTGATCGAGAGGAGGTTCGTGGTCAGGCCGGTGACCTCGATATGGCTGCGCAGGGCGTGCGCGGACATGGCCGGCTTGATGCCGGGCAGTGCCCCCTCCAGAACGGGGTTGCTGTCCGCGATCAGGATCTGCGCCCCCGTATTACTGATGGTCGCGGGCAGCACGACCAGCGCGGTGGCGGCGTGCATCGGCGGGTTGAGCGCGGTCAGCGCGGCACCTGCCGCAAAGCCCAGGGCGGCGGCGACCCCGACGGTGGCCAGCCGCCGCCGCAGGATCTGCAGGGAAATCCTCAGATCCAGCGGCTCGCTCGTCATCTGGTCTCCATCTGATCCCCTGGGCTCTCCGTGGCCAGCGGATTGGCTGCATACCGGGTAATGGCGGGTGCGTACAGGAAACGATCTGCGGTGGTACCGACGTCAAGGAATTCTAGCCGCGTCATGAGGGGTACATCGGGCGCGGAACGTCCCTGGCCGAGGAGCGTGACCGCCGGAACGCGACGCCCCAGGCCGTTGGAGTACCACCCGAGGATGGGACCGGTCTCGCCCCGGTGCAGGCTCCACCGCAGGAGCTGAGGCAATTCCAGCCGTGCGCTGCCGCAGGTGGACGCGCGAGACCACCGCAGGACCGCGCATGTGTCGTACATCTCCGCCTCGACATCCGGGCCGAGGTGGAAGGCGAGACGGATATCGTGCTGCCCGCCGAGGATCTCGTCGACGATGTCGACGGTGCGGCAGGCCCGGTCCAGCCGGACCGTGCGGCGGTGCCGGGCTGGCGGCTGAAGGGCCAGGTAGCCGTCGTGTTCCGCGGTCCATTCGACGGCGTCGCCGATGTCCTGGACATCAATTTCCCTGGCGTTGGCGTGACGCAGCCACAGGAAGGGACCGCCTTCGCTGGACTGGTTCTGACCATCGAACTCGACGGTGTTGTGGGCGATCGTGGAACGGAAATAGGAGCGCCATTCGGGCTCGCCGTGGTAGCAGTAGGTGCCCGGATCCGCGAGGACATCAACGCCGCCGTACCGTACCTCGACGGACAGCGCGTCGGCGTGGGCATGGGCCGCGATGCTGAGATACCCGTGCGGGCCCCCGTCGCAACGGCACCAGATCTCTGGCTCCCGGTCACCCGTCGTGCGCAGCACGGTCGTCCCGGCATCCGGGAATTGCCACGGCCGCTGCGCGGGCCTGCCGGTGACTTCACGGGCTGCCCCGGGCATGGCGCCGATGATCGTGCTGCTCGCGTCCGCCGATACGCGTGGCCACCAGTCGAGCCGGCCGAACAACGCGCCCCCCAGTGCCAGCAGGGACGGCCAGCGGTTGGCCACGGGCGCGTCGAGCAGCAGGGCCCGTCCCTCGTCGCCGTCACCCTGGCGGGGCGGGCGCAGTCGCTCGTCGAGCAGCGCTGCGCCACTGTCGACCATCGCGCACAGCCGCTGCCAGGCGACCGTGCTCAGCGGGTGCCCGGCCGCCTCGGCCTCGATCGCGGCCAGCAGGCCGAGTTCCGCGACGAAACACTGGTAGTCCGTGGCGAGCTCGCGGCCGATACCTGACGGGAAGGTGTTGCGGACAAGCTCGCGCTCGAGAAGCCGGGCGGACGCCAGGCGCCAGCGGTCACTGTCCGCGAACCAGGGGAAGGCGCAGCTGGCCACCAGTTGCCCGGCCGCCTCGGCGATGACGTGGTTGTTGGCCGACGAGCCTCTGCTCCTGAAGGCCGACAGGTACTGCTGATGCCAGCGGATCTGGCGGACCACGAGCTCGTCGTTCTCGAAGATGCCGGCGACCTCGGGCCATTCATTCAGCAGCCGCCTGATCCAGGTCAAGCTGATCAGGCGGATGCCGATCTCGATGCCGCTCGTCCAGTGCACACCAGACAGGAACGGGTTCTCCGTCGCCCAGGAGCGCAGCTGGTCGGCCAGCCGTCGTGCGTACGCCTCGTCGCGGCTGAGGAACCAGGCCGTGGCCAGCAACGTCAGGTGCTGCAGGCGAGAGATTTCCCAGATCTGCTTGACGTTCCCGGTCTGTGCCTCCGAGCGGTGGTTGATGCGGAACGCGTAGCGGTCAGCGGGGGCGCGGCGCTGGGTCACCGGGTCGCGGAACCAGTCAGGTTGCACCATGTCGGTCCGGACGACGCCCAGCACCTCCCACTCGCCCTGCAGCAGCTGGTCCGCGGCCGCCAGCACGGCCGCGGCGGCCTCGGCCGGCACCAGCTTGCCGGTCTGGGGCGGCAGGACGGCGGTGAACCGCCGCTCGCCGGTGGGTACGGCTACGCCGGCGTCAACCTGCCCGCGACGCACCTGCCGGCCCGACCATGCCGCCTGGAGCGCATGGTCGTGGGCGCGCCAGGCGACCTCGGCCGGCGACATCCGGGCCAGCCTGCGTGCGTACCAGCCGAGCCGCGCGCTCACACCCGCTCCGGTTCCCCGCTCGACAGGCTCCTACCCACGGCCAGGGTCGCCCGGGTCGTGGCGACCAGGGAGTCGAGCGAAATGGGCATCGCGCCGCCGGTCCGTACGGCCTCGACGAAGCGGGCGACCTGCTGCTGCTGGCCCTTGTCCTGGCTACCGCGCGATCGCGTGGTGTTCTTGCGTCGTCCGGCCCAGACCGTGGCCTGCTTGAAGTTGTCGAGCCGGGCGCTCCGGCCGCCGGCCGCGGCGTCCAGGGTCTCCTTCGGGTAGCGGGCATTTCCGCCTGTGACATACGTGATGGTTCCGGTGGAGCCGTTCTGGAACCGGACCGTGGCCTGCAGGTCGTCGTGCTCCGGGCCGGGTACCGCGTAGACCTCGCGCGGGAGACTGTCGGCCCACCAGCCGAGCGTGTCGATGAAGTGGCCGCCTTCACCGGTGAAACGCGAGCCCTCGAGTTCCTCGTTGCGGTACCAGCTGTCGTCACCGAGCTGGCCGGCGTTCACCAGGTAACGGGCCACCGAGCTAGCGCCCGGCTGGCCGAAGAGCGACCTGAGCTGCGTCAGCATGGGCGCGAACCGGCGGTTGAAGCCCACCATGAGCCGGTCGTTGCCGGTGCTGGCCACGACGTCGATGATCCGCTGCACCTCATCGTCGGTCAGCGCCAGCGGCTTTTCCACGAAGACCGCCTTCCCCGTCTCCAGGGCCCGGCAGACCAGGTCGGCGTGGGTGTGATGGCGCGTCACGATGAAGATCGCGTCCAGCGACTCGTCGTCGAGCACGGCCTGGGCCGTGGTCGAGGCGGTCGTGAAGCCGAACCGGCGCTGCGCGTTGACCGCGGATAGCGAGCGCGTGGTCGCCACGTGGGCCAGGCGGACGGTATCGAGCCGGGCCAGGTGCGGAAGCAGCATCGATGAGGCGTAGTTCCCCGCCCCGATGAACCCGATTACCATCTCCTTCCCCGCAGTACCGCGCGGGGTGGAGCGAGTCGCCGGGACCAGGCGGCTCGCGGCCGGCGGCTGGCTGTCTTGCGGCTCGGCGGGATATTCGAGCAGGACCCCGACGGCTGACAGCGAGCCGGCCGCCAGATCGCTGTAGACCGAGGTCGCGCGGTCCAGCGGGAAGATGCCGGAGACGAGCGACTCCACTTCGATGTCCGTGCGAGCGATGAGGTCGAGGAAGCACTCCAGGTTGCGCCGTTCGGTCCAGCGCACGTAGCCCGCCGGGTAATCGATGCCCTCGAGCTCGTAACGGTCGTCGTACCGGCCCGGTCCGTAGGAGCGCGAGAAGCGGACGTCCAGTTCCTTGTCGTAGTAAGCGTTCCAGGGCAGATCCAGCCGGGTCTTGCCGATATCCACCACCCGGGCCCGGTCCCGGGCCAGCCTGGCCGCGACCTCCACCGGCCCGTTGGACGATCCGCCCGCGGCCAGGAGTATGTGGTCGGCCCCGCGCCCGTCGGTGATCTCGGCGAGCGCCTGCTCTACGGCGTCCACGCCTTCCGGGGTTGGAGCCGCGCAGGCCAGCGCGCCAGCCTTCTCCGCCAGCCTGCAGCGGTCCTCGATCGTGTCCAGCCCGACCACCCGGACCCCGGCGGCGATCAGCAGGCGGACGACGAGCTGACCGACGAGCCCGAGGCCGATGACGCACGCGGCGTCGCCCAGCTGGACCTCGGCCCGCCTTACGCCCTGCATGGCGATCGCCCCAACGGTGGCGAAGGCGGCATGCTCGGGCGAGACGCCCTGGGGCACGGGGACGCACAGGTTGACCGGGATCCAGTTGTACTCGGCGTGCAAGGCGTACTCATTGCCCGCGGCGGCGACAAGCTGGCCGACCTGGAACTCCTCGGCGCCCCGGCCCACCTCGGTCACCACGCCGCACAGCGAATAACCCAGCGGCGTGTAGGAGTCGAGCCGGTTCATGACCTTCTTGTAGGTCGTGACCGCGCCCTGCTGCGCAACCGAGTCCAGGACCTTGCGCACCTGATCCGGGCGCGCCCGCGCCTTGCCGACCATGGACATCTTGGCCTCGGTCATCTTCATCACCTCCGTACCGGTGGAGATGAGCGAGAAGAGCGACCGGACCAGGACGCCGCCCGGACGGCACACCGGGGCCGGAACGTCGAGGACGGTCAGTTCCCCGGACTTGTAGTTCTGCGCTATCTGCTTCATCGTGTCCTCGGGTCGACTGGGCGATCGGCGTGCGCCGCCGGTACTCGTGTCACTGTGTTCGCTGCTGCCAGGCCGTGATGCCGCACCGCTCAGCCTCCGGTTCGTTCGAGGGCCTTGCCGTCGCCGAGGAGCCGCCGGTAGACATCGAGATAGGCGCGCTCCTGGTGGCCCCAGGCCAGCTCCTGCTCGACCCGGGCCCGCCCGAGCTTGCCCAGCAGGGAGCGCCGGGGCTCGTCGTCCATGAGCCTGACGATCGCCGCGGCATAGTCGCGCACGTCATTGGGCTCGGCGTACTCCGCGGCATCTCCGGCCGAAACGCGGGTCTCGTGCAGGTCGAACGCGACAACGGGAAGCTCAAAGGCCATGTATTCCATCGTCTTGTTCATGGTGGACACGTCGTTGAGCGGGTTCTTCGGATCCGGCGACAGACCCAGGTCCGCGGTGGACATGATCCGGGCGACGAGTTCGTCAGGCACCCGGCCGGTGAACTCCACATGTCCCGCGAGCCCCAGCTGATCCCGCAGTGCGACCAGGTCATCGAAACAGTCACCCGAGCCGATCAGCGTGAAGGCAATGTCGTCGCGATGGAATTCGTGCACCACGATGGCGGCCGCCCGGACGATGATATCGACACCATCCTGCGGCCCCATGACGCCGATGTAGGCCGCCAGGTACCGCCGGCCGCGCCGCAGCTCCGGCTCCGCCGGGCCGCGTCGCAGCCGTTGCGGATCCGGGCCGGTGCGGACGACCGTGACGTCGGCCGGCGACTTGCCGCTGCGGTTGACCGCAATGCTCTGATAGGAGCCGTTAGTGGAGATCACCTGGTCCGCGGTGCGGTGAGTTCTGCGCTCCAGGGCCCGCAACGCCCGATAGGGCAGTTTCGGGCCGTCGGGAAAACGGGACTCGTACAGCTCGGGGCACAGGTCGTGGTGATCGAACACGAACCGGGTCCCGTCGAGGAGGCGGAGCGCCTGAGCGATCGGCCAGAATATGTCGGGCGGGTTGCACGCCTGGAAGATCGCGAACCGTCCGGATCGTCGTGCCTTGAACGACAGCCAGGCCGTCGCGGCGAACGAGTATCCGTATTCCATGATGAACCCGAGCTTGCTGCCGCCGGGCGCGTACGGCCGGTACTTGTACAGCTGCACCGAGTCGACCAGCTGATAAGCCGGGTCCCCTTTGCCCTTGGGACACACGACCGCGACCTCGTAGCCGTCCGCGACGAGGGCCTGGCACTCGAGCCACACTCGCCGGTCGAAGGGCACCGGAAGGTTCTGGACGATGATGAGGACGCGGCTCACCAGCCGGTCCCCTCACAGCTGATGACCAACGCGGCCGGCGCTGCACCCTTCATCACATCTACTCGCTTCTGTGTCCGTTGCGTACCTTGCTCGGGCATGTGTCCATAAGAGTCCCGGGCCGACAGCGGTGATACGGCAAGTGCCGGACGGGGCTAGGCGGTGTTAGCCGGTCGTCGCGGGGTGGTATCACGCCCGGCCGTGGAAGATCCCGTGATATGACGGGCCGGGCCGGCCGCCCGGCAGTTGCTCAGGATCTGGTGGGAGTGGCCGCATGAAGGTACTCGTCGCAGGTGATCGCGGCTACATCGGAGTCGTCCTGGTGCCGTTTCTGCGTGCGGCCGGGCACCAGGTCGACGGGCTGGACCTCGGCCTGTACGAGGGGTGCGATTTCGGCCCGGGCCCGGGAGATGCCGGCCCGCGCCCGGCCCGCGATATCAGGGATGCCGCCGCGACCCAGCTGGCCGGCTACGACGCGGTCATCTGCCTGGCCGCGCTGTCCAATGACCCGCTGGGTGACCTTAATCCGGCGGCGACATACTCGGTGAACCTGGACGGGACGCTACGCCTGGCCCGGGCGGCCGGGCAGGCCGCCGTGACGCGGTTCCTGTTCGCGTCGTCGTGCAGCCTGTACGGCGCGGCCGGCTCGGCCGCCGTGGCGGAAGACGCGGACCTGTTCCCGGTCACCCCGTACGGGGCGGCCAAGGTGGCGGCCGAGCGTGAGCTGTCGCTGCTGGCCGGCGACGCGTTCAGCCCGACCTGCCTGCGGATCGCCACCGCCTATGGCGTCTCGCCGCGGCTGCGGCTTGACATCGTAGTGAATAACCTCACCGCGATAGCGGTGACCGCCGGGCAGGTCCACCTGGAAAGTGACGGGTCGTCGTGGCGCCCGCTGGTACACGTGCAAGACATCTGCCGGGCGTTCCTGGCCGCGCTGGAGGCTCCGCGCGAGCTCGTGCATGACCAGGCCTTCAACGTCGGCCGGGCCCAGGACAACGTTCAGATCCGCGACCTGGCCGAGCTGGTCCGCGGCGCCGTGCCCGGTTCCGCGGTCTCTTTCGCCGACGGCGCCGAACCCGATATACGCAACTACCGGGTGGATTTCTCGAAGCTCAACGACACTTTCCCCGACCTTGACCTGCGCTGGCAGGTACGGGATGGGATCGATGAGCTCGCGCGTGCCTACACTGAGCACGGGATGACGTACGACGACTTCAACTCATCGCGGTTCGTGCGGCTCCGGCGGATCCGTGACCTGCTGTCCGCCGGCCTGCTCGACGACATGCTGCGCCGGGAGGCCACGGGATACCTCTCGGCCGCGGCCGCCGAGACCGCGCCAGACGGCAGCTGACGTAGTTGCCCGGCTCCGGTTGAGCTCAAACAGATAGTGACGGTCAGAATCGTGTTCGATCGGATACGCCAGCGAGCGGGGGCCCTGCTCCCGAGGCGATTGACGGCGATGCCCTGGCAGCTGGCCAGCCAGGCCGGCCGCCGCCTCGGCTGGGGTGTCGCGGATCAAGCGGTGTCGAGTATCACCAACTTCGCGGTCAACATCTACATCGCCCGCGAGCTCGGGGCCGTCCAGTACGGCGCCTTCGGCCTCGCGTACGTCACCTACGGGTTCGCGCTCAACGCGTCGCGCGGCCTGGCCACCGACCCGCTGCTGGTCAGGTTCAGCGGCATGAACCTTCCGATCTGGCGTCGTGCCGTCAGGAGCTGCACCGGCACGGCCGCGGTCGTCGGCCTGGTAATGGGAGCCTGCGCGCTGGTCGCGGCGCTGGCGCTGAACGGCACGACCAGGCTGGCCTTCATCGCACTGGGACTGACCCTGCCCGGGCTGTTGCTCCAGGACAGCTGGCGATTCGCGTTCTTCGCGCTGGGGCGCGGCAGCCAGGCGTTCCTCAACGACGTGTTCTGGGCGGTCGCGATGATCCCCGCCCTGATATTCCTGAAGCTAACCGGCCATGCGGACGTGTTCTGGTTCGTCTTCGCCTGGGGCGCCACGGCGACCTTCGCGGCCGCCATCGGCCCTTTGCAGGCGCGGGTCATGCCGAAGCTGACTGGCGCATGGGGCTGGATGTCGCGGCAACGTGACCTCGGGACGCGTTACCTCGCGGAAGGCACCTCCAACAGCGGCGCGGTGCAGCTGCGCACCTACGGCCTGGGCATCATCCTGGGCCTGGCCGCCCTCGGCTACGTGCAGGCGGCCAATACGCTGATGGGCCCGCTCCAGATCCTGATCTACGGAATGGGGCTGGTCGCCTTGCCGGAGGCCGCCCGGATCCTGCGCCGCTCGCCCCGGCACATGCCGGTGTTCTGCGGAATGCTCAGCGCCGGACTCGTTCTGCTCGGATTCATCTGGGGAGTCGCGCTGCTCGTGCTGCTGCCGAGAGGGCTGGGGGACTGGCTGCTGAAATCGTTGTGGCGGCCGGCCTACCCGCTCGTCTGGCCGACCGCGCTGTATTTCATGGGCTGGTGCGCCAGTGTCGGCGCGGGCACGTGGCTGCATGCGCTGGCCGCCGCCCGGCGGAGCCTGCGCGCGGCGGTGGTCAACTCGGCCTGCCTTCTCGTATTTTCCCTGGCCGGGGCGGCCGTGGCCGGAACGCGCGCGTCAATCTACGGTGCCGCGGTCGGGACCTGGATCGGCGCTGTTTACACCTGGTGGCAGGTGCGCGGGGCGGTACGGGAGTACAACGACGGGCAGGCCGGTAACGGGGGCCAGCAGGTAAAGCGCCGCCGGGGGGCTGAGCCGAAAGTCAGCGCCCAAGCCGGGACCGGCTGAATGTATCAAAACAGGACCCAGCGCGCTCATGTGAATGCGTTCTGACGGCCCTCGTGAATTGCGAGCGGCAGCAGGTCGGGTAGGCGCTCTGGAATCGCCCGAGGCCGGCGCTTCGCGGGAGTCATATCATGGTGCCCACCCGACTCCGGACGGGGTGAGGTGTCGGAGATTCAGGTGGAGGCCAGATGAGCGAGCAGGCGCTGAACCTGCGACGATCCGTCAATGTCGTGCGGCGGCGCAAGTTCCTCGTCGGCAGCGTGACCGCAGTGGGCCTCCTCCTTGCCTGTGGTTATTCCGTGAAACACCCGCCGATGCTCTCGAGCAACGCGCAGGTCGTGCTCCCGGCCGCGGTCAAGACGGCGGGGGCAGCCACCGGCCCTGGCGCGGGCGTCGCGACCGATGGTGGTCCCGATCCCTATATGGCGACCCAGATCTGGATCGCGGGCAGTGACCCGGTGCTTTCTAGCGCGCTGCCACACGCCAGCCCGGCCATGTCGCTTCAGGTGCTGCGCACCAAACTCCACATCACGAGCCCGGCCACCGGCATCCTCTCGATCAGCGCCCAGGGCCGGACCGCCGCGCAGGCAGAAGCTACCGCCAACGCCGTCGCCGAAAGCTATACCGCCTACGTGGGTTCGAGAGCCAGCCTGGCCGGGCTGGTGTCGGCACACGTGCTCGACGCGGCCGGAACCGCCAGCGGGACAGCCGCGATAAAGCAGCTGATCATTTACGGCATCCTCGGCGGGATACTCGGAGCGCTGATCGGAATCATCGTGGCGCTCGTCATCAGCCGCCGTGACCGGCGCCTGAGAGAGTGTGACGAGATAGCGGGTTCCATCGGGATTCCCGTCCTGGCGTCGTTCCCTGCCGATCATCCACGCGACCCGGCCGGGTGGGGGAAGCTGCTGGAAGATTACAGGCCGGCCGACTTGGACGCCTGGCGCCTGCGCAACGCGCTGCGCCAGCTGGGCATGGTCGGCTTCAATGTCAACGGTGACGACGCCGGCAGTTCCTCACTCGCCGTCGTGTCGCTTTCCTCCGATCCGGGCGCCCTGGCCGTCGGCCCCCAGCTGGCGGTCTTCGCGGCCTCCCTGGGGATTTCCACCACCCTGGTCATCGGCACGCAGCAGGATACGGGGGCCACGGCGACGCTGCGAACCGCATGCGACGTGGCACCGCCCGCCTCCTCGAAGCGATCCAGCTACCTGCGGGTTGCCGTCTCCGATGGCGGCCCGGCCACCCGGCTACCCGGAGCCGCGCTGACCATAGTGGTCGCCGTCGTCGACGCCCAGGCTCCGCAGGTGGCCGAAACGATGCGCGCGACCACGACCGTTCTCGGCGTCTCGGCGGGCGCCATAACCGCTGAGCAACTGGCGCGGGCCGCATCGAGCGCGGCCGCCGACGGCCGGGAAATCGACGGGATCCTGGTGGCGGACCCGGAATCGACCGACCACACCACCGGTCGCAATCCCGAGCCGCCCGGGGCGATCCAGCCCAGCGTCCCCCGGCGGCTGCGAGGCTTGACCACCGAGATAAGACGGTAAAGGGGTCTCCATTTAACCGGAGTAGCCACAAGATCTTGATCACGGCTGATCGCCAGACCACAGCATCTTGTACTGAATGCTCGTTTAGTCCGCTCAAGTGGAGAGCCCGGAGACGGTAAATGAGCGGGCTTGCGCGCTGACATGGCCTGATGCCATGGGCGATGGTATATGCGGGCGATTCCGGCAGCGTCAGGTGACGAGCTTCGCGGATCGGATCCCAGGAGAGTTCAGCTAAGGCATGAGATTGCGTGCCAGCCCCGGTGCCGCGGAAAAGAGCAGCGGGTTCTCCCGCGGCAGGCGACGGGCATTCGCTGCGGTCATGGCCCTGATCGCGGCGTTCCTCCTGGTCACGGCGCGGCTATTCGTGTGGCCCGCGGAGGGCATGCCGGCCAGCGTCAGCGCGATCGTCATGCTCGCCGGACCGGGTGATCGGCTGCCCGTCGCGCTGCGGCTGGCCCGGGAGCACCGGGCGCCGATACTCGTTGTCTCCCAGGGCTGGCAAGGCTACGGAGGACCATGCCCGCCCGCGGTGCCGGGCGTCAAACTCATGTGCTTTAACCCGAACCCAGGTAATACCCGCGGAGAGGCGGAATTCGCCGGCCGGCTCGCGCAGCGGTATCACTGGCGCTCAATGGTCCTCGTCACTACGAGGGCGCAGGACACCCGGGCCCGGATAATAACCGAGCGCTGCTTCGGCGGCTCGGTCTATGTCATCACGGCGCCCCTGCCGGCTAGCTCCTGGCCCTACCAGATCGCCTATGAATGGGGAGCACTGATGAAGGCGCTGGTCGTGCAGCGAACCTGCTGACCGCCGGTGGCTCACCGGCGTGGCCCGCGCCCGGAGGCCCTCCGCTCTAC
>Ga0335081_10009007_pt1 | contig 16026 bp, 11 predicted proteins | sample Lox_Sample_35_FD_206713 | JGI IMG/M metagenome (GOLD analysis project Ga0335081, IMG submission 206713) | Soil microbial communities from Loxahatchee National Wildlife Refuge, Florida, United States - Lox_Sample_3.5 | ecosystem: Environmental > Terrestrial > Soil > Wetlands | place: USA... | reverse complement strand
GTATCGGGTCAAGCAGCCCGGTGTACGTCGCCGGGTTGCTCCGGCGCGAGCCCCGGATCGCGCGCTGGTCCATCGACACCACGCCCGCGTCGGCCGGGATCGACCCGTGCACGAGCGAGCTCTTGCCTGACCCGGCGACGCCGGTGATGACGACAAGCACCCCGAGCGGGATGTCGACGTCGACGTCACGCAGGTTGTGCAGGCTGGCGCCGCGGATCTGCAGCGCGCCGGCAGGCGTCCGCAGCTTGTCCTTCACGGCAGCCCGATCGCCGAGATGGCGGCCGGTGATGGTTCCGCTGGCCCGCAGCCCTTCGACGGTGCCCTCGAAGCAGACGGTGCCGCCCGCGGTGCCGGCCCCAGGGCCGAGGTCGACGACGTGGTCGGCGATCTCGATCGTCTCCGGCTCATGCTCGACGACGAGCACCGTGTTGCCCTTTTCCCTGAGCAGCAACAGCAGGTCGTTCATCCGCGCGATGTCATGAGGGTGCAGGCCCGTGGTGGGCTCGTCGAAGACGTAGGTGACGTCGGTGAGTGAGGAGCCGAGCTGGCGGAGCATCTTGACGCGCTGCGCCTCGCCGCCCGACAGCGTGGCAGAAGGCCGGTCGAGCGAGAGGTAGCCAAGCCCGATCTCGGCGAACGAGTTCAGCGTCTGCTGCAACGCCGTGAGCAGTGGTGCCACCGACGCCTCCGCGACGCCGCGCACCCACTCCGCCAGGTCGCTGATCTGCATCGCGCATGCGTCGGCGATGCTGATCCCCTTGATCTGTGAGGAACGGGCAGCTTCGCTGAGCCGGGTTCCGCCGCACTCAGGACATGCGGCGTAGGTGACCGCGCGCTCCACGAACGCGCGGATGTGCGGCTGCATCGCCTCCTTGTCCTTGGACAGCATCGACTTCTGTATCCGCAGGATCAGGCCCTCGTAGGTCATGTTGATGCCCGCGATCTTCATCCTCACCGGCTCGTGGTGAAGGAAGTCGTGCAATTCCTTCTTCGTGTACTCGCGGATCGGCTTGTCCGGGTCGTAGAAGCCCGAGGCGGCGTAGAGGCGTGAGTTCCAGCCGCCCCCGGTATAGCCGGGTACGGTGATCGCGCCCTCGTTGAGCGACTTGGAGTCGTCGAAGAGCTGGATGAGGTCTAGATCGGTGACCATGCCTCGGCCTTCGCAGCGCGGGCACATGCCGCCCAGCCGGCTGAAGGTCGCTCGCACGGCCTTGCGGTCGCCCCGCTCGACCGTGATCGCACCGCTCGCCCGTACCGAGGGGACGTTGAAGGCGAACGCGCTCGGGGAGCCGATGTGCGGCTCCCCGAGCCTGCTGAACAGGATGCGCAGCAACGCGTTCGTGTCAGTGACTGTGCCGACCGTGGATCGCGGGTCGCTGCCCAGCCGCTGCTGGTCGACGAGGATCGCGGTCGTCAGCCCTTCGAGCACGTCGACCTCGGGCCGGCTGAGCGTCGGCATGAAGCCCTGCACGAAGGCGCTGTACGTCTCGTTGATCAGCCGCTGGGACTCCGCGGCGATCGTGTCGAACACCAAAGAGCTCTTGCCCGAGCCTGAGACGCCGGTGAAGACCGTCAGCGCACGCTTAGGGATCTCGACGCTGACGTCCTTGAGGTTGTTCTCGCGGGCGCCGAGCACCCGGATCACGTCGTGGCGGCCGGCCGCGTGCGGCGCAGCCGATTGCGCCTGCGTCCTCGTGGTCATGCTCAAGTCTCCATCTGCTCCGCGGGGGGTGAGGGGCTGGCAGCTACCGGTCCTGAAGCAGCCCGAGCACGTTGCCGTCTGGGTCGGTGACGGTGGCCACCAGGCGGCCGCCGCCGACGTCCCGCACGGGATCCTTCAGGGTCGCGCCCGCGGCGGTCACCTCGGCCAGCTTCGCCTCGATGTCCGGCACGTGCCAGTAGGCCACGGGCGAGGTCATGCCCTGCGCCGCGCCGCCGGGCACCAGCCCGATGTGCTGGCCCGCGGCCTCGTAGCCGACGTAGAAGGACGCGTCGTGCTGCGGCGGCATGCCGAGCAGGGCGGTGTACACCGGCTTGGCCTTCTCCAGATCGGACACCGGATGCAGCACGGTCTTGATTCCCTGGGTGGAAGAGTCTGTCATGATCACTCCTGATCTCGTGGGTCACGTCGACCCGGTGCGGTCGTGCTAGGACGACGATGGCCATGCTATGAGCGCCCTGGTGACCCGCGCTTCTCCAAAACTGCTCACTTCCGGTCGGCCGTTCAGCTGCCGCGGCGGCGGAAGCGGCCCGGGCTGTGGAGAATAGAAGGGTGAGTGCCGACATCGACGAGCTGCGTCGGCTCCGCCGCGCGCGCGACCGGATGGACCGAGAGTACGCGCAGCCGCTCGACGTCCCGGCGCTCGCCCGTACGGCGCTGATGTCTCCGGCGCACTTCAGCCGCCGGTTCCGCGAAGCGTACTCCGAGACGCCGTACTCCTACCTGATGACCAGACGGATCGAGCGGGCGAAGGCGCTGTTGCGCCGGGGCGACCTCAGCGTGACCGATGTCTGCTTCGCTGTCGGCTGCACGAGCCTCGGCTCCTTCTCCGCCCGGTTCACCGAGCTCGTGGGCGAGACGCCAACGGCCTACCGCGCGGGTGACCACAGTGCGCTCGCGAGCGTGCCCGGCTGCATCGCCAGGGACCTCACCCGCCCGATCCGCGAGCAGGGCAAGGTCGGAGCGACGCGCGGACGCTGACTCCCTGGCCTGCCAGGCCCGCCCGCGACGTGGGCATTCGGGCGACATGGGGATACTTGAGGCATGACGCAGCCTTCCAGCCCTGTCGACCGCGTCCTCTCCGGCCTGCGGGAGGCCGGCTACCTGGCGGACACCACCATCGCCACGGTCGTCCACCTGGCTGCCGAGCTCGGCAAGCCGGTCCTTGTCGAGGGCCCGGCGGGGACCGGCAAGACGCAGCTCGCGAAGAGCGTCGCGCTCGCGGCCGGAAAGAGGCTGATCAGGCTGCAGTGTTACGAGGGGCTTGACGAGTCCAAGGCGATCTACGAGTGGGACTACCGCCGTCAGCTGCTCCATCTCCAGCTGCACCAGGGCGGCGCTACCGAGAGCCTGACCGAGGCGGGGATCTTCGGCGAGGAGTTCCTGCTGAGCAGGCCGCTGCTCGCCGCGATCCGCTCAAAGGACCCGGTGGTGCTGCTGCTCGACGAGGTGGACAGGCTCGACATCGAGTCAGAGGCGCTGCTGCTCGAGGTGCTCTCTGAGTACCAGATATCGATCCCCGAGCTCGGCACCGTGACGGCTCGGCACATCCCGCAGGTCTTCCTCACCTCGAACAACAGCAGGGACCTGTCCGAGGCGCTCAAGCGGCGCTGCCTGTTCCTGCATCTGGGTTATCCCACCGTGGAGCGGGAAGCCGAGATAGTCAGGCTGCACGTGCCCGAGATGGCCGCGCACCTGGCCAGCGAGGTTGCCGAGCTGGTCGCGCTGCTGCGCAAGGCCGACCTGAAGAAGCCGCCGTCCATCGCCGAGACGCTGGACTGGGCCAGGACGCTGCTCACGCTCGGCGCTACCGACGTCACCGACGAGGTGACCAGGCAGACGCTGTCGGTGCTGCTGAAATACGAGCGCGACATCGACACCGCGCTCGCTGAGCTCGGATCCGGCCGGGCCTGAGCAGGGACGCGGCCTCGTGCAGGAGATGCTGGCGACGCTGGTCGACGAGCTGAGGAACGTCGGGATCGGCGTGTCCCTTGGCGAGCATCTGGACGCCGCGCACGCGCTGTCGAGGATCTCGCTGCAGGACAAGGAGGTCGTACGCGCGGCCCTGCAGTGCGCGCTGATCAAGAACCCTGAGCATGCCAGCACGTTCAGCCTGCTGTTCGAGCTGTATACGGCGGGAACGCATCAGCCAGGGGCCGACCTGATCGCAGCGATGACCGACCAGGAGCTGCGGGACACCCTGCGCGCCGTGATCGGCTCGGACGACGACCTCGTCAGGCGGCTGCTGGCGGACGAGTACGTCCGGCGGTTCGGTGGGCTCGAGCCAGGCAGCGCGGTCGCCGGGGTGTTCGCCACCATCGCGGTCAACGAGGCAGCCGACCTCGACGCCATCGGTGGCGAGCTCGCCGCGGGCGGCTCCGATGATCTGGACGCGGTCGGCGGCGGCGGTGGTGGCGGTGGCGGCCAGGGCCTCGGCGGCGGCTCGGGCTCCGGCTACCGGGGCAGCCTGCGGGCCAGGCTGGACGCGGCAGCGGCCGAGCGGAAGATCGCGGGTTTCCGAGCCGACCTGCAGGCCGCGGTGCGCCGGGCCCTGGTCGCCGACCGCGGCGCCCGGGCGGTGCGGGCCACGATGCGGGTCGGGCTGGCCGAGGACATCGATATCGCCAGCGCATCCGCCACCGAGCAGGCGGCGATGGCGACCGCGATCGGGCCGCTTGCGCAGCAGCTCACCCACGTGCTGGCACAGCAGGCCATCTACCGCAAGCGCAAGCTCAGCATCCGCGGCACGCTGCAGCGCGCCATGGGCACGGGCGGAGTGCCGTTCCGGCTGGCCACCGAGCCGGCCAGGCCGCCCAAGCCCGAGATCGTGGTGCTCGCCGACATGTCGGGCTCGGTGTCGGCGTTCTCCAGGTTCACGCTCGACCTGCTGATCGCGCTGGACAGCCGGCTCTCCAGGCTCAGGGTCTTCTCGTTCGTTGACGGCCTCGCTGACATCACAGGCCTGGTGCGCGAGGCGCGGGCGGCCGGTCGGCGGCTCGGCCAGCGGGAGGCGGCGCAGGCGGCGGTCCGGCTGAGCGGCAGCTCAGACTACGGCTACGTGATGCGCGAGTTCGCGAGCCAGTACGCGCACCAGCTGACCAGGCGGTCGGTGGTGCTCGTCGTCGGGGACGCGCGGACTAATTACCTGGACCCGGCCGAGTCGTCGTTTGCGGAGATCCGCCAGCGCGCGGGACAGGTCTACTGGCTGAACCCCGAGCCGCGCCGGTACTGGAATGACGGCGACTCGGTGATCAGCCGTTATGCTCCATGGTGCGCTCAGGTCAGGGAATGCCGCACTCTGCGGCAGATCGCCGATTTCGTCCAGTCGCTCGCCATCACACAGGGAGTCGAGCCGCAATGGCGGCCGGTCCGCTGAGCCCGCTATTCCCCGGGCAATCGAATATCGGCTGCTGAGCATGCCAGGTGCCGGCTTTCGTGGCGAGTTCGCCGCAATTCCGGGTCCGATCTTTACACAGTCTCACCTCATGACCGACTATCTATGTATGTCCAGAAACGTGTCGGTAGTTGTGACGGACGATCTCGACGGCTCGGCTGGCGCCGAGACGGTGACGTTCAGCTTCGACGGCGTTGCCTACGAGATTGACCTCAGCAAGGAGAACCGGGACCGGATGAACCAGACGTTCGCCCCGTTTATCAGGGCCGGAAGACGGGTGCCGCGCGGTGCCCGCAGCCGTCCGGCCAAGGGAGCCGTCGGTATGCTCGCCGATCGCTCCATGGTGCGGGCGTGGGCGAAGCAGGCCGGCCTGACGGTTTCTGAGCGCGGCAGGATCAGCGCGGAGGTCATGCGCAGGTACGAGGCGAGCCACTAGCCTTCGGGCGGCGGCCGTCCATTCTTAGGGCGCCCAGCGCGCCGGGGGGTCGTCGGCGCGGTACTGCATGCATGCCTGCGCTCGGCTCACCAGGGCTGGTCTGCGTTATGCGGGCCGGTCTGGACTGAGCGGGCAAGTCTGGGCTGGCTGGTACCTGTCGCCCCGCTTCGGGTGGTGCCGGATTATTATGTCCGGTCATATGCGCCGCAACCCGCGTCGTACTCAGCCCTGATCAGGGAGTTCGCGCTGATCAGCCTGCTCTGGGAGACCGATCGTCGTGACCTTCGTTCCTTACGAGCGGCCGGTGCGGGCCGCATTCATCGGACTCGGCCGGATCTACGACCTGAACGTCCGCGCCTACACCGGCAACCCCGACGTCGAGGTGGTCGCGCTTGTCGACCCCGACGAGGAGCGGCTGGCGCAGCGCAGGGCCGACTGGCCGGACGCTGCCCTGTTCGCCACGGCGGCCGAGCTTGCGGCGAGCGGCATCGAGGTGGACGCTGCCGAGGTCCTGCTGCCGATCCCGCTGCACGCCGACGGGGTGGTGGAGATGCTGGGCTGGGGCTGGCACGTCAACATGCAAAAGCCCATGTGCAACGACCTGTGCGACGCGGAGCGGATGCTCGACGCGGCCAAGGCAAGCGGCCGGGTGCTCAGGGTCATGGAGAACTACCTGTTCTACGAGCCGCTGCGCAAGCTGAAGGCCGCGGTAAAGGCCGGCGAGATCGGCGAGGTGACCGGCTACCACATGAGGGCGGTCGGCAGCGGCAACGGCGGCTGGGACGTGCCGTGGAGCAGCTTCGAGGTGCAGCTCGAGCAGATGAAGCGCGGCCGCGGGATCATGGTGTTCGACGACGGCTGGCACAAGCTGGCGACCGCGCTCTGGCTGTTCGGCCCGGTCAAGGAGGTCAGGGCCTGGATCGGGAACACCTGCTTCGGACCCGGCGTGGACGTCGACGCGCCTACCGTGATCTCTTGGGAGCACGAGAACGGCGTGCGCGGCGTCTGGGACATCGCGCTGGCGCCCGACCTGCTGCTGCGGTCGGACTACTACACCACCGACGAGCGGTGGGAGGTGACCGGCTTCAAGGGCTACGCGCGGGTCAACCGCTGCACAGCCAGGGCCATCCAGGAGCCCAGCCTGGAGATCTACGTTGACGGCGAGATGCGCGGCTACCACGCGCTGGACGACGACTGGGGGAGCAGCTTCCGCGACTCAGGCCGGCACTGGCTGCGCTGGCTGCACACCGGCGAGGGGCCGCTGATGTGGAGCGCCGATGAGGCCGTCGACGTCCTGCGGTTCGCGCTCGCCGCGTACGCGAGCAGTGCGGCAGGCGGCACCGGGGTGAACCCGGGCCAGGTCAGCTAGGGCTTGCGTGCCAGGCCGGCCAAGGCCAGTCCGACTACGGGGTCGGCCAGGTGCGGCGTCTGCGGGTCGGGGTGCCACTCCGACACCGGCACCAGGCCAGGCTCGACCAGATCGAGCCCGCAGAACAGGCTCAGGATCTCCTCGCGGGTGCGGAACCGCACCCGCCCGAGCCCTCGCGCCATCGCGGCCTGGAGTCCGGCCGATGCCGGGTTGTCGGACTTGACTAGGTGGTGGATGAAGACGTAGCTGCCGGACGGGAGCGCCTGGCACAGGTAGTGCATCGCCGCGCCCGGATTCTCCCAGTCCATGATGTGGTGCAGGATGCCGCAGAGCAGCACGCCGACCGGCTGTCGGCGGTCCAGGTGGCCGCAGAGCTCGGAGGTCTCGAGCACCTGCGCCGGATCGCGCAGGTCGCCCTCGATCACGATGGTCTGCGCGTCGTCGGCCAGCAGCGCCCTGGCGTGCGCGAGCACGACCGGATCGTTGTCGATGTAGGCCACTCGCACGGCCGGGTCAAGCCGCCGCGCGATCTCGTGCACGTTCTCGGCCGTAGGCAGGCCGGCTCCGATGTCGATGAGCTGGCGGATCCCGGCCTGCCGCACCAGGTACCTGACCGCCCGGCCGAGCACGGCGCGCTGCGCCCGTACGCCGGCGTGCACGCCGGGGATGCTGGCCATGATCTGGTCCCCGACCGCCCGGTCGGCGGCGAAGTTGTCCTTGCCGCCGAGCAGGTAGTCGTAGACCCGAGCGATATTGGCCTGCCGCGGGCTGAACCGCTCAGGATCGGGTAACCGCGCACTCACCCTGTCATCGTAAGAGATGGCCGTAGCCGGGCCCGGTCGGCTGACCGGCCGGTCGGCGCTCAGTCCCTGGTCAGCATGGCCTTGGTGGCCACGGTGTCCTCGGTGCCGCGGTACAGGCAGACCTTGCCGTCGCGGAACCTGAACCAGTGATGGATGTCCATGGCCGCGGACTTGCCGGTCGCTGGGCACAAGGACTTCCAGTGCGTCACGACCATGACGTCGGTGTCGTTCGACCCGAACGAGAGCGGCGTGAACTCGGTGACCTGCAGGTTCTCGCCCAGGGCCTTGAAGAAGTTGGGCACCTCCGCCTTGCCGCGGTGGACGCCATGCCACGGCGCGACGTCGCTGTCCGGGCAGGATGCCCAGTCCACGTCGTCGGTGAGCTGGTCGACGATGAAGCCGACATCACCCCGGCCGAACGCCTCGTAGATCTTCTGGATGGTCTCGATCTTGGTGTCGTTCATGGCGCCTCCCCTTGGTGCGGTCAGCCTTGGTGCGGTCCGCCTGATGCGTCCGCCGCGGCCATGCTCACACCGCCGTCCTGAGGCGCGCATCACGGAAACTATGTAGTCAGCTGACCAATCCGCGGCGATGCGCCCACGCCGTGGCCTCGGCCCGGTTGCGCACCCCGGTCTTGACGAAGATGTTCGCGACGTGGCGCTCGACGGTGTGGACGCTGACTCCCAGCGCGGCCGCGATCTCCGCGTTCGCGCGGCCGGCCGCGAGGAGGCCGATGACCTCTGACTCGCGTTGGCTGAGTGCCGCCGGAGCGCTGTCGCCACGCAGGTCGGCCAGCGGGTCGCCGAACCCGCCGATGCCCCACTGGCGGTGCAGCCGCTGTGCGGTCGCGGCAGACGTGTGTGCCTCGCCGGGCCGGTCGGTCAGCCACTCCAGCCTGGCGATGTACCATGCCGCGGCGCCCCAGCCGACCGGCACGCCCTGGATGAGGTTTCGGGTCGCGTACGGCACGAGCCGGTCAAGGATCGGGCCAGCCTGGTCCGTGGCGCGGCAGGTCACGGCGGCCTCGGCCAGGATGGCCAGGCTCGCCAGGTATAGCGAGTCCTGCGGCAGCGCGGCGAACCCGTTCGCCTCAAGCGCCTGGATCTCGGCGACCGCGTCGCCGCGCTGACCGGAGGTGGCGCAGGCCAGGGCGCGCAGGCAGCGCAGCGTGACCAGGCCGGGGAAGCGGGCGAGCGCGTCGGCGATGTCACGCTCGAGTTCGCCGAGCCGTCCCGCTCGCCAGTAGATCCTGCCGAGCTGGCCGACCCGGTAGGCGTCGGCGGCCGGCTGGCCGAGCCCGCGGCCGAGCGCCGCGGCCTCGACGGCGAGCGCCTCGGCCTCCCGGTCGCGCCCGGCGGCGCCGGCCAGCAGTCCCCGGTATATCTGCACCCACCAGTTCTGCAGCGGGTTTCGCCGCGCCCGGGCGATCGCGGCCATCTTGCCCACATCGGCGGCCACGGCGGTCAGTGCACCGGTCTGGAACCGGTCGGGCACAAGCCACTGCAAGGCGCGGAACTGCAGGTCTTGGTCCTCTAGCCGGGTCGCGATGTCGAGCACCGCCAGCCCGGCCGCCAGCCGTTCGGCCAGGAAGTCAGGCCCGCGCAGGGTGAACTGCCTGGCAATCAATGCGGCGCCCAGCGAATCGGCCTCGCCCGCCTGCTCGGCAAGCTCGACCGCCGCCGCGCTTGCCCGTCGGCTCTCGTCCTGCCCGCCGGGCTGCCAGTACGTCGCGATGGCCCAGCGGGCCAGCAGCCGGGGGCGCTGGGCTGCCTGGACGTCCGGGCTGGCGAGCGCGCGGTCGAGCAGGGTGACGAGCCGGTGATCGGCCGCCACCTCCGCCACCGTGTCACCGACCGCCAAGGCGCAGGCGGTGAGTGCCACGGTGTCGCCATCGCGGGCCGCCTGGTCGGCGGCCGCCTCGAACTGCGCCCTGGCGTCGTCGACCTGACCGGCGAGCAGCAGGCTGCGGCCGAGATTCATCTGCAGCTCGATGTCCAGCCGGTCGGGATGCCTGGTGAGCGCGATCGCGGTCCGCCACCACGAGGCGGCGTCCTCCCAGGCAAGCAGCCGATCAGCGGCCTCCGCAGCGTTCCGGGTGGCGTCGGCGGCAACCTCGTCGCTCACCCCCGGCCGCGCCATGATGGCGTGGTGGGCCAGGTCGGAGGCCTGTCCCCAGCCGGTGTCACGGAGCGCGGCGAACGCGCGCGTGTGCAGCTCGGCCCGGCGAGACGGCGCGAGCTGCTCCTCGACGGCATCCCTGATCAGCGTGTGAACGAAGCGGTACGCGCCGGCCCGCGAGCCCTCCGGGGTCACCAGCCGCGCGCTGACCGCCGGGTCGAGCGCCGCAACGGCCCTGGCCGGGCTGGTCTGCAGCGCGACCGCCAGCGGCGGGTATTCGAAGTCGCGGCCGAGCACCGAGGCGACCTCAAGTGCCTCGCGGCACTCGGCGGGCAGCGGCGCGAGCCGTTCCCTGATCACCTCAGCGATGCTGCGCAGCGGCGTCTCCGGCCGTGCCCCTTCGGCGAGCAGCCTGATGCTCTCGGCGATGAACAGCGGATTCCCACCGGTCCTCGCGTGCAGGTCGTGGGCACTCACCCCGTCCACGCCGGCGGCGCGGAGCCACTGGGCCACGCTGTTCTGGCTGAGCCCGGCCAGCTGGCACCGGCAGCTGCCTGGACCGCGGGCCAGGCTGGCCACCACATCGGCGGTCGCCGTCGCCGGCAGCACCTCGGTGTCGCGGTAGGTCACCACCAGCCCGACCGGGGCAGGCCAGAGCACCTCGCTGAGATAGGCGAGCAGTCGTAGCGACGCGTCGTCGGCCCGGTGCAGGTCATCGATGACCACGATCAGCGGGCGGTCTGCAGCGGACTCCCTCAGCACGCGCTCCACCTGCGCATACAGCCGGAACCTGGCGGCGGCGCCCTCGGACGCCTCGGCGTCGCCGACCGTGACCGTGTCGGTCCCTAGCTGTCGCAGCACCTGGACCCACGGCCACAGCGGTGGTGCCCCGACGCTCTCCCGGCAGGCACCCCACAACCGGGTCGCCGCATCAGCCCGCTCCGCGGCCTCGCGGGCCAGCCTGGTCTTGCCGATGCCAGGATCGCCGCAGAGCAGCACGATGCCGCCGGTCCCGGCCGAGATCCGTTCGAGTAGCGAGTCGAGGATGGCAACTTCCGCATGCCTGCCGATCAGCGCTTCTGCGGCTGGCCGGCTCATGGCGACAATGTAATACCGCCGCCGCGAAGAGCCGCGGTCGCGCGCTCGCTGAGCCAATCAGCCCTTCCTGCTCGGCCGGTGACGCGAAGGTCGCGGCCTTTAGCGAGGAGCCGTTTGCGCGCCACTGGTTCGCCCGGATGCTCAGCGCTGATCGGGCACGACGCTGGTCATGATCTGGTCTAGCTGGCCGAGCAGCATGTGCCCGCCGCCATCCACGATGTGCAGGCGGGCCGCCGGGCACCGGTCCGCGATGACCCTGGCGTGCTGCACGGGAACGTTGCGGTCCTGCGTGCCGTGCCAGATATGGGCGGGTACGGCCATCTCGGCGAGGTCCACGTCCCACTCCCGCGCGAACAGCGCGAAATCCCTGGCCGCCGCCCGCGCCGTCGTCGGCGACGGGTGCCTGATGTCGTCCAGGAACCCCGCCCTGACCTGCGCGTCCTCGCGCAGCAGGCGCGCGTCGGGCTCGGCGAGCAGCTTCGCGAAGCTGTCCAGCGTCCGCTCGGGCCTGAGCCGGCCGACCAGCGCCGTCGCGGCGAACAGGGCGCGCGTGCCGGCCGCCGACCGCCGGGCCATCTTGATCACCAGCCGGTCTGGCGGCAGCGAGGGGTCGCGGGGCATCAGCGGTCCCACCCCGCCCACGGTGGCGACCGCGGATACGTGGTCAGGTGCCACCACGCCGCAGGCCAGCGCGGTCGGACCGCCCCCCGACATGCCGATCACGGCGCAGCCGCCGTGGGCGAGGTGCGTTATCAAGGCAGCTATATCCCTCGCGCCGGACGCGATCGTCCTTGCCGGGTCGTAATCCGAGCCGCCGTACCCGGCCCGGTCCGGCGCGATCAGCGCCACCCCACGCTCTGCTGCGGGCCGGCCAAGGCCAGCGAGCTGCCGCGACGATCCGGGCGTGCCGTGCAGCACGACGACGGGGCGCCCGTTCGGGTCGCCGAGCACCTGGTACGCCTGGCGGCGCCCGTCCGGCAGCGTCATATGGGCCATGGCGCGGATCGTATCCGCGTGCCGACGTTCGGCTTTTCATGATCTCGAAGGATTAGGTAGGCGTTTTCCCCCGAAAGTCTTCGAGATCACGGACGTGGTGTCGCTACGGCCTCGTGCCGAAGGCCGGGGGCCCGGCGAGCTCGGGCAGTACCCGGTAGGCGTCGCGCACCCAGGCGCACAGCAGGGGCCTGCTGTCCCTGGGGTCGATCAGGTCCTGCACGCCGAACCGCTCAGCGGTCCGGAAGGGTGAGGTCAGCGCGGCGAGCGTGGCGCGGATGCGCTCGGCCTCGGCGGCCGGGTCGTCGACAAGCTCCAGATGCGCGCGGAACGCGGCCTCCACCCCGCCCCGCACCGGCAGTGAGCCCCAGTCACCCGACGGCCAGGCCCAGCTGCGGCCGGCGCGGTGCCGGTTGACGATGCCGGCTCCGGCGACGCCGTACACCCGGCGCACGACGAGCTCGGCCTGCGGGACGCGGGCCTGGTACATGGCGGCGATGGCCCTGGCCGCGACGCGGACAGTGCCGCGCTCCTCGGCCACCCGGCCGATCGTGATCCCGCCCTGGTCGGTGAGGCTCACCACCGGCAGGTGAAAGGTCTCGCACAGGTCGGCCAGCCGGATGATCGCCTGCGCGCCCTCGGCGGACATTGTCGTGCCTCGGTACGGGTCGGTCGCGATGACGCCGACCGGGTGGCCGTCGAGCCGCGCAAGCGCGGTCACCGTGGAGCCGCCGTACTCCGCATACGGGAAGGTTGAGTCGCGGTCGAAGATCGCCTCAAGCACCGGCCAGATCCGGTACGGCTGTCGTGGGTTCCTCGGCACGGCGCCGGCCAGCGCCTCGTCCCGCCGGCCCGGCGGGTCGTCGCAGCCGGTGACCGGCGGGACCTCGTGCACGCTGGACGGCAGGTACGACAGGAAGTCCCTGATCACTCCGAACGCCTCGTCCTCCGAGCCGACGAATCGCTCGATCGTGCCGTTGCGCCGGTGCACGGCCGCGCCGCCAAGCTCCTCCTTAGTCAGGTCCTCGCCGGTACCGCCGAGCACCACGGGCGGTCCCGCGGTGAAGAGCTGGCCGATGCCGGTGACCATCACGGCGAGATGCGATGTCACCAGCCGCGCAGCGCCCAGCCCGACGACCGGGCCGAGGCACGCGGCCACCACGGGCACCAGCGACATGTTGGCCACCACGGCGTCCCAACCCGGGTTGACTGGCAGGTAGGTGTAGCCCGCGTCCAGCGTCATCTTGACGCTGCCGCCGCCGCTCGCCCCGTCGAGCAGTCGCACGACGGGCAGCCGCATGTCGCCGGCGTACCGCTCGGAGTAGATCTGCTTAGCGTGGATCGCCGCGTCGCCCGAACCCCCGCGCACCGTGAAGTCGTCGGCACCCAGCATCACCGGCCGGCCGCCGACCCGTGCCGTCCCGGCGACGAAGTTGGCCGGCAGCACCGAGACCAGGCGCCCGTCGGCGTCGTACTCCCCGAATCCGGTGAGCGCGCCGATCTCGGCGAAGCTGCCAGGGTCAGCCATCCGCTCGATTCGCTCGCGCACGGTCAACCGCCCGGCGGCGCGCTGCCGGGCGACCTTCGCCGCACCACCCATCTGGGCGGCCAGCTCACGGCGGCGCACGATCTGCTCGATCTCCGGCGTCCAGTCGTCTCCGCCCACTCGCGCCTCCATGCCTGGCCGTGGCCCTCACGCCAGTCAAGGACTTAGCAGACTCACTCCGCGTTGCGCCACAGGGGTTCTCCGCCCGGCGGAGTAGATCTCCGCGCCGTCACGATGAGATATCTGTAAAAGCTCATCCCTAGAACATCTAATTTCGCCGTGTAAGCATGCGAAAAGTCCAGGACGGAGGTACGGAAGGCCGTGCGCAGGCCTCCCCCAGCTCTCAGGCACGTCGTCACGCATCGGGTCGCCTTCGCCGCCGTGATGGTGGCCGCCCTCATCACGGCGGCGTTCACGGCTGCGGCCGTGTGTTTCGTCAGCGCCGTGACCACCACCGCGGCCCGCAGCGAGCTTGGCGGCAAGTCCGGCTCGGCGGTCGCTATCAGCGCGTCGGTGACCAGGGGGAGCTACCGGCGCGCCGCCGTGCTCGCGGCGGGGGTGATCCGCGGGCCCGCCGGGCCGGCCGGATACCAGCTGCCGGCGCCCGTGAGCGCCAGCCTGCAGTCCCCGGTCCTCGACCTGCCAGGGCGGACCGCGGGCAAGTCACGGCTGCAGACGCAGCTGATCTCGTTGCCCGCACTGGCCGGGCACGTCGTCGTGGTCAGCGGCAGCTGCCCTGTCGGCCAGTCTCACCCCAGTGTGCGCGGCGGGCCGGTCCCAGCCTGCCTGCCGCAGGCTGCGGCGCGGACACTCGGCCTGGCGGCGGGCGACACGATCGCGCTGCGGGACCCGATCAACGGCACCGTCATCCCCGTCCAGGTCACCGGAGTCTTCAGGCCGCTCCGCCTGAACGGGCCGTACTGGCTGATGAGCCCGGTCAGCCTGGTCGCGGCGAGGCGGAGCTCCGGCTTTACCCTGGCGGGGCCGCTGGTCACTACGCCTGCGGTAGCGGCCACCGCCAAGTTCCAGATCCTCTCGGCCACCTGGCTGGGCGTACCGGACTTCGCCCGCTTGAACGGCTCCGGGCTGGCGGTCATCGGCTACGACCTGAACAGCAGGATCAACGCGCTGCCCAACATCTCGCAGCTGTCCGACGCCACCGTGACCACGGAGCTGCCGGGCCGGCTCGCGGCGTTGGCCACTGCGCTGCTGGTCACGCGCACCCAGATGTTCGCCGGACTGCTTACCCTGCTGGTCGTGGCGGGCGCGACGCTGTCACTTGCGGTCCGGCTGCTCGCGCAGCAGCGGGAGGCCGAGGCGGCGCTGCTCGCCGCGCGCGGCGCTTCAAGGGTCCAGCTCGCCAGGCGCGGGCTGATCGATGCCGCCATCGCCGCCGGGCTCTCCGCCGTCGCCGGGCCGTTCCTGGGGACCGCCCTGACCCCGGTCCTGGTCAGGTCCGGCTACACGCCGGACGCCGGGCGCGCGCTTGGCCAGGTGAGGATCGGCACCTGGCCGATCGCCGTCACCTGGCTGGCCACGGCCGGGGTGGCGGCGGGCTGCGTCGCCATCATCGCGCTGCCGTGGCTGCGGCGGCCGCCGTCGCCGCTGCGGCGCCAGGCCAGTCGCGGCAGACAGCGGTCCGTGGCGGCCGCCGTCTACGCCAGGGCCGACCTCGCCGTGGTCGCCGTCGCGGCGGTCGCGGCCTGGCAGCTGATCCACTCGGCCGGACCGGTCTCGTCCGGACTTGACGGTTCGCTCAGCGCCGACCCGGTGCTCGTGGTCGCCCCGGTGCTTGCCCTGATGGCCGGAGCGCTGCTGACCCTGCGCGCGCTGCCGCTCGCCGCGCGGCTGGGCGACCGGCTCGCCGCCAGAGGGCGCGGCCTGGCGATGCCCTTCGCTGCCTGGCAGATCAGCAGGCGGACGCTGCGCCAGGCAGGGCCCACCCTGGTCGCGGTGCTGGCGGTCGCCGCCACGGTGATGACACTCGCCCAGCGGGACAGCTGGGATCAGTCGGTCAAGGCGCAGGCCAGCTTCGACGTGGGTGCCGACCTCCGGCTGACGCTGCCGCCGGCCGCGCCGCTGTCCCTCGGGCAGGTCACCGGGGTCACGATGGCCCCCGGCGTGACCGCGAGCACTCCGGCTGTGCGGGCGCCCTTCAACCTGCCCAACGGCAGCCTGGCGACGCTGCTCGCGCTGGACAGCTCGGAGGCTCTCAGGGTCATCCCCGCCCAGGCGGCCGGGCCATCCGCGGCGACGTTGCGCAAGCTCGCCTCCTCGGTGCCGCGCGCGGGCGTCCGGATCCCAGGGCGGCCGGCGGCGGTGCGCGTCACCGCCAGCCTGGGCCGCGCCGCGATCCGGCAGTCGCTGCTTTTCGTGCAGCTAACCGATGCCGAAGGGATCGGCTACCAGTTGCTCGTCGGCGGCCTGCCCGCCGACGGCAGGCCGCACACGCTGACCGTTCCGCTTGCCGTCGGCGGGCATCCCGCCTACCCGCTGCGGATCACCGGGTTCTCGCTCCAGTTCGCCACGCCGGTACGCTCGCTGCCTGC
>Ga0335081_10009005_pt1 | contig 16030 bp, 13 predicted proteins | sample Lox_Sample_35_FD_206713 | JGI IMG/M metagenome (GOLD analysis project Ga0335081, IMG submission 206713) | Soil microbial communities from Loxahatchee National Wildlife Refuge, Florida, United States - Lox_Sample_3.5 | ecosystem: Environmental > Terrestrial > Soil > Wetlands | place: USA... | reverse complement strand
GCAGCGACGCAATACAGCTTCCGGAACTGCTATAGCCAAAGGTCGGCATTTTCCCGCCCTCAGCGCTCGCCGTGCCGAGACCGAATGAGATCAATATGCAGGCGCCGAATACACTTTTCATTTGCGACTCCGAGACCGCTATTTTACAGCGTCCGCGCACCCGATCGGCGCGAAGCTATGGCCTCATACACAACGCCAGTGCCGGTCCGGACGCCCCACCGCAGGTAGCCGACTCAGCGTCGCCGCCTTTGGTGATCGTCATCGTTCCGCCAGGACAGGTCACCGACACAATCTTCTCGCCCGGATTGCAGCCGAGATAGCATTCCGAACGGCAAGGGGCAGCGCTGAGTGGGCGGAGCGCAATCAAACCTGGCTGACCGGCCGGACCGGGCGGACCCGCTGGCCCGGGCTGACCGGCTGGCCCCGCGGCGCCGGCAGCTCCCGGCGGGCCTCTGTCGCCCTGAGGTCCTGGCGGCCCTGCGGGCCCGCGCGCGCCCGGAGATCCTTGCGGACCCTCAAAGCATCCCGCCAGTGTAAACGCCGCCAATAGTGCAACAATTGCGATGGATCCGCGCATCGAAAGCCGTTTTCCCTGCGATTTGGGAGGTTTCAAGCGTTCCACCACATTTCATTTGAGTCAATGAAGGCCGCACGTTGCGCTTGGCGGCATCGCCCTTGATATCGATCTTTCAGCACGCGAGGCGCGCATTCGTTTGCCAACGTTTGATCTCCGCGAGTTCCTTTTCGGGCCGCTCGGTGACGACCTCGTGCCGACCGAGGAAGATCCCTCCGCTCTCGCCGTCGATCGAAATCCAGTCGTCTGGTTTGATTGCGTGTCCAGCAAGCCGGCCGCCACCATGACCGTTAAGCTCGAATGTCAGCGCAGCGCAGCCGACCACGCAGGGCTTGGCCATTTGCCGTGCCACCAAAGCGGCGTGCGCGGTGCGGCCGCCGACTGCCGTGACGATACCGGACGAGACGGCAAAAGCCGCGATATCGGCGGTGTTGATGTCCGGCCGCAGCAGGATGACGGGATCGCCGCGGCTGGCCAGGCGTTGAGCATGCTCCAAGCTGAAGGCGGCGCGACCAACCGCGACGCCGGCCGATGCGCCGGTGCCGCTTGCGACAGACTCGTCTAAACTCGAAAGACGCTGCCGCGCCAGTCCGTCAAGATTTAAGCCGTGTAATCGCCGCAAGGCCTCCTGTGGCGTAATGAGGCCTTCGTTTACGAAATCAACCGCGAAGCGCAGCATGGCGAGTGGCGTGCGCTTTGCTGAACGCGTCTGCAGCACCGATAATTCGCCGCTTTCGACGGTGAATTCGACGTCCTGCACGTCGGCGAATTCCCGCTCAAGGCGTCTCAGCGTTTCCCGCAATTTGTCCGCGGCGCGCGGCGCGCAGCCCTCGATCGCATCTTCGGTTTGCGGCGTCCGGTTTCCCGAGACGATGTCCTCGCCTTGCGACTCGGGCAGGAAATCGATCATCGGCTGTGCCGCGCCCGTCGACGGATCGCGCGAAAACGCGACCCCGGCGCCGGACGCACGATCTCTATTTCCGAAGACCATGACCTGCACGGCAACCGCGGTGCCTTGCAGGTCTTCCATATGCTGAAGCTTGCGATAGGTAGAAGCCCGCTCGCTCATCCACGACCGATAGACCGCTTCGGCTGCGTTCGCGAGCTGTTCCATCGGATCGTCAGGCAGCGTCTCGTCCGCGTGCGCGATAAGTTCTTCAAATGCTTCGCCGAGACGCTCCAGGCTCTCACAGTCGATGCCGTCATCGGCCGCCGCGAGCGCGGCGTGCCGTTCCGCAAACAATGCCGGGTCGATACCGAGCACGACAGCGCCGTAACTTTCGAGAAAGCGGCGACGGCAATCCCAAGCAAAACGCGGATTTCCGCTCATACGCACCAGACCGTGCACCGCGGCCGTGGTGCAGCCGACGTCGAGCACCGTGTTCAGCATACCGGGCATCGAGCGCGCCGCGCCCGAACGCACGGAAACGAGCAACGGCGCGCGGCGATCGCCAAAGCGCCGGCCGGTTGTTTGCTGAAGAAAATCGATGCCTTCGCCAAGACCTTCCGCCACTTTCCTGCGCGCCTCTTTGCCGCCGCCGACTACCGCGGCGCAGAGTTCAATCGGTAGCACGAAAGCCGGTGGCACCGGCAGGCCGAGCGCGGCCATTCGCGCCAGATTCGCGGCTTTGGCGCCAACCATCTCGGCCGCGTATTGCGTCGTTGCGCCGTCGCCGATGCGTGCTATGAGCATGGCCACTTTCTTAAGCCGACAGATCGGCGAGCACGTGCCGGCGCAATTGATGGCCGAATGCCGCAAGGCGATCGGTGGCGCGTTCCAGTGCCCGCGCAAGTTCAATGGCGGCAAGTGCGAGCTGCAGCGGAAAATTAGCGCGCAACACCGTCGCGGTGATCGCGCGCTCGGCAGCATCGCCGTCATGCTCTGCTTTGATCAGGCGGTCGATGGCCAGCAGCGTATCGTCGGAATCGGCGCGTTGACCCTCGGGAACCGCCGCCGCGGCGGTCGCGCCGATGGCGGTCGCTTCAACCGCGGCAATGGCGGCGGTGCAGAGATCGGCCAGCGAGGAAATCAGTTCCGGCGGGAGTTTGCTTGGCGCCAGCGAGGCAATGAAAGCGGCCTGCTCCAGTTCATCGATGGCTTGTTCCACTTCGTTAACGAGACGCTCCATGACCGGATCCGCGCCGAAACGAGTGATCTCGCCGCGCGCCTCAATCGCCAGGCGGTCGGCTTTCTCCTCGATCCGCCGCGCGCGTGCCGCCAGAGCATCGCGATCAAACCGCCTGCCAGCCTTTTCGTCGGCGACAAACTGGGCAATATCGGCGGCGATTTCGCGCGCCAGTCCCGCCTGGCGCACGATCATTGTAAACAACAGGCCGTCCAGGCGCTGAAGGCATCGCACCAGATCGGTTTCGATTTGGTCGCGGGCCAGGCGAACCGAGCCCCCCTGCAACAAAGCTTGCGCTGAAACGCGGAGAACGTTTTTTAGAAAATCGACCGCCGCGGGACGTCCGAGCACGTGATCGAGCCGGTCACCGAAACCAATGCGCGCCGGAGTTGCGTGCTGGACCGATGAGGCGATGAGATCGGCACCGCCGAGTTCGAGAAACGCGCGATGGCCGATATGATGGCGCGCCGCCCAATCGAGAATATTGGCGGCGTCGCCTTTGGAGACCCAGTTGCAGAGAATCTTGCGCGCCTTGTTCCAATCGATCAGGAACACCAGCGCGGCGCCCAGCGCTTCGAGAAATTCGTCTCGCGCTTTCGAGCTGGCGGCCGAATAGCGGCCAGTCACCAAGTAGAAGATGTCTTCGCCGCCAAGCCCGGCGGCCGGCACGCGATCGAGGCCGCTCCATTCCACGGAAAAATTGCGGAACTGACCGGTGAAAAACATCGCGCGCGCGCGATGCACGTCGGTGTAAGTCACGCTCACCAGGTTCCCTTCAATGGCTATGACGATCACATGCGCGGTTGTCTCGCCGATATCGTTCTCGATCGTCAACCGCGCGCCGGTGCGTGTCGCAGTGGTCCCCAGGCCCGGATGGTTGAACTTCAGCTTACGCGTTGAATCGAGTCCGCGCATGAAGGCAGTAATCGCCATCGTGTCTTGCGGGAGCAGCCCGTAAACATGCGCGCCGGCCACGACCTCCTCAGCATGTTCTGCGGAAAGCCGATTGAGCGCCTTGTGCAGATCCATGACCAGCCGATGCAGGCTTTCGCCCGGCTCGTCGCGCACCGCAGTCAGCTGGATGACCTGCGTTAGCTCGATCGTATCGGGCGCAGTCGGCGGAACACCTTTGAGCTTTTCAATCGTCTCGATCGCGGCGATGCCCGTTGCGGCATCGCCGGCTTTCACAGCATTGGCCATTGCCGCGACGTCGTCCCAGATGGCGGCGATCAGACCGTCGAGACCGGGCGCGGCGACCTTTCCAGCTGCCAGATTTGCGCCATTGACGAGACGATCCATCGCATCGGCATCGAGACCGGCGGATTGACATTCCTTCGTCATCGCCAAAGGCGCCGCCTGCGGGTTATGCGCGCGGCGGGCCGCAGCCTGTAGAACACTCAGGCGCGCCTTGACTTTTTCGTTCGCGCGCAGACCCTCGGCAATACGCGCGGGCAGAAGGATATGGGCCTGGCCAAGCCGCTCGATGATGTCCGATTTCATTTTTTAATTAACGCACAAACCGCGGGCGGACTTTTTGACCCAGATCATTCATGCAACTGTCGCAATTGACCGCGCGGCTCAATCTCCGATAAGCGCATCCGGCGGCGTACCAGCGCCGCCGGTGTCGTCTCGCGCGATGAGCGTCAAGTGAATTTGATTGGCGCAAGCGCGCGGCCATCACGAGCTTAAGATCGGAAGCCGGAGAGGAACAGCCGATGCAAAGGTTCAGACGAACGCCGGTTGTCAGCGTGCTAACAACACTTGCCGCCGCCATCCTTTTGAGCGCAAGCGCGGCCGCCGACGAGGTAGCCGCCAAGCGTGTCGGTGCCGCGGGGCATGGCCACGCGCGGGCGCACGGAGGCTTTGGCGCGCCATTATTCAATCAAGCTCCTTTGCTGCCGCCCCCAATATTTAATCCATCCACGCCTTATACCGCGCCGGTATCGCCGGAGGTCCCAGTCTCGCCGGCGAGCCCCGGCTCCGTGTTCGGAAACGGCCCGGACACCCCGTAAGGCTTAAAGCAAAAACGCGCCATTTTTTGCTGTTGATCGAGATCAATGTGGTGACCAAGGGGACTTCTTAACGTTTGCCCGATCGATGGGCAGTTTCATGTCGCTGGCGCTCGAACATAGTCACACGCCGCAAGCGATTCACGATCGCTTAGCCAAAGGTCCGCGCAAGAGTTACCTGAGGGATTGGATCTATGGTGGCATCGACGGCACGGTGACGACTTTCGCCGTTGTGGCCGGCGTGGTCGGCGCCAACCTGTCGGCCTCCACTCTTCTTATCCTTGGGCTGGCCAACCTTTTGGCGGATGGATTTGCCATGGCCGCCAGCAACTACACCGGCACCAAGTCCGAGCACGACGATTACCGCCGCGTATTGGGGATCGAACGAAAGCACATTGCGCTGGTGCCGGAGGGCGAACGGGAAGAAATCAAACAGATTTTTGCCGCCAAAGGATTTTCCGGCCATGACCTCGAACGCGTGGTCGCTGTCATCACGGCTGATCCCGCGCTGTGGACAAAAACCATGGCGACGGAGGAATACGGTTTATCGCCGACGCTTCGATCTCCACTGCTCGCAGCGCTCAGCACATTTGCAGCGTTCATCATCTGTGGATGTGTGCCGCTTTTCAGTTATCTCTTGCCTTGGGGATTATACGGCTGCTTGGCCGCGACCGGCGCGACGTTCTTTGGCGTCGGCGCGGTCAAAAGCCGCTGGTCAACGGCGGGTTGGCTAAGATCCGGATTGGAAATGTTGTTGATCGGAATGGCGTCTGCCGTGCTAGCCTTCACGGTTGGATTCGGATTCAGGATGTTGTTCACGCGATAAGCGCTGGTCCGCATGCACCAAGCTCGCCTGTGCGATATCCGCGCTCACGCCGGTTCTCCTGGACTTCCGCAGCTTTGCCGACTGCATCGCAAACGTTTACAATTCATTTGTCTTGCACTCGTGGAGATCGCGGTATGAAAAACGGCTCGGTCAGCAGACGCCGCTTTAATGCCCTGTGCGCGGCGCTCGGCTTGTCGTTACCTCCCACTGGCGCATTGGACGCGCTGTTAGGCACGTCGGCTGTTGCCGCTGACGCAGCAAAACACACTGTCACGTTACACAACGGCACCATTGTGCCAGCGGTCGGTCAGGGGTCCTGGCATCTGGGTCAGGGCAGACATCCGGCGGAGCTAGAAGAAGAAGCTCTGCGTACAGGTATTTCACTCGGCATGACGTTGATCGACACGTCGGGAAACTACGGTAACGGTCGCTCCGAGGAATCGATAGGCCACGTGCTTGCTGGTCAGCGCGATCGTATATTCTTGGTTTCCAAAGTAGAGAACAACGAAGTACCTGGGGAACCGATGGCGCGCGCTTGCGAAGCAAGCCTTCGTCGTCTCGGCACTGACTATCTCGATCTCTATTTATTACACTGGCCAGTCTCCGAATCCGAATTCTCCGGCGTTGTAGCGGGATTTGAAAAGCTGCGCGCGGCGGGGAAAATCCGGGCCTGGGGCGTGTCCAACTTCAACACGCGTCAGATGGAAGCTCTCTTCCGCGTTCCAGGCGGTGATCGCTGCGCGACCAATCAAATCCCCTACAGTTTAAACCGGCGCGGCGTCGAGCGCGATCTTCTGCCATGGTGCAAGCAGCACGATATGCCGGTCATGGCGTACTCGCCGCTCGGCGGCGACAACAACCTGGTGATTAACGACCGCACTCTGGCGCAGCTTGGTGCCGCGCACAGTTGCTCGGCCGCTGCGATCGCGCTGAGCTGGGTCATCCGCAACGGCAACGTGATCGCAATTCCCGAGTCGGGCAGCCCGGCGCACGTCAAGGAGAATGCGGTGGCGCTTTCACTGACGCTCGCACCAGAAGAGCTTCAGGCGCTGAATGCGGCGTATCCGGGACCTTGAACTAGTCCGGCTCTTCCGCACATACACCGGCTAGATCGCCGGTTGGGTGCCGACGTAAGCGGCGATGACCGCTGGGTTGTTCAGCACCTCCGCCGCCGACCCCACCCCGAGCGTGCGTCCGTAATCGAGCACGTGGATGCGGTCGGCGAGATCGGCGACCATTTGCAGATCGTGCTCGATCCAGATCATCGGAACTTTAATCTTGTCTTTGATGCGGAGGATGAGCCGCGCGAGGTCCTCGCGCTCGGTGCGATTTAATCCCGCGGACGGCTCGTCGAGCAAAAGCAGCGCCGGCTCGAGCGCCAGCGCGCGGGCGAACCCGACGAGCTTCTGAATGCCGAACGGAAGAGTGCCGACCAGCGCTTGCCGATGGGGAGCCAGACCGAAGAAGGCGATCACCCCCTCGACCGCCTCGCGATGGCGCAGCTCCTCGTCGCGCACGGAAGGCAAGTAGAACATTTCGGCCAGCACATTCGTCCCGATGCGCGAATGGCGGCCAGTCAGAAGATTTTCGATCACCGTCATGTGCGGGAACACTTCGCCGTGCTGAAACGTGCGCGCGATGCCGAGGCGGGCGATTTCGTGCGGCGCGCGGCCGTTGATGTCTTCCCGGCGCAGCAGGATCGCTCCCTCGCCGCGATAGATGCCGCTGATGCAGTTGAACACACTCGTTTTGCCAGCGCCGTTCGGACCAATCAGCGCCAGCAATTCTCCGGCCTCGACTGTCAGCGAAACGTCGGTCAGAACGGCAAGCCCGCCGATCCGCAGCGACAAATGTTCGACGGCAAGCTCACTCACGCGGCAGCTCCAATGGCGGTTCGTGCCGCAAGTCGCGGTAGGAGCGCCGCTCCTCGCCGCTCATCTGCCCGAGATAGGCTTGTTGCACCTCGCGGCGGCCGCGCAGATCGGCGGCGGCCCCTTCGAGAGCCACGCGGCCGTTTTCCAAAATGTACCCGTAATCGGCGACCCCGAGCGCCACATTGGCGTTCTGCTCCACCAGCAGAACGGTGATGCCGAGTTCCTGCCGTATGGCGGAAAGGCGCCGGGTGAGGTCTTCGACGACAACCGGCGCCAGGCCGAGCGAGAGTTCGTCCACCAGTAGCAGTTGCGGGTTGCAGAGTACTGCGCTGGCGATCGCCAGCATCTGGCGTTCGCCGCCGGACAGCAGCCCGGCGAGCCGTGAGCGCAGTTCCGCCAGCGCGGGAAAGAAGGCAAATACGACCGTTTCGAGCCGGTGACGCTCGGCGGCGCTTGCCCGCGCGGACCACGACACCGTCAAATTCTCGGTCACCGTCAGATTGGGAAACACTTTGTCGCGTTCGGGGACGAGCACAATTCCGCGCGCGGTATTGGTATGCGGCGGCCGGTTCTCGATGCGCTCGCCAGCGAAGCGGATGCTGCCGCCGACAACATAAGCGTCATCGAGACCAATAAAGCCGGAGATGGCGCGCAGCGTCGTCGTTTTGCCGGCGCCGTTATTGCCGAGAATGGCGACAATGGCCTGCGGCATGACCTTCAGCGACACGCCGTGCAATGCCAAAGCGCTACGGTGATAGGCGACCTTCAGCCCATCGATTTCAAGAAGCGCTGCGGTCATCGGGGCGCCGTCGACGATTTGGTGCCTGGCCGGCGCCGGATACGGGAATTTTTCAGCCGGTGCCACAAGCCGATCAAACCTTCCGGCTCCAGCAACAAAAACAGAATCATCACCACGCCAAAGGCGGCGTAATCGACGGCGAACACCACATTGCCGAAACGCGCCGGCAAATAGGCGGCAACGGCTTCGATGGCATAGGGGAAAAGAACGACAAACGCGGCGCCGAGAACGGCGCCCGGGATCGAGCCCATGCCGCCGATAATGATCATGGCGACATATTGCACCGTCAGATAAAGCGAGAAGGCGTCGATGGAGACGAAATTGCGGAAATAGGCAAAGAGCGCGCCGGCGGTCGCCGTCATCGCGGCGCTGACCACGAACGCCATGAGCTTGAAACGCGTCACGTTGATGCCGAGCGCCGCCGCGACAATGTCGCGCTCGCGCAATGCCCGCCAGGCCCTTCCGGTCCGCGTGCGCCGCAAGTTGACGCTGATCAAAAGTGCGAGCGCGGCGAACGCGAGCAGTACGAAATACCATGCCCGGCCCGAGCTCAGCGTAAAGCCGCCGATCGACGGCGAGTCGATCATGATGCCGGTCGACAATGTTTCCCGCGCTTCGTATTCGCCTCCGAGATAGACGACGACGAAATGCAGCCCGAGCGTGCTGATGGCGAGATAAAGGCCGCGCAGACGCAGCGACGGCAGGCCGAAAATCAGCCCGAGACAAGCGCCGAGCACGGCGGCCGCCGGCAGTGTGATCCAGAACGGCGCGGCGACTTCACGGAACAATACGCCCACGGTAAAAGCGCCGGCGGCGAGCAATCCGGCGGTGCCGAGCGAAATCAGTCCGGCGAAACCCGTGAGCAACATCAGTGCCAGCGCGCTGATGGAGGCGAGCAGCACCTGATTTAGGAGATCGAGTTGAAAGGGCGTGGCCAAGAACGGCAAAACGAGCAAGACCGCGAGCGCCAGCGCAAACCGCAAGCGGCGCGCCGACGTGCCGAACAAAGAAAGCTCCTGCGCGAGCGAGCTCTTTTCGCTCATCTTACACCCGGTCGAGCTGTTCGCGGCTGCCAAACAGCCCCCAGGGCCGGATGGCCAGAATAACGAGAAGCACAATAAACGGCACCACGTCCGACAACAGCGGATCGACATATTGAATGGCGGCGATCTCAGCCACGGCGACAATCAATCCGCCGAGCGCGGCGCCGGGCAGGCTGTCAAGACCACCAACCAGCGCGGCGGGAAAAGCTTTCAAGCCGATGGTCGCCATGGTCGATTCGACGCCCGCGTCAAGCGCGAGCAGCATGCCGGCGAGTGAGGCCGTGAAGGTCGAAAGCCCCCACGCCAACGCATAGACGCCGTGCAAGCGAATGCCGCGCTGCTCGGCCAAGAGCGGATTTTGCCCGGCGGCGCGCATGCGCACGCCCCAGCGTGTCAGGCGGAAAGAAACGAACAGGCCGAGATAGACGACGATCGTCATACAAACAAGCGCGGCACTCGCCGAAGAAATCTGCACGCCGCGCGCAAGGTGAACCGGCGGATTGCGCCAGCCAAATATGGCGCCGGGATAGAATTCCTGCGTCGTCCAGATCAGGATGGTCAGCCCACGCAGCAAAATGCCGAGCGCAATAGTGATCAACACCGCCGCCAATACCGCCTCTCCGGTCATCCAGCGCATCAAAACCACATAGACCGCAATGCCCATGAGCAAGCCGCAAAGCGCGGCGAGCACGAGCGCGATAGGCGGATTGGAGGGAAAGACGCCGGCAACGGCGACAAGAAGATAGGCGCCGACCATCATTAGTTCGCCGTGCGCGAGATTGAGCACCCGGCTGACGCGGTAGATGAGCACATAGCCGGAGCCGACCAGCGCATAAATCGCCGCCAGCACAATCACGTTGGCGAGAAGCTGCAGCGACATGCCACTAGTGGTCCGATTCTAACATTCGCATCGGGTCTCAGCACGCTATCATGCGAATGTTAGAATCAAAGGACCACTAGCAAAATATAAGTGCTAGTGGAGCTTTGGATTTGACATTCGCTTCGTGAAGTTGCGGCTGGGTGGGTAGCGAATGTCAAATCCGCTCCACTAGTGGTCCGATTCTAACATTCGCATCGGGTCTCAGCACGCTATCATGCGAATGTTAGAATCAAAGGACCACTAGCAAAATATAAGCTCTAGTGGAGCTTTGGATTTGACATTCGCTTCGCGAAGTTGCGGCGCGGTGGGTGGCGAATGTCAAATCCGCTCCACTAGCCGCCCTGCCCCAATTGCCGCGGCCGCGCCGGCCTTAAAACTTGCCTGCGGACCGCGAAATGTCAGTTGACGACGTCGACCTCGAGCCAATCGCGGACGCGCACGATGCTCTTCTTCTCGGGATCGTAGCGATAGAAACGGTAATATTGCTTGGTGCGGAAATGGTTCTCCGCTGTCCAGACGAGCGATCCGCCGCGCAGGCCTTGCGTGTCGAGTTGAAGTTTTCCCATCGCGGCGGCGATCTTGTCGGGGCTTGCCGGCCAGTCGGTCTTGGTGAGAATTTGCTCGAGCGCGCGCCCGGTGATCCAGCCCTCAGCCGCGTAAGTCACCGGATAAGAGTATTTGCCTTGCGCCGCCACCTCGCGCATTTCCTGCTGCACCGGAAGATTGTCCTGGAAGAGCGCATTGGCGGAAAAGACATTGAACCCGCCGTCGGCGACGCGTTTGAGTTCTTCCTCGGCCTGGATGTGTCCCCAGCAAAGATACGTTCCGCTCCAGCCGAGCCGGCGCAGCGCCTCGAAAGTGCGCACCTCGGTCGGCCATGGCGCATAAGCAAATCCCCAGTTCGGCTCTCCTTCCTTGATCTTGGTGGCGAACGGCGTGTAGTCGGCGGTGGTCGGCGGAATGAATTCGACGTCCACCGTCGTCATGCCGAGCTTCTCGCCCTGCTTCTGCGCGTTTTCGATGCCGATGCGGGAAATGGGAATCGGCATGCCGATCATGGCAATCTTCACCGGCTCCTTGGCCGCATCCTTGATGGCGTCCACCGCGACAGGAATGTCATAGCCGAAGTCAAATCCGGTGGAGCAGAAGAGCACCGGATCCGGTTTTGGCGGGTGCGTCTCCTTCGGGCAAATGGCGCCGGCAAACCACAGCGGCACCTTGGCGCGCCGCGCTTCGGCGATGACCGGCCCGTAGGTCGACGAAAGGCTCGAATCAATCAAGAGCATCACATTGTCCTGACGGATGAGCTTGGTGGCGTCTGCCGCCGCTTTCGATGGCTCCGCCTGATCGTCCTCAATCAAAAGATTGATATGATGGCCGTTGATGCCGCCTTTGGCATTGAGCCGGTCGACGTAAATCCGCAGCATCTCGATCACCGGCGCTTGCGTCGCGGCGGCCGGGCCGGTCATGGCGGCGGTGACGCCGATGGTGTAGGCGTCCTGCGCGCAGGCGCCGGAAAAGGAGCCAAGGCTCGCGGCGGCGAGTGCGGCGGCGAAACCGAGCGCCGATTTCGTTCGCATGTTGTCCTCCCCCATAGGCTGAGCCGAGTTTTTCCGGCTTTGGCGATACGGCAGCGGAGCCTACACCGAATGACGCTTTAGCCCAAAGGCTCTCGCGTCGCAGGAAGAACGCGCCCGCCCACCTCCGATCTCCGGCACGCTGTCCGGTGGGACGGACTTAACTCAGCGCTTTCGCCAGCAAATAACCCGAACCGGCGCCGAGACCCGGACCGGGATGCGTGGATGCCCCGATATGATAAAGGCGCGGAACGACCGTGCGGTGATTGATCGACGTGTGGAACGGCCGCCAGAGGAAAAACTGATCAATGCCGCAAAAGCCGCCATAAGGATCGCCGCCGACCAGATTGATGTTCAGTGCTTCGAGGTCGGCCGGTGAACAGGCTTTGCGGGCGATGACGTTGCCGCGAAAATCCTCGATATGCGCGGCGAGAATGGCTTCGATCCGGTCGGCGAATTTTTCCCGCACGCTTTCAGTCCAGCGCCCGTCGCCTGGTGTGGCGATTTCACCGGCGGCATCGCCCTTGATGACACGCGGCGCCTCGGGCAATTGCAGCCAGAGAATGGACGTTCCCGGCGGACAACGGCTTTCGTCGAGCGCCGCCGGCTGGCCGACGCAGATCGTCGGCACCACGGGCAGCATGCCGCGCTCCGCCTCGTTCGCCGCCTTCGACACGCCGTCGAGCCCCGGCGTGAGATGCGTCAGCGCCACATTGCCCAAGCCCGGCACCTTCCACCGCGGCGGCGCTTTGAGCGCGTAGTGGATTTGCATATTGCCCTTGCCGTAGCGATAGGAGGCGACGGCGTCGCCGACTTTCGCCGGCAATTTGGCGTCGGCCAGCAAGCGGCCGTAGAGTTGAGTGGGCGTCACCGAACAAATAACGCCCGCGCTCGCCTCGATGGTGCGGCCATCGGCAAGGCGCACGCCGCGCGCCCCGCCAAGCTCGTCGAGCAGAACGCGCTCGACATCGGCACCCAGAAGAATCTCTCCGCCTTGATCTCGGATCAAACGCTCGAAGGCGCTGAGGATATTTTTGGCGCCGCCCTTGACGATCGGCGCGCCGGCGACTTCGAGCGCAAACGCGACCACTTTCGCCATCTGGCCGGAATAGGCGCTTTCCGGACCAAGGCCGCAATGCAGCACCCACGGCGCAAACAGCGCGCGCGCCACGTCCGATTGAAAGCGGCTTTCGAGCCAGCCGCGCGCGGTGCCGAGCGCCTCACCGAAAAAAGCTTTTAGGCCGCGCAACCCTCGCCGCCACGCCTCGCGCGCAACGATTTTCAGCATAGCGCGCGACCACAGCGAGCCGCCGAGAAGCGCGAAGATGAAGGGTGCATCGGCGCCAAGGCGGCCGATATCGGCATCGAAGCGCGCGCCGTCGCCCGGAGAAAGCGCCTCGAACGTCGCGACGTTGGCTTTGCGGTCCATGGCCAAGACGGCATGGCGGCCGTCTGGCAATAAAACCGCAGTCGGCGTCGGCGAGTGCGCAAATGCAAGTCCGCGTTTTTCCAGTTCCGGTCCGAGCTCGGCATAAGCCGGCGACGTGATGAAGAGCACGAAGGTCGTCGCCATGACGTCATGGATAAAACCGGGCGCGGTGATCTCCTCGGTGCGGACACAGCCGCCGATGCGGTCGCTGCGCTCAATGAGCAGGACCTTGCGCCCCTTGCGGCCCAACAACGCGGCTGCGACCAGCGCATTGATCCCGCTACCGACAATCACATAGTCGGCCGCCGCCATCTTGTCCGCCCCGCCGAAAACTTACTTCCGCGGCACGAGCGCGAGCACGCGCAGCGGACTGCCGGTGCCTTTCACGATTTTCAGCGGCGCTGCAATAATGATCGCGCCCTTGGGCGGCAGCTTGTCGAGATGACAGAGGCTCGCGAGCCCATAGCGATTGTTCTTATGCATGAAGGTGTGCGCCGGGAACGGCGGGTCCATACCGCCGGCCGAGCCCGCGTCGGTGCCGACGGTCTCAGAACCCCAGCCGATGACACCCTTACCGATCAAATAATGAATGGTCTCGGCCGCCGGCCCCGGTGAATGCGGTCCCTTGTCGTCAGCGTTGAGGAATTTCGCTTCGCTGTCGTTGCGCTTGTACCAGTCTGTACGCATCAGCACCCAGCAGCCGGCGGGAATATCGCCGTGAGTCTTTTCCCAAGCCTTCACGCCGTCGACGGTCAAGAGAAAATCGGAGCTCTTGACGGTCTCCGCCGAGCAATCGATCACGCAGGCCGGCGCAACAAAATTCTTCACCGGAATGGTGTCGGTCGAGCCGTCTTTATAATCCTTGCCGCTGATCCAATGCACCGGCGCGTCGAAATGCGTGCCCGAATGCTCCCCGAGTTTCAGCCAGTTCCACGCCCAGAACGGGCCGTCCTTGTCGTAGTGCGAAATGGCGTGGACCTCGATCGGCGGCGTGTTCTTGCCGATCTGCGGCGGCAATTTGATGAGCGGCGTGTCCGGCCCGAGCGGTGCGGACAGGTCCACCACCTCGATAGCGCCGGAAGCGAGCGCGGAAGCGAAATCACTGAGAACTTGCGTACTGGTCATTAGCGTCTCTCCGGGGCGCGGTGAATTGACGATAGCGCAAACATTTTAGTTATGAAATATCTGCGCTGGCAAGCGAAGTGGAGAAAGCGGGAAAGGGCGCATGGCTTCTTACGACGCGGTTGTGGTCGGCTCCGGCATCAACGGGCTTGCGGCTGCGCTGCATCTCGCCACGAAGGGTTGGAAAGTCGCCGTGTGCGAGCGCGCCGGGATGGCCGGCGGCGCCGTCAAGACCGGCGAAGTCACCCTGCCCGGCTTTCGTCACGACCTTTACGCCATGAACCTCGGGCTGTTCGCCGGCTCACCGTTTTTTGCCGCTCATAAGAATCGCCTCTTCGCCCACGGGCTTGATTTCATTACCGCCGAGCGTTGTTTCGCCACCCCGTTTGCCGACGGTACCTGGCTCGGCGTGGAAAAAAATCCCGACGCCAACGCTGCGCGCATTGAAGCGTTCAGCGCCGCGGACGCCGCGCGCTGGCGCGCCATGACTGCGGCTTTCGGTCAAGACGCGTCGCATATCTTCGGGTTGCTCGGCTCGCCGCTGCCGTCGTGGCAGGCGCTGCGCGTTGCTTTTGCCGCGTGGCGCACGCGCGGCACCGCGTGGATTGCTGACACCGTGCGCCTCCTGCTCGCTTCCCCGCGCGAATGGCTCGACGAGAATTTCGAGAACGACAAGCTCAAGACCATGCTGGCTATCTGGGGCATGCATCTCGATTTCTCGCCCGACTGCGCGGGCGGCGCGTTGTTCCCCTATTTGGAATCCATGGCCGATCAAACATTCGGCATGGCGATCGGCCGCGGCGGCGCCGGCACCGTCGTGTCGGCGCTCACCGCCGCGATCACCGCCGCCGGCGGCGAAGTGCGGCCGAACGCGCCGGTGCGCGAGATCGCCATCGAAAAAGGCGCCGCCAAAGCCGCCGTACTCCAAGGCGGCGAGCGGCTTGAGGCGACGCGCGCGGTGATCGCGAACCTTAATCCGCGCGTGTTGTTCGGAAATCTCGTCCCGGCTTCATCGGCCGCTACGCAGCGGCTCGCGAAATTCCGCCCCGGCCCAGCGACCATGATGATCCATTTCGCGCTCAACGATCTGCCGGCATGGAGCGCGGGCGAAGAGTTGCGCCACTTCGCCTATGTACATTTGGCGCCCTCGCTCGGCGCGCTGGCGAAGACCTACACCGAGGCGCTCGATGGTCTTCTTCCCGCCGAGCCCGGCCTGGTGGTGGGACAGCCAACCGCGATCGATCCCTCGCGCGCGCCTGCCGGCAAGCACGTGCTCTGGGTGCAGGTGCGTGTTCTGCCTTCACAGATACGCGGCGATGCTGCGCGGGAGATCAGCGCCACGCGATGGAACGAGGCCAAGGAAGCGTACGCCGACCGCGTCGTTTCCATCATTGAGCGTTACGCGCCCGGCTTTCGCTCGACCATCTTGGCGCGCGCAGTGCTCTCGCCCGAAGACCTCGAACGCGACAATCCCAACCTCGTCGGCGGCGACAGCCTCGGCGGCAGCCATCATCTCGATCAGAATTTTTTGTTCCGTCCGGCCTTCGGGTGGTCGCGCTATCGCACGCCGGTCGATCGTCTTTATATGGTCGGTGCTTCGACCTGGCCCGGCGCCGGCACCGGCGCGGGCTCGGGCTTCATGCTGGCGAAGATGCTGGCGGGGGCGTGAACCGGGCGGTGGACCCCAACAACGCAGCCACATTGATCACCTGACCTCAGCTACGCTCTCGGTGCGAAGCGGACACGAGCCGGGCAAAAAAACCAGCTGGCT
>Ga0335081_10009004_pt1 | contig 16030 bp, 19 predicted proteins | sample Lox_Sample_35_FD_206713 | JGI IMG/M metagenome (GOLD analysis project Ga0335081, IMG submission 206713) | Soil microbial communities from Loxahatchee National Wildlife Refuge, Florida, United States - Lox_Sample_3.5 | ecosystem: Environmental > Terrestrial > Soil > Wetlands | place: USA... | reverse complement strand
CGAGGGCGAATGAGGAGGCCATCCGGTTCCCCTCGTGTATGTCGGCGACGTCCGTGCCGACGGTCACCACGTACGTCGTGCGGGCTTTGAGCGTGCCGGCATATGTGAACGTGACCTCCCTGCCGCTCCAGTCGTACTTCAGCTCTCCCAGGGGGGGAGAGATGAATATCGACTCCTCCACGGAGCGGCGGTCGACGTACTTGCTGAATTCCAGCGTGATTTCATTCGGCTTGGCCCGCGTGGCGTTCGTGTCCGGCACGGTCCTCACGACCGCCGGGGGGACCGTGTCCTTCGGTCCCCCGGGGGGGAAGACCTGCCCTGCGCACCCCGCAAGGAACGCCGCGGCCGGAAGGAGAATTATTTTTCCCATGAGCGGAACCATTCCGTAGCCCGATGCGTTCGTATGTGTGGCCGGCGGCGTGTAGAGCCGCGGCCGCGAGTGGCACGGGGTGCCCGGATGTGTGGTTGGCTGTGATGCGTCGCTGGTGGGTGGTGACGTTGATGGCAAATCCGGGTACCCCTTTATTTTTCCCCCTCTCGGGCGTGCGAATTGTGTTCGCGGAGCCGCCGCTGCCGTTTGTAGAGCCTCACGTAGTGAAGATGCTCATCGTACGTCTTCGAAAACCAGTGTCCCCCCCGCCCGTTGGCCACGAAAAAGAGGTAGCCGTTTCCCTGCGGGTAGAGCGCGGCGACGAGTGACGCCTTCCCGGGGTTATTGATGGGCCCCGGGGGGAGCCCCGCGAAGCGGTACGTGTTGTAGGGACTCGCCGTGCGAAGGTCCTCGTACGTGAGCCTGCGCGGGCCGTCGTCCAGCACGTACTGGATTGTCGGATCCGCCTCCAGCTTCATCCCCCGCCCGAGCCGGTTGTGGTAGACGCCCGAGATTATTTCCCGCTCATCGGGAAGCACCGCCTCCCCCTCGACGATCGACGCGAACGTGACCGCCTGGTGCACCGACCATCCGAACGTGGCGCACCGGGTGCGGAGCGTGTCGGTGAAGAACCCCCTGAACGACTGCACCTCCCTCCTGAGAATCTCCCGCTCGTCCGCGTCCCAGCTGAACTCGTACGTCTCGGGAAGGAGGTAGCCCTCGAGCGACTCCGCGTCGATGCCGAGCGAGCGGGCGAACGCCGGGTCGAATGCCAGCCGGGCGTACCGGGCCGAGTCGACCCCGAGAGCGCGGGCAAACAGGCGCGCCTCCCCCCGCACGCGGAATCCTTCGGGCACCGTCACGCTGATGAGCTGGCTCCCCTTCCCGGTGCGGAGCCGCTGGAAGAGGTCGGCGTTGGCGATCCCGCTCGCAAAGACGTACTTCCCCACCTGCATTTTCTCCGCTCCCCCCATCACACGGACGACGACCATGAACTCAAACCGGCTCCGGATGATCCCCTTCGCCTCGAGTGAATCGACGACGGAGGAGAACGTCTCTCCACGCGAAACGAAGAGCGTCCTCTCCGTCCCCCCGGGAAACGCGTTGGGTCCCCACGCGATCCAGGCCGAAGCGGCCAGGAGGGCAAGGCAGAACGCGGCCGCCGCTGCGGCAGCCTTCCTGTGCTTCGAGAGGAATTCCCTCACGGCCGTTTCCTTCCGCGCAGGGCACCGAGCGCCGCAAGTCCCGCGGCCCCCGCAATCGACAGGAAGAGACCCGTTCGCACGCTCGGGGGACGGTACTCGAACGCGACTTCGTGCGCCCCTCCGGGAACGACCACGGCCCTCATCGTGTGGTTCGCCCTGAGTATCGCCGCCGGCTTCCCGTCGATCCGCGCCTCCCAGCCCGGGTAGTATGTATCCGATAGGACGAGGATCGCGCGCGACGAGGCGACGGTCCTCACCGTGACGTCGTTGGCGCGCGATGAGACGATCGCGGCCTCCCCGCCGGCGGTATCCACGGGGAGCCCTCCCGGGTCACCGTCGAGGATCACGCCGGCCGAAGGATCCTCACCCGGCGCGGCCATGAGTGCGAGCGACTCCGAGTCGCTCCGGGCAATGCGCCACGAGCGTGCGATAAACGCGCGGGGGAGCGCCGCCGGGTTTTCGTAAATTCGCACGCTCCCCACCGCGCCGCGGAAGGCCAGCGGCTCCCCCGCGATCGGCAGGGGGCTCAGGATCGTCCTGACGTTGTGGAGCGCCAGGAGGCGCATGTAGGGGGGGCGCACGATGAAACGCCCCCCCTCCATGCGCCAGAGCGAGTCCATGATGCCGCGCCTGTTCTGATCCCCCCAGACGTCGACGACCGGGTCGGGTGTGAGCTGTGCGTACCCGTCGGCGCTTGAGAAGCCGTAGAGAACGTGGAGCGAAGGCTGGAGGTATTCCCGCTGGTCGACGTAGGGCTCGAGGCTCCCGCGCCACCCGTGCGCCTGGGTATACGCGGCGATGTGCGTGAGGATCCCCCCCTGCGAGAAGATCCGGGAGGCCTCATGCTCCGCGTGGAGCCGCGCCGCGGTCTCCGGCATCCGCTCCCAGTCGGCGCGGGAGGCGATCGCGTTCTGCCTCATCTGGAAGAAGAAGAGATCGGCGGCCGCCGCTGCCAGGACGAACCAGGCCGCGGCTGAACGCCGGAGAGGCACGTTCTCACTCTCGCCGGAGTCAAAGAGACGGCTGAGCCCTATCCCCCCGAGGAGCGCAAGCGAGGCGTCCACGATGAAGAGCATCCTCGCCTGGAACCGGAAGTACTTCATGAACGGGATCACTTCGAAGAGCGCGCCGAAAACAGGGGTCGTGCTCCCAAGGACGATCAGGTACGCGATGAGCGCCCCTCCGGCGAATATGCGGACGTGGCCGCTCCTGCGTGCACGCGCGAGGGCAAACGCAGCCAGGAGGAGCGTCACAACGCCGACGTAGCCGTAGTCTTCCCAGTACACGCCCGGACCCCTGTACGTGTCGGCGGCCGCCTCTCCGCGCGCGGGCGGATAGAGAAACGTCAGCGCCAGGCCCGCATCGTAGTCATACCGCGTCGCGTACGCAAGCGAAACCCCGTGCGAGCGCCCGGAGAGGCCGACCAGCTCCGCAGTGGGGATGAGCTGCACCGCGCCTGCGAGCGCGCCGAGCAGGAGCGCCGCGGCACACCATATCGTGAGTGAAGAGGCGATGAGCGGCCGCCGCGGGCCGCGGCCAGGGAGCTGGATCGCGCGGACGATGAAATAGGCGGCGTAGGCAAGCGCCGAATAGTAGGCGATCTGTATGTGGCCCGAGAGAATCTGGAGCGCGAACACCCCCCCGAGCGCGGCAAACGCGGGCCTCCCCGTGGCGCCTCTCCGGCGGGCTGTGAGCCCCCGCTCGATCGCCAGGAGGCCGAGAGGGAACCAGCACGCGGCGTTGACCATGCTCAGGTGTTTCAGGTGCGAGACCATGAACCCGCTGTAGGCGAACGCGAGCGCTGCCAGGATCGAACCGTGGACGCCCGTGCCGATCTCCCGCGCGTAGAAATACATCCCGAACGCGGCGGCCAGGAGCGTCAGGAGTATGACGCTGTTGAGCGCCGCGTAGGGGTTGATGAGACCGAAGAGTATGAGATTCAGCGGATAGCAGGCGCCCGACTCGGCGCGGGCCACGAGGGGGAACCCGCCGTAGACGGGGGGATACCAGAGCGGGAACTCCCCCGAACCGAGCGACTGGCCGAGGTAGAACCTGTAGGGAAAACCGTCGTTCATGATATCGCTCGCGCCGATGTCGTCCGTAATGAGGACGCCCTGCATCGTCGTGAGCTTCCAGTACGGGAGGAGGACGCAGAGGGCCAGCATGACGCAGGGGCCCGCGGCGCGTGCGATGCGGGGGATCCTCACGTCGCGCCCGCACCGATCGGGAGACGGGCACGCGCGGGCGTCTCGAGGCCTGACGTGAGCCCCCGTGTGAGCTGCAGCCACCCCGTATAGGCGATCATCGCCCCGTTGTCCATGCAGTATTCGAGCCGCGGCATGGTGAGGGAGATGCCCCTGGAGGCGGCATGCGAGCGGAGCTCCTCCCGCAGGCGCGTGTTCGCGGAGACGCCCCCCGCAAGTGCGATGTGGCGGACCCCCGTGCGGGAAGCGGCCTGGAGCGTCCGTTCGACAAGCACGTCCACCACCGCGGCCTGGAAACCGGCGGCAATATCTGCCTTCGCCTCCTGGCCCGGCGCCGTATCGCGCAGGTGATAGAGGACCGCGGTTTTGATGCCGCTGAAGCTGAAGTCCAGGTCGCCCGGATATGACCTGGGGAAGCGCACCGCGGAGGGATTCCCCTCCCGGGCGAGCCGGTCGATGGAGGGCCCCCCGGGATAAGGGAGGCCGAGCATCCTGGCGACCTTGTCGAAGGCTTCGCCCGCCGCGTCGTCGAGCGTTTCACCCAGTATGCGGTGCTCCAGCGGGGCCGTCACGTGGACGAGCATCGTGTGGCCGCCCGAGACGACGAGCGCAACGAACGGGTAGCCGGGAGCGGGCTCCTCCAGGAAGACCGAGTAGAGATGCCCCTCCATGTGGTTGACGGCCGTAAAGGGGATGCCCAGGCCGTAGGCGAGCGCCTTCGCGAAATTGAGGCCCACCAGGAGAGCGCCGACGAGCCCCGGGCCGCGCGTGGCGGCGACGGCCGTGAGATCATGCTTCCCCACGCGAGCCTGATGGAGCGCTTCGGCCACCACCTGCACGATCAGCCTCTGGTGCGCGCGCGAGGCAAGCTCGGGGACGACGCCGCCGAAGCGCGCGTGGATGAGCTGCGAGGAGATCACGTTCGACACGGCTTTCCCGTCCACCAGGACGGCGGCGGATGTCTCGTCGCACGACGTCTCGATGCCCAGAACGTTCATTCCCATCCGTTCATTGTACGGAACCGGGGGCTGAATTTCAACAAACTGTTGCACGGGAGGGGTCTTTTCGCTATCTTGTATGCCTCAACTTCTTCCGACTGGACGAGCGTATGGCAAAAGTCTGCGACATCTGCGGCAAGAGACCGGTCTCCGGCAACAACATCAGCCACGCCCACAATCGCACGCGCAGGCGCTGGGAGCCCAACCTCCAGCAGGTCCGCGCCAAGGTGAACGGCCGCACGAAGCGCCTCACGGTCTGCACGACCTGCATCAAGTCCCACCGCGTCCTCAAGGTCGCGTAGCGCCCGCGCGTGCCCCCGGTGAGGGGGCCGCCACTCCCTTTGCGATAGTGCTATGGCACGGCTTGAAATACAGCTCACGCTGCCCAACCAGCTCACGCTCCTGCGGATTCTGCTCACGCCGGTGTTCGTCGTCCTCCTCTTTTCCGCGTCCACGCTCGCGCTCCAGGCCTCGCTGGCGGTGTTCGTCGTGGCGGCGCTCACCGACTGGTACGACGGCTGGATCGCGCGGAAAATGGGGCACAGCTCCCGGTGGGGGAAGTTCCTCGATCCCCTGGCGGACAAGATCCTCTCCTCGAGCGCGCTCCTCTCGTTCGTGGGACTGAACCTCATCGACGGCTGGATGGTCTGGATCGTCATCGTGCGCGACTTCCTGATCACCGGCCTCCGCTCATACGCGGAGTACCTCGACAGGCCGATCGTGACCTCCCGGGGGGCGCAGGCAAAGACGTTTGGTCAGTTCGTGGTCATCTATTATATCCTCATCCTCTACGTCGGCCGCAGCATCCCCCCCGTCTACCAGGAATTCGGGCCCACCATCGATACGCTCATGCACCCGAAAGTCCTCTTCGGGATGATGCTCCTGGTGACGCTCACGACCGCCGGCACGGGGATCGCCTACGTGTTCGACAACAGGAAGGTCCTGCGCGAACTCTATGAGCGGATCCGTCCCGCCGCCTGAGGGGCGACGGAGCCCCTTCCTCGTCCGGCTCGTGGCGACCGGTCTCTACAGCGGCTACGCCCCCTGGGCATCCGGCACCGTCGGTTCGGCCGTCGGCCTCCTCCTCTTCCTCATCCCGGGAGCATGGGAACTGCGCGTGCTCCTCCCCCTGATCGTGGCGTTCTTTTTCGCGGGCGTGTACGCATCGGGCGTCGTCGCGCGCGAGGAGGGGCACCGCCTCACGAAAACCGCCGCCGCGGCCAAGGCGATGTTCCAGAAGGGGGAAGCCCTTCACCCCGACCCCTCGATCGTGGTCATCGACGAAATCGTCGGGATGTGGATAGCCCTCGCCGGCATCGCGCCGGGGGCGGCGGCCGCACTCAGCGCGTTTCTCCTCTTCCGTGCGTTCGACATACTCAAGCCCGAGCCGGCCGGCCGGCTGGAGCGCCTCGGGGGAGGATGGGGCATCATGCTGGATGACGTCGTCGCGGGGATCTACGCGAACGCCGGCACACGGGTGATCCTCACCGTCATCCCCCTCCTGCACCGCGGAGGCGCATCGTGAATGCGCACATACTGACCGTCGGCGACGAGCTTCTCATCGGCCAGGTGATCAACACCAACCAGGCGTACATCGCCCGGCGGCTGAACGGGATCGGCGTCGACGTCACGCTGATGGCCACGGTGGGGGACGCAATGGACGATCTCCTGGGGGCGCTCCGCGCCTCGTGGGGAGCGGCGGACCTGACTGTCGTCACCGGGGGACTGGGGCCGACGCACGATGACATCACGCGCAGCGCGCTCACCCGGTTCTTCGGAACGGACCTGGTGACCGATGAGGGCGTGCGGCGCCACATCGAAGCGCTCCTCGCCCGGAGAAACGTCCAGTGGACTGCCGCCGCCGACAACCAGGCGCTGGTTCCCCGCGCCGCCACGGTGATCCCCAACCCGATCGGGACGGCGCCGGGACTCCTCTTCCGGGACGGGTCGCGCAGGATGATCGTGCTGCCCGGCGTCCCCGACGAGATGAAAGAAATCATGGACGCGTCCGTCATTCCCCTGATTGCGCCGCTCGCGGGGGGGGCGGCGATCCGTCACAGGACGCTCCTCACGACGGGGATCGCGGAGAGCTTTCTCGCCGCGCAGCTCGGCGACATTCCTCAGCTCCTGGGGGATGCTTCGCTCGCGTTCCTCCCCTCCCCCGCGGGGGTGCGCCTGAGGATCACAGTCCATGCGGGCTCCCGTGAGGAGGCGGACGAACGGGTGCGCGGCGTGGAATCGCGCATCAGGGCGCGCGTCGCCCGGTACATTTACGGCGTCGACGACGAGGACCTGGAGACGGTCCTCGGAGCGATGCTCACCGCCCGGCACCTCACGATCGCCGCCGCGGAGTCCTGCACCGGGGGACTGATCTCCCACCGTCTCACCAACGTGAGCGGGAGCTCGTCGTACCTCCGCGCGTGCATCGTCGCGTACAGCAACGACGCCAAGGCCGCACTCCTCGGCGTGGAGGCATCCCTGATCGCCGCGCACGGAGCCGTGAGCCGGGAGGTCGCGCTCCGGATGGCGACGGGCGTTCGCGCCTCCGCGGGGGCGGATATCGGGATTTCGACGACGGGGATAGCGGGGCCGACGGGCGGGAGCCCCGAGAAGCCCGTCGGCACAGTCTGGATCGGCATACACGACGGGGGGGGCGCGCTCGCCATGAAATTCCAGTTCTCGGGCACGCGCACGGTCGTCAAGGAGCGGGCAGCGCAGGCGGCGCTGGAGCTTGTCCGCAGGCGGCTGCTCAAACTCGAGTGAACATGGCTCTGCGTCTCTTCATCGCAATTGACACGCCCGCAAGCGTGCGCAGCGCGATGGCGGCACTCCGGGAGGAGGTCGCCCCCCGCGCGCGAGGCTTCGCGTGGGAGGCCAGAGAGAAGTATCATTGCACTGTCCAGTTTCTCGGCGACGTGGAGAGGACGCGCCTGGGGGAGATCACTGCCTCAGTCCGTGAGGCGACCGCGGGCATCTCCCCGCTCCGGCTCGCCTACCGCGGGCTCGGGTTCTTTCCCTCGACCTCCTCTCCGCGCGTGTTCTGGGTCGGGATCGAAGACTGCACGGGATCTCTCGGCCTGCTCCGCGATCGGATCGCCCGGGCGCTCGCGCCCCTGGGGTTTCCCCCGGAGGAACGCCCGTTCCACCCCCACGTCACGCTGGCGCGGGCCCGCGCCGGGGCGGACGCGCGCACCTTGATTGACACCGTCCAAAGGCGTACATTTGAGCACCCGCCGGTGACCGTCCCTGCAGTGGAGATCATGCAAAGCGTTCCCGTCGCCGGGGGCACCGCCTACACTGTCCTTGCGTCGCTCGGCCTCCCCCCGGAGGCCGGCTCGTAATCCACGCGCTTCCCGAGTATATACAACACACGGAGCACCACATGGCAGATGAGAAGGACCCCCGGTACCAGGCGCTGAAGATCGCGCTCGACCAGATCGAGAAGCAGCACGGCAAGGGGAGCGTGATGCGCCTGGGGGAGGGACCGACGCTGCAAATCGACGTCATCTCCACGGGCGCCATCTCGCTGGACGCCGCGCTGGGGATCGGGGGGATCCCGCGCGGGCGCGTGATCGAGGTGTTCGGGCCGGAATCCTCCGGCAAGACGACGCTCTGCCTCCAGATAATCGCCGAGGCCCAGAAGTCGGGGGGAATCACGGCGTTCATCGACGCAGAGCACGCGCTGGACCTCGGTTACGCCAGGAAGCTTGGCGTCGACGTCAACAACCTCCTCCTCTCGCAGCCGGAATTCGGCGAACAGGCGCTGGAGATCGTCGAGACGCTCGTCAGGAGCGGCGCGCTCGACGTCATCGTCATCGATTCCGTCGCCGCCCTCACGCCGAGGGCGGAGATCGAGGGAGAGATGGGGGACCCGAGCATGGGCGTGCAGGCGCGGCTCATGTCGCAGGCGCTCCGGAAGCTCACGTCCGCCATCAGCAAATCCAAGACGTCCGTCATATTCACCAACCAGCTCCGGATGAAGATCGGCGTCATGTTCGGGAACCCCGAGACCACGACGGGGGGTAACGCGCTCAAGTTCTACGCCTCCGTCCGCCTGGACGTGCGCCGGATCGAGGCCATCAAGGACGGCACGACGATTGTCGGGAACCGGACTCGCGTGAAAGTGGTCAAAAACAAGGTCGCCCCCCCCTTCCGCGAGGCGCAGTTCGACATCCTCTACAACGAGGGGATCTCGCGGCTCGGGGACCTGGTGGACACCGCCGTCGAGCAGAACGTGATCGCGAAATCCGGCTCCTGGTTTTCCTACGGCGAGGAACGGATCGGCCAGGGGCGGGACGCCGTCAAGAAATACCTCCAGGAGAACGAGAAAGTGGCGCATGCCATCGACGCAGAGCTGCGCCGGAAGCTTTCTCTCCCCCTCCCCCGCGGAGCCGCACCGGCGAGGGGGAACGGAGAGGTGGCGCCAGGCGCGAAGAAGGAGGCCCCCCAGGCGACTCCAGCCGCCCCGGCGCCGCGCGCCGCCGCCCCGGCAGTCTCGCGCGGGGAACCGGCGAAGAAGAAGTAACCCCCGTCCCGCCGCGCCCCCCTCCCGGCGGGACGCGGCGGATGCAACGCTCCCCCGATGAAAATCACGAGCATCGAGCCTCAGAAGAAGCGCCCGGGCCGGTTGAATATCTACGCCGACGGCGAATTCCTGATCGGCGTGGCCTCCGAGACGCTCATCCGATTCGCCCTCCGCAGGGGGGACGACATCACCCCTTCCACAGTCGCGGCCCTTGCGCGCGAAGAGGAGCTGCTCGGCGCGCGGGCAGCGGCCCTGCGGCTCCTCGGCGTCCGTCCCAGGAGCGTGCGCGAAATCAGGGATGCGCTCCGTGAAAAAGAGTTTGCCGACGACATCGCCGCGGAAACGATCGCCTCACTCGGCGCATCCGGACTCCTCGATGACGCCGCGTTCGCGCGCGCGTACTGCCGCAACGTCCTCGCGCTCCGACCGTCGGGGGGGATGCTCCTGAAGAAGAAGCTCCTCCTGCTTGGGGTCGACAGGGAGACCGCCGAAGGGGCGATCGCGGATGTGCTGGGCGGGGTCGACCAGGTCGCCGTGGCCGCGCGCGCAGCCGGGAAGTTCCTCTCCCGGAAGCGCCGCTCCGCCGGGTCGGATCCCCGGCTGAGGCAGCAGGTTGCCGCCTTTCTCATGAGGCGCGGGTACGCGTGGGACGTCGTCGAGGAGGCCCTGCGCAGGGCGATGAAAGGGGAGAACGCTGGGAGAGAACCGCTCTGAAGTCGTCCTCGCGGTGGAAACGCTCGCCGCTCCCCCGCTCCCGGCCCACACCAGGGAGGAGCCGCTCCTCTCCTGGGCGCACGCGGAGGATGATCACGGAGAAGGGGCGCCGCGCCTGCGGCTCGCCCCCCTCACCGCGAGGCTCGTGGCCATCGCCCTGTTGAATCCCCGCTCGGGGCGCGGGCGGGTCTGGTACGAGCACCCCGGAGGCGTGCCCGGCGTCACCGCGCAGGGGAGAGTTGAGCTGCTTCCCGGAACAGAATCCGCGCTGATAGGGGAGTTCTGGCGCGCCATCGTTCCATTCCGCCGCATCGTCACGTTCAACGGACGCTTTTTCACGTCCCCTTATCTCATGGTCCGCTCCGCGCTCCTGGGGATTCCCCCGGCGCGGAACCTCCTCCCCTACCGGTTCAACCCCGGCGAACACTGCGATCTCCTTGATCAGCTCACGTTCTACGGGGCGACGCGGAGATTCTCACTGGAGGCGTACTGCAGGGGATTCGGCATCCCTCCCCCCGGGGGGGAGGCTGGACGCCCGGAGGTGTCGTCGCTCGTGGAAGAAGGGAGATACCGGGACGTGGCGGAGCTTGCGGCGGACACCGCCAGGGCAATCGCCGAATTGTACCGGGTCTGGACCAGGCTCCTGGAATCGCCCGGAGGGGTTCCCCCCTCCTGAGCGCGTCAGAGGGGGAGACGCCGCCAGCGTTTTCCGGCCTCGTGATAGATCATCGAGGCCGCGCAGAGCTTCAGTCCGTCCCACCAGGAGAATATAAGGACGCCGGCGTCGAGCGCCGTCGAGAAGCGGTGCGTGGTGAGGAGCGCAAGCTGGACCGCACCGAGCGAGAATATGACGACGAGCCCGGCAGCCATGGCGAGCGCGGTGCGCGTGAGCGTGTGGCGGTGAGCCGTCAGCGCCCCCACGAGAGCGGCGGCAAACGGGAACGCAAGGAGGTAGCCTCCGGTGGGACCCGCGAGGACCGCCACGCCGGAGGCGCCCCCGGCGAAGAACGGGGCCCCCGAGGCGCCGAGCGCGATGTACGCCGCCTGGCTCAGGAATCCGTTTCTCGCCCCCAGGAAAGCCCCCGAGAGTATCACCACGAGCGTCTGGAGCGTGTAGGGGACGGGAGTGTGGGGGATCTCCAGCCTGGCGCCCGCGGCAGTCCCCAGCGCAAAGAGGAGCACCCAGAACACCTGCACGACGACAGACGGCAGCGTGAGTTCACCGGCAAACCCGACCCTCTCTCCCTGCTGCATTGTGCGTCCTCCCGTTCAGTGAAGAGTTGTGTGGCGTGTTACAGGTAGCTGTGAAACCAGGCGGCGGTCTCCGCAATCGCCCGGTCGAGCGCCGGGTTCGATGCGCGCCAGGGGTGCCCGGCGCCGAATGCATGGCCGGTTCCGCCGATGACGACCATCTGCCGGAGAGTGCCCCCCGCCGCATCGACGAGCGAGCGCGCCTCCTCCGGCTTCACCGAGACATCCGCCTCGCCGTGCACGAGGAGGAGCGGAACCCGGAGCGCGGCGGCTGCCCGGTGGAGGTCGTACGCGTCGGCGTTCGCGTCGAGGTCGCGCAGGATCTCGATACCGTACCTCAGGCGCGTCCTCATGCCCCGCACCGTGACCGGGAGAAACCCGTCCCGCTCCCAGATCTCCCGCTGATGCGGGGTGAAGCGCCGGAACGTCGCGACGCTCCCCCACCCGACGACCGCCCTGATCCGCTCATCGCGCGATGCCGCCAGGAGCGCGACGCCCCCCCCGCGCGAGTGCCCCAGTATCCCGATCCGCGACGGGTCGAGTATCCCCTTCCCGAGAACCCCCGCGGCGGCGGCATCCACGAGCGCCCGGACGTCGCCGACTTCTCTTCCTATCGTATTGCGCGAGAACTTCTCAAGCTCCGTGAACCGCCGGAAGCCGGGCCCCATCCCGTTGTGCGAGAAGTTGAAGACCGCGCTCGCAAAGCCCGCCGCGGCAAGCGCATTGCCGATGAACGGGAACGGCCCCCAGTCCTTGTGCGCCGTAAATCCGTGGCAGACGAGTATGAGCGGCGCCGGTCTCCCCCCGGCGGTGTATCTCAGGTCTCCGCGCAGGGGATCCCCCTTCTCGTTGAAGACCGTGAAGGGGGTCTCACGCACCGTGCCGGCGGGACCTGCCCCGGGAGGAGTGACCATAGGAGCGTGAAAAATATTGAAATCCGGCCGGAATGTCAACGACAGCGAACAATTGCCTTGCAGCAGTCCCCGGCATTTCTTACATTAACAAGCTTCGATTCCCATCGGATCGTATGAGCATCCTGAAGGTGTTTTCCGGCCGGTCCAACCGCCCCCTGGCGGAGAAGATCGCGCGCGAGCTCGGGACGGAGCTCGGCCAGTGTGAAATCAAGACGTTTTCCGACGGCGAGATCTGGGTCAAGTACACGGAGAACATCCGCGGGTCCGACGTGTACGTCGTCCAGTCGACCAACCCGCCGGCCGAGAACCTGCTCGAGCTGCTGATCATGATCGACGCGGCCCGCCGCGCCTCGGCGCGGAAGGTCAACGCCGTCATCCCGTACTTCGGTTACGCGCGGCAGGACAGGAAGGATCAGCCGCGCGTGTCGATCACGGCGAAGCTCGTTGCGAACCTGATCACGCAGGCGGGCGCCGACCGCGTGATCACGATGGACCTGCACGCGCCGCAGATCCAGGGGTTCTTCGACATCCCGGTCGACCATCTCTACTCGTCGGCGATCCTGGTCAAGCACTTCAAGCGCATGCACCTGGGGAACCTGGCCGTGGCGTCGCCGGATGTGGGGGGGATCAAGATGGCGCGGGCCTACGCCAAGCGGCTTGAGGCGGACCTGATCGTGATCGACAAGCGCCGCCCGAAGCAGAACGAGGCCGAGGTCATGAACATCATCGGCGAGGCCCGGGGGAAGAACATCCTCATCGTGGACGACCTCGTGGACACGGCCGGGACGCTCTGCAACGCCGTGGCCGCCATACGCGACGCGGGCGCAGAGAGGGTCTACGCCGCATGCACGCACCCGGTCCTGTCAGGGAACGCGGTGGCGAAGATCAACGCCTCGGCGCTGGCCGGCATCGTCGTCACGGACACGCTCCCGGTCCCGGAGGGGTCGTCGAAGATCGTTGCGGAGTCCGTCGCCCGGATATTTGCCGAGGCCATCAAGAGGACGTTCAAGTTCAAGTCGATCAGCTCGCTCTTCGACGTCGACAAGGGATAATGTACCAGAACTGCAAGGAAAGGTGGGAGCATGTCTGAAATCGTGCTGCAAGGCGAACTCCGCGAGCTGACGGGCAAGCGCGCCCGCCGCACCCGCGCGGCGGGGATGGTCCCCGGCGTGTTTTACGCCCGGGAGGAACCGAGCATCAACATCCAGGTCCTCGGCCCGGAGCTCGAGCCCCTGGTGTTCACCGCCGCGACGCACGTGATCGACCTGCGGCTGAAGGACGGCTCGTCCCGCAAGTGCATCCTGCGCGACGTGCAGTTCGACCCGGTGACGGACCACCCGGTCCACTTCGACCTCCAGGGACTCCGCGAAAACGAGAAGCTCGTGATCGAGATCCCGGTCGTGCTGACCGGGGGCATACCGCAGGGAGTGCGCGACGGCGGCATGGTGCAGCACATGCTCCACAAGCTGCGCGTCCAGTGCCTCCCCCGGCACATCCCGGAAAACGTCGAAGTCAACATCGCCGCGCTCGCCATCAACCACTCGATACACGTGCGCGACATCGTCATCCCGGACGTGACGCTGCTCGACAGCCCCGACAGCGCAGTCGTGGGCGTCCTGCCCCCCACCGTGACGAAGGAGGCCGAGGTTGCCCCGGCGGCCGAAGAGGCGGCCAAGGAGCCCGAGGTCGTCGGCAAGGGGAAGAAGCCCGAGGAAGGGGAAGCGGCGGAGCCGGCGAAGGCGGACGCCAAGGCGCCCGCGAAGGAAGCCCCGGCGAAGGACGCGAAGGCGCCCGCGAAACCGGCCGCAAAGGAGGAGAAGAAAAAGTAAGGGAGCCCGACCGGGCGTGGACGCCGCGCTGATTGTCGGCCTGGGAAACCCGGGATCTGCGTACCGGCAGAGCAGGCACAACGTCGGGTTCATGGTGGCCGACGAGCTTGCGTCGCGCCTGGGGGCGTCGTTCCGCGAAGGACCGGGAGAGTACCTCCGCGCGAGCGCGCGGGAGGCCGGGGTCACCGTGAGCATCATCAAGCCCCTCACGTTCATGAACGGGAGCGGCGAGGCGGTGCTGGGGGCGCTCAGGTGGACCGGGGCGGAACCCGCCCGGACGCTGATCGTGCTTGACGATTTTCACATTCCCCTGGGCACGCTCCGCATCCGCGGCTCCGGGAGCGACGGCGGGCACCGGGGTCTCGGCTCGGTCATCGCGGTCCTTGCAACGGAGGAGATTCCCCGGCTCCGCTGCGGCATCGGGAGCGACGCGCTCCCGGCCGGCGGGGAGCGCAGGGGATTCGTCCTGGCGCCGTTCGGGGCCGGGGAGCTGGAGGCCGCCGCCGCGATGGTCGCGCGGGGGGCCGACGCGGCGCGGACGTTCGCGCGCGAGGGACTTCAGACTGCAATGAACATGCACAACACCGCTTAGTCGTCACGGAGGTACTCCTCTACTCTTCAGTTCACCGCCCGGTGAGTACTGGAGGGTCAGGCGTCATTCACTGTCCACAGGGAGGTTCGGCAGCATGGAACACACGCGGTTGTACGAAACCACGTTCATCGTCAATGCGTCGCTCGACGACTCGCAGACCGATGCGGTCATCGGCCGGGTGCAGGACGTGATCGTGAAGAACGGCGGCGCCGTCAACGCGCTCACCAAGTGGGGGCGCAAACGGCTCGCCTACCCCATCAACAAGAAGACCAACGGCTTTTACGTCAACGTCGAGTTCACCGCTCCGGGCCCGCTGCTCGCCCCGCTGGAGCGCGCGTTCCAGCTCGACGAGATGATCCTCCGGTTCCTCATCCTCCAGGTCGACAAGAAGGCCCTGGCCGCCAGGGCGAAGGCCCAGGCCGCCGCCGCAGCCCCCCCGCCGGAAGCCCCCCCCGTCCCGGCACGGGAGCCCCTGTTCAAGGAAGGCCCCGCCGACATGAAACCATGATCCGCACGACACGCACAAGGAGACTCGACCAGTGATCACCACACGCAAGCCGCGGCGCGACAAGGACAGCCAGATGCCGCGCAAGAAACGGACATGCCGGTTCTGCGACGCCAAGGAAATCTACATCGACTACAAGGACGACAAGCGGCTCTCGCGGTTCGTCACCGAGCAGGGGAAGATCATTCCCAAGCGCATCACCGGCACATGCGCGAAGCACCAGCGCCAGCTCGTCAAGGCCATCAAGCGCGCCCGGCACCTGGCCATGCTGCCGTTCGTGTCCGACGCCATTCGCTAGCACTCCGCGGAGAGGACCCATCCATGAAAGTGATACTCAGGAAAGAACACGAGAAGCTCGGGGCCGTCGGCGCCGTCGTCGACGTGAAGGACGGCTACGCGCGCAACTTCCTGATCCCGAAGGGGATCGCCTATCCGGCCTCCGGCGGCAGCATGCGCGCGCTGGAGGAGGAGAAGAAGCAGGCCGAGCGCCGGCGCACCAAGGAAAAGAAGGGGAGCGAGAAGCTCGCCGTGGAGCTCGAGAAGCTCTCGATCACGCTCCAGATGAAGGTCGGGGAGGACGAGAAGCTCTTCGGCGCGGTCACCTCGCAGATGGTGGCCGACGCGCTGAAGGAGAAGGGGTTCGAGATCGACAAGCGCATCATCGACCTGGAAGAGCCGATCAAGGCGCTGGGCATCTACACCGTGCCCGTGAAGCTGCCGCAAAACGTCACCGGACAGGTCAAAGTGTGGGTCGTCCGCGAGTGACGCGCCGGGGGGGAACCGCCGGCGCGGACCCCCGTGTTGACACACCGGAAGGGTGAAGGCAATGACGAAGAACGTCAAGACGCTCGACGAGGTGACGATCCGGTTCGCCGGCGACTCCGGCGACGGGATGCAGCTCACCGGCACGCAGTTCACGAACA
>Ga0335081_10009002_pt1 | contig 16030 bp, 16 predicted proteins | sample Lox_Sample_35_FD_206713 | JGI IMG/M metagenome (GOLD analysis project Ga0335081, IMG submission 206713) | Soil microbial communities from Loxahatchee National Wildlife Refuge, Florida, United States - Lox_Sample_3.5 | ecosystem: Environmental > Terrestrial > Soil > Wetlands | place: USA... | reverse complement strand
GAAGCAAGGGCTCTTCCCGCGACCGCCGTGCCAACCTAGCGGGCCAACCGCCACCGCCACGTACATTCCCCGAAGCAGCCGGGCCCTGCTGGCTGGTGGAGAGGTGATCGTTGGCTGTCGTGGCTACACCAGCGACTGGATCGGCTGTCGGGGTGTTGCGCCGGGAGGACCGGCCTGTTTACCCATTGGAAGATCCCGGGGAGCAGGGCCCACTTGGAGCAGGCCGGGTGCCGGGGGCCAACGGGAGTTGTGCCCGCGCTTGGCGGCATGCTGCCGACGTGCCAGCGCGTCAAACTGTGCGTACATAACGTCCCTTTGGCAGCAACTCCCCTCTATATTGCGTTCGCTGGCGGTCGACCGACAGAGCACTCGGACCCTTGGTGGAGGGCTGAAGCCCCGAATGAGGGCGGCCAAAGCGTCCGCACCACGCTCTGTGGGTGGTGCGGCGCGTGCCTTTCGCGAACCATCAAGATGAGATTTCATGTCGCTTTCCCGGCGGGGGCAAAGTCTGACGAACCCTCATGAAGCCTGTAGCCGACCTGGAATGTATGTACAGCCAATGCGGTCTACTTGCGAAAACCGGACACGGGCGCACGTTGTGTGGATGCCGTGCTTGAGTCTGGGGGTCAAGTGGTCGCAGGTTCAAATCCTGTCAGCCCGACGCAGGTCAGAGGCTACTTTCAGCCTTGTCATTTGGCGAAAACCGGGGCCGTACCCAAACGCCGTACCCGAACCAGCTTTTCGGCGCGGGTTGTTAGCAAACTTTGTTTCAGCCGTATCGCCCTAGACCGAGGAATCGACCGTGAGGTTATCGTCGAATATCCCTTTGGGTGTCGGCGGGATTGAAAAAACTGGCTGTGAGCGCGAGGAAGGCCAAGAACACGGCGAACTGGGTCCAACTCAACGAGAACAGTTATGGCTGGAAGGACTTCGTCATCGAAGGTGGGACAGGGAAGTGGAAGCTGCTCCACAACGGGCAGGTCGTAGCCGCTGGGCATTACCGGAGTGACATGGAGCGCGAGGCATCGGCCCTACGCAAGCACCAGAACCAGCAGCAAGAGCAACAATCAGCCGACACCACCGTCCGCACCACCGGGCGATTCACCACCAAAATCAGGTCGGCGGTCTCGGGGGCCTCCCGGGGAAGAAGCGGTGATCCGACCCCCTGGAGCCATTACAACCCAAGCTCTGCGGCGAGCCCCTCGACGGCGCCCCGCGTGGTCGCGTCCGACGTGTGCCCGTAGATGTCACCGGTGATGCTGATCGAGCTGTGCCCGAGCAGGTCGGCGACCGCTGATGAGCGCTCGCGCGAAGAGCAGGGTGCCACGCGATGAGCGCTCGCGCGAAGAGCAGGGTGCCGCAGCGCCCCCGGCTCTCACATCCGCGAACTCCCTGCAAGACTGACCCCATGCCGCGGCTGAGCGAGTCCAGCCCGTACGTCGAATTCGACCGGGAACAGTGGCGTGCGTTGCGCAAGTCCACCCCGCTGGCACTGACGGAAGAAGAGCTGATCGGGTTGCGGGGCCTCGGCGAGCAGATCGACCTGGTCGAGGTTGCCGAGGTGTATCTTCCGCTCGCCCGGCTGATTCACTTGCAGGTCGCCGCGCGCCAACGGCTGTTCGCCGCCACCGCGGAGTTCCTCGGCGAGCAGCACCCGCCCGAGCGGCCGGTGCCGTTTGTGATCGGCGTGGCCGGCAGCGTCGCCGTGGGCAAGTCGACCACTGCGCGGGTGCTGCAGGCGCTGCTGGCGCGCTGGGAACATCACCCCCGGGTGGATCTGGTCACCACAGACGGCTTCCTCTACTCCAACGCGGAGTTGAGCCGGCGGAATCTCATTCACCGCAAGGGCTTCCCGGAGAGCTATGACCGACGGGCGCTGCTGCGCTTCGTTACCGCGGTCAAGTCGGGGGCCGACCAGGCGTGCGCGCCGGTGTACTCGCACCTGCTGTACGACATCGTGCCGGGCGAGAAGAAGATTGTGCGGCACCCCGACATCCTGATCCTGGAGGGCCTCAACGTGCTGCAGACCGGTCCGACGCTGATGGTGTCGGACTTGTTCGACTTCTCGATCTACGTCGATGCTCGGGTCGAGGACATCGAGCAGTGGTACACCTCGCGGTTCCTGGGCCTGCAGTCGACGGCGTTCGCCGATCCGGCGTCGCACTTCCACCACTACGCGGCCCTGAACGACCAGCAGGCCGTCGCCGCGGCCCGCGAGATCTGGCGGTCGATCAACCGGCCGAACCTGATCGAGAACATCCTGCCCACCCGGCCGAGGGCGACGCTGGTGTTGCGCAAGGACGCCGACCACTCCATCAATCGGCTGCGGCTGCGCAAGCTCTAGCGACCAAGGGTCGCTCAAAGTCCTAGCGACCAAGGGTCGCTAGCCGGACAGGCCGGCGCGGGCTCTGCCCGATGAGCAGTGCCCGCACCGGCGATGTGGGAGTCACGCCCGCAGCCGGCGCACCCCGAGGTATTGCAGGTAGCCGAAGAAGGCCGTGAACACGCCGCTGGCGAGGGTGACGGCAATGCCGGCCTCGGTCAGCGGCGCGGCATCGGCCACCACGATGAGCAGGGTGGCGATGGTGCAGATGACGTTGGCGCTGCTGATCGCGATGCCGACGACCCGCAGCGACTGCAGTGCCGCCAGGTAGAACACCGCCAGCCCGTAGACCACGAACGCCGCCCCGATGAAGTACTCGGTGGTCGGCGACAGCCCGGTCAGCGTGGACAGCGGGTTGGCCAACGCCGCGACGACGAGCCCGGCGAAGCCGGTGATCGTGGCGTCGGCCCGCAACGCGAACCGCAGCAACGCGTCGGCCGAGGAGGACAGGGGGCGGGTGGTCAGGGCGGTCATCTTGGTGCTCCTTGACGAGGTTGGGCCGAGGTTGGCGGTCGAACACCTCTGATGCTGCTCAGCGGCCACTGCCAGATCGACGCCGCGCACTGCCAAAAACTGCCAACTGGGCGCCTTCGGCGTCCTGCGCGACAGCGCTGATCCCGGTTTTCCGGCGCGACAGCGCTGATCGGGCTAGGGCGAGACCGGCACCCGGGCCCGCAGATCGGCCGCGATCACCCGCGCGGCGGCGTTCTGCCAGTTGTGCAGCGAACGCTGTGGCACCTCGGTGACGAACCACTGCCACGCCTGCCGGGCAACCGGGTCGAGGCCCGCCGCGGTGGCGTTCTGGGCGTATGCCCGCACGCCGACGACGTACGGGAAGTACAGCGCGTTGTAGTGGCGCCATTGGTCGGTGGTGCCGAAGTCGCCGCCGTCGCGGGGTTTCAGCCTGGCGATGCTGTCGGCCAGCACCGCCTTGAGCTCGTTGGCGCGCTCCAGGGGCTGGTCGGGTGCACCGCGGGCGGCCAGCCGGTCGTCGATGATGGGCAGCGCGGTCAGCGGGCTGGCGACGAGCTTGGACAGGTCTCCGTAGTGGCCGAGGGCGCGACGGGTGAGGCGGGTGAAGTCGTCGGCGTCGATGCCGTCGAGCGGGCTGGCCGACCGCAGCGGCAGCGCGGCCTCGGTGCTACGCAGCGCGGCGCGGTCGGCGCGCAGCGCCGGGGATTTCCAGAACGCGAGCCGGTCGAGCAGCCCGGCCAGCGGGTCGGAGAACGCGTGGATCGCGACCGCGACTGCCAAGGTGGTGAACAGCAGCACCGTCAGCGCCGTCTTGCCGTTGGCGTTCAGCCGCACGACGGCCAGCCCGATCAGCGCCTGGCCGCCGAACAGCGTGGCGACGACCACCGTCGCGGCGAATGACCGCAGCATGTCGGCCCGCAGCGCGTGGCCCTCGTCGAACGCGTCCCACAGCGCGACCGCGACGCCGAGCAGCGCGACATCGAACCCGGTCGACGCCAGCGCCAGCCAACTCGGCACCAGGCCGAGCGGGATCACCAGGATCGCGTTGCCCAGCGCGAAGAACAGCGTGGCGACGATTACGACGCCGGCGACCGGAGTGGGCTGCGACCGGCGGATCACCGCGCCGACCATCGCCCCCAACGTGGATAGCGAGATCACCGCGAACATCACCCAGTGCCCGGCCCGCAGCGGCCCGTTGACGCTGCCCGCCATGACCGCGCCGCCGAGCGCCGCGGCCGCGACCAGGGCGACGAGCAGCACCTCCCCGATACGGCTGCGCCAGCTGTCACATGGCCGCGACAGCTCGATGAGCACCGCGAACCACGCGATCGCGGGCACGGCGACGAGATAGATCTCGATCCGGCTGAGAATGTCGGCGTGCGCGCTGCTGGTGACCCGCGCCGCATCCAGCGCAACCACGATCGCGAAGCTGGTCAGGCCGACGGCGGCCAGCACCAGGACCGGTTTGCGCGGCTCGCGTGCCGCCAGGTACAGCCCCAGCCACCAGCTCAGCGTGAACACCATCGCTGACAGCGCAGCCATGGTCTAAGTGTGGCACGCGGTCAGCGGCCGTAACGGCGGTGCCGGGCGCTGTAATCGCGCAGCGCACGCAGGAAGTCGACCCGGCGGAAGGCCGGCCAGTAGGCCTCCGTGAACCACATCTCCGAATAGGCGCTCTGCCACAGCAGAAAGCCGGACAGCCGCTGCTCACCGGAGGTGCGGATCACCAGATCGGGATCGGGCTGGCCCGACGTGTAGAGGTTTTCCGAGATCGCGTCCTCGGTGACGGCGTCGATCATCTGCTCGGCGGTCGCCCCGTTGGCGAACTCCTTGCACAGCAGGGCCCGCACCGCGTCGGTGATCTCCTGCCTGCCGCCGTAGGCCACCGCGACGTTGACGTGGAAGTTGCGGCCCGAAAGGTCATTGCCCCGGGTGGACTCGACGGCTTCGCGCAGCCGCCGGGCCGGCTCCTCGCCGATCAGCTCCAGATCGCCGACGGTGCGCACGCTCCAGCGGTTGGCCGGAGCGCAGATTTCCTCGACGACGTCGGTGATGATCTCGATCAGCGCGGCGATCTCGTCGGGATCGCGGTGCAGGTTCTCCGTCGACAGCAGATACACCGTGGCCATCTCGATGCCGGCTTCCTGGCACCAGCGCAGCATCTCGGCGATCTTCGCCGCACCCATCCGGTAGCCGAAGCTCACGTCGGAGTAACCAAGCTCACGTGCCCAGCGCCGGTTGCCGTCGCAGAGGACCGCAATGTGGCGCGGCAGCTCGGGTTTTGACTTGGCCAGACCTTGGCGCAGCCGCATCTCGTATAGTCGGTACACCGGCTCCTTGAGGCGCGGCGGAATGATCTCCACGAAAACCCAGACTACTGTGGCACCCGAGCAACCCGACGCGGGCAATGGAGGCTACATGACCGTTGGCACCGCCGAGTTCGACCGGCGGCACGTATCGACGGCGGCAGCCGAGGACTTGCCCGGGGCGGTCGCGGACGGCGTCGCGCACTTTCTGGGTAAACCGCGGGCCCGCGGCTGGATTCACGTCTACTCCGCCGCCGTGGCGATCGTCGCGGGCGCGGCGCTGGTGTCGGTGTCGTGGGCGGCCCAGTCGACACGTGCCGGGCTGGCCACGCTGATCTACACGACCACGATCGTCGCGATGTTCGCGGTCAGCGGCGCCTATCACCGCATCCACTGGAAGTCGGAGCCGGCACGCAAATGGATGAAACGGGCTGACCACTCGATGATCTTTGTCTTCATCGCAGGCAGCTATACGCCGTTCGCATTGCTGGCGCTGCCGCGCAATTCCGGAATGCTGCTGTTTTGGATCGTGTGGGGCGGGGCGCTGGCCGGGGTCGCGTTGAAGATGCTGTGGCCGTCGGCGCCGCGCTGGGTCGGGGTGCCGCTGTATCTGTTGTTGGGCTGGGTCGCGGTGTGGTTCGCCGGGGCGATCGTGCACGGCGCGGGGGTCGCCGCAATGGTGCTGCTGGCCGTCGGCGGTGCGCTGTACAGCATCGGCGGCGTGCTCTACGGGTTGAAGTGGCCGAACCCGTGGCCCACCACGTTCGGCCACCACGAGTTCTTCCACGCCTGCACCGCGGTGGCGGCGATCTGCCACTACATCGCGATGTGGTTCGCGGTGTTTTAGCCGGCGGTGAGGTCCGCGGGTGACCACAACGCCCGCATCGAGGTGATCTTCGCGTCGTCGTTGAACCTCATCACGCTGATCGGCTCGATCCGGGTGCGGCTGTCCCCCGCGTTCATCGTCAGCCGCCACAGGAACCCGGCCTCGTTGCCCGCGACCCTCAGCGCGACCAATTCGGTTTCCTTGTCGATGTTTTCGATCGCCGCGTAGAACTCGTGGACCGCGGCGTGCCCGCGGCGCAGAGCGGACCCGACCGGATCCTCGATGATGGCGTCGTCGCTGTACAGCGCGGTGATCTCGTCGGCGCTGCCGTTGGCCACCAGCTCCAGGTAGAGGTTGACGGTTTTGGCGATGTCATCGGCGTTGGGCATGGCCGGAACCCTACCGGGGCGCCGCGAGCGCGGCCGCGAGTTCGGCCGCGGTGGTGACCGGCAGATCGCACACCCGGCCGCGGCACACATACGCCGCGTCGGCCCCGTCGACGCGGTCGCGCCCGGCGAGCAGCGGCGACGAGTCGACCGCGCCGCCGACGACGATCGCCCCGCCGGGCGCCAGGCTGCGGGCCTCGGCCAACAGCTTTGACCTTCCGGGATCGCAGGCCACCGCGATCTGGATCGGCCCGCGGACCGCGGACTCGGCGACGGCGAGCCAGTGCGACGCCGACCGCGGGAGCCGCGCCAGCAGCGGCGTATGCGCGGACATCGTTTCGTCGGCCGCCTGCCGGTAGCGGTTGGCATCCGGGGCCAGGTGGGCGGCGGCCAGCAGCGCCTCGGTGATCTGCGACGCGCCCGAGGGGGTCGCGCCGTCCAGCGGATCGGCCGGGCGCAGCATCAGCTGCTCGGCGTCGGCGGCGGTGTCATACCAGCGGCCCGGCTGGTGCGGGTCGGAGAACTGCTCGAGCGCGGTGTCCAGCAGGCCGGTGGCCGCGGTCAGCCACGACGCGTCACCGTCGATCTGGTGCAGTGTCAGCAGGCCGGTGGCCAACGCGCCGTAGTCCTCCAGGATGCCGGGGCTGTCGCCGACCACGCGGCCGAGGCTGGCGCGACGCAACCGCCCGCCGTTTAGGTGATGCGACAGGAGCGCAAAGGCGCATCGTCGGGCGGCGTCGGCGAGGTCGGGGCGCCGCAGCGCCACCGCTGCCTCGGCCAGCCCGGTGATCGCCAGCCCGTTCCACGCGGTGACCACCTTGTCGTCGCGGCCGGGCTGAACGCGTGTCAGCCGCGCGGCCAGCAGCGCGGTGCGAACCCTGTCCTGTCGGCCGCGATCGTCGGGGTCGCTGGGCAGTTGCAGCACCGAGCTGCCGTGTTCGAAGGTTCCGGCATCGGTCACCGCGAAAACCGCGGCGGCCCAGCGTCCGTCGTCGTCGCCGAGCACCTCGCGAAGTTGTCCGGGGGTCCAGACGTATGTCGAGCCTTCGCGGCCATCGGCGTCGGCGTCGAGCGAAGACGCGAACATTCCCTCGTCGGTGCGCAAGTCGGCGAGGATGAAGCCGGCGGTTTCGTCGGCGACCCGGGCGGCCAGCATCTCCCCGGTTCTCCTTGCCCAGTGCGCGTAGGCACGCAGCAGCAGCGCGTTGTCGTAGAGCATCTTCTCGAAGTGGGGCACCACCCACGCCGAGTCGACGCTGTAGCGGGCGAAACCGCCGGCCAGTTGGTCGTAGATGCCGCCACGTGCCATCGCGGTCCCGGTGCGCTGCACCGCGGCCAGCGGCGCAACCTGCCCGGTGCGTTCGTGGCTGCGCAGCAGCGCCTCCAACAGCGCCGACGGCGGGAATTTCGGCGCGCCGCCGAACCCGCCGCGGTGCTTGTCCTCGTCCGCCAGCACCGCCGCCACGGCCTTGTCGCAGAGCTCCGGCTCAACCGGCGGTCCACCGCCGGGTAGTCCCGCCGACAGCCTGCGCAGTTCGGCGGCGATGTGGTCGCCGGCCTGTTCGACCTCCCCACGACGGGTGCGCCAGGTGTTGGTGACCGCGGCCAGCAGCTCCAGGAAGGTCCGCTTGGGGTAGTAGGTGCCGCAGAAGAACGGCCTGCCGTCGGCGGTGAGAAAGCAGGTCATCGGCCAGCCGCCCTGTCCGGTGAGCGCGACGGTGGCGTTCATGTACACCGCGTCGAGGTCGGGGCGCTCCTCGCGGTCGACCTTGACGCAGACGAAGTCCGCGTTCATCACCGTGGCCACGTCGTCGTCCTCGAAGGATTCGTGCGCCATCACGTGGCACCAGTGGCAGGCCGCGTACCCGACGGACAGCAAGATCGGCACGTCGCGCACCGCCGCCTCGGCCAGCGCGTCGGGTGTCCACTGCTGCCAGTGCACGGGGTTGTCGGCATGCTGGCGCAGATACGGGCTGGTGGCCGACGCCAGCGTGTTAGCCGCCGGGCTCATGGGGCGGACCTCCCTTGTCGTTGCCTGCGTCGTTGAGCCCGACGACTCCTTGGTCGGCTGCTTGGTCGGGCTCGCGGTTGGTGCGGTCGAAGCGATCGGGCAGCTTCTTCAGGTGCCGGTTCATCGACCACACCAGAAATGCGGTGCAGATCAGCAGCAGCACGATGATCAGCAGGCCGAAGGGGCTGGCCTTACCGAAATCGGGGCCGGTGTTGCGCGGCGGACCGTCAGCCAGCCACACCAGGATCTGCGGGCTCACGGGTCGACCTCGACGCCGGCGAACAGGTCGGTTTCCGGCACGCTGGCCGGGACCCGGGAGCGGGCCAGTTCGAATTCCTCGGTTGGCCATAGCCGCTGCTGCCAACCGATCGGCGCGGCGAAGAAGTCGCCGTGCGGGTCGATCTGTGTCGCGTGCGCCCGCAGCGCGTCGTCGCGTTGGTCGAAGTACTCGGCGCAGTGGACCCGTGTGGTGACCCGCTGGGCGAAGTTGTCGTGGGCCGGGTCCCAGTGTTTGAGCCACTTCTCGAACGGCCCGTGCAGGCCGTGCTTGGCGAACTCGTCCTGTAGTAGCTGCATCCGCATTCGCAAGAAGCCGTGGTTGTAGTACAGCTTCTGCACGGTCCATGGCCGTCCGCTGTCGGGCCACGTGTCCGAGTCGGCGGCGGCCTCGAACGCGGCGACCGAAACCTGGTGGCAGCGAATGTGATCCGGGTGCGGATAGCCGCCGTTCTCGTCGTAGGTGGTCATGACGTGCGGTCGGAATTCCCGGATCACCTGGACCAGGGCTTCGGTGGGCTCCTCCAGCGGCACAAGCGCGAGCGAACCGTCGGGCAGCGGCGGCGGCGGGTCGCCCTCCGGGAGGCCGGAGTCGACGAAGCCGAGCCACCGGTGTTCCACGCCGAGGATCTCGGCCGCCTTGGCCATCTCGTCGCGGCGGATCTCGGCAATGCGCTCCTGCACCTCCGGCAGGTCCATCGCCGGGTTGAGGATGCTGCCCCGTTCGCCGCCGGTCAGCGTGACGACGAGCACGCGGTGACCCTCGGCGGCGTAGCGGGCCATGGTGGCGGCGCCCTTGCTGGACTCGTCGTCCGGGTGGGCGTGCACCGCCATCAACCGAAGTTCGCTCACTTGTCCTCTACCTGGTCCCTCGTGCTCGTCGGCCGGTCGCCGTTAGGCCACGCCCTATAGTTTCAGTCCTAGTCCTTCTAGCCGACCGACGGGCACCCGAAACGACATGACCGAGCGTCGCGCCGCCCGTTACGGGCGCCAGCGGTTGTCTCATCGGGCGCGGCGGTGGATCGTCATCGGCCTGACGCTACTGATTCTCGCCATCGGCGTCGCGGTCGCCGTCCTCGGCTATCGGCGGCTCGGAACCGGCGCCGTTCAGGGCACGCCGGGCGGCTATCGGATCGTCGACGACGAAACCGTCTCGGTGACCTTCACGGTGACCCGCACCGACCCGTCCCGGCCCGCGGTATGCATCCTGCGGGCCCGGTCGAAGGACGGCTCGGAGACCGGGCGGCGCGAAATTCTCGTCGCGCCGTCGACCCAGAAATCCGTGCAGGTCACGGCGATTGTGAAGGCCAGCAGGCCGCCGGTGATGGGTGACGTGTACGGCTGCGGCCTCGAGGTGCCGACGTATCTGGTCGCGCCGCCGTAGGCAAACGCCCGGCGGCGAAAACGTGAAAACCGGCTGACCCGGCGGTGGTACCATGGCTCGGTACACGGTTCCTGCTGGGGGCCGTGTATTGCTGATTTAGCGCTTGATTTAGTCGGCCGCGAAACGGCAATACAAGCGGTGCGACCGCCTGCTCCCGGCAGCGTGACACGAGACTGCCCTCGCGAGCGATCGCGAGAAAAGGAAAGAGGGGCACGAAATGACGGAAACCCAGGTGACCTGGCTCACCCAGGAGGCATACGACCGTCTGAAGGCTGAACTTGACCAGCTGATCGCCAATCGCCCGGTCATCGCCGCCGAGATCAACGACCGGCGCGAAGAGGGCGACCTGCGCGAGAACGGGGGTTATCACGCTGCCCGGGAGGAACAGGGCCAGCAGGAGGCCCGCATCCGCCAGCTGCAGGAGCTGCTGAACAACGCCAAGGTGGGCGAGGCCCCGAAGCAGTCCGGCGTCGCGTTGACCGGCTCCGTGGTGAAGGTGTACTACAACGGCGACGAATCCGACACCGAGACGTTCCTGATCGGCACCCGCGGGGAGGGCGTCAGCGACGGCAAGCTCGAGGTGTACTCGCCGAACTCGCCGCTGGGGGGCGCGCTGATCGACGCAAAGGTCGGCGAGACCCGCACGTACACGGTGCCCAACGGCAACACGGTGAAGGTCACGCTGGTCAGCGCCGAGCCGTACCACTCGTAGAGCAGGCCGGCGGGCGTCGTCGGAGACTGTGCTGATGGCGCAGATCGCCGAGAACCTGCTTCTGCTGCTGCTCGACAACGCAACCGGAAAACCGGGGCTGGATGGCGCGCGCCGTGGGCGCGTGCTTGGCGCGGCGGTGCTGCTCGACCTCGCCTTGGCGTGCCGGATCCGTCCGGCGCTGGACGGTGAACCGGTGCGGGCCCGACGACTGCTGGTGCTGACCGGTCCCGATCTGGCGGACCCGGTGCTCGATCCGGCGCTGCGGCTGCTGCGGCGCCGCCCGATCACGCCGGAGGCCGCGATCGCGAAGCTGCGCGGCGGCGTCGAGTCGACGCTGCTGCGTCGGCTCGAGCGGACCGGCCAGATCCGGCCGGTCCGGCTGCGGAGCAAGGTGTTGAACCGGGCGTGGGTGTGGCCGCTGACCGACCGCACCCGCGTCAACCAGGCGCGGTCCGAGTTGCTGTCGGCGTTGTTCGACCTGCGCTGCCCCACGCCGTCGACGGCGGCGATCATCTCGCTGCTGCATGCCGTCGACGGGCTCGGCGCACTGCTGAGCCTCAATGACCGGGGCTGGCGCTGGGTGCATGCACGAGCCGGTGAGATCGCCGGTGGCGCTTGGGTGGATGAGTCACCTGCCCGGCTGCCCGAGATCAACCTGGCGGTGACGACGTCGGTCGTGCGGCCGGCGTTGGCCTGACGTCTCTGCGTCAGAGCCCGGCCAGTGCCTGCTCCAGATCGCCGAGCAGGTCGGACACGTCCTCGATGCCGACCGACAGCCGCACGAGGTCGTCGGGCACCTCCAGGAGCGAGCCCGCCGTCGACGCGTGTGTCATCGCGCCGGGATGCTCGATCAGCGACTCCACCCCGCCGAGGGATTCGGCGAGAATGAAAATCACGGTGCGGGAACACAATTCGAGCGCGGCACCGCGCCTGCCCCGCAGCCGCACCGATACCATGCCGCCGAAGTCGCTCATCTGCTTGGCGGCCACGTCGTGACCGGGGTGATCGGGCAGTCCCGGATACAGCACGGTGGCCACCGCGGGATGCGCGGCGAGGAATTCGGCCACCCGCGCGGCGTTTTCACTGTGCCGCTGCATCCGCAGCACCAGTGTCTTGAGCCCCCGCATCGTCAGGTAGGCGTCGAACGGGCCCGGCACCGCACCCGTCACGTTCTGCAGGAACCCGAACGCCGCGTCGAGTTCCTCATCGTCTGTCAACAGCGCGCCGCCGACCACGTCGGAGTGCCCGCCGATGTACTTGGTCGTCGAATGCAGCACTATGTCGGCACCCATCGTCAGCGGCTGCTGCAACGCGGGCGAAGCAAATGTGTTGTCCACCAGTACCTTTAGCGACCGCTGCGCGGCCAGCTCGGCGATCGCGGCGATGTCGGCGATCGACAGCAGCGGGTTGGTGGGTGTCTCCACCCAGATCAGTTTGGTGGCATCGGTGATCGCGCCGCGCACGGCGTCGAGGTCGGACTGCGCGACGGCCGTGTGCACCACGCCCCACAGCGAGAACACCTTGTCGATCAGCCGGAAGGTGCCGCCGTAGGCGTCGTTCGGGATGACCACGTGATCCCCGGGCCTGAGCACGGCGCGCAGTGCGCAGTCGGTGGCCGCCATGCCGGAGCTGAACGCACGGCCGAACCGGGCCTGTTCAACGGCGGCCAGCGACGCCTCCAGCGCGGTGCGAGTCGGGTTGCCGGTGCGCGCGTACTCGTAGCCGGAGCGCAGGCCGCCCACCCCATCCTGCGCGAACGTCGAGGATGCGTAGATCGCGGCGTTCACCGCGCCGGTGGCCGGATCGGGTCGATAGCCCCCGTGGATGGCCCTGGTGGCCGGGCCCCGCGTGCGGTGGGCGTCGGCCTCGGTGTGCTGCTCGCTCATCGCCGCCAGCCTATCGGTGCCCGGCTGCGAGCCTCATCGGTGTAGACATGGAGCATGTCTGCTGCCAACGACAGGGCCGTGAAGATCGCCGATCTCCTCGACATCGACGCGATGCTGGCGCCGGAGGACATCGAACTGCGCAATACCGTGCGCCGCTTCGGCGAGCAGCGCCTGCGCCCGCACATCGCGGAATGGTTCGAGGCCGGTGAGGTGCCGGCGCGCGAGTTGGCCGCGGACTTCGGCAAGCTCGGCCTGCTCGGCATGCATCTGACGGGCTACGGTTGCGGCGGCTCAACCGGGACCGCCTACGGCTTGGTATGCCAGGAACTCGAGGCCGTCGACAGCGGCCTGCGCAGCATGGTGTCGGTACAGGGCTCGCTGGCGATGTTCGCGATCCATCGGCACGGCAGCGAGCAGCAGCGCAGGCAGTGGCTGCCGGCGATGGCCACCGGTGACGTGATTGGATGCTTCGGGCTCACCGAACCCGATTTCGGCTCAGACCCCGCCGGCATGCGCACCAACGCCCGCCGCGACGGCAGCGACTGGATCCTCAACGGGTCGAAGATGTGGATCACCAACGGCACCGTTGCCGACGTCGCGGTCGTGTGGGCCCGCACCGACGAGGGCATCGCGGGCTTTCTCGTCCCTGCGAGCACACCGGGTTTCACCGCGCGCGACATGACGCACAAGCTTTCGTTGCGTGCCTCCATCACCTCTGAGTTGGCCTTCGACGACGTACGGCTGCCCTCCGACGCCAAACTCCCCGGGGCTCAGGGGCTTTCGGGTCCGCTCAGCTGCCTGTCGGAGGCGAGGTTCGGTATCGTATTCGGTGCGGTCGGCGCCGCCCGCGAGTGCCTGGAGGCGACGCTGGACTACGTCAGCACCCGGCAGGTGTTCGACAAGCCGCTGTCCGGATACCAGCTGACCCAGGCCAAGCTCGCCGACATGGCCGTCGAGCTGGCCAAGGCACAGCTGCTGGCCGTCCACCTCGGGCGGCTCAAAGACGCCGGGCAGATCCGCCCGGACCAGGTCAGCATCGGCAAGCTCAACAATGTCCGCGAAGCGCTCGCCATCGCACGCCAATGTCGAACGCTTCTGGGCGCCAACGGCATCACGCTCGAATATCCGGTCATCCGGCACGCCAACAACCTTGAGTCGGTGTTGACCTACGAGGGCACCTCGGAAGTGCACCAATTGGTGATCGGCGAGGCGCTGACCGGGGTCTCGGCGTTCAGGTAGCCGCTCCGCTGGGTGCTTCCGGTGCGCCTTCGGTCGGCAGGCACACCGTTGCGATTATCTTGTCGGCGAACGTCTGTCGCTTGGGATCCCATAGCGGCCACAAGTAGCCGATGTAGCAGATGCTGTCCACGACGTGGGCGATCTGCCGCACGACCGACATCCCGAAACCGATCGGCTGGCCGGTCTTCTCGCTGACCACTTTGAACTTCAGCACCGACTTGCCGATGCTCGATCCGGTGGTGCCCTGGCGGTAGCCGTAATTCCAGATCCCGTACGCGAGCACCAGCAGCCACGCCAGGAACGCGACGACGATACCCAGTGCCGAGGGTGACGACGTGCAGTAGCCACCGTAACCGTACTCGGAGGATTCGCAGGATGTGTTGCCGGTGGCGAAGAAGACGATTTCCCCGATGCCGCCGACGATCGCGGCCGGGATGAAGTCGATGATCGCCGCACCGACGCGGCGGATCCACGACGTGTAGGCCTCCTTGGGAAGGTTCTCGATAGCCTGCGCCATCGACGGATAGCCCTGGGGATAACCGGTACCCGGCGGCGGAGGTGGATAGCCACCGGCTTGCGGCGGAGGCGGCGGATAGCCGCCGGGCGGTGGTGGTGGATAGTTTCCGGGCGGTGGCGGTGGATAGTTGCCGGGGTGAGGGGGTGGTGGTGGGTGATTGCCGCCCGCAGGCGGCGGTTGTTCGGTCATGGCACCTTCCGCTCGGGAAAATCACGACGGCGCTTCAACACATGGCTGACATCGAGCGGCCCTTACCATACCCGGGGATTTCACCGGCGACAGGGCTATCGACAGAACTGTTCGATCGGGCGCCGCCGACCCGCCGCGGTTCCCGAAATCCACAGCCTCACCGATAAATCGGGCCGGTCACCGTCGTGACGGTCCATCCGAGAGAAAACCGAGCAGGTCCTGGCGGGTGATCACGCCGACCGGCTTGCCCTCGTCGACCACCATGACGGCGTCGCATTCGCGCAGCGCTTTGGCTGCGGCGCTGAGTAATTCGCCCGCACCGATCATCGGCAGCGGCGGGCTCATGTGCTGGGCGACCGCGTCGGCGAGCTTGGCCCGACCCTCGAACACCGCGGACAACAGTTCCCGCTCGGACACGCTGCCCGCGACTTCGCCGGCCATCACTGGCGGCTCGGCGCCGACGACCGGCATCTGAGAGACGCCGTACTCCCGCAGGATGCCGATCGCGTCGCGGACGGTTTCCGACGGGTGGGTGTGCACGAGGTCGGGCAGGACCCCGGACTTCCCTCGCAGCACGTCACCGACTGTCGGCTCGGCCACCGAGCCGTCGAGCCGGCTGCGCAGGAAGCCGTAGGACCACATCCAGGCGTCGTTGAAGACCTTCGACAGGTAGCCGCGTCCGCCGTCGGGCAGCAGCACGACGACGACGGAGTCGGGCCCGGCTTCCTCGGCCACCTTCAGCGCCGCGACCACGGCCATTCCACAAGAGCCGCCAACCAGCATCCCCTCTTCACGAGCCAGCCGCCTGGTCATCTCGAATGAGTCCGCGTCGGACACCGCCATGATCTCGTCGGGCACACTCGGGTCGTAGGTCGCCGGCCAGAAGTCCTCGCCCACTCCCTCGACCAGATACGGGCGTCCGCTGCCGCCCGAGTAGACCGAGCCCTCCGGGTCGGCGCCGACGATGCGCACCGCGCCGTCGGACACGTCCTTGAGGTAACGCCCGGCGCCGCTGATCGTGCCGCCGGTGCCGATGCCGGCGACGAAATGCGTGACCCGGCCGTCGGTGTCGGTCCAGATCTCCGGGCCGGTCGTCTCGTAATGGCTGGCCGGGTTGTTCGGATTCGAGTACTGGTCGGGCTTCCAGGCGCCTTCGATCTCGGTGACCAGCCGGTCGGAGACGCTGTAGTAGCTGTCGGGGTGTGCGGGCGGGACGGCGGTCGGGCAGACGACGACCTCGGCGCCGTACGCGCGCAACACGTTCCGCTTGTCCTCGCTGACCTTGTCGGGGCAGACGAACACGCATCGGTAGCCACGCTGCTGGGCCACCAGCGCCAGCCCGACGCCGGTGTTGCCCGAGGTGGGTTCGATGATCGTGCCGCCGGGGCACAGCTCGCCGCTGGCCTCCGCGGCGTCGATCATCTTGACCGCGATGCGGTCC
>Ga0335081_10009000_pt1 | contig 16031 bp, 15 predicted proteins | sample Lox_Sample_35_FD_206713 | JGI IMG/M metagenome (GOLD analysis project Ga0335081, IMG submission 206713) | Soil microbial communities from Loxahatchee National Wildlife Refuge, Florida, United States - Lox_Sample_3.5 | ecosystem: Environmental > Terrestrial > Soil > Wetlands | place: USA... | reverse complement strand
TCTGCCTCGGCTGCGGTAAGTGTGAACTATTCTATGCCCACCATTGCATACATCGGAATCGGATCGAATGTGGGCGACAGGAAGGCTAACTGCCGTAAGGCCTTTGAGCTTCTGGCGGACACAGGCCAGGTCATCAGCGTTTCCTCCCTGTACTGTACCGAGCCGGTGGGATATAAGGAACAGGAAGATTTTATCAATGCCGTGGTCTCTATCGAGACCGATCTATCTGCCAAGGAACTGCTTGATGCCTGTCGTGCCATTGAGGGCAAGCTGGGTCGCAAGCGCACGCTGAGGTGGGGTCCGCGCACCATTGATCTCGACATCCTGCTGTATGGAGACCAGATGATGAACCAGCCGCACCTTGTAATTCCCCACCCGTTGATGGCAACGAGAAAGTTCGTGCTTGCACCGCTTGCCGAGATTGCCCCCAAGGTGATGCATCCCGTCTTGCATAAAACGGCTGAGCAGCTTCTCCGCGAATTGAAGGATACCTCCACGGTCATGAGATGCAGGTCGGACCACAAAACGCCATGAGTCAGAAATCAGCCTTGAGCCATACCCGATACATCGTAACCGAAGGCCCCATTGGCGTGGGGAAGACGAGCCTCACCAGCATGCTCGCCGAGGAACTCGGTGCACGCCTGATCCTGGAGCGCGCGGAAGACAATCCCTTTCTCACGGATTTTTACAATGACCCTCCCCGGTACCGCTTCCAGACACAGACATTCTTTCTCTTAAACCGCTTTGCCCAGCAGGAAGAGATGCTTCAGCCCGACCTTTTCACGAGAATCACGATCAGCGACTACCTTTTTGCCAAGGACCGGATATTCGCCTACCTCAACCTGGACGACCATGAACTCGTCCTCTATGAACAGATCTATAAGATGCTCGAACCCAAGGTCGCGAAGCCTGACCTCGTCATCTTCCTCCAGGCAGATACGGATACTCTCCTCCGCCGGATTAAACAGCGCGGCAGATCCTTTGAGAAGGATGTGGACAGGGATTATATAGCGGCGGTGAATGAGGCGTATAATCAGTACTTCTTCCACTATTCCGAAACACCACTTCTCGTCATCAACACCTCGGACATTGATTTCGTCAACCGGCGGGAAGACCTCAATGATCTCCTCAAGCAGGTTCTGAATATGAAGCAAGGTATTCAGTACTACGTTCCGAAGTCGCGGGGGAAAAAATAGGCTAGTGCGGGACAAAGATTCAGGGGCAGAAAAGAAGTCATGCATAGTAATATGGAGATAATCACTTCCCTATACGACATGCGATCCTTTTCCGAGTTGCTTCGGAAGCAAGGAAAGGCCATAGGCTTCGTGCCGACCCTGGGGTTCCTACATGAAGGGCACCTCTCGCTCATGCGGGGCGCGCGCCAGGCGTGCGACATTTCGGTCGTGAGCATCTTCCTGAACCCCACCCAGTTTGGACCGAACGAGGATTTGAGCCGCTATCCCCGCGACATCGAAGGGGACCGCAAGAAGTGCGGGTCCTCAGGCGTCGATATCCTCTTCATACCTGATGCCAAGGAGATGTACCCCGAAAAGCCGACGGTGTTCGTCTCTGTTGAGGGGATATCCGACATCCTTGAAGGCGCGATCCGGCCGGGCCATTTCCGCGGCGTTGCAACGGTTGTGGCCAAGCTCTTTCATATAGTGAAACCGAACAAGGCATTCTTCGGCCAGAAAGATTTCCAGCAGTGTGTCGTTATCAAGCGGATGGTAAAGGGACTGAACCTGGACGTGGAGATCATTGTCCTTCCGACTGTACGCGAAACGGACGGCTTGGCTATGAGTTCCCGGAACAGTTATCTTGATGCCGATGAGCGGCGCACGGCAACGGTTCTCTCTCGCGCTCTCTTCGCAGCTCGCGACCTCTACACGGCAGGGGCAAAGGAGCCGGAAAAACTCAAGCAGAAAATGCGTGCTGTGATCCTTGCGGAGCAAGGCGTGGGGATCGACTATGTCGAGGTCGCTGATCCGGAAACGCTGGCGCCGCTCGGTACTGCGCGTGGCAATATGGTCTTGCTTGTCGCGGTACGCCTCGGGAAGACGAGGTTGATCGACAATCTTCTTATCCCGTGATTATGATATCAGGGATATTGCTGTTTGCCCTTTCCGAGGTCAGACCATGAGCACTTCGTACTGTTCCTGGTGCAGGTTCGGGTCGGCCTTGATAACGATCTTCTTCTGAAATTCCTTTTCCAGTTCCTCGACACCCTGCCGTTCCTCATCATACATCATGTCGGCCACCACGGAGTTTACTGTGACGAGCGCCTTCTTTTCGTCAGCGCCGGTGAAAGCCCTCCGGATCTCCCGGAACACCTCATAGCAGACAGTACGGGCCGACTTCACGTATCCGCGGCCGTCGCAGTAAGGGCAAGGCTCGCAGAGGGTGCGACCGAGGCTATCGCGGATCCGTTTGCGCGTCATCTCTATGAGCCCGATCGGCGAGATGTGCGATATGGTTGTCTTTGCCTTGTCGCTGGATAGCGCCTCCTGGAGGGCCGAGTACACTTTGCGGCGGTTGTCCTCCCGCTCCATGTCGATGAAATCGAGGATGATGATACCGCCGATATTCCTGAGCCGGAGCTGGTACGCAATCTCCCGCACGGCCTCGAGGTTGGTCTTCAAGATCGTGTCCTCCAGGGACCGCTTACCCACGTACCGACCGGTGTTGACATCGATCGTGGTAAGCGCTTCGGTCTGGTCAATGATGATGTACCCCCCGGACTTGAGCCAGACTTTTCTGCCGAGGGCGCGCGAGATCTCAATTTCCACGCCGTAATGCTCGAAAATCGGCTCGTCTCCGTCGTACGGTTTCACGCGCCTGCTGAGCTGAGGGATGTAGGAATCGACGAACTCCTTGACCCGTTGGTATTCGTCGGGCGAGTCGATCACCATTTTGTCCACGTCCCGGGTAAAGACATCGCGGATCACCCGGAAAACAAGGTCGAGCTCATTATGGAGAAGGGCCGGCGCAGAGGTCTTTTCTTTCTTGCGCAGGACGTTCTCCCACAGCCGGGCGAGGAATTCTATGTCCGCGGTAAACTCTTCCTCGCTCCTGCCCTGGCTGGCAGTCCTGATGATGTAGCCCGTATTCGGTTTGCGGAGCCGGTCAACGATCTCGCGGAACCTCTTTCGTTCTTCTCCGTTCTCGATGCGGCGCGAAACCCCAATATGGTTGACGCCAGGCATCATGACGAGATAGCGTCCAGGAATGCTGATGTAGGTGGTCACACGCGCACCCTTGGTGCTGATTGGCTCTTTAGAAACCTGGACCAGTATCTCCTGACCTTCCTGCAGAAGGTCCTCTATCTGATTGGAATGAGAGCGCTTCCTCTTGGGTTCAACCTCGAGCTCAAGGCCCTCATCATCCATCATCGGCGCATACTCAGAGGTGCTGTCAAACACGTCGCCTACATAGAGAAAGGCCGACTTCTCCAGCCCGATATCCACGAAAGCCGCCTGCATTCCGGGCAGGACCTTCATGACCCGGCCTTTATAGACATTACCGGCGATGCCGCGGTCCTTCTTGCGGTCGATATAAATTTCCGTGACCAGTCCGTTCTCCAACAGGGCAACGCGGGTCTCTTCCCGGCCTGCATTCACGATGATCTCAGATGGCATAATCTCTCCTCAAACGATTTTATGTCCTAAAACTATTTTATAATAGTACAGAATTTAATACAAGAATTAAAAGTCTCCAGGTGCAGAGAATGTCCGGAAATTACATCATCATAAATATAAAAAGAGGCCTATAAGGATATGGCATAATTTTTGGCATTAAATTTGCTTTATAAAATACAACTATATGTTAAGTAAAACTAAAAAGATTATGAAAGAGGCCGTAGCAACGCTGCATCTCGGGTATAGGATCACCCGCGGTATTGATTACAGGACATTAAGCGCATATATCCTGAAGATTAACCAGTATAAAGATATAGATGAAATCCTCATTGAGGCTTCTCGATGCTTGAAAGACATTCTAGATTGCGAACTATTTGGTTTTGTTATCAAAAATGGTACCTCTGTGGATTTATGGATAGAACCTCGAGTTCACACAACCTCTTTTATTGAGTTCTTAAGGAAAGAGTTCAATAGCCAAATTATTGACTGTACTGTTCATGATTTAGGCAAAAAAACTGGAGATAATTGTCATAATTATGACACTTTAAACATGAGCAGAATTATATCATATCGGGTGACGGAAAATAATATCATTTCGAGACTTTATATCCAGCCTAAAAGAAACATGCATAATTATCACAGCACTATCGTCAACGCGGTCATAGGCTCCATCAGCATTGCGCTGGAAAACACCTTGAACATAAATCAACTCAAAACTGCCGCAACGGTTGATCCGCTCACTAATTGTTATAATCGGAGAGCTTTGGACAGCTTAATTACCAGCGATATCTTCTACGCCAAGCGGTACTGCACCGACCTTTCGGTCATCATGATCGATTTGGATAATTTTAAGAAGATAAACGATGTGCATGGGCACCATGCGGGCGATGCCGTTTTGAAGGAAATCTGTACGCTGCTGCCTGCGCTGGTCAGAAAATCTGATTACCTTGCACGATACGGGGGAGAAGAGTTCGTGCTGGTCCTTCCAGATACGACACTATACAGCGCTGTCAAGCTTGCGGAAAAGCTCAGAAAAAAAATCGAGATGCATGAGACCCATCTCAGTGATAAGGGCATCAAGGTAACAGCGAGTTTTGGCGTGGCAAGCCTTGAAAACAAACCGGATGGTGGCAGCCTTTTACGGGAAGCCGATGAGAGGCTGTACACAGCCAAGGCGATAGGCAAAAACTGCGTTGTTCCGGGGTTGTTGCCCTGTTTCGCCGACAGAGCATTTATATCGAAAGATCATGCGAACAAATACGCAAATGCCATCAGGGTAATATAGTGAGGAAGAATTTATCGACAACGACAAAAAATTCGTAAAATCGCTTATATTAAACTTCAAGAGGATCCTGCCATATCCCCCTGTTGCTGTAATACATGCCGGTCCGTTTTACCCCGAACAATGCTGAATGATCTGAGCTCACGGCGAACAACTCTTGGATCACGTCCTGAACGCGCGGCCTGAACGGGTCTTTATCCAGTAGAATAATCGCGAGTTCGGCCATGTTGCCGATCCATTCTGCAGTAATTGATTCGATTCCTGGACGGATATCCTTTTGCCGGCCATCTTTCGTCACCATCACCGCGGCCCGGGACAAAAAATCTCCAACCCTGTGTCCAATATCATCGGCATATGCGGCCGGGACCATGACCTTATATTTGTGTCTGACGATGCTCCCGGAAAGGGACGGAGATCTTTTCGGAATAACCCTTGCCGCGAGGATCCTTATTCCCAAAGGCAGGGTAGTGTTCAGATTTTTGGTGATCTGCTGGAGATCGATGAACGGGTCGGTCTCCATGTCTAGATACTCTGCTTCGCTCTCGATGCCTACGGAGAGCGCGGGACCGAAGGAGATCTTTGGGTGTGGGTTGAAACCGTGGGAGTACGCAATCGGCAATCCCGCCCTCACGGCCGCCCGGTGGAACAGCGTCATGAGGTCGAGGTGCGACAGGAAGCGGAGCCGTCCGGTTTTTGCATACTTGACCCTGATACGGGCGCTGATATCCTGCGGTGCCGAGTGCTTCATATGTATGTCTGGCAATGTTATCGGTTCGCTTTTTGTCTCAACAGCAGAAGCAGCCGGTTTTCCGAGTGATGGGGTTCCGCCGTCCCTGCATCCGATGCCGCACCGCTCGCACGCCACCCGGCAGTTCCCCGTGATCTCCGCCGCCACTGCGCGCCGGTATTCCCGCTTAAGGAATTCCGTGGTCACGCCGCTTTTTATGTGATCCCAGGGGAGCTCATCGTCAAGTTCGAATGCGCGGTAGGCATACGATGTGGGTTCCAGGCCGCACGCCTGGAACGCCTCTTGCCATGTTGTGAAGGAAAAACATTCTGTCCAACCGTCGAATCGGCAACCGCGTCGTACGGCTTCATCAATGACCTTGCCGATACTCCTGTCCCCCCGCGCAAATGCTCCTTCGAGCAGACTCATCTCCGGATTATGAGGTTTCATGGAGATCCCTTTTCGTCTCAGCCCATTCTCCAAGTAGGCATGCTTTGCCCTGATGTCCTCTCGTGTTGACTGTCCAAACCACTGGAACGGAGTATGTGGCTTCGGTACGAACGTTGAGACGCTGATATTGAGCTGCACATGACGTTTGGAGGCTTTTTTGCCCAGTGCAAGGAGGTTGTGAGCAATCCTGATGATGCCGTCCAGATCCTCGTCCGTCTCTGTAGGGAGTCCTATCATAAAATAGAGCTTCAGGACGTTCCAGCCGCTTGCAAAGATGGTCTCTGCTGTGTCCATGAGATCGGTGTCGGTCACTGCCTTGTTGATTACACGGCGAAGGCGTTCCGTGCCTGCTTCCGGCGCAAGGGTGAAGCCGGTCTTGCGCACGCCTGCAATTGCACGGATCATATCCGAGGTGAGCGTCCCGATACGGAGCGAGGGGAGTGAGATGGAGATGAGGCTTTCCCGGTATCGGTTGACGAGGTCCTGCATAAGCGGCTGGATAAGGGAATAATCGCCGGAGCTCAACGATGCGAGCGAAAGCTCGTCGTAACCCGTACAGGAGAGTGATTCGTGGAGCAGCGCTTTAACGCGTTCAGCGCTCCGTTCCCGGTAAGGCCGGTAGATGATTCCTGCCTGGCAGAAACGGCAGCCGCGTATGCAGCCGCGCGCCACCTCGATTGTGGCCCGATCGTGCACCGGCTTCATGAGTGGAAGGATTGGCTTGTTAGGGTATGCGGCGGATTCCAGGTCCTTGACGAATCTTCTCCGAACGGTTCTTTTCCCGAGGGCAGGCACGTAGAACCCTTCTCGCTGTGCAAGCGCCTCGAGGTATTTTCTCCTGGACGGATATTTTTGGCGGAACTCCACAATATCATGGACTGCTTCTTCTGCTTCGCCGATGAAGAAGGCATCGATAAAATCTGCAAGAGGCTCGGGGTTGACGGCACAAGGGCCGCCCGCGATGACCACAGGGTGACTGTCCGTGCGGTCTGATGAGAGCAGTGGTATTTGGGCGAGTCCAAGCCCCGCTATGATGTTTGTGTACGACAGCTCATACTGGAGCGTAATGCCGATGATATCGAATTGGGAGAGAGGAAGGTTCGACTCAAGGCTCGTGAGCGGCCTCCCGGCGGCGCGCAGCCGCTGTTCGTAATCCGTCCACGGAGAGAACACTCGTTCGCATGCCGTGTCGTCCCTGTTGTTCAGGATGTGGTAGAGTATCCGGAGCCCGAGATGTGACATCCCGATCTCATAGACATCGGGGAAAAAGAGGCAAACCTTGGTCCGTATCTTCGAGAGATCTTTACGTACGCTGTGGACCTCGGTGTTGATATATCGCGCTGGTTTCGCGACCAGCGGCAGGAAATCTTCAAGCATGGAACTCCTTTGAGATTACGGAGAGCATGGAGCTGAGAGCAAAGGGCAACCGGTTCCGGCAGCCGTTGCGCTATTTCCTCCGCGCTGTGCGTCCTCGCATTATTTAATAGAACAACATAAACCGACGTGCTTGAATATTCAACAATAATCCCAGGGCGATGAAGGTGGTGATGGTGGAGGTCCCCCCATAGCTCACGAGGGGGAGTGGTACTCCCACGACCGGCACAATGCCAACGGCCATGCCCACGTTTATGAAAACGTAGAGCGATATCATGGAAACAATGCCGCCGGCCATGAGCACTCCGAGGCGGTCCTTTGCGTTTTTGGCTGTGTCTACGCCGACGAGGAGAAGGATCAGATACAGGAGAACCATGAGGCCCGTACCGATAAAGCCGCGTTCTTCCGCGATCACGGCAAAAATGAAATCGGTGTGGCGCTCAGGCAGAAACGCCATTTGGCTCTGAGTGCCTTGGCGGAAACCCTTGCCAAGAATCTGGCCCGAGCCCACGGCGATCTTGGACTGGTTCGCGTGGTAGCCGCTGCCGAGCGGGTCCGAACTCGGGTCAACGAACGCCCGTATCCGGTTCTGCTGGTACGGCTTTAATGATCCCCATATCTTATGCCGCAAAGGAGGAACGAGGAAGATCGCTGAGACAATCGTTACCCCGATGAGGATCATGATGAAGATTGAACGCATGCGGAGCCCTGCAATCATCACGATGAGGGCGGAGGTTAGGAGCAGCATGAGTGCCGTGCCGAGGTCGGGCTGCTTAAGTACGAGCGCAAGCGGAATCAGGACCATAACGCCGGGGATGGTCAGGTCTCGGAGGCCATAGCCGCCCCGCTTCGGGTCCTCTGCGAAATACCGGGCGAGGGCAAGTGTGAGTGAAAGCTTAGCGAACTCCGAGGGCTGGAACGCGAAGGGGCCGATGGCGAGCCAACGCTGTGCTCCCATGCCGGTCCTCCCCATCACCATGACCAGGAGCAGGAGCAGAAGAGAAGTGGCATACAGAACATAGGCGTACCGCCCTACGGTATGATAATCCGGAATAAGCGCAAGGAACATGATGATGGCGCCCATGGAAACCCAGATGAGCTGCTTGTAATACAGAGACGAAGGGCCTTTCGCTGTGTAGGTCGCACTGTAGACTGCCGAGAGCCCGATGAGCGCAATAGCGAATATGAGGCCGATCATGCCCCAAGGCAGATTAGCGAACCGTCTTTGGTCCAGCATTTTTCATGTACTCCTCTATGACCCTTCGTGCTACCGGCGCCGCCGCGCCGCCACCATGCCCTCCGTGCTCTACGAGCACTGCAACGGCAATCTTCGGATTGTCGACCGGAGCATATGCAATAAACCATGCATGATCCCGCGTATTCTCCGCAAGTTTTCTCCCGGGTATCTTTTGGGCGATCACCTGAGCGGTACCGGTCTTACCAGCCACAATCGCCAATGGGGTCTGGGCTCCGTGAGCTGTCCCATCAGGCTCGTTCACCACGCCGGCGAGCGCTTTCCTGATTTCTTCGAGTGCAGCCGGATCGAGCATGACCCGGTTTTTAAGTTCTGGTGAAAATGTTTTTACTGCGCCGGTTTCCCGGTTTCTGGTCATCTTTAGCAGTGTGGGGCGATAGAAATTTCCGCCATTGGCAATGGCGCTGATCATCTGGCAGGCCTGGATAGGGCTGACAAGTACGAAACCCTGCCCGATGGAATTGATGTAAGTGTCTCCCGGATACCACGGTTCCTTCGTTTTATTCTTCTTCCACTCCGTCGTGGGAATAAGTCCTGGTTTTTCTTCGGGCAGGGGGATACCAGTCAAGCTTCCATACCCCAGCTTTCTTGCATACTCGGCTATACGGTCCCATCCGATACGTTCACCCATGGTATAAAAGTAAACGTCACAGGACTCAACGAGCGCCTGATGAAACGAGACCGCCCCATGGCCTCCCTTTTTCCAACACCGGAAAGTGTGTTTGCCGCTCGTGATGTAACCTCTGCAATTGACCTTATCATCAAGCTTGATAATGCCCGACTCGAGGCCAGCTAGGGACACGATGATCTTGAACGTGGAGCCCGGTGGGTACACGCTCTGAATGGCCCGGTTATAAAGTGGATGGGTCGGATCGTTTGTGAGACGGGTCCAGTCCTTAGGCGCGATGCCCCGCGGGAACAAGTTCGGGTCGTAGGTAGGATGGCTCGCGAGCGCGAGTATCTCCCCTGTATTCGGGTCCATTGCGACCACAGCGCCCGCGCGGTCACCGAGCGCTTCCTCGGCCGCCTTCTGCACATCGAGGTCAATGGTTAGATAGATGTCCGTGCCGGGCCTGGGCTCTTCAATGCCGAGGTCTTTTACCTTTCTGCCTGCGGCGTTCACCTGGATCATCCTCCTGCCTGCGCTTCCGCGGAGATATTTGTCGTAAACCTTTTCCAGACCGCTCTGGCCAGTGAGGAGCCCGATGTCAGACTGTTCCTGTTTTCGTTGTGCCTGCGACACTTTTCCAATATAGCCGAGCTGGTGCGAGGCGAGACCCGCATAGGGATAATGTCTACGGTGCTCCGGTTCGATGATTGCACCGGGTAGGTCATCCTGATGAGCTTCCACGACGGCCACCTCGTCCCACGGGGCCTCTTCCCGTATTTTCACGGGATCGTATTTGGTCCGTACGGGAGCCGCATCAGCGAGCGCTGCGCGGATGGCTTCCGGACTAATTTTAACGATGGCCGATAGCTTGTTGATCGTGGCGTCGAGATCCTGTACATCTTCCGGAACGAGCGAAATGTCGAAGGCGAGCTCGTTCTCAACGATCGGTCTACCGCTACGGTCATAAATGATGCCTCGCGGCGGCCTGATCTTCACCGGCCTGATCCGGTTGCTTTCCGCCTGATCGTAGTAGTATTCGCCTTTTATTGCCTGGAGGTACCACAGACGGATAAAGAGGATAAGGGTGAAAAGGATAATGAACGCCGCCAGAAACGGGAGCCTTCTCTGGATATCGATGGGACTGTCCTGCTGGTACATCTACAGCTCCTTCTGAAGGGCGTGCCGCTTCAGCGTGCTCAGGACGTTCCTGCTGCCGATGAACCGCAACAGGAGGATGCCTAGGACCCCTGTATAGAGCGCTTGCGGGAGCATGCTAGTAAAGAACATACTGAAGATCGGTACGGATCCGTAAATCACCTGCATGAACAAAGCGATGAAAAGCCCTTCTGCCAGGGAGAAAGCCGCCAGTAAGATAAGATTTGATGGACTCGATATGTCGAGCACCCTCCTGCCGAAGATGCCTGCAAACAGGCCTACCATTCCCAGCGTAAAGCCGTTCAAGCCGATGAAGCTCGCCGATCCGATATCCTGGACCAGGCCAATGCCGATGCCTGCGAGCGCAGCCTCTCCTGGCCCGGTGAGGAGCCCGATGATATAAATCACGGCTAGGGCAAAGTCAGGCTTGATGCCAGCCAAAGAAAGGCGGCTGAGCAGGCTCGCCTGAACAGGGATGATAAGCAGGAGGATGATGAAATAAATGCGGGGCTTCATTTCAGGAGCACCAGTGCTTCTTCCAAGCGCGACAATCTGACGGCAGGCTCAGCCACAACGGTCTGAAACGCGCTAGCCTCGTGTCTGGTGACCTTGGTCACCGTGGCGACGGGGAGTCCCTTGGGATAGATGCCATCGAGTCCCGAGGTGACGAGCAGGTCGCCTTCCTGGATGTCGGCATAGTAAGAAACGTACTTCAGAGCGCAGGTGATGATCTTGCCCTCGAGCAGTCCCTCTTCTCTGTTCCTCTGAACCCTGACGGCGAGCGTGCTCCCGGGGTCCGTGAGGAGGATCACCTTTGCCGTACCTGAGAGCACAGCCTGGACTCTCCCGACGATGCCTGTCGGTGCGATCACCGCCATGTCTTTTTGGATGCCGTCGTCTGCCCCTTTGTTGATCGTTACGGTGCGCGAAGAGGGAGACGATTCTTTGGCGATCACCTGTGCCATGACTGATGTCGGGGGATGCAGCTTCCTGAAGCCCAATAGCTCGCGCAAGCGTTCGTTCTCGATGATAAGTTCGTTCGTGATGGAATTCTCGAGCTTCAACTGCGCTGTCTCTTCTTTCAAACGTCCATTCTCTCGCTGCGTATGAATGAGGAAAATATACCCTTTGGCAGCGGATTCCGCGAAGCGAAAGGGACTGGTGATGACGCGTTCAAAAAAGCCGGATACTGCGAGGACCGGCTTCTCCATGAATGTAAACCGTCCAGCCTTCACCTGGAAGGTGATGAGCCAGAACAGAATCATGAAGAGGATGAACAGAATAAGAAATTTTTTATGCTTTACGATAAACTCAGACATTCGGACAGACGCTTGTTCTACATGATTACCTTTTTCAGAATTTCTTCATCATCGAGCACCTTGCCGGCGCCGAGCGCCACGCAAGTAAGGGGATCTTCTGCAATAATGATGGGGAGCGATGTCTCCTCACGGAGGAAGACGTCCAAGCCCTTGAGCAGTGCTCCGCCGCCCGCGAGCACGATCCCTTTGTCCACAATGTCGGCCGAGAGTTCCGGAGGTGTGTTCTCGAGCGCGAGCTTTATCCCGTTTAAAATTTGACTGACCGGCTCAGCGAGCGACTCGCGGACCTCGCTGTCGTCGAGGATCAGCGTCTTGGGGATGCCTGAAACCAGGTCGCGGCCTTTGATCTCCATGGTCTGCCGGGTACTGTCCGTTTTATACGCAGATCCGATCTCGAGCTTGATAGACTCGGCCATCATCTCGCCGATAAGCAGATTGTATTTGCGCTTGATGTAATTGATGATCGCCTCGTCCATTTTGTCCCCCCCCACCCGGATGGCCTTGCTGTAGACCACGCCATCCATGGAGATGACGGCTATATCCGTGGTGCCGCCGCCGATGTCCACGATCATGTTGCCCGAAGGCTCTGATATGGGAAGACCGGTCCCGATGGCTGCGGCCACGGGTTCTTCGATGAGGTAGACATCGCGCCCTCCCGACGTGATGGCTGCGTCCTTGACCGCGCGCTGTTCGACCTGCGTGATCCCCGAAGGAACGCCGATCACGATGCGGGGCCGCATGAAGGACTTCCGGTTGTGCACTCGCTGGATGAAGTATTTGAGCATCTCGCCGGTTATGTCGAAGTCAGAAATCACGCCATCCTTGATCGGGCGTATCGTCTTGACATCGCCTGGCGTGCGGCCGAGCATCCGCTTGGCTTCAGCACCTACGGCAAGCACCCTGCCGGTTTTCGCTGAGATGGCGACGACAGAAGGCTCGTTGCACACGATGCCCTTGCCCTTGACATACACAAGTGTATTGGCCGTACCCAGATCGATGGCCATGTCGTTCGAAAACCAACCCATAATAGTGTTGATGAACATCGTTAGAAAAGGCTCCTTTCGAAATGCAAGATCACGTAGTGAGGCACAGGGACCGGCGGACCGATACCGTCAAAGCCGGCCCATGGACCCGAGACCTTCTGAGATTTAATCTCTCTTGACATCTGTTCGTGCTGCAGAAGATGCTACATATCACGTGGTATCGTGTCCTTTTGCTCCTCTACAACCGAAGGAGGAGATGTTTGTATGTCGGGCTTCTCGTCTGTAGAAGATGACAGGACTGCCGAAACGACCCATGTCCGAGCCAGCATATCGCCGATCCTCATCCCCCGCTCGTCGCCGATGGCGGTGAGGCACTCGATGCCGAGCGCGAGGGGGCCGAGGAGCCAGCCGGCGTAGGGGATTAGAAACAGCATAAAGGCAAGTGCGAGCGGAACGTTTCTGATGATCGATTCCCGGTAGGTCATCGTCTTCTCCCCTTCCAACGGGGCGACCCGGAGACCAATCAGTTTCTTGGCCGTACTCTGCCCCTCGAACAACCCGTCGCGGATGAGCAGGTAACCGGCAGCGGAGAGGAAACCGAGAACATCCGGAAGCCGTGCCAGCCCGATGACAAGCAAGAGATCAACAAATCCTGCAACCGCTCTCGTTGTGAGGTCCGCCTTCTGCAATGAGCCTCCTAAACCGATACATGATAACAGAACAAAAAGTTTATTTCAAGCGTAAAAGTAAATCCGGTCCCGTTGAAGTAATGACAAAAAAAGGGAAAATCCGTTCGGAGAGGTCTCTCTGCTGGACTAATTGGAGGGGGAAGATATACTGTAAAAAATCCAGTTGCACGAACATATAACTATGCCTAATCACGAAGATGGCGGACTTTCACAGCATTTTGCTCTATCGTGGGAGAGGTTTATCCCTTTCCTTCAATGGCGTCACCTGGTGGGCGTGCTCCTTCTGATTGCCTACAGCCTTATCGATATGCATCATATCAAGAAAATCGTCAAAATGAGCAAGCCTGAAACCGCCGTCCTTGCCGTTACCTTCGTAGCGACCCTGTTAGTAGAGCTCGAGTTCGCCATTTATATCGGCGTCATCCTTTCGTCACTGCTCTACCTCAACCGCACCTCCCCATCCGCGCATCATCAACTTAGTGCTTGACCCCGACAGCAACCGGCGGGGATTCATCAACATTCAGAAAAGACCTTCACCCGAATGTCACTACCTCAAGATCGTCCGCATCGATCGATGGATCCATGTTTTTCGGCTGTGAACCACATCGCCGAATAGCTGCATATCATCACCAAACAAAACCCTGAGCAGATCCACATCCTCATTGTGGGAGGCGACATCAATTTCATCGATGTCGCCGGATGCGAAATGCTCACCAATGAAGCCCATCATCTGCATCTAAGCCGCAGAGAGCTGTATCTTTGCTCGCTCAAGGGAGAGGTCATGGATGTCGTGAGACGAGGAGGTTACCTCGATCGCATCGGACATAAGAATGTTTTCCGGACCAAGAGCGAGGCGCTCAGGAAGATCGTCTTCATCAGATTCGATCCCTAACGGTGCCGCGTCAGCAAGGTCCGAATCTTCAACGAATGCCGGCAGATGCCCAGGGAGAATGGGATTTGGAGTCAGCAGTAGTCAATACCACCCGAAAAGAAATAGAGCTTTTTTTGTCCATAAGGTGTATAATTAATCAATTATTATAAGACAGAGAAGAGTAGATTCTAACAGCCTTCGAATCCGCACAACTTAATATGGAATTCATTGTTCATGGCCTTGAGAAATAAATCCAGTGAATTAAAAGGAGGGTATATGCTCGAAAAAGTTTCTGCGGGTGAGAATATTGCCTCGTATTGTACAAAGTGCAAATTGATACTCGACCATACCATCGTTGCCATTAACGGTGAAGAAATTGCCAAGGTAAAATGCATGACTTGCGGCAGTACGCACAAGTACCGGAGTGCTGCAGCCGTCGCCAAACCCCGCTCCCCGAGAAAGAAGGAGGACGCGGCAAAAGCGGGCGAAGTCCTCTGGGAAAACTGCATTGCTGAGGCAAAAGGAAAAGAGCGCACCTACGATATGGGAGGGAAATACCGCGTTGGTGATATTGTTTTGCACCATGTCTTCGGCAAGGGCGTCGTGCGGAAGCTCTACCTCAACAAGTGTGACGTGCTCTTCAAGGATAAAGAACGACTGATGGCGTCGTCAAACTAAAAAATAATTTCACCATAGAGGGCGAAGTGCCCGTTATTCCTGCAGAATCGGGAATCCGAGGTTAGTATTTAATAAGCCCCTGCATTCCTTTCTGCAGAGGAATGATAATATGGAAGTGTCCTTATCGCCGGTGCGGTGAAATATATGTCTTTTCCCTTCTCTTTTCAGAAATGCACAAAACCAAAATCCTCATCACTTGTCCCAAGGGGATACCTCCCCTTCTGAAGCAAGAACTGCAAGCCTTGAAGTTTCCCATTCTTTCGGAGACCGTTGCCAGCATCGAGACCGAAGGCGTCTTTAGCGATACGTACGCGCTTAACCTCTCACTTCGAACCGGACACCGCGTGCTTTTCCTGCTTAAAAAATTCAAAGCGCAAAATGCTGACGAGCTGTACCGCGCCCTGTACGGCGTGAACTGGGAAGACTACATTTCAGAAGATGGATACCTCTGTGTGACATCAGGTGTTGAGAACAAAACGATCAAAGACTCGCGCTATGCAAGCTTGAAGTGCAAGGATGCCATTGTGGATAGGATCAAGGAAAAGCGGGGAAAGCGGCCCGATTCAGGTCCTGAACGGGACCGGTCCGTGGTGCATCTCTACTGGAAGGATGAGCAGTGTGCCGTCTACCTTGATACGTCGGGAGAACCGCTTTCCCGACGCGGGTACCGTAAGATCCCGCTCACGGCGCCCTTGCAGGAAACGCTTGCCGCCGCCATTGTCCTGTCAACTGGCTGGAACGGAAATGGAAACTTCATCAACCCCATGTGCGGCAGCGGAACGCTCGCCATCGAAGCGGCGCTAATCGGCCTGAAACGGGCACCGGGGCTTCTGCGGCGCAACTTCGGGTTCATGCATATTAAAGGATTTAGCGAATCACTCTGGAATGAAGTGCGCGAAAAGGCAAAACAACAAGTAAGACGCTCTTTTGCCGGCGGAATCAATGCTACGGACATCAGCCCTGAAGCAGTGGACGCAGCGAAAAAGAACGCGGTCACAGCTGG
>Ga0335081_10008999_pt1 | contig 16034 bp, 10 predicted proteins | sample Lox_Sample_35_FD_206713 | JGI IMG/M metagenome (GOLD analysis project Ga0335081, IMG submission 206713) | Soil microbial communities from Loxahatchee National Wildlife Refuge, Florida, United States - Lox_Sample_3.5 | ecosystem: Environmental > Terrestrial > Soil > Wetlands | place: USA... | reverse complement strand
GCCTGATGAAGAATTACGATCCGTACCAGTCGCCCACGCACTTCAAACTGACGGATCTGTTGAAGAAGTTTGACAAGAACTATCACGTGACGGGCAAGGATTACGGCAAGGTCGGCGGGGACCGCACGCTCGACGACGTGATGAAGCGCCGCACAACCGATCGCTGGAATTTCCTGTTCATTGCGGGCATGTGGTTCCAGGATCTGTTCAACTACGACTTCCGCCGCACCGAGCAGTGCATTATTCCCTACGCGACGCAAGAAGGCGAGATTTCCTTCTGCGCGTACAACACCGGCGTGGGATGGCGGAACATCATCGAAAAGATGCATATGACCGCGACGCTGACCAAATGGTACGAGGAGCACGGACGGCATGAGATCTTCGCTGGCGGTAAGAAAGTGAAGATGGACGAACCGGCAACGGCCACCGAATATCTGAAGCTGCGCGAAGAGATCGTCACCAACGAACTGCAACATGATCTCGACAAGCTGGGTATCGCGAAGAATGCGCGTGAAGAGAAGAAACGGGCTCGGGATGCCAAAGCGGCCGAAGGGACGCGAGGTCCGCAGAAGAACGATGAAGCGTACAACGCACGCATGGCGTCGCTGTATCGTGAAGTCGTTCTGAAAGAGAAGCCGGTGCAGTCGCAGGATGGATTTATTCCACTCGGCGCATTGGCGAAGCCGAACGGAAATGGCAACGGCGCTGAGGCGTCGAAGCCGGAGGTGGCCGAGCCTGTGGCGGGAGACTAAGATCCCGCTACTGTTCAAGCTCAAGGGCCGCCTTGGGGCGGCCTTAGTTTTTGTGCCCTCGTGCCTAGAGCGCTGCCCCACTCTTCCCGAGGCTGAAATCCCCACCCTGTCGCATAGAACGCGACAAGAGTGGGGCAACCTATCCTAAACGGTTTTCGTCGTCTTACTTCACGCCTTTGCAGGCCTGGTCGAAATCTTGTTGCGACGTGTTGGGCGGGAGCGTGAACTTTTTCATCTTGTAGTTGTGACAGACGTAGTTTCGGACCGCCTGGTCGCGAACTCGCTTGCTGGGATCGATTTTCAATTTGTGGGCCGTGGTGACGGGCGCCGGCTGAGGCAGGCCAGATTTCACGGTCAGAGTTCCGTCGCACGGTCGTGCCGGTGGGGCAAGGGACATCTTCTTGAGGGACTGCATTCGGTCCTGGCTTTGCGGGACCGCGGGGAGGATGTCTTTTTCAAGGTCAATATGTTGGATGCCCGGAGTTTGGCTCTGCGCCGCTGAATGCACGAGTGCTCCCATGTAATCTTCGCCGCGCATGGGACCGTTGATCGGAGCGTGCTCGGGGGAAAGCGCCATCATTTTTGTGGTGTCGACATTGGGCTGCGTGCAGGAAACAGGTTGCGCCCCGGCGGGCCATTGAATCTTCAGTGTGAACGATGCAACCGGCTGCTGCTCGGCCGGAGGAAGGGTGAGGTTCACGACAGTTTGTCCGTTCTGGAAATAGACGGAAGGGCATCCCACTTGTGCCGATGAGCTGGTTGATGCGGAAGAGAAGTCCTGCACCTGAACGCTTGTGGGCGGCTGCGAAGAAGTGTAGGGAAGATCAATCGTGATGTTGGTGGCGGCGAGTTCGTCGTTGTACTGGCTGCAGTATCCGCCGGTGCCCCAATTGCGCGCCATGACGGACCATTCGTTGTCATTGGGGTCTTCCGTGCGCTGAATCGCGATGCCGTAGATTGGGTGGAGTTCGCTGCGGCATCCGTGATCGCAGTCGAGGCCGAAGAGTCCGACGGCCGATCCGCAAGCTAGCGTCTTTTGGTTTGGGTGGAAAAGCTGCGCCAATGCTGCGGCGTCGTTGTTGTGACCGCTCATTTCGAAAGCGTTCCACCAGCCTTTTTCGAAAGCCGGGTCAACTTCCAAGGAATTGAATTCCATCTCGATGTACTGCGGGCTTTTGTCGTCGGTGACGTGATTGTTGTTGGTGGTGATGCCGTGTTCGTTCGTGGCAGGCGGAGCCGGAGGCAAATGATCGCTGGCCGGAATCAACATGAGGCCGTAATCCCAGTCGTCGCCGAAGTTGAACCATCCGATGCTACCGTTAAATTGCGAGAGCATCCAGTCGGCGTGTCCGTAAAACGGTTGGACCGGACTGCCGCTGGCGAGCTTTCCGACAAAACAGAAGGCTTCGTTGAGGCCGTCTGGTTGATCGAGAAATGGATTGTTCCGGGTGCAGGCGGAAGAGTAGGGCTGGCCGTCGTTGCAGGCGTCGGGATTGGGAATGCGTCCGGAAAGCTGCGGCTGCCAGTCAATGTTGCGTGCGGCGCCGTTGGGGTCGAGTTGAGTGGCGTCGTAGTGCGCGTCGAAATCCTTGCCGGGGGATGGTGCCGGCGGGGGAGTGTATTGCCACTGTTTTTTGGGACAGGCAGAGAAGAGCAGCGTAAAGCAAAGAACAAGGACTGCCGGCAACAATTGCTTGAAGATTTCGATGAAACGGCCGAGGCATGCGACTTTCTCGGAAGGAGACATGGCGCACCTCCGTTATCGGCGTGATTCTAAGCCCGGGGCGATAGGTGGGGAAGCTTTCCGAGTCTTGTTCGGATTCTGGAACAAGGACTTTACAGACAGGAAATGTACCAATTCATGACATCGCGCTGACATTGTGTCGAGAGCTGCAACCTAGCATTTTCGCGCTGGTCAGAGAACGGTGATTGTGTGTGCATTCAAGCGCCCGGCACCTCCCCTGCGCTGACACGGCACTCTAAGGAGCAACTTTATGCAGCGTCGCATGACGGCTCTCACAATCGCTTTGGTTACGCTGATCTTCGCATCGAGCGCGGCCATGGCACAGTACCAACTCACGAATCTGGTTTCGAATCAGGCAGGGCAGGCAACTCATCCACCGGACCCTCTGCTGGTGAATGCTTGGGGCCTGGTGTACGCACCGGGCTCGCCATTCTGGATCAGCGATGCCGGATCGGGTTGGTCGACACTCTATACCGCCACTGGCGCGAAGAAGGGACTGCAAGTCGTCGTTCCATCTGCGAACGGAAAAGGTCCGGGCTCGCCGACGGGAATCGTGTTCAATGGATCACAGGACTTCCAAGTGGAAGGGTGGCCTGCGATTTTTCTGTTCGCAACGTTGGATGGGACCATCAGTGGGTGGGCGCCGCAATCGAATCCGAATGCGGCCATCATTGGAGTGAATAATCCGGGCGCGGTTTACACCGGACTTGCCGTTACCAGCCACTCCTCTGGCAACGTCTTGTTTGCGGCTGACAACGCAAATAACAAGGTCGATATGTACGACGCGAGCTTCAACTGGATTGGGTCCTTTACCGACCCCACCATCGCGACCGGATTCGCGCCATTCGGGATTCAAGATATCGATGGCCTGCTGTTTGTAACGTTTGCCGCACAATCAGAAGGTCCTGGTGGATACGTCGACATCTACAGCGAAGGCGGGGTGTTTCTGAAGCGAGTCGCCCAGGGATTCCCGCTGAACCAGCCCTGGGGCATCGCGGCCGCACCGGACAATTTCGGGCCGTTGAGCAATACGTTGCTGATCGCCAACAACATCAATCGAGCCTCGACAATCAATGCATTCAATGTTCTTAACGGGCAATTTGTAGGCACGGTGAAGGATGCGGGAGGGAAGAATATCGGGATCGATCAACTGTGGGGCATCGATTTCGGGGGAGGAAACGCGGCAGACGGAGCGAGGAACGAACTGTTTTTCACCGCCGGACCGGATAACAATAGGGCGGGGACGTTCGGCAAGATCACTCTAGCGAAGTAACACGGTAATGGTTCTTGAATCGCCTGGATCGGTGAATTTCGGGCCTTAACCGGCCGAACTGCAAGTGGGGTCGCCCTTTTGGGGCGGCCCCTTTGACGTTTAGTAGGGGTTGTAACCCGCAAGTCTTGAATCCTTTTTCCTCGCAGCGAAATCTATTTCAAAAATAACGGGGTTCCGTGCTGCAACCTCACCCAACAATATCCAATTGTGTTGTTAAGGTTCGGAGAAGATATGGCGAAACGGATGATTTTGATGCTGGCAGTGGTTCTGGCACTGCTGGGTGGACTCGGGTTCTTCAAATATAAGCAGGTTGAGACTGCGATCGCGGCGGGGGCGAGTTTTCAGCCGCCGCCAACGGCCGTGACCACGGTCGTGGCGCAGCGGGACATTTGGCCCTCGACTCTAGAGGTGATTGGGACCGCGACGGCGATCCAAGGGGTTACGGTCAGCGCGGACTTGCCGGGCACGATCGACAAGATTCACTTCGAATCCGGCCAGTGGGTGCACGACGGTGACATTTTGGTTGAGCTCGATACGCGGCAGGAGCGGGCGCAACTCGCCAGCCTTGAGGCGCAGCGCGATCTGGCCAAGATCAATTACGACCGCGCGCAGGAACTGGTGAAGTCTGGCGTGATCTCGCGTTCGGACTACGACAATGCCACTGCACAACAGAAAGCGACCGAGGCCCAAGTCGGAGATATTCGCGCGGCGATTGCGAGAAAGACAATTCATGCTCCGTTCAGCGGAGTATTGGGGATCCGGCAGGTGAGCCTTGGGCAGTATCTGGCTGCGGGGCAGGCGATTGTTTCCTTGCAGTCGCTGAGTCCGATTTATGTAAATTTTGGTGTGCCGCAGCAGGATACGCCGAAGGTGATCCCCGGACATGTGTTGCGAGTGACGAACGGCGATTTGCCCGGACTGGCATTCACGGGCCGAATTACGGCCCTCGATTCGGTCATTAACGAACAGACCCGTAACATTCAAGTGCAGGCGATCGTTACCAATAAAGACAACAAGCTGCGTCCGGGGATGTTTGTGCAGGTCGTACTTCCGTTGGGGCAGCCGCGGCAAGTCGTCCCACTGCCGGCGTCGGCGATCAATTACGCGCCTTACGGTGACTCCGTGTTTGTTGTAACGCAGATGAAAGACGCGAAGGGCAATAGCTACCGTGGCGTCCGACAGCAGGTGGTCAAGGTGGAAGGCTCGCGTGGGGATCAGGTCGGCGTAGTTTCGGGCCTCAATCCTGGAGACGAAGTGGTCAGCTCCGGAGTGTTCCGGCTGCGAAATGGCGCGCCTGTTCAAGTCAACAACCAAGTGAAGCCGGAGAATAATCCGGCGCCCAAACCGGAAGACAGCTAGGTCAAAATGCTCACCCACTGAAGTTATTGAGGGAGGCTCTGCCCTGAAGGAGCAAGCATGAAGTTTACTGATTTATTTGTAAAGCGCCCGGTGTTGGCGATCGTGGTCAATCTGGTGATCCTGATTGCCGGATTGCAGGCGATTCGCTCGCTGAGTGTGCGACAGTATCCGCGCAGTGACATCGCGGTGATCCAGGTTACGACCGTCTACGTCGGTGCGAATGCCGATCTGGTGCGTGGATTCGTTACGACTCCGATCGAGCGCGTTGTGGCCAGCGCGGATGGGATCGACTACATGGAGTCGACCAGCGCGCAAGGGCTGAGCACGATCCAGGTTCACCTGAAGATCAATTACGACACGACTGCGGCGCTGACGCAGATTCAGGCAAAAGTGGCGCAAGTGCGGAACGACCTGCCGCCAGATGCGCAGATCCCGGTGATCGATCTGCAAACCGCGGACCAGCAGTTTGCGGCGATATACCTCGGGTTCTCTTCTGCCGATCTTGATCAAAACCAGATTACGGATTACCTCACGCGTGTGGTGCAGCCGAAGCTGAGCGCGATCAGCGGTGTGCAGCGTGCAGACATACTCGGCAATCGTACTTTTGCAATGCGGCTGTGGCTGAAGCCTGAGGAGATGGCGGCGCGGGGCGTTTCTCCGTCGGATGTGCGCGACGCGCTCTCCAAAAACAACTACCTGTCAGCACTGGGCGCAACCAAGGGTTCGATGGTGTCTGTGAACCTGGTTGCGAATACTGATCTGCGAACTCCGGAAGAGTTCCGGCAGATGGTGATCAAAGAGAACAATGGGGTTGTTGTACGTCTCGGTGAAATCGCCGATGTGCAACTTGGCGCAGAAAACTACGACCAGGATGTGAAGTTCAACGGCGAGACTGCGACGTTCATGGGTATCTGGGTGCTGCCCACGGCCAACTCGCTCGACGTCATCAAGGAAGTCCGGAAAGCACTGCCTGGGATTCAGGCGCAGCTTCCGGTGGGCATGAAGTTGGGTGTTCCTTACGATTCGACCGAATACATTCAGGACGCGATCAACGAAGTGCTGCACACGCTAACCGAAACGCTGGTGATCGTGATTGTGGTGATCTTCTTATTCCTTGGATCGTTCCGCTCGGTGCTGATTCCGATCGTGGCGATTCCGATTTCGCTGATCGGTGCTGTGTTCTTGATGCTTATCGCCGGATTCACGATCAACCTGCTGACGCTGCTGGCGATCGTGTTGTCCGTCGGACTCGTCGTCGACGATGCGATCGTCATGGTGGAGAACGTCGAGCGGCACCTTGAGCTGGGGAAGACTCCGTTCCAAGCCGCTAGGGACGCGGCGCGCGAACTGGTTGGTCCGATCATCGCGATGACGATCACGCTGGCGGCAGTCTATGCACCGATCGGAATTCAGGGCGGGTTGACTGGTGCATTGTTCCGCGAGTTCGCATTCACGTTGGCCGGAGCGGTGGTGGTGTCGGGCATCGTCGCATTGACGCTCTCGCCCATGATGGGCTCGAAGCTGCTGAAGGCTGGCGCTTCACACAAGGGGATGGCCGGTGTCGTCAACCGTAGTTTCGACAAGGTCCGCGCGCTCTATACCCGGCTGCTTTCCGGAACTCTGCAATACCGTCCGGTCGTGTTGACGTTGTGGGCGATCGTCGCGGTGCTGATGGTTCCGTTCTACATGTTCTCGATGAGAGAACTGGCGCCGCAGGAAGATCAGGGAGTTGTGTTCGGCGTGATTCAGGCAGCGCCAAATGCGACCATCGATCAGACGAACCTGTTCACCAAGCAGGTTTACGACGTCTACCACTCGTTCCCGGAGAATGCGAGCACGTTCCAGATCACGACGCCAAACGGCGGATTCGGCGGCATGGTGACGAAACCGTGGAGCCAGCGCACGAAGACCACGCAGCAATTACTGGTGGAGTCGACTGGACCGCTTTCGAAAATCGCCGGCCTGCGCGTGATTCCGCTGACGCCTCCACCGCTGCCGGGTGGTGGAAACTTCCCGGTTGACTTCGTAATCGCATCCGCTGCGGAGCCGCAGCAGGTGAGCGCGCTTGCCGAGCAGATCGTTCAGAAGGCAATGGCCAGCGGCATATTCATTTTTGCTGACACGGATGTAAAGTTCGATCAGCCGCAGACTGAAGTCGTGTTCGATCGCGACAAGCTGCGCTCGCAAGGCGTCGACCTGAGCCAGGCAGGGCAGGACCTGTCGACGATGCTGGGCGGGAACTATGTCAATCGCTTCAGCATTCAGGGACGCAGCTACAAAGTGATCCCGCAGGTGAAGCGCGTTGAGCGGTTGACGCCCGAGCAGCTTTCACAGATCTATGTGAAGGGATCGGCGGATAAGCTGGTACCGCTATCGACATTCGCCACTCTGCGCACAACGACCGAGCCGCGATCGCTGAATAAGTTTCAGCAGTTGAATGCGGTCCGGATTCAGGGAGTCATCCCTCCGCCGGTGCCGCTGGATCAGGCATTGACCTTCCTCGAGAACGAAGCGAAACAGGTTCTGCCGCAAGGATTCACGGTCGACTACGCCGGGGAATCGCGACAGCTTCGGGTGGAAGGCAGCAAGTTCCTGGGAACTTTCCTGCTATCGGCGATTCTGATTTATCTGGTGCTGGCGGCGCAGTTTGAGAGCTTCCGTGATCCGTTCATCATTCTGGCTGGATCGGTGCCGCTGGCGATGTCAGGTGCGCTGATGTTCTCGTTCCTGGGATTCACGACGCTGAATATTTACAGCCAGGTCGGGCTGATCACACTCGTCGGGCTGATTGCAAAGAACGGAATTCTGATCGTCGAATTCGCGAATCACTTACAGGAAACCGGACTCAGCAAGCTCGAGGCCATCAAAGGAGCGGCGAGCACGCGGTTGCGGCCCATCCTGATGACGACTGCGGCCACTGTGTTTGGGCACTTCCCGTTGGTCCTCGCCAAGGGGCCGGGCGCCGGCGCGCGAAACAGCATCGGCATCATGCTGGTGAGCGGCATGATCATCGGCACGGCATTTACTCTGTTCGTGGTTCCGTCGATCTATATGTTGGTTGCCAAGACGCACGTTGCAGAGCGCGCGGAAGAATCGGAAGGGCTTGTGGTAGGCGAGCCGGTTCAGACCACAGCCTAAGCCGGACGCAGCCAGCCGACATTCCAATATCAACACGAGGTCACTCCGCGAGGGGTGGCCTCGATCTTCTTTGCACGGCGCGCCTTACCGGCGATCCGCCGTACTTTAACAATCCATACAATATTTGGTTCGCTCGTTCGTCTGCATAAATAGATGGACGAGGCGCTCAGAAAGCCGTGGCCGATGACGGAGCAGGATCAGAAGATCTCTGACGCGATCTCGCGCGACGAGCCGCGGCTTCGCAACTTCATCCGGCGGCGTGTGGCTGATCAGGGCGATGCGGAAGACATCCTGCAGGACGTCTTCTACGAGCTGGTCGAAGCCTACCGGATGATGAAGCCGGTGGAGCAGGTCACGGCGTGGCTATTCCGCGTGGCGCGGAATCGGATCATCGATCTGTTCCGGAAGAAGAGCAAGGAAGCGGCCGCGTCGGAAGCGCCTATGGTGTCGGAAGACGGCGAGGCGCTCAGTTTAGAGGAGTTGCTCCCTTCGCCCGACGCCGGGCCCGATGCGGTTTACGCGAGGGAAGTATTGCTTGAAGAGCTGGACGAGGCGCTGGAAGAACTTCCTGACGAGCAGCGCGAAGTGTTTGTCGCCCACGAGGTGATGGGACGGAGTTTTAAAGAGTTGGCAGCACAATCCGGGGTGAGCGTGAACACGCTGTTATCACGCAAGCACTATGCGGTTCTGCATTTGCGCGAGCGCCTCGGCGCCATCTACGAAGAATTCAGGAAGAGATAGGAATTGACTATGAGAAGACATTGGGTACTGCGAGGATTGAAGTTCCTGGTATTCGCGCTCTTGTTCGTCGTGGTGTTCAGCTATTTCGTGCTGCGGTTGTGGAACTGGCTGATGCCGGCAGTTTTCGGCTGGCACGTCATTACGTTCTGGCAGGCGCTTGGACTGCTGGTTCTGAGCAAGATTCTGTTTGGCGGATTCCGGGGTGGTCCGCACCGGCATTGGGGCTGGCGCCGGCGGATGATGGAACGCTGGGACAAGATGACGCCGGAAGAGCGCGAAAAGTTCCGGCAATCGATGCATGGCTGCGGTCCGTTTGCGGCACATGCGAAGGCAACGGAAGCGAAGTTATGAACGGCAGTGCCTGTGCTGCAACTCCGCAGACACGCAAGAAAGGACTGCGGTATGGAACATCGAGTTTGTCCATGGTGGTTGGGTTACCTGCTGGCAAGCCCTCTGAGAAAGCTTCTGCAGGATCCGGGCAGTCTGCTTGAGCTTTATATACGGTCAGGAATGACGGTTCTTGAACCGGGGCCGGGAATGGGGTTTTTCACACTGGAGCTGGCGCGAAGGGTTGGGAACAATGGGCGCGTCATCGCAGTGGATGTTCAGCCACGAATGATCGCGGGGTTGAAACGTCGTCTGGCGAAAGCGAACTTGCTGCAACGCGTGGACGTTCGTCTGGCTACGGAAGATTCTTTGGGACTCGCGGATCTACGAGGGAAAGTTGACTTCGCGCTGGCGATGGCGATGGTGCATGAAACTCCTGGTGAAAACTGGTTTTTTGGCCAGTTGGCGGAAGTGATGAAGCCGGGCGGCATCGTCCTCTTGGCAGAGCCATCGGGGCATGTAACCGAGGCGAAATTCCAGGCAGAGCTGGATGCTGCGAAGGCGGTGGGGCTTACGGTGGGGGAGCGGCCGGTGATTCGCCGCAGTCAGGCTGCGCTGCTGAAGAGAGCAGTGTAACTTTTGAGGCAGACTTCGGAGTTAATACAAGTTTGGGGGAATCATCATGTTGACTGTGACAGTGAAGGATCTCGGTAATGCAGTGACTCTTTTCTGTAAAGGACGGATTGTGCACGGCTATGAGACAGCAATTCTGTGCGCGGCAGTGCGGCGGCACGGTCATGATCTTACGCTCGACTTGAGCGAAGTCGATGGGATCGATGCCGCTGGAATGGGCGCGCTGATTGCCCTGCAGAGTGCGGGAGTCTATCTCAAGCTCAAGAACATCGCACGGCGCGTGCGGGAGACGCTGCGGTTGAGTGGAGTCGAGTCAATCTTTGAAATCCTGGATGACTGCATCGCTGGCGAAGGTGCCCCGAACACTCAAGTGGCGGCCGGCGTTGCGTGACGATTTTGCGCGCGAGAGTTTGAGCTTGCTAGCGTGAGGCCGGTGGTGCCGTCGACATGCGGATGATCAGTTCTGGTTCAATGACGATCTGGCGCGGATAGGTGTCGTCGTCGGGCCGGGCGATGCGGCGCAGCAGCGCTTCCGCGGCCATCATTCCCATCTTCTTCAGCGGTTGCCGCACAGTCGTGAGCTGGGGGCGCTGGAAAGCCGCGCTCTGGATGTCGTCGAATCCAACCACAGAAACGTCGGAGGGGACGTCCAAGCCTTGGCTGCGGAGCGCTTCAATTGCGCCAATGGCCGACACGTCGTTGAACGCGAAGAGCGCGGTAAAGCGAACTTTTCGCTCGAGAAGACGCTTCGTGACGCGGTAACCGAGTTCCGGAGAAGGCAAATCACCCTCGAGCTGGACAGTGAGCTTTGGCGATATCTCAAGGCCGAGCCGGCCAGCGGCCTTTCCGATGGATGACCAACGTTCGGCGGTATCGGAACTGAACTCCTGCCCTTTGATGAACGCGATCCGCGTGTGGCCTAACTCTTGCAAATGACTGAGAGCCAGTTCCGCGGCGTGGTCATGATCGAGCACCACGCTGGTGATGCCATTGGTGCGAGTTTGACCCGACACGGTGGCGACCGGAATCGAAAGCTCGCTCTGCCATGGGGTGTCGACTGCGATGATTCCGTCCACCGATCGAGCCAGCAGCAGCCTCGGATACTCGTCGATGAGGTCTTTGAGATGGCGATGGCTGGCGACGAAATAGAAGTATCCCTCGCGGAGAAGGTAGCCGTCGATGCCGCTCAGGACAAGGGATGCATAGCCTTCGCTGACTTCGGGGACCAGCACGCCGATGGTGAAGCTGCGGGCAGTCCGGGCCCAGCGGGCCGCGAAGCTGGGGCGATAATTCAATTCGCGGGCGGCCGCGAAGATGCGTTCCTGGGTTGCGCGCGGAATGGAGTCCGCGACCGGCGCATGGTTCATCACGAGCGAAATTGTCGCCGGGGAGAGACCAAGGTGATCGGCCAAGACCTTGAGAGTGACGCGTTTTGGACGTCCTTCGGCACGGCGTCGCGGGGATTTGTCGCGTTCAGCCAACGTGGCAGTTTCGCACATCAGAAACTTGTCAACAAGGTGTTGAAATTCTGCATCCAAGGGTTGCTCTGCAAGAATAGCACGGTCTCACTAATCTTCTTGACAGCGTTTTAGCCCCGGTGCTATAAGCCGATAGTTGTACTAAATCAGTTTACTACTGATTTAGTATTAATCAATATCAAATCGTTATTGCAAGGTCCCATCGATTCACCGCAACATTCCTAGCAGCGAGGAGGCTCCATGAGGCGCCCAGGTTCTGCAGTCCATGTTGTACTGCTGTTCGTTTGCACGTTCATCCTCACCACCCTGGCTCAGGCCCAGTATCGCGGGTCCATCCGCGGGGTCATCACGGACCCCCAGGGCGCCGTGGTGTCGGGAGCCACCATCACGTTGTTGAACACCGACACCAGCCTGTCCATGACTGCGAAGTCGGATGAATCCGGCATCTACGTCTTCAACGCGCTTCCCGCGGCACATTACAAGGTGACGGCCGAGCACTCGGGCTTCAAGACGAAAGTGCTCGAAAGCGTGCAGATCATTCCCGACCAGTTGAACAATCTCGACCTCCAGCTTGAGCTTGGAGAGGCGAAGGAAACCGTTACGGTTTCCGCGACCACCGAGGCACTCGACACCGAGACGGCCTCGACCTCGGGGACGATTCGGAGCAACGAGATTGCCAGCACGCCGGCGATCGGGCGCAACGTCTTCATGCTGGCGCAGTTGGCGCCGGGCGTCTTTGGAGACAATTCGCAGGGTTCGCAGGGCAACGGCAACTCGCTCCCTGGCTCGGCAGGCCCGGGCAACCCCGGTCTGAGCCCCGGCGTAAACCAGGGAATCTTTGCGACGGAGAACGGTCCGCAGATCGTGGCGGGCGGACTGGGCTATCAGCACAACGGTATTTCCCTGGACGGCATCAGCACCGTCAGCGCGGTCTGGGGCGGCACGTCCGTTATCACACCTTCAGAAGACGCGGTTGCCGAGGTGAAGGTCATCTCTAATGGTTACGATGCTGAAAATGGGCGCTTCTCCGGCGCTCAGATTCAAGTCACATCCAAGAGCGGAAGCAACCAGGTGCACGGAACCGCGTTCTTTACGGCTCACCGTCCCGGGTTGGACGCCTATCAGTCCTGGAGCGGTGTCGGCCAAGTCCAGAGGTTTAGAGACGACACTTTCTTTGACCAGTTCGGCGGCAGCCTCGGAGGACCGATCTGGAAGAACAAAGTCTTCGGGTTTTTCAATTGGGAGACCGCCCGCAGCCCTGCACAGGCAGCTAGCAAAGCTACAGCATGGTTGGAGACTTCCGATTTTCAGGCCCTTGCGCCCTCGGGAAGCATTGCCGCCAAGTATCTGAGCTTCCCGGGTTCGATTCCGAGTAATCCCAGCATCAACGACATTGCATGCGCCGACGCAGGATTCAACGCAAACGGTCTCACCAACTGCATCATGATTCCGGGTAAAGGCCTGAATATCGGCTCGCCGTTGACCACAGGTCTTGGCACACAAGATTTGGGCTGGGTCAGCGCCAGCAACCCTGGCGTAGGCGGCGGTCTAAACGCAAGCGGCCCCGCCGACATTGCCCAATACACCATCTTCAACCACTCTACCTACACGCAGAACCAGTACATCGGCCGCGTGGACGCCTACGTCACTCAGAAAGATCGCCTCGCCGGATCAATCTACTGGGTTCCTCAGTCCAACACTACCAGTGGCATTCGCGCGTATGATCTTTTCCATCACAACCAAGTCAACGACGCATTCTCTCTGATCTGGAACCGCACCATCTCGACGACACTGCTGAATGAGGCGCGCATCAATGCCGCTGGCTGGCGGTGGAACGAGCTCAAGGACAATCCGCAGTCGCCTCTCGGACTGCCCGCCGATAGTATCAGCTTCAATGGCAATCCCTCGATAGGCAACCTCACCCTCACGCAGTTTGGGCCCAATGTTGGCAGCCACCTGGACCAGTGGACCTACACGTACAAGGACGTGGCAACGAAGATCCTTGGCCGCCATACCATCAAGTTCGGCGGCGAACTCACGCGGCTGTATTACCTGCAAGCCTGCGAAGGTTGCGCCTTACCGAGTTACAGCTTCTTCAACATGTGGGATTTCCTCAACGATGCTCCGTATACTGAGTCGGCTAATGTGGATCCCGCAAGCGGCACCCCTACGCCACAGCGTCAGGATCAACGAGAGAACTTATGGGGCTTGTTTGTTCAGGATGACTTCAAGCTTCGCAGTAACCTGACTCTCAACCTGGGCCTGCGGTGGTCCTACTTTGGGCCGCTGTACTCCACTGAGAACAACATGTATCGCGCGGTTCCCGGTCCAGGCCCCGGTTTCCTGACCGGCCTCAATGTAGTCAAGCAGAACGCATGGAGCGCGCAGAAGGCTAATTTTTCCCCGCAGATCGGTTTGGCCTGGAGTCCAATGATGTTTCATGACAAGTTGGTGGTCCGGGGTGGATTCGGCATCAACTACAACCAGGAAGAAATCGCCATCTCTGCCAACATCTCAAGCAACCCGGGATTGACGGTTGGGCAAAGTCTGACATCAAGCGACCCTGCGCACATCAACCCCGACATTCTGTATGCCACGTCCTCCGATCCGCACTCCCTGAACTACCCGGCCAATCCAGCATTCAAGACCACCCTTGGCGCGAATGGGCTGCCGACTTCCGGGGCGGCGCAGTTGTTCATCTTCCCCCAGAGCATGCCGACGATGAGAGAAGAACACTACTCGGCGGACGCGCAATACGAGTTCTGGGACAAGTGGGTGGCCTCCCTGGGTTATCAGGGGAGCCAGTCGCACAACATCATTGCCAATGCTCAGATTTACGCCTATGCGGCGTCAATGGGGTACGCTCTGAATCCGTCCATCGGGGGCGACGGGTGGGCCAACTATTGGAATGCGAGCGGCTACGGCAGCTACAACGCTATCGTCACCGAACTAAAGCGCAGTTTCTGGCACGGGCTGATGTTTGACATGCAATTCACCTGGGCCAGAAGCTGGGACACCAACACCGGCCCGTACACGGAGGACATCTATCCTTACAGCGGGAGCCTGAACTACGCCCCTTCGGACAACAACGTCGCGCGAGCATGGAAGTTCTATGGCTCGTACACACCGAAGTTCTTCACCAGCGGGCCCGCATGGATGGAGAAGACCTTGGGCGGATGGACGGTCAGTGGGATCTTTAACGTCCATACGGGATTCCCGTGGACCCCACAATATGCCATATCGAATACCGGTGCCGGCAACAGTCTGTACTGCGGCACCTGCTGGTACAACAATCTGTACCCGGTCGCGATGTCGGGCGCTGGAAGCAGCACCAGCAACTCGGCGTACCAGACGGGTTCCAATTTCGGGGGGCAAACGGGCAACCATCTCTCGTACTTCACCCTGCCAACTAACTTTACCGCGTACACGGGTCCGGGGGCCACGAACTTCGGGAACGCGAATCCGCAGGCGGGCATGAGGCGCAACTGGATCACCGGTCCCGGATACAGGAGCCTTGATGCATCCTTGGTCAAAGCTTTTGGCCTGCCGAAGATGCCCGGTCTCGGCGAAGGCGCCCGGCTCGAGTTCCGCCTGGACGCTTACAACCTGTTTAACAATCTGAACCTAACAAGCGGCAACAACGGGATCGACCGCAACATCGCAGATACTAACTTTGGCACTTCGAACAACGCGCTTGCTGCACGTGTTGTTACCCTGGGAGCTCGATTCGAGTTCTAGCCATCAGCTCGAAGGCGGGCGGTGACGAATGTCTCACTGCCCGCTGGTTCCCCTTTTTATTAGAATCGGACACTGACCATGCGCAAGACTTCGCCTAACGGATTATTCCGGGCCATCCTTGTAGTCACTATTTCAGCTTTGGTTGTTTCTCCTCTGCTTCGTGGGCAGACGGATGCTGCGGGCGGCACCGTCGTCATCGACGGGGCTGCCCCAGCAACACCGCTTCCTCATTTCTGGGAACACATGTTCGGATCGGGCCGCGCCATTCTTTCGTTGCGCGACAGCTACCGGCGGGATCTCCGCGAGGTCAAGGGTGTCACCGACCTGCAGTACGTGCGCTTCCACGCCATTTTTCACGATGAAGTTGGCGTGTACGACGAGGATGGGCAGGGGAACCCGGTTCTCAATTTTTCGTATGTCGATCAAATCTATGACGGATTGCTGGCGAACGGAGTGCGACCATTCCTTGAACTGAGTTTCATGCCGAAGAAGCTGGCATCGAACAAGGCTGCGCTGCACGCGTTCTGGTACAAGCAGAATGTTTCTCCGCCGAAAGACTATGGCAAGTGGGACGATTTGATCACGCAGTTTGCCAAGCATCTCGTCGAGCGGTATGGGATCGATGAGGTTTCGCAGTGGTACTTCGAAGTATGGAATGAGCCGAATATTGATTTCTGGGCGGGGGATCCGCACCAGGCGACGTACTTTGAGCTGTACGATCACACGGCGCGTGCGCTCAAAGCGGTGAGTCCACGGCTGCGCGTGGGCGGCCCGGCGACAGCGCAGGCGGCGTGGGCGGATGCTTTCATCCAGCACTGCACCGAGAATAAAGTCCCCGTCGATTTCGTCTC
>Ga0335081_10008997_pt1 | contig 16037 bp, 12 predicted proteins | sample Lox_Sample_35_FD_206713 | JGI IMG/M metagenome (GOLD analysis project Ga0335081, IMG submission 206713) | Soil microbial communities from Loxahatchee National Wildlife Refuge, Florida, United States - Lox_Sample_3.5 | ecosystem: Environmental > Terrestrial > Soil > Wetlands | place: USA... | reverse complement strand
TACCCCTCCCCTTGCGCAGACCGTACGACACAATCGCGACAAGCGTCAGGCTGAGAACAAGCCAGTCAAGGAATCTCATCGAAAGAATTTCGAAAAAGCGTAGAAAGAAATAATGAGAAGTGCCAACTCGCCAAGAACGAACAAATAAAGTCGTTCCCAGGATTTTAGGATCGGAGGGGAATCGGAATTGTGAGTTTGTAGATGCGGAGTATCCACGGAAGGTTCTGTCATATGCAAACGACCTCCTGATGCTGAGGCGACGAAATTGGGGTCACCAAACCCTTATTCCTGTCTCTCCTCACTTCTTCTCTTTCCCTACCTCCAGCATATTCGAAAACAGCCTATACGCGCCCGGTACTCCTGCGGGTAGTTCGCGGAAGAATACATATCCTGTGAATATATAGTGCCCCTTTCCGTATGCTGCGTAGAGCAACCCACCCGCCTTTTGACTTTCACCCGGATCCGCGCACGACAGAACAGTTTCGTACCGGGGATCCCATTTGTCGGCAAAATAGAGTCCTCGTTCCTGCACCCATCCTTCAAAGTCTTTTTCTGTGATTTTGTTCGGATAATTGAGAAGAACGTGATTAGGGTCTATGAATGTGACCGGCGATTCCTCAACGGTCACGCGATCCCTCGAGATTTCGAACGGATAGGGTCCAAGGTTCTCTGTTTTTCCTCTCTGGGGGGTCACATACTGCACGATGTACGTCCCACCGTTTTTCACATAATCCATGAGCCGGTTCTGGAAAATGCTCAATGTGGGTCGAGTGTTGTAAGCACGGACTCCCGCTATGATGTCATCAAACCTGGAGAAATCGCGATTCGCCAAATCATCATCCGTCAGGAGGGTGACCTGATACCCCATTTGCCGGAGCGCGGTTGGAATCTCGTCACCCGCGCCCATGATATAACCCACCGCGCCGCCATTCTTCGTCAAATCCATCCGTACAAGTTTGCCGACTGCCAATGGGAACATTACCTGCGCCGGGATATGCTGATACTGGATAGTGATCATTCCCTGGTCCAGTGTTCTCCCTTGGACGTCCGCTCCCACAGAGAGACTGCCACTCGTGGCAGAAGCGGAAGCTCGCACGTCGAACGCGACGACTTTTTCATCATTTTTGTTTTTCAATTCAAATGGGACCAAATCCGGCTTCGAGGACCAACCTTGGGGAAGGTGGAGACGGACCGAGCCATGCACATCCGGCATTCCGCTCCTAAGCGTCACGCTGATTTTCTTTTCGTTCTCACCCGAGAATACAAACACGTTTTCTTCAAGATTAAGCGCCACGGGAGGAATGACAACAAACGGACGATACAGTTCTCCCTGCACCGGATCGACCCATCGGTATTGAACGGGCACATCGTACACGAATTGTTGTCCTTGGATGGACAGATAGAACTTGACGTCCAGCGCCGGTCTATTTTCCGGCATGCCGATCAATTCCTGGTCCGAGATGTTGTACGATCCCTTCTCGGGAGGCTTCTGAAGCCAATACTGATTCGAATATGGAAAGTCGTCAGGAATCGTGACTGGATCCGTTGAACTGACAGGAGCGTTTGGCTGCAAATCCTGAGCGGACATCGAGCCAGTTGAATACGGAACACGAACGCTATCCAGCCGGATGCGTTCATTTGACCGGTTGATAACGCCAACGGTGACGTTCACCTGATTTCCCGGCACCGCCGAATAATCGGATGCAAGTGCATCGAACCACAACCCTGCACAATCTCTGATGACCTGGAGAATTTCGTTTCTTTTGAATTCCATCCAGTTGTCACTTTTCAGCTTGTTCATTTCTGAATAAGCCTGCAACAATAGCGGCAGGCTTGCACTCGGATTCTGGCAATCAAAATTTCTGCTTACTTCTTCCAGTATTGCACCCACGTGTTTACCGCCCGGTACTCGGGACCACGAAAGGTCGACGCCGTCGAACAAGTCCGTTTTTGGTTCTTCTCCCATCGTATACTTGAAGTAGTTCACACTCGGCCCACGACTTTGTCCCGAGCCAAAACCCTGGCTTTTGTGGTTTGTGCGACTGATGCCGGCAATTTCCGTGAACGACCGACCCAACAGTGGACTGAATTCGCCAACGTCCAACTTCACCGCGTTTGATGTATCGAGCGACGGATCAAAGAACCTTGCAGTGTTGAACATCAGGCGTTTTGCCTTCCACGGTTGCACATAGTTGAGTTGCTCGGGAAAGCTCGCGGGGTCGCCGGAAGCTTCGAATGCCTGGCGGGCCAGAATTGCAGACGCAGTGTGATTGCCGTGTCCTCCAATGGTCGGCGAAAATCGCGTGATGATCACGTCGGGCCGGAATTTGCGAATCACCCAGACGACGTCGCTGAGGATCTTTTCTTGATCCCAGATTTCCAGCGTCTCGCTTGAATTCTTCGAATACCCAAAATCAATCGCACGCGTGAAGTACTGTTCTGCACCGTCTACTCTCCTTGCGGCAAGTAATTCCTGAGTTCGGATCACTCCAAGCTCAGTTCCCTGCTCCGGACCAATCAAATTTTGACCTCCTTCACCCCTTGTCATCGACAGGTACGCAGTACGAACAAGTTTGCCTTTCGCCATATAGGCAAGCAATGCCGTGTTCTCATCGTCCGGGTGTGCACCAACATAGAGCACAGAACCCAGCACGGAGAGCTTATCGACGGCAAGTTTAAGCTCTGCTGCATCGCGGACCGTCGGCGCCTGACCGGTTGCCAGAAATGAGAACGTTAGTTGAAGGGGAAGAAGCAGGAACAGAATCTTTGATTTGAACGCCATTGTGCGCCTTCTTATATGTGACAATGCTGATAATGGACCGTTAGCTCGTGTCAAATATACAAGGGAGGGCTTGAACTCGCAAGGAGAATCGAGTTTCCGTGTGGAGAACCGCGCCTACCCGTGATCAGAATCGAGCGGTTTCAAGAATCTGGCATTCTACAAGAAGTGGATGAACAAATACGGTGATGGATTTTCCGTCGCAACAACTCTTACCAGGTCTGAGATGGAATTTGCATCCAAAATTCTCGCCCGTTCAGGCTGTCGCATACGGAAATCCGGAGTTTACGGGCCGAATCCAAATGCAGCGACGCTTGAGAACAAGTGATGGGAAGCTCAGGAGTGAGAAAGCCGGGAAAACCACATTTATCAGACGATTCTGCGTGCGTGACGGGGTTTGGAAGACCTGCAATGAACGAGAAGCCGGAAATACATCCTCAGAAATCTTTCAGGACAAGGAGTTAGTTCAGTCAAGATTTTCCCGCCATCGCTTGGCAGAACGTTGCCTCTCGCCATTATTCCTTCGAGAATGGTCTGGCTGATTCGCATGCGTTCCAATCCTCACGTGCGACATCCGGTGCTCTCCAATCCAAATCCTGAGCGATATTGTTTTTTGGGATAAAATCTTCGTACTATCACAGCGTACCAGGTTGGCATATAAATTCACTGATCTGAAGGAACCGGTGGCATGGAAAATCCCAACCCATTGAAAGTGTTGATCGTCGATGATGAAGAATCATTCCGTATGAGTCTCGAGATGGCACTCGCCATGACGAAAGAGTTTGGTGTCCAGTCGTGTGAATCCGCAAGTGCAGCGAGAGATTTGCTCAAGACAAATACCTACGATGTCGTGATTCTCGATTACAGTATGCCCGAAGAAACCGGCATCGATCTCCTGAAATGGATGCAAGGCAATCAGAACTTGACGCCGGTCATCATGGTCACTGCTGCGGGATCGGAAACCGTGGCGGTGGAAGCGATCAAGCTTGGGGCGTACGATTATTTTCGCAAAGACCAGATCGATATTGACAAGCTTCCTCTGGCAATCATGAGCGCGCACGAACGCCATTTGTACAGGAAAGAGCTGGAACGCAGGCAACGGGAACAGGCGATGTTGAAGGAAAAGGAAAAGGACCTGGAGTCGCTTCGCACGTTCGAGACAACCGTGACTTCGATAAGCGAGTTTGTTGAAAACAGCCTGTACGCCCATTTGAAAAGCCTCCAACATAACGAAGACGAGCTTTCAAAACATATGGCGAAGGAAGGGCAGCAGCTTTGCAAAGAGCGCTTCGCCGAGCTCCGTCAGGGCGTCGAGGTTATTTCAGACGGGATGACCTCCATGCGGGATTTAACGACACTCGTGGCAAAGAAGCTGGAAGAGATCCAGGATATTCAGAAGATGGAGCTGTAAAGGAAGACTCGTCCATCCGTGCAGCAGGCTGAAACGTCGATGGACAATCCGAACAACTTCAGTCCAACGTCATCGTTCTCAGCAGTTCGTCACATCATCAGACAGGAACAACATCCACAGTATCATCTCAACCACAATCAGGGAGGGAGTGTTCATGAAATCAAAGATTGTTCTGCTGCTTCTAGGCGCGTGCATACTCAGTCTCACTGCATCGGCACAGCTCAAGAAGCGGGTCGCAATATCCAGGTTTGAAGACCGCTCAGGGAGCGGTTACAATCATCTCGGATCCGGCGTTGCGGACATGCTTGCGACGGCACTGGTGAAATCCGGAAAGTTCGCCGTGATCGAAAGACAGGAATTGGACAAGATCGTCGAGGAACAGAAGCTTGGTGAATCCGGCCTTGTCACGCCGCAGACGGCGCCCAAGGTAGGTCAACTTCTCGGGGCCGAACTGTTCGTTGTCGGTGCCATCACGGAATGCGGTACGAAAGAGAGCAACATCGGAGGGGGTGTTTCAATGTTCGGCGGAGGGTTGAAGACAAAGAAGGCTAGAACGGTCGTTGACATCCGTCTCATCAACACCTCGACCGGTGAAGTCATCGCTTCGGAATCGGAGGAAGGCACAGAATCCACGACGGGGGTAGCGGTCCGTTATGAAGACATGGATTTCAACAACCAGGATTCCTGGGACAATACCGACATCGGCAAAGCGACGCGCGAAGCAGTCAACAAAACCGTCGATCTCATTGCCAAGAACATGGAAAAGATCCCGTGGTCCGGGAAGATCCTCAAAGTGAACACGGACGGAACCGTGCTGATGAAGCCCGGGTCTGAAGGAAACGTCACACCCGGCATGGTGTTCTTTGTGGTCCGCAAAGGCGAAGAAATCAAAGACCCGGACACCGGTCTGTCCCTCGGCGCCGAGGAAACAAAGGTCGGCAAGATCAAAGCGACCGACGACATGCTGAACGGCAAGGCCATGAAAGCCACCATTCTTGAAGGCAAGGATTTTCAGGTGGGCGACATCGTAAGAGACAAGGAGAAGTGACGGCAACACGCGCAATCGATCATTGAAAACCCAACCGTACGTTCCGAAGGGCAGAAGTCGATTCTGCCCTTCTCTTTTTTACAGCTCCCGTTTTTGGAATCATTTACTTATCTTCGAACAGTTGGGTTTGTTCACTTAGCACTCTGATTCGTCCATGACCGGTTCATTCAGCTTCTTCTTTCACATCATCGCGGTAGGCTTCGTGTTTATCATCGTTTTTGGCGGATGGGCCTTCAATCGCAAAATTACCAGGGAAAAGGATCTTCCGTTGCAGCTCTATGTGAGTCATTGGGCCCGTGGAATCGTCTTCCTTTCTCCGTTCGTCATGTTGGCTCTCCTCGTCACCGGGATAGGAAATATCTACAACCGAAATCTCGGATCAACGCTCCACTGGTACAATGAAGGATGGCTTGTCGCCAAACTCTTTTTCTTCGTGATTCTTGTCGTGAACGGTTCAGTCTTTGGCGCGACGCTCAGCAGGAAACGCACGGCGTTGCTCCAATCCATGAGTGATCAACGGGCACCCGAGAATGCAGAGGTGACGTTGCGCAGCTACAATCGGCAATTCGGATGGCACTATGTTGTCCAATTCCTGCTCCTTACGATCATCATATTTCTTTCCACGTTTGGAAGCGGCAAGCATCCGGGTGTGTTCTGACACTGCACCATTTGTCGATGGGCTCTCGCCGTTTATTGTAGCCCTTCGAGGACTGCCAAAGTCACGACAAACCTTTCCGGTGTGAGACCACTTTCTATGAAATCAACTTCAATACTGTTCCTTGTCTTCTTCACGCTTGCCGGTTGTCAACGGATGACCCCTGAGAAGGCTTTCTGGTTCGGTGATTTACATCGGTCGGACAACAAGGACATCCCCTTCCGCGCCTACCTTGATTTGCATTCTACGCCACCTTCGGGTCATTTTCTTGTCGGCGAAGAAAAGACTCCGATTCCGGAGATACGGCGTGAAGGTGATTCGCTGACCCTTTTGTTCTCTGAATATCAGGCAGCAATGCGTGGAGTCTTGAACGGAGATCGTTGGGCAGGAAGCTACATCCGGTATCGCTCGACACCGGTTTCCGTTCCTTTCACAGCGGTCGTTCAAAGTCCGGAACAACTCCGGCCTTCAGGAGCGTCTAAACCGGCAATCCCCTTGGTCGGAAAATTCCAGGCATTTCTGCATGAAGCAGGATCCATCGATACCACAACAGTCGCAACGTTCTGGGTCAGGAACGATTCAGTCTATGGAACGCTGATTGCCCCAGACGGAGATTACGGATTGAATGCGGGAATACAAAATGGAATATCCGTAACATTGAGTCGCTTCACGGGTTGGCAAGCGCAATTGTTTGAGCTCAACCAATCAGAAAGCTCGTGGAAAGGCACGTTGTATGTTCGGAATGACCCACCTGTGCAGCTGATCCTTGAGCCACGACCGACATTGGCGGAGAGAGTCAGTCCTGCGTATGAGACGAGTATAAAGAATACAAGAGTCCCGTTTGCATTTTCGGGCCTGACTGCAGATGGCGACCGACTCACCAACAAGTCTGAACGCTTCAAGGGAAAGGCGTTGATTGTGGATATTATGGGAACCTGGTGCCACAACTGCATGGACGAAGCGCCGGTTCTCCAACAATTATACAGTGAATGCAGGGACAAAGGCTTGGAAGTTGTCGGCCTCTCGTTTGAAATCAACGACGATGTGAACCAGGCAAAAAAGAATATGAGCCTGTATCAAAAACGTTTCGGCCTTACATTCCCGCTCCTGTATTGTGGCAGCACGGACGACAAGTACGTCGGTCCGGAACTCCGCGCTCAACTGGTCAATTTTTATGCATATCCCACCGCGTTGTTTATCGACAGAAAAGGAAAGGTGAAATTCATCCACGTTGGATTCAGGGGGCCGGGAACCGGCGAGGAATTCGAATCGGAAGTAAAGCATCTCTATGACGTAGTGCGGCGACTCACTGGATCCTGAGCTGTCTGCACGGATTTCGATCGTATTAGCACGCGGACTCAAATGACCCACTATCAGCTTTTCATTGGCGGAGAGTTCGTCGATTCAAAGTCGAAGAGGACTTTTGAATCGATCAACCCATTCAATCAACAGGTCGTCGCGACAGTGGCACGCGCGAACGCTGAAGACGCGCAAGCGGCGATCTCGGCGGCACGGAAGGCCTTCGACGAGGGTCCGTGGCCGCGAATGAAGAGAGAAGATCGGAGTGCGGTGTTGAAGGCAATTTCCGACAAGATCAACGAACGTCAGAAAGAGTTGATCGCTCTGGAGATAGCAGATTCCGGTTCCACGGTGCGCAAGGCCAGGGAGGATATTTACCTTTCCGCCCGGAACATGAATTACTTCTCGAAGCTGGCTGCACTTGACCTCACGGAACCGGTCGAAGGACTGAGCAAACCCGGCTTCAGTAAGAATTTCATCTTCCGTGAACCAGTCGGAGTTGTCGGAGCCATCATCCCGTGGAATTTCCCGCTCAAGATGGCTGTCTGGAAGCTGGGACCGGCGTTAGCCGCAGGCAATACGGTGGTCCTGAAACCATCCGAACTCACTCCGTGTACGGCAATGGAGCTTGCCTCCATCGTCCGTGACGTCGGCGTTCCGCCCGGCGTCGTGAATATAATTCCAGGATTCGGCGATGAAGCGGGAGAACATTTGGTTCGGAACCCCCGCGTGGACAAAATCTCATTTACAGGATCGACTGCGGTTGGGAAAAAAATCATGGCCCTTGCCGCCGAACATCTGAAGAAGATCACCCTTGAGTGCGGGGGAAAATCTGCCAACATCGTTTTGGAAGATGCCGATTTGAACCTCGCGATCGACGGTGCGATGTATGCAATCTTCTACCACCAGGGTCAGTGCTGTGAGGCGGGCACGCGGTTGTTGCTTCCGGAATCGATCTACACCGAATTTGTCGAGCGACTGGTTGCCAAGACGAAGAAAATCAAATTGGGCGACCCTGCAGACCCGTCCACCGACATGGGGCCCCTTGTATCCAGGAAACAGCAGGGCCGTGTCCTTGGCTACATTGCCAAAGGAACGCAGGAAGGGGCCACGCTTGCCACGGGCGGCCAGGCTCCATTAGCGGGAAACCTTGCCGGTGGCTTCTTCGTCGAACCGACAATATTCACGGATGTCACGAATACCATGACGATCGCTCAGGAGGAGATTTTCGGTCCGGTGCTTTCCGTGCTTCAATACCAATCGGAAGACGAGGCCGTCGCGATTGCGAACGATTCCATGTACGGCCTCGGCGGCGGCGTCTGGTCACGAGACAAAGACAGGGCGATGAAGGTTGCCGAGAAGCTCCGGACCGGCACGGTCTGGATCAATGAATGGCACCTCATCAGCGAGCGGGCCCCATTCGGCGGCTATAAGCAAAGCGGCATCGGTCGTGAATTCGGCATCGACGGGCTCAAGGAATATACCGAATCCAAGCACCTGCACGTCGACGAACTGGAAACACGAGAAAAGAAATTTTGGTATGATGTTGTCGTACCGAAGAGTTAACGAAGTCCCGCAGTTCCACCGAATTCAACTCCAACTGAAAGGAAACCATTGCCATGGATCACGCACTCGTTACAACAAACATCCAGCTGGACGGGTATAGAGTCGTAAAAAATCTCGGAGTCGTTCGTGGTATCGTCGTCCGTTCGCGTTCCCTAATCGGCAACATTGGTGCCGGATTTCAAATACTCTTTGGCGGCAATATCTCCCTCTACACGCAGTTGTGCGAACAAACCCGCCGGGATGCATTCGAACTGATGATTCAGCACGCCGCGCAAGTTGGCGCAAACGCTATTATCATGTTTCGGTACGATGCGACCGAGATCATGGGAGGCGTTACGGAAGTCCTCGCGTATGGTACCGCTTGCGTCGTTGAAAAAATCTAACCGTTCCAACCCTGGACCGGAATCAATAAACTTACCGGGCTATTCACATGGAAATTCAGAATAGAACAATCCTCGTTCTCGGGGGATGGGGACTTGTGGGGTCTGCGATTTGCCGAAAACTGATGGAAGAACATCCGAAGCGAATTATCGTTTCGTCGTTACTTGAGTCGGAGGCGAAGGAGGCGGTAGAACACCTCCACCGGGAATATCCAAAAGCAGGCAGAAAGTTCTTCATACCGTGGTGGGGGAATATATTCCTTCGCCATACATTGAAGGACCTCGGGCGTGAAGAGATCCTCCGCGATCCGGAGCGACGCGGGATGTTGATCGACGATTTGCTTGATGAATTCAGTTCCGGTGTCCTCCATCGCTCCGCTGTGTTTCAGCTCCTCAATAAATACAAGCCTGATGTTGTCATCGACTGTATCAACTCTGCAACCGCAATCGCGTATCAGGATATTTTCCACGTCGCCCGGGAGGTCCGGAAGGCAATCACGAAAGCCACGGGGAATCGTGAACAGCAAATCATTGAGGCGGCCGAACGTCTGATTGCCACCCAGTACACACCTCAGCTCATACGCCATGTGCAACTGATGTACCGGTCGATGCACGAGGTCGGAACCAGTATCTACGTGAAGATCGGGACCAGCGGAACCGGCGGCATGGGCCTCAATATTCCCTACACCCACAGCGAGGAACGCCCTTCGAGCGTCCTGCTTAGCAAATCTTCCGTCGCCGGCGCACATACGATGCTGCTGTTTCTCATGGGACGAACACCGGATTCCCCCATCACTAAAGAGATCAAACCGACAGCGGCAATTGCGTGGAAGAGGATCGGATTCGGAGAGATCAAAAAACGCGGTTCTGCAATTGAGCTTGTCGATTGTCCTCCCGATCAGGGGGTGACACTCAAAGGAAGCCTCGAATTGAAAATGGCCACGCCAGTGTGGACCTCGCTGCATGAGCCGCTTCGCTCGGTGTTCATCGATACAGGTGAGAACGGGACGTTTTCGCGGGCTGAGTTTGAGGCAATCTCCACGCCGGGCCAGATGGAATACGTGACTCCGGAAGAGATCGCAGAATCCGTGGCATTTGAGATCAAAGGCGGCAACACAGGACACGATATTATCAACGCTCTCGACAACGCGACACTTGCACCAACCTACAGGGCCGGGTTCATGTTCGAAAGTGCGCTGCGACAGTTGAAGGCTCTGGAAGAACAACACAAGACGAAGAGCATCGCCTTTGAAATACTCGGCCCTCCCCGGCTTTCCAAGCTTCTGTATGAAGCACATCTGTTACAGCTCGCGTTCCGAACCTCCAAAGCCGTCGTGCGGGCAACTCCACGACAGATGACGGAGAAGACCGAGACCCTTATCAAAGAGAACAAGGAATTGCGTTCGCGGATCATATCAATCGGCATTCCAATCCTTCTTTCGGATGGCAAGACACTCTTGCGCGGGAAAGAGATTAAAATACCGCCGTACAGGGGCGAAAATGAAATTCCGATCAGCACGGCGTCAATGGAAGCTTGGGTCCACGACGGATGGGTCGACTTGCGCGTCCAAAACATGGTTCGCTGGAAAACAAGAATTGCCGCCATTGCGAAGGATGCGGAAGAATCCGGCACGAAGGATACGTCTTCGCGTCATTTCCGGACCAGGTTGTATTGGGAAAATTTTGAAGAAATTGATCCCGGAAAGATCGCAGGCTGGATCTTTTCAGAAGAGGAAAAGGGAAAACGGATGAAGGCCTGAAGAGCTGCGGATTGCCGGTCGCGGAACAGCTTCACGCAACGCGAACTTGCTTGTTTTTGATCGGTGCGCCGTCCGCGAGGCGCGAAGGACTCTGCGATTATTCGAACCTGAGGGCAACGATCGGGTCGAGGCTCGCTGCTTTCCAGGCAGGATAGACGCCAAATGCAACGCCGATGATCGTGCAGAGCATAAACCCGATCAAGGCCCAATCAATCGGAAAAACGGCTGGAATGTTGAAAGCCAACGCCACGAGGTTCCCTGCAAGGATCCCCAGGACAATCCCGACGATGCCTCCAATTTGACAGAGGACAATAGCTTCAACGACAAATTGGCTCAGTATAGTCCCTTTGAATGCCCCGATAGCTTTCCTGATCCCGATTTCCTTTGTCCGTTCCGTGACTGATACCAGCATAATGTTCATGACACCGACGCCTGCCGCAAGCAACGCGATAAAGCTGATGAACCCCACACCCATCTTCACGTAGAACGTAAAATTGTTGAACGTCGCAATGACGGAATCGTTCGAAAAAATATAGAAATCGTCCTCGTCTTCCGGAGGGACCTGTCGAATCGCGCGGAGGATGAATCGTGCCTCGTCCATCGCATCCTCATAGTCCTCCGGCGTCTTTGATTCGACCATGATATGAAGCGACTGACGCCTGCCAAATTTGTTCAGAAATGTTTGGAGCGGCAAAATGACAAAATTGTCCTCGTTTCCTCCAAGAACCGCCCCCTTCGGTTCTATCGTGCCGATCACTTTGAACCGGAGATCTCCGACTTTGATCTCACTGCCAATTGGATTCCCGTGGGGGAATAGTTTCTTAACAACTCCATCTCCAAGGATCGCGACACTTTCGTCGTGCTCAAGCTCATTTTCGCTGAAGATCCTGCCCTCTTTTATCGTCCAGTTGTTGGTCGGGAATCCCTCATCCGTCTCACCATAGACGTTGATATCAGGATTCGTCTTAAGATCTCCGGCCTGAACGGTATGGCCACCATCATTGCCTTCGATTCCCACGTATTCGGCCAACGTCATTCGCTTTTCAACGAGCTTCGCCTGCTCGTAGGTGATGTCCTTTCGGGCCATCGCTTTGAGCCATTCATTCCGGTTCGCAAACTTGGGCATTTTCTGGATTTGGAACGTGTGCGCCCCAAGATCGCTCAATCCGTTTTCGATGCTGCTCTGAAGGACGCGGACGGCAGTCATCACTCCGATGATCGAAAATACCCCAACCACGATGCCAAGGAGCGTGAGCGTCGAGCGCAGCTTGTTCGCTTTAATGGCGGACAGAGCTATGGTAATGGTTTCTCTGAAGTTCACAATTTCTTAGAACAGGATTTTGTGGAGGGAGGTTCCTATTCGTAGCGAAGAGAATCGATGGGATCGAGATTAGCGGCCTTCCACGCAGGATACACACCAAAGGCCACACCGATAAACGAACACAGGAAAAACCCTATCAACGCCCAGTTGACGGGAAACACCGCGGGAATATTAAATGCAACAGCGACCAGGTTACCTGCAAGGATTCCAAGACCAATTCCCACAATGCCTCCAATCTGACAGAGCACAATCGCCTCCGCCACAAACTGGCTCAGGATGCTTCCCTTCCGTGCTCCTACGGCCTTGCGAATTCCAATTTCACGTGTCCGTTCAGTGACGGAAACGAGCATGATATTCATAATGCCGACACCGGCTGCCAATAAGGCTATGAAACTTATGAAACCTACCCCAAGTTTGATATAATATGTAAAATCATTGAACGTTGAGATAAGCGAATCATTAGAAAAGATTTCAAAATCATCTTCCTTTCCCGGATCGACATTGCGAATCGTGCGAAGGACATAGCGTGCTTCGTCAAGCGCATCGTTGTACAGTTCCGGTGTTTTGGATTTCTCCATAATGTGGAGATCCCTCTTCCGCCCATATTGCTCAAGGAACGTGGTTAACGGTATCACAACGAAATTGTCGTTGTTTCCGCCCAGCGACGCTCCTTGTGGCTCGAAAAGCCCAATGACTTGATAACGAAAACTACCGATCCGTACGAACGATCCGATGGCCCTCCCATCGGGAAATACCTTCTTCGCTACCTCAGCGCCAAGAATTATTTTCTTCTGAGCGGTTTCCATGTCACCCTGGTTGAATGGCCGCCCTTCGCCGATAGACCAATTGTTTGTGTAGAGCCCTTCTAAATTTTCGCCGAACATTCCAATATTGGGATTCGTTTTGAGTCCGCCGGCTTGAACAATAACTCCGCCTCTCGTGCCTTCGACACCTATATATTGCGCCAATTGTATTCGCTGGATGAATCGTTGGGCCTCCTCGAACGTGATTAGTTTGCGCAACATCGCTGCGTGCCACTGTTCGCGATTGGCAAACTGCGGCATCCTTTGGATTTGGAAAGTATTGGAACCAAGACCGCTGAGTCCGCTTTCAATGCTGCTTTGCAGAACCTGGACGGCAGTCATAACCGCGATAATTGAGAAAACGCCGACAACAACACCGAGGAGAGTGAGAACAGATCGAAGCTTGTTCGATCGAATGGCGAACAGCGCGATGCTTATGATCTCGCCGAAATTCATGGTTGATTTCTTTTGATCTCAGTCACCCGGAGCGGCCCTCTTATTCATAACGCAGTGAGTCAACCGGATCCATGCGCGAGGCCCGGAACGCTGGCAAAAATCCGGAGATGAGTCCAACTAACAACGAGATGAGTATGGCGATAAAGACAACACTCAACGGCATGGATGTGGGCAAGACCGTGTCTATGATGAGGCTCAACGGGTATGAAATTGCCAGGCCGATGAATCCTCCCATGAGACACAGTGCTGCCGCTTCGATGAGAAATTGCATCAGGATAGTTCGACGCGGCGCTCCCACGGCTTTGCGCAAGCCAATTTCTTTCGTCCGTTCCGTGACAGAAACGAACATGATATTCATGATCCCGATTCCGCCGACAAACAAAGACAATCCGGTAATGAACAGTCCGACCGCAGCAATTACCCCGCCAATCGTATTGAAGGTTTGTATGAGTATTTCCTGTTGATTGATGGAAAAATTGTCAGCGTCTCGAGGCGCAAGGTGACGGGCTTTCCTTAGAATGCCACGCAACTCTTCTTTCGTGTCATCAAGTGTTGACTTGCTCAACCCCTTTACCCAAATCGACATACTCATATGGCGCTGCGATCCAAATTCCCCGAAAAACCTGACAACGGGAACATAGACACGATTGTCGAGGCTTTCCACACCTAAGAGACTTCCCTGTTTCTCCACGACACCGATGACGCGATACGTGAAGTCCCCACACTTTACCGTCTTGCCAAGCGGGTTCTCGTTCGGGAACAGACTCTCGGAAATCTCAGATCCAAGAACGCACACGGGTCTGCCACCGTCAGCCTCCTGCTTCGAGAAGAACCGGCCAAGTGCAAGATTGCTTCCGACGGTTTCGAGGAACTGTTCATCCGTACCGACGATAATGACGCCCTCGACATATTTCTGTTGATACTTGACGGTTGCACCCGTTCCCGCGACGACTGTCACATTCTGCGCAAGTGTTGCTTCACGCGCAACGGCCTTCGCATTCTGAAACGTGATATCAGGGCGGTTCCGAAGAAGCCACCAATCTTGTCCTCCACCCCACGGGAATTTTTGCACGTAGAGAACGTCCGCCCCCAGTTTCGCGATGCTCGCATTGAACGCTTCGTTGAGCCCTTCGATGGCCGTCCCCATGAGCGTCACCGAGACGATACCAATGACGATTCCGAGTGTGGTTAACGCGGAACGCATTTTGTTCGCACGAATAGCCCGGAACGAAAACCCGAGACCTTCTTTGAACTCGATGAAATAGTATCGCATGACTATGCAGTCTGGGAAGCCGAGGTCAGAATCACTTTACGGTCTTTGGATGGTTGATCGGATTCAATCTTGCCGTCGTGAATCCGGATAACACGATGGGCGTGAGCGGCAATGTCAGCTTCGTGTGTAACAAGAATAATGGTGTTCCCCTCACGGTGAAGGTCTTCGAATAACCCCATGATTTCTTCCCCGGTCTTGCTGTCGAGATTTCCGGTTGGTTCGTCGGCAAGGAGAATCGACGGGCGCGTGACCAATGCCCGCGCGACTGCAACACGTTGCCGCTGACCGCCGGAGAGCTCGTTCGGTTTATGGGTCATGCGATCACCCAAGCCAACACGCAAGAGAGCATCCTTGGCCATTTTCTTACGTTCAGAAGAGCCGACACCGCCGTAAATGAGCGGTAACTCAACGTTATGCAGCACATCCGATCGTGCGAGCAGGTTGAACGTTTGAAAAACGAAGCCAATTTCCTTGTTTCGTATTTTCGCAAGCTCATTGTCGTTCATATCGCTCACATTGACCTCGTTGAGCTGATAGAGGCCCGCAGTGGGCGTATCCAGGCATCCGATGATATTCATCAGCGTTGACTTGCCGGAACCTGAAGGTCCCATGATGGCGACGTATTCATTCCTGGCTATCTCCAGACTCACGCCGCGGAGTGCGTGCACTTCCTCTGCACCCATTTGATAGACCTTCGTAATATTGTCAAGCTTGATGACAGGCATGTCGGATTCCTTTAGACTATTGGTTAACTTCCTTTTTCCGCTAAAGCGCCCGTAACCGGCGCTTTCTTGTTATCAACTTTCACGAGCGAACCGTCTTCAAGATCCTTATTGATCGCTTTGAACGGGCCGGAGACCACTTCATCGCCTTCCTTGATTCCACTCGTGATTTCCACGTACGCATCATTGCTGATTCCACGCTTCACTTTGACCGCCTTCACTTTGCCTTCAGAAACGACGAACACAATCTCAGCCAGTTTGTCTTCTTCTTTTTCCTTCTGCTTGCTCTTGTTCGTGCTCAGCTGCGCCTCACCTTCCTTCGGCTCCGCTTCTTTCTTTTCCACTTTCGGCATTCTCACGGTCACGGATTGAATTGGCACTGCGAGCACGTTGTTATGCGTTTGCGTTTCAATATCCGCGTTCATCGACATGCCCGGCCGGAATTGCACCGTGTCGGCTCCCATGATCGACACCCGTACTTCGAACGTGGTGACTTCCGATTGCGTGCCCGCTCCCGTCGTCGTTGCAGTGTTGGCGATGCGCGAAACTGTTCCCACAAACGTT
>Ga0335081_10008996_pt1 | contig 16037 bp, 16 predicted proteins | sample Lox_Sample_35_FD_206713 | JGI IMG/M metagenome (GOLD analysis project Ga0335081, IMG submission 206713) | Soil microbial communities from Loxahatchee National Wildlife Refuge, Florida, United States - Lox_Sample_3.5 | ecosystem: Environmental > Terrestrial > Soil > Wetlands | place: USA... | reverse complement strand
AATCGCTTATCCTCGGCGAGGCGCAGGAGAATCCGCCATGACGACAGCTTCGCTCCGCGAAATGGCCCATGCCCTTGGGCTCGACCGCCTGACCGACGCGCATCTGGCGCAGTTCGGACACGCGCTCGAGATCGTTGCGCAGCACGTGCAGCGCCTGCCGCGCGACCTGCCGCCGTCGCGCGAGATGGCGCTGATTTTCCGCGCCAAGGGCACCGCGTCATGAGCGGGCTCGGCTTCCTCGGCATCGCCGAAGCCGGCGACCTGCTGCGCGCAAAGAAGCTCTCGCCGGTCGAGCTGACCAAGGCGCTGCTCGAGCGCATCGATCGTCTCGACAAGGACTACAACGCCTTCATCGCGGTGACGCCCGAGGCGGCGCTGGCGGCGGCGCGGCAAGCGGAAGCCGAGATCGCCGCCGGGCGCTGGCGCGGGCCGTTCCACGGCATTCCCTATGCGCTCAAGGACATCATCGATGTCGAGGGCCTGCCGACGACGGCGCATTCGAAGCTGCTGCAGGGCGTCGTCGCCGCGGCCGATGCGCCGGTCGCGGCGCGGCTCAAAGCGGCCGGCGGCATTCTGCTGGGCAAGCTCTCGACGCATGAATTCGCCATCGGCGGCCCCTCTTTCGACCTGCCCTGGCCGCCGGCGCGCAATCCCTGGAACCGCGATTATTTCGCCGGCGGCTCCTCGAGCGGCAGCGGCGCCGGGCTCGCCGCCGGGCTGTTTCCGGCGGCGCTCGGCACCGATACCGGCGGCTCGGTCCGCAACCCGGCCTCGCAATGCGGCATCACCGGGATGAAGCCGACCTATGGCCGCGTCAGCCGGCGCGGCGTGCTGCCCCTCGCCTTCTCGCTCGACCATGTCGGGCCGATGACGCGCGACGTGCGCGACAATGCGCTGATGCTGCAGGTGATCGCCGGCCACGATCCCGGCGACCCCGCCAGCGCGGACGAGCCGGTGCCCGACTACGCCGCAGCGCTCGGGCAAGGCGTCAAGGGCCTCCACGTCGGCGTCATCCGCCAGTTCTACACCAAGGATATCGCCGCCCATCCTGAGATGGCCGCTGCCGTCGAGGCGGCGGCGCGCTTCTTTGCCGAAGCCGGCGCCGAGACCCGCGAGATCCACTTGCCGCCGCTGCAGGATCTCAGTTCCTGCGGCCAGGTCATCATGCTGGCCGAAGCCTATGCGGTGCACGAGCGCTGGCTCAAGGAGCGGCCGGAGGATTACGGCGCGCGCGGGCGCGAGCGGCTACTGGCGGGCGCCGGCTTGCGCGCGGCCGACTATATCCAGGCGGTGCGCTGGCGGCTTCAGCTGCGCGATGCGGCCGCGGCGGCTTTCCGCGATATCGACCTCGCGCTCACCGTCTCGAGCCACGATCCCGCCTGCCGCATCGACGATGATGCGGCGCTGGCGACAACCTATTCACGCCAGGCGCGGATGGCGTTCAACGTCACCGGCCAGCCGGCGCTGGTCATACCGGCGGGATTTGCCGCCAGCGGCATGCCGCTCTCCGTACAGCTCGTCGGCCGGCCTTTCGCCGAAGCCCTGCTCTACCGCGCCGCAGCCGCGTATGAGGCCGCGACCCAATGGACGAAGCGGCATCCGGCGGGGCTGGCGGGCTGAGAGAACGAGCGGCGCCCGCTCAGGGCATCAGCCACCATGTCATGTCGTTGCGATGCACGCAGTCATCGGTCGAGCGGTAGTTCTGAAGGGCGATCACCACCGCCCCGTCCATTCGGCGGTCCAGGTTCACGGCCGCGGCGCACTCCACCTTCGAAACGCCGCTCAGCGTCACCGCGACATTGGGCCAATGCCGCGCCGTGTCGACGGCGACATCGGCTTCGCGGAAATGCCGCCGAATATCCTCGCCCAGAGCCGCGCTCGGCAGCGGCACCAGCGCGTGATCGAGCTCGCCCGCCGCGCCCTGCAGCTCGTAGCGGAGCGCCACGCCGGGCGGCTCGAACGCCCAATAGACGGCGTATTCGGCGCTCCAGCTCAAAAGGATAGCGACCACGATCCAGACGCTGCTGGGAACGCGCCGCAGCGTTTCCCGGAGGCCGGCGCCGGTGCCGGGTCTTGGACCATGGATCGACGTGGCAAGCGACATGGCGGTCGTCCTTCCCCCCGCAAGCGCTAGACGGACTGGAGAATGGGGCGGCGGGCCATGCCGGGGTGTGATGGGCGTCACAACTAAGGCGCGGGGCCCCCGGCCCTACCGTGCATCGGCGGCATCCGCTATGAAGCGGCCGAGAGAGGCTGCAGAAGCAAGGCTTCTAAACGCGCAAGGGAGGCAAGATGCTGCCACATCGCAGGCTCGGCACGAATGGACCGACGGTATCGGCGATCGGACTCGGCTGCATGTCGCTGTCCGGCGTCTATGGCAAGAGCGACGATGCGGCGGGGATCGCCCTCGTCCACCACGCGCTCGACCGCGGCATCGACCTTCTCGATTCCTCCGATCTCTATGGCTGGGGCCATAACGAGGAGCTGCTCGGCCGCGCGCTCAAAGGGCGGCGCGACGGCGTCTGCCTCGTCAGCAAGTTCGGCCAGGTGAAGACGCCGACCGGGCAAGGCGTCGACAGCCGGCCCGAATATGTGCAGCAGGCCTGCGAGGCCAGCCTGAAGCGGCTCGGCGTCGCCCATATCGATCTCTATTTCCAGCACCGCGTCGATCCCAAAGTGCCGATCGAGGAAACGGTGGGCGCCATGGCGCGGCTCATCGAGCAGGGCAAGGTGCGCCATCTCGGCCTGTCCGAAGCGCGGCCGGAAACGATCCGGCGCGCGCACAAGGTGCACCCGATCGCCGCCGTGCAGACCGAGTACTCGCTGCTCTATCGCGAAGAGGCGGAAGAGACGCTGCAGACCACGCGCGCGCTCGGCATCGGCTTCATGGCCTATTCGCCGCTCGGCCGCGGCCTGCTGACCGGCGCGGTGCGCAGCGCCGGCGATGTCGCCGGCGACCGGCGCGCCGAGCATCCGCGCTTCGTCGGCGATAATCTGACGCGCAATCTGGGGCTGGTGGGGCGCGTCGAAGCGATGGCGCGCGAGAAAGCCTGCACGCCGGGCCAGCTCGTCCTCGCCTGGCTCCTGGCGCAAGGCGACGACATCGTGCCGATCCCCGGCACCAAGCGCAAAGAGCGGCTCGATGAGAATCTGGCGGCGCTTTCGGTCAAGCTCACTCCCGCCGAGGCGGCGCGCCTCGGCGCGGAAGTGCCGCGCGGCGCCGCCTCCGGCACGCGCTATCCCGAAGGGGCGATGAAGGCGGTCTACCGCTAAGCGCTCGCGGGCGCGGCCAGCGCCCGTCACGCCAAAGTACCGGGATGAGCCTACGCCCCTGGTGTACACCAGGAGCGCCTTTCCGCGTGTTTCACGTGAAGCGTGGGTTCCAGGTGGAGGCCTTGCACACGCAGGCTCGCGTGCCCGATCAGTCGCCCAACCACACTACCACGCGCACCCCATAAAAGAGTGGAGTGGCCGACGCCGACAATGCCCCTTCACGCCTGATATGGATCAATGCAGCCCACATAGAACCGACCGATCCTGCCCAATTGCGGCATCGACTTGGCGATCCCCGAGGGTGGCCAGGGCAGGTTCAACGCTGCAATAGGGGGGACCGAAACCGCGATGTTTGCTCCCGATCCCTATGGCGGAACGGAGCGTCAGCCGGAACACCACTTTTTCCTTCAGCATGCGCACGCCTTTGAAATCGACGCCTTCCTGAACCGCTTCACCGCCGGTGCGCGCCATTCGCTTTGCTCAGGGCAGTTCATGCGGGTGACGATCGCCGACGCGGACGACGCTCGGTGCTTCCGCCTCTTCTTCGCCGGCGACATCGTGCTTTATTTCCAGAGCGTCATCGGCTCGGCGGGCGTCCCGAAGGGGCAGGTCAGGACGGCCGATGAACCAACGCCATGAGGCCGAGCGCTATCTGCGCAACAAGGCCGACCAGTACAGGCGGCAAGCCGCAGCCATAAATCACCCCGGCACGGCGAAGCGGCTCATTACCATGGCGACGCAGCTCGAATTCACCCTGGCCAAGATCGGCGTCGACCGCGCGCCACCGGTCGCGAGACGGCAAGCGCTCAGGCGGGTCCAGATTTAGGACTCAGAATCAGAATTTCCTGACACGGCCTGCGACCGCTTCGACGCCCCACCTCACCCTCCCGCTTACGCGGGGGCCGCGCTTCCGCGTTCTCTGTGTTCTCCGTGGTGCACCTCACATGCAATCGCGCCCGCGACCTCGCTTGCTTCCGCGAACGGACCCACTCTAGGCTTTTCGTCTCCATCCCAGAGGGAGGTCCCCATGCGTCTCAGCGCGTTTTTTCCGACCCGCGATATCGGCAACGATCCCGTCAAAATCCGGGATTGGGCGCAGGCGGCGGAGGATCTCGGCTACGTCTATATCGAGGTCCCCGACCATGTCTTCGGCGCGACGGCGCGCGACGGCTGGACACCGCTCTACAACGAGACCGACCCGTTTCACGAGACCTTCACGACGCTCGCCTTCCTCGCCGCGGCGACCGAGAACATCAAGCTGTCGAGCGGCATCCTCATCCTGCCGCAGCGGCAGACCGGCGTCGTCGCCAAGCAGGCCGCCGAGGTCGACATCCTCAGCGGGGGACGCCTGCGTTTGGGCATCGGCGGCGGCTGGAACCATGTCGAATACCAGGCGCTCGGCGCCGAGTGGAAGACGCGCGGGGCGCGCCAGGCCGAACAAGTCGAGGTGTTGCGCCGGTTGTGGACCGAAGATCTCGTGACCTTCGCCGGCCGGTTTCACGATCTGCGCGAGGTCAATATCCTGCCGCGACCGATCCAGCAGCCGATCCCGATCTGGTTCGGCGGCTCGTCGGACGCGATCATCGAGCGCGCGGCGCGGCTGGGCGATGGCTGGATGCCGATCATGCCGCCGGATGAGGACGCCGCCGCGAAGCTGGCGGCGCTGCGCCATCATCTCCGGTCGTTCGGGCGGGATCCGGCGGCGTTCGGCTTGGAGGCATGGCTGCGCATGAAAGAGCCCGACCCTCAGCTTTGGTCCGCCGCCGCCGAGGGCTGGCGCCGGCTTGGCGCCGCGGTGGTGATGCTCTATCCGACCTATCGGATCGCAAGTTTTGACGAGCAGATCCAGACTTTGCGGCGCTTCAAGGAGGTGGTGGAGGGCTAGCGCGCCCCCTCCCCTTTTTCGCCGGTTTTCGCCATGATGCGGGCGGCGGAACGGAACGAGGACATGGCGAAGGCGCGCAAGGATAAGACGGCGAAGGCGGTCGGCGGCACACGCGCCCTCGCCGATACCGAGCGGGCCCTCCGCCTCAGCGAAGCGCATCTGCGCTCGGTGCTGGAGACGGTGCCGGACGCGATCATCGTCATCGACGATCACGGCATCATCGAATCCTTCAGCCCGGCCGCCGAGCGGCTCTTCGGCTACAAGGAAGCGGCGGTGGCAGGCAAGAACGTCAATGTTCTGATGCCTTCCCCCTATCGCGAACAGCATGACGGCTATCTCGCGCGCTATCTGACGACCGGGGAGCGGCGCATCATCGGCATCGGCCGTGTCGTGGTCGGCCAGCGCGCCGACGGCTCGACCTTTCCGATGGAGCTGGCCGTCGGCGAGATCAACCTCGACGACGGGCGCCGCCTCTTCACCGGCTTCGTGCGCGACATCACCGAGCGTCAGACGACGCGCGAGCGGCTGCACGAGCTGCAGTCGGAGCTGTTGCGCGCGTCGCGCCTCTCCTCCATGGGGCAGATGGCCTCGGCGCTCGCCCATGAGCTGAACCAGCCGCTCACGGCGGTCATCAATTACGTCCAGGCGTGCCGGCGGCTGCTGGCAAGCGGCGATGGCGTTGCGCTCGAGCGGCTGCAGGACACGATGGACAAGGCGGTGAGCCAGGCCAACCGCGCCGGCCAGATCATCCACCGCATGCGCCAGTTCATCCAGAAGGGCGATACCGACCGACAGGTCGAGAGCATCAACAAGCTGATCGAAGAGGCGAGCGCGCTGGCGCTGGTCGGCGCCAAGGAGAGCGGCATCCTCGTGCGCCTCGAGCTCAGTCCGGAGCTGCCGCCGGTGCTCGTCGACCGCATTCAGATCCAGCAGGTGCTGGTGAACCTGATCCGCAACAGCGTCGAAGCGCTCAGCGCCGCGCCGCGCCGCGAGCTCACGATCAAGAGCTACAAGTCGAACGGCGAGATGGTCGAGGTCGCCGTCGCCGATAGCGGCCCCGGCCTCGACGAGGCCGTCGCCAAGCAGCTCTTCCAGCCCTTCATCACCACCAAGGCCCGCGGCATGGGGCTCGGCCTGTCGATCAGCCGCTCGATCATCGATGCGCATGGCGGCAGGCTTTGGGCCGTGCCGGTGCCCCAATCCGGCGTCAGCTTCCAGTTCACGCTTCCTGCCGCCGAGCCCGCCCCATGAGCGAGGATGCCCGCATCTTCATTGTCGACGACGACGAGGCGGTTCGCGATTCGCTGGAGCTGCTGCTGCGATCCTCGGGCTTCGAGACGATCGTCGCCTATCCCTCGGCACGCAGCTTCCTGGCGGAGGCGGTACCGATGCCGGGCGCGTGCCTGCTTCTCGATGTGCGCATGCCGGACATGGACGGGCTCGAGCTGCAGGAAGAGCTCAACCGCCGCGGCATCAAGCTGCCCGTGATCATCATGACCGGCCATGGCGACGTGCCGATCGCCGTCCGCGCGATGAAGGCCGGGGCGATGGATTTCATCGAGAAGCCTTTCTCCGACGAGCTGCTGGTCGATTGCGTGCGCCGCGCGCGGCGGCAGGCCGACGAAGCACGGCGCGAAAGCGCCGAGGCCGACGATGTGCGCCGCCGGCTGGAGATCCTGACGCCGCGCGAGCGCGAGGTACTTCAGGGAATGATTGCCGGCCAGCCGAACAAGCTCATCGCCCATGCGCTCGGCATCAGCCCGCGCACGGTCGAGATCCACCGCGCCCGCGTCATGGACAAGATGGCGGCACGCAGCCTTTCGGCGCTGGTGCGGATGGCGCTGGCGGCCGGGATCGAGCCGGCCTGAGCGCGAAGCGGCGTCAGCCCTTCTGCGCGGTCGGTCTCGCCGCGCGCGCCTTGTCGATGTCGACCTCGACCATCGTCGCATCGTTGAGCAGCGCCCCGCCGAAATCGGCGTCCTGAACCCGCGCTTTTTTCAGGCTGGCGCTGCGCAGGTCGGCCGCGAAGAATTTGGCGCCTTCGAGGTTCGAGGGAAGATCTTGCGAACCGGAGCCGACGCGCTCCAAGGGACCGAGATTGGCACCGATCAGCACGGCGGCACCGAGATGCGCGTGCGACAGGCAGGCGCCCCTCAGATCGGCGTTGGACAGGTTGGCCTCGCGCAGATCGGAAAACGACAGATCCACCATCGACAACATGGCACCGGTCAGATTGACACGCCGAAGCCGTGCGCCGACGATCGTCGCCATCGCCAAATTGACATGGCTCAGGTCATAGCCGCTCAAATCGGCGTGGTTCAGCACGGCGCGTTGGCCGTTCCTGCCGCTGCTCTCGACCCAGATCGCATGGTGGCGCAGCGCCTCGACGAGCGTGTCGCGGGAGATGCTGGAGATGGCCGGCTTGGTCAGCCCCTCCACCTTCAGCGCGCCGGCGAAGACCTCCCCATCCATGATCGCGCCGCTGATATCGACGCCCTGAACCTCGGCCCCCTTGAAGATGGCTTTGCTCAGGCAGGCGCCGCGCAAAACGGCGTCGTTCAATCTGGCATTGGTCATGTCGGCGCGCTCGAGCACCGCCCCGGTCAGGTCGGCGCGACGCATATCGACATTGCGCAGATCGGCATGGTTCAGAACGGCATCCCTGAGATCCGCGCCGGTCAGGACGGCATCGGTGAGCTTCGCCTCGGAAAAGTCGGCGCCGCGGGCGCGCACTTTCGTGGCATCCGCCGATTGCGGCCGGAGCGCAGCGCTAGCGGCAAGCTCGCCGCTGTCCATCCTCGCAAAGGTGCCCTGTCGGAGATCCGCGCCGCGAAAGCAGGCTCGCTCCATTTGCGCGCCGCGCAGGCAGGCGCCTCTGAGGTCGGATTTCGACAGGTCCGCGCCATCCAAATTCGACAGGCGCAAATCGGCCCCGAACAAATTGGCACCGGACAACCGCGTGTCGCTCAGCTTCGATCCGCGAAGATTGGCGCCTGTCAGGTCGGCGCGGGAGAGATCGTGTCCGCTGAGATCGAGACCCGAGAGGTCATGGCGGGCGAAGGACGCGGGACGGCCGCCCGAGCGGCCGCGAACGTAAAGCTCGTGCAACTGCAGCACCTGACGGAATTGCTGCGGCGTAAGGCGCTTGTAGTCCGGGCCCGAATATCCGGCGTCTTCGAACGGCATGCCACTATTATTAGGCAAAAGCGTTATGAATTACTGAATTGACGGGTGCATCGGAGCTGTGCGCCCAGGAAACCTGGAGCGGCGCGACCCCGCACGCGACCGCGTGCCAGCGGCCCGACATCAGCGCGCTTCCGCCGTCCGACCGCGCGCGTCACGATCGTGTGAGCAATCCTCCGGAATCCGGGTTTTCCCTCCGCAGGTCTGCTTCCCCAAGAGATACGGAAGGTGGCGATAATTCCCTCTTAACGAGTATTCGCCATAGTGTGGCGGCATCGAGTTCTCGCCCGCTTCACCCGGAAGCCAGGCCGGAGGCGCGTCGTTGCAGCGCAGAATTGACATCCACGAGTTCGCCACGTCGCGGACAGGACGGAGCTATTTCAAGTTCCTCCTCTTCTGCGCGCTGTTCTCGTTCGGCATCGGCTTCGTCTTCTACCAGACCAATCTGCGCTCCTATACCGTAAGCAAGGGTGAGGAGAAGATCACGGCGCTGCAGCTGGTGGATGCGTTTGTGAATGAGTATTCGAATATTCGCGGCGACCTCCGCAATGACAAGGCGCCCGTCCCTGCCACGTTCCGCGCTCACGCCATCGATCGCTTCAACCGCTCGCGCGACGGCGACCACCTCTTGCGTCTCGACCTCGTCGGTCGGACGGGCCGGGCGATCGTGACGCCACCGCGAGACAAGGCGATGGCCGAGGTCATCGAGGAATTCGCCCACTCGACGACGCCCCAACCGCGCTCCGCGTTCATCGCTGTCGACGGACATACGATCTTCCGGACGATGTATCCTTCGATCGCCAGTCAGCAGAGCTGCGTCGATTGTCACAACCAACTCCAAGGCGACAAGGGGCGCTGGCAGCTCAATGACGTCATGGGCGCGTTTTCGGTCGACGTTCCCGCCGGCCCCTTCCTGCGCCGTAATCTCCTGCAGAGCGCCGGCATGGGGCTCGGAATATTCACTGCGCTGAGCACGGTAAGCCTATGGATCGCGCTGCTCTATTTCCATCGGCTCCGCGAACGCGAGGCCGCCTTTCTCACCGTACAACGAGCAAAGGAAGAGGCAGAGGCGGCAAGCCGTTCCAAATCCGAGTTCCTGGCGAATATGAGCCATGAATTGCGCACGCCCTTGAATGCCATCATCGGTTTCTCGGACGTCATGGCGGGCGAAAAATTCGGTCCCCTTGGAAATGCGCGCTATGTGCAATACGTCCACGATGTCGGCGACAGCGGGCGACATCTCCTGAGCCTCATCAACGACGTGCTCGATATCTCGAAAGTCGAATGCGGCAAGCTTGATCTCCATGAAGAGACCGTCGATCTTGCCGAGATCATCGACGGCTGCATCCGTCTCATGCGCGAACGCGCCGAAGCGGCACAAATTTCGCTGACGGCCGAAGTGGCGGCGCCGCTGCCGCAGCTTTGGGCGGATGATCGCCGCATCAAGCAGGTCGTGCTCAACCTGGTTTCGAATGCCGTCAAATTCACACCGGCGGGCGGCAGCGTCTCGGTGCGCGCGTCCGCCGACAAGGACGGTCTCCGTTTCGCGGTCAGCGATAGCGGGATCGGCATGGACGCGGCCGGCATCGAGCTGGCATTGCGGCCGTTCGGTCAGGTCGATTCCAGCCTCGCCCGCAAATATTCCGGCACCGGCCTTGGCTTGCCGCTGAGCAAGGCGATTGCGGAATTGCACGGCGGCACACTCGAGATCGCCAGCCGACCGGGCGAGGGAACGGTCGTGACGGTCGCTTTACCGCCGCACCGGATCATCGCGAAGCGAGCCGACACCGCCGCTTGACGCGACGCGGTCGCGTTGCTTGCGCCAAGTCACCGACACTCCGTCATCAAATCATCATAAATCTTCGCGCAACGAAGCCTTTCAGATCGTCCGCGCCTCGCAGTAAAGTGGAGCGGGGATCGGCATTTGGAGCAGCAACATGGCGGCGCCGGGGGATCAGCCGACAAATGGGCGAGACTGGTTGGACGCGGAACTCGCCGATGCGATCGATGAGGATTATGAGCTCGAGCTCTCCGAGCCGGAACTGTCGCTCGAGATCCAGAAAGTCTATCGGAAGGCGCATCCGCCAGCGCTTTCGCGCGTCGACTATTTTCGCACCCTGCTGAAACTCCAGGCCGAGCTGATCAAGCTCCAGGACTGGATCGCTCATCACAAGGAAAAAGTCGTCGTCATCTTCGAAGGCAGGGACAGCGCCGGCAAGGGAGGCGTCATCAAGCGCATCACCCAGCGGCTCAATCCGCGGGTCTGCCGCGTCGTTGCGCTCCCCGCCCCCACCGAGCGCGAGCGCTCCCAATGGTACTTCCAGCGCTACGTCCCGCATCTTCCAGCCGGCGGCGAGATCGTGCTGTTCGATCGCTCCTGGTACAACCGGTCGGGCGTCGAGCGCGTCATGGGCTTCGCCACCGCGGAGCAGGTCGAGCAATTCTTTCACGACGTCCCCGAGTTCGAACGCATGCTGGTCCGCTCGGGCATCCGGCTGATCAAATATTGGTTCTCGATCACCGACCAGGAGCAGCAGCTGCGCTTCCTGATGCGCATCCACGACCCGCTGAAGCAATGGAAGCTTTCGCCCATGGATCTGCAGTCCAGGATCCGCTGGGAGGACTATACGAGGGCGAAGGAGGAGACCTTCGCCCGGACCAATATCCCGGAAGCGCCATGGCACATCGTCGAGGCGAACGACAAAAAACGGGCGCGCCTCAACTGCATCGACCATCTGCTCTCTCAAATAGCCTATGAAGAGGTTCCGCATGAGGAGGTGACGTTGCCCGACCGGGTCTTCAATCCGGATTACGAGCGACATGTCTTGCCCCCGGAACTTTTCGTTCCGTCGAAGTACTGAGGCGGACGTGACGGCTCGCCGTAAGCAAAATTCGACTTGCGACAGCAAACCGTCATTTGCATACCCGATTCGGCGCTCTCATACTCCTATGAGGCATCCGCCGGACAAGTTGAGCGCGGCGGCGGTGGCCTCGTCAGCCGACGTCGAGCCCTCACCTCCTTGAGCACCCCCGCGCCCAACGTGAAGGTGACTTGAAAAAGGAGCCATCGCTATGTCGGCGACGCCGAATCTAAACGCTTCCGGCGCGGCCATGCCGGAGAGCCAATCCATCCGCGAGCACTGGCGGCTGTTTCTGATCGAAGGCATCATCCTGGTGCTGCTGGGCCTCGGTGCCATCCTGGTGCCGCCGATCGCCGGTCTTGCGGCCACGGTGTTTCTCGGCTGGCTGTTTCTGATCGGTGGCATTGTCGGCCTGGTGGCGACGTTTCGGGCGCGAGGCGTCCCCGGATTCTGGTGGTCGGTGTTCTCGGCGATTGTCGCCCTGCTCGCCGGCGCGGTGCTGTTGTGGAATCCGCTGCAGGGCCTGGTCACGCTGACCTATGTGCTGATCGCTTATTTCTTCGTGGACGGCGTTTTCATGATCGCCCTCGGCATCGCGCATCGCCGCGAGGTCTCGCACCGCTGGCAAGGCCTCGTGCTGAACGGCGTTATCGATGTGATCCTCGCCATCATCATCTTGTCGGGCTTGCCGGGCTCCTTTGCATGGGCGCTTGGGCTCTTGCTGGGCATCGACCTTACGTTCGGCGGCGCGACGCTCATCGCCATGGCGCTGGCGGCACGCCACCCTGCCGGGTGATCTGAGGGAACTTCGCGCAAAGCGAAGCCGCGCTTCGCCCTATCCGCGCAGCAGATCGAGCTCAATCCGGGGCGCGCCGCGCAGCGTCTTCAGCTTTGCCAAGGCTTCGGCTGCACGGGCCGCAGTCCAGCCGCCATAGCGGCAATTGGCCACGAATTTGGCTTCGAGGGCCGCCCGGGAGAGCGGTTCTTCTCGGCCGCCGCGGAAATGATCCTGACTTTCTTCGTGCACGTCGCCATTGCGCAAGGTCACGCGCAAATGTCCGGTGAACCGTCGCGGATAGGGATTGTCGGGATCGACCGCGTAGCGAATCTTTTCGGCGAGGGCGCGCACGGCCGGATCGCGCACGATCGATTCTTCGTATTCCTTCAGGCCGGCGTCGTCATGGAGCATGGCGACCGCAATCGCATAGGGAATGCTGAACTTGGCGGCATAGCCGTTGGCGGGATCGCGCTTGGCCGCCAGGGGTTCCCACAAGCGATGCACAATGCCCTCCGCCGTCTTGCACTCGATCGAAACGATCTCCGAGGGCCGCACACCAGCGGCGACGAGTTTGCGCGCACAATCGATGTAGGGATGCGCCATGGTGCCGCAAGCGTAAGGCTTGAAGGCGATGTCGGCGCAGAGCCACCGCTCACCCACGCCATCGAGCATCGCAGCGAAATTTCCGCCCACGGTGTTGGCGAACGCATGGAAAAAGCCGTGTTCGCCCTCGAACAAGGTACGCGGCCCGGTGAAGCCGGCTTGCGCCAAGCGCGCCGCACGATAGCCGGCTTGCGCCGCCCAGCCAGGATGCATCCGCTTGGTCCAGGCGCCTTCGGCAAGGTACTCGATGATGCCCGACGCCATGCTCCCGGCGATGCCGAGCGCATGGCACCATTGGATTGCATCGAGCGACAAGGCCGAACCAACGGCCGCCGCAGCGCCAAGCGCGCCGAACACGGCGGTGGGATGAAAGCCCGCTTTGTGCACGCGCATGGGTGCCACGGCGCAAAGCCGGCACATCACCTCGCAACCCACCGCGATGCCGCGCTCGAGATCTTGACCCGCCAGCGCGTGCTGCTCGGCGGTGGCGAGCATGGCCGGAATCACCACCGCGCCGGCATGCACCGGGCCGCCCTCGAAGGTGTCGTCGTAATCTTCGCCATGAGCGGCGGTGCCGTTGCAGAGCGCGGCGGTGGCAACGTTGAACCCGCCGGCATGACCGATCGCCGTGCAGGCTCCGGGTTCGCCGCTCGCGCCGAGCGTCGCTCTGACATAGTCGGTATTGCGCGCCGCAATGCAGAGGCCGGCGACATCGACGAGAAGAGCATCGCAGATGCCGGCGACGCTCGCCGGAAGCCGTTGCGCCCCCCCGGCGAGCGCCGCGGCCAGCTGCTGCGATATGGAGATTTCAGGCAGTGTCATGATCAGGCCTACCCCAGATAGGCGCCCCCGTTGGCATGGATCGTCTGACCCGTGATGTAGCGAGCCGAAGGTTCACAGAGGAAGCGCACGAGATGAGCGACTTCCTCGGGGGTGCCGCGACGTCCCAAGAGCGTGGCGCGCACCCCGTGGAGCGCCGGGGTGCCGGCAGATTTGTCCCGCTCCGTCGCGATCAGGCCTGGTACGACACAATTGACGGTAATTCCTTTAGGGCTCAGATCATGCGCCAGCGCGCGGGTCAGGCCGACCAGGCCGCTCTTGGCCGCAAGCACATGCGCGCGGCCGGACGATCCGGAATGAGCCGACATGCCGCCGATATTGACGATCGAGGCGAGGTCCGACTTGAGCAGATGAGGCAGCGCCGCCTGCGCGCAGAGGAAGGCGCCGTCGAGGATGATCGACAGGACGTTGCGCCACTCCTGCCATTCCAGCTTTTCGAACGCCGTCTCTCGTCGAAGCGCGGCATTGTTGACGAGCATGTCGATGCGTCCGAACTTCGACATCGCGGCTTTTGCCAATCCGGCGACCGCATCCGGGTCGGCAACATCCGCGAGATGCGCCAGAGCCTTGCCGCCCGCCGCTTCAATGCTCCGTACCACGTCCTCGGCCTGTTTTGCCGAGGTCTTGGCATTGACCACAACCGCCGCGCCGGCATCGGCCAGTTCGAGCGCGATCGCGCGACCAATGTTGCGGGCGCCGCCCGTGACAATCGCAACGCGACCAGCCAATGAATGGGTCACCCTACGACCTCCCTTATCTTGCCAACCGCCGGTCTCTCGGCAACCGCGAGGTCGGCGCGCATGAAGAATGCGAGGACAACGCCCAACACAAGAAAGCCGAGCGACATCAGGAACGGCGGCAAGAGGCCGCCGGTGAGATCCGCCACGATGCCAAAGGCGGCCGGTGAGAGGATTGCGGCAAGGCCGGCGGCGGTGCTGATAAAGCCTCCGGCCACGCCCGCATAACGCGGCGCGATGTCCATCGGTATTGCCCAGACCGGGCCTTCGATCATCTCGAGGAAGAAGAGCGACGCCGCCAGACAAAGCGCGATCTCAACCGGATCGCGGGTGAAGAACACGAGCGACATGAAGGTGAAAGATCCGAGAAATCCCAAGACCACGGTATTCCGCCGCGCGGCATTGACATTGCCCGTCCGCCGGTAAATCCAGTCCGTGAGCAGTCCCCCGGCGCCGTCACCGATCATGCCCGCAGCGAAGACGCCCGATGTGAACATCGCCGAATCCTTGATGTCGACGTGGTATTCGCCGACAAAGAAACTCGGTAACCAGCTCAGATAGAGCCACAGCGTCCAAGCATGGCAGAAGAACACCATCATCACCGGCATGACGCGCGGGACAAGATGGCGCCACGGCACGTCGGGTCGCTCCCTTGCAATCTCGAAGAGCGGCAGCTCGGCTAGCGCCTGGGCCGTGACCCCGCGGTGCTCGCGCGGATCGTCGCGAAAGTAGGAATACCAGACGACAGCCCAGACAAGGCTGACGCAGCCAAGCAGCGCAAAGGTCGCGCGCCAACCGGTAAAGTACATCATGGCGGCGACAAGCGGCGGCGCCACGGCGGCCGCGAGGCGGGCCGCCATGTGGGTGACGCCTTGGGCGAACCCGCGGCGGCCGCGTGGCACCCAGTCGGCCATCGCGCGCGTCGCGGTCGGGATGGTGCCGGCTTCGCCAAGCCCCACCAGGATCCGGGCAAGCACGAGCGAATAGAAACCGCTGACCAGAGCCGTCGCCAGCGTCCCGAGCGACCAGAAAATTCCGAGAGCCGAGAGCACCTTGCGCGGCCCGAAACGGTCACCGAGATACCCGTTCACGATTTGCAGCAACGCATAGCAAACCCCAAACGCGGAGAGCGCCAATCCGAGCTGCGTGTTGGTGATCTGCATTTCATGCTGGATTGTCGGCGCGGCCAGCGAAATGTTCACGCGATCGATGTACATGATGAAATACATCACGCACAGCAGCATGAAGACCCTGCCGGTCGCGCCGCCGAAGATGCGCGCCATCCTCCGCTTCCCAACCCCGTCGTAACGATCGACAGGCTAGGTGATACGATCGGACGCGTCAAAACGGGTACTACATCGTTCCCGGGCGGTTCGACGGGCAGCGCGGCATCTATGAGTTAGTGTAGGGCCTGCGCATCAAGGTGACAGAGCTCTCGGCATGGGCGCTCACCTTCCCTGGGGTTCATCACTTGCTTAGGCCGAAAGGATACGCAATGTTGCGTCGAATCCTCGCGCAACGCAGGTGGCGACGCCACAGGCTTGGGAGGGAGCCGAGCGATGCGTTCGCTTCGTGTGCTCATGGTGCTCTCGCTGGCGGTGTTGATGTGCGTTGCCGCCCTGGCGTCCTGGTATGATCGCAGCGCAGCGCTGCGTGCGGCCGAAGACCATGTCGCATTGACCGTCAACGTCATGCGCGAACAGGCCTTGAACGTCTTCGAAACGCAGGAACTCGTGCTCGACCAGATCAGGCAGCGAACGGCCGGACTGGATTGGGACGCCATCAGCCACTCCGCCGAGCTTGCGCAGTTCCTGAGCAAGACCCGGGATCGGATGGATGGGATCTCGTCGATTTGGTTGGCCGATGCTGCGGGCCAC